>JACCDK010118174.1_pt1 | contig 15405 bp, 10 predicted proteins | sample 7445871 | NCBI WGS metagenome assembly JACCDK01 (sample SAMN15323436, study PRJNA562643) | freshwater metagenome | isolation source: river surface water | place: USA:Blue River Watershed | collected 2017-08-15 | reverse complement strand
CAGAGCTGTGGCATAAATCCCAAGGCACTGATTGTGCTTTTGGAAAAAGAGCAGAGCCTAATTACCGCTACGCGGCCAACTGATTATCAATATCGAGCAGCGGTTGGTTACGCGTGCCCGGATTCCGACCCTGGAATTTGCGGAAAAGTAAATGTCGGATTTTTCAATCAGCTGTACTCGGCCTCGAAGCAGATGCGCTGGTATGGAAATCCAGCCGGCTCATTCACCTACCTGAAGCCAGGCAGAACTGTTTCGGTTCGCTATCACCCGCACAATTCTTATTGCGGTCGACGAACATTTGAAATGAAGAGCCAGGCAACTGCCAACCTTTACTACTACACGCCTTACACCCCAAATGCCGCGGCACTCGCAAATATGTATGGCACTGGTGACAGCTGCTCGGCATACGGCAACAGAAACTTCTGGAGAATCTTCCATGACTGGTTTGGTTCTCCAATTGGCGGCGGCTATCTTCTGAAATCAGAAACTTCTGAGATCTTTTTAATTGTCGACAACCAGCGCTTCCGGGTTACAGATCAGAGGCTTTTGACTTCACTCAAACCCCTTGGTCCTCTCGGTGTGATTTCCGAGGACTACTTGAATAGCTTCACTCAAGCCGGCGACATGAACCAGTTGGTGAAGAATCGCGACACTGGTCAAGTCTTTTTGGTTGTGGACGGAGTTCGCTACTCAAGCAGTTGTGAGGTTGCGGCCCAATTCGGACAGTCCTGTGACCGCGCGGTTCCGGTCACTGCAAATCAAATAAACGTTTTCGTCGACGGCGGAGAGCTTCGCAGACTGATTTCCAGTGACACCGGAACCAGCTACTGGATCGAAAACGGTCAGCGCAGAACCGTTGTGGACCAACTCGCACTTGCCTCGGTAGGGGCTGATCCGCTGGTGAGTTCCAAATTGACCATCGAACAAGTTACCACCCTCTCCGAGGGGCCGGCGCTCGCCTCTGAGAACCTGGCGTTCGGTCTCTCTGGTTCTAAGGACGTGATTGTTGCTTCGAGTGGCAAGGCCTACAGATTTAGCTCCACCCTAGAAACCGATACCAAGCTCTCAAACTGGTTTATCACCTCTTCCGCAAAGGTCTCACTCGCCTCAATCGCCAGCAACCTAGAGCCCGCGACCATTAAGGGTCTCGTCAAAAGTCCCGGCGGACAGGGTTATGTGATTAGCAAGAATGGAAAAATTGCGCTTACTGGAACGGCGAATGCCGGAGTGAATGCGGTCACAGTTTCAGATGCTCTACTTGCACGAATTCCAAACGCACCCGAACAAATTTCCGGTCCTGTGGTAGCCGTAGCGCCCGGCAGTAAAACGGCCCACCTGATTTGGGGCGGTGTGCGAAAGAGCACAGACAACCAAACCATGGCTAAGCAGCTATTGAGTTTGGTTAGCCAGAGCAAGGCAATCACACTGCCGCAGATCGCAATCAATTCTTTTGCAACTACTGGCCAGGCATACGCTCCAGGTTCGGTAGTGAGGGCAAGCAATGGTTCGACTATTTACCTAGTGGATGATCTCGATCGCAAGATAAAGCTGGCTTCGACCGATCAGGCAAAGAGCGTCTCCAAACTTCCCGTTCAAGTTATTTCAAAAGCAGAACTTGACAAGCTGAAGAACCGCAACCCGCTCACCTCAATAAAGGTCTCTTGCGATGGAGTGCAATTCCTACTAGATAGAGGCACGCTCTATCCAATTAATCCTGCAGCCATGGCGAACTATCCAACCGAGGCGTATCCGCTCGCTGAGTCCACATGCGCGAGTTATACGGTTGGCAGCCTGGCAGGTCAATTCATTCGCGATCCGAACAACGTCATTTTCTATGTCGAGGCAGGAAAGAAATCCAGGGTGAAGAACTGGGCCCAATTTGCCACCCTCAGGGGCACCGGCCCCGGCTACATCGAGGTGAGCTCTTACTTCGCATCCAAGATTCCAACTGCAGGAACGGCTCCGGCGAGCGTGACTTTGGCCGCGTTCGATAACACAGCGGTTTTCAATTTCGATGACTTTGTGTTTGCTGCCGAAATTCCCGTTATTACCCCAAGCCCAGTTCCAACACCGAGCCCAACTCCAACCGCAACACCGACACCAACTGCGACTCCAAAACCAACAGCAACGCCAAAACCATCTGCCACACCATCACCGACACCGGAGTTCCAGACCTACACGGTTGTGTCGGGAGATAACTTGACCAAGATTTCTCAGAAGTTCAATGTCAGCGTTTCGAGAATTCAGCTCTACAACAACCTCACATCAACAACTCTGAAGGTTGGTCAGAAGCTAAAGATTCCAAATGCTTCTGTGGTTATTACCAAGAGCCCTTCTGCAACACCGACTCCTACTCCAACCGCAACACCGACGCCTTCTCCAACCCCGACGCCAACACCAACACCATCGGCGACTCAGGTGATCCACACAGTGGTTTCCGGAGACACGCTTTTGAGAATTGCATCCAAGTACGGCGTGACCGTTAAGGCAATTCAAACCGCGAATTCGATGACAACCACGAACATCTCAATTGGACAAAAGCTAAAGATTCCGGTCGGAACTGTCACATCGTCACCAACAGCCACAGCCACCCCAGCACCAAGCTCAACGGCTGCAGTCACTCAGACCTATACGGTGAAAGCTGGGGACAATTTGTATTCAATTGCGAGTAAGTTCCGAGTCACAGCCACAGCCTTGGCCAAAGAGAACAACATTCAGAACCTTGATCGAATCCAGGTTGGGCAGGTTCTGAGAATACCTTCCAGTTAGAACCAGGAAGTCTCAACAATCTCGCTCAGCGAGTACCTCGCGGTGAAGCCCATGGCTTGCTTTGCTCTCGAAACATCCGCCACGAGCTGAGCCGGGTCACCCGCTCTTCTCGGTGCCAAGACATGCTCAAAGTCAATCCCGCTTACTCTTCTAATCTCTTTGAGCACTTCGAATACTGAAGAACCCGTTCCGGTACCGATGTTCAAAATTTCCTCATGAATAGGGGATTCCAAGATGTAGCTAACAGCCTTTAGGTGAGCTTGAGCTAAATCCGAGACATGAACATAGTCGCGAATACAAGTGCCATCAGCCGTGGGGTAATCTGCGCCAAAAACTTCTGGCTTCTCACCGGCTTTCACTTTATTTATAACGATAGGAATGAGATTTAGAGCTGCGGTGTCTCTTAGAGACTTAGAAGCGGAGCCTGCAACATTGAAATATCTCAATGAAATACTGTTCAGTCCCCAAATCTTTGCATTCGAAACCATCCACTCCCCGATTAGCTTCGTTTGTCCGTAGGGGTTGATGGGTCGGGCTGGGTAAGTCTCTGAGACCAAAGAAATTTCTGGCATTCCATAAGCGGCGGCGCTGGATGAGAAAACCAGATTTTTCAGGTTACTTTCCTTCATTGCCAAAAGCAGGTTCGCCAAACCACCGAGGTTTTCTTTGAAATAAAGCTCTGGATCCTTAACCGATTCTCCAACTTGCTTCTTGGCTGCTAGATGAATTACCGAATCAAACCCCTGCGACAAAACAACTTTCAATTGCCGGATCGAGGCCTCTGAGGCAAGGTCAATTTGGTGGACAGGGCAAGAAAGTCGACTTGTCAGCCCCGTGGACAAATTATCAATAACCTCTACATGATGGCCCGCGGCTTCTGCCACGGCGACCACATGTGAACCTATGTAGCCGGCACCACCAGTAACTAAAAGTCTCATGTCTCTAGGGTACTCACCCCCAAATCCACCAAAGTTATGCACAAATACGGCCATTTCAATTTGACAAGCCCTAATTACACCGCTGTAATTACATCAACGAGATTCGTTAGTAAAAAGGGGATTGGCATGGAACAACGTGGTCAAGTGCCGGCAAATTGGTTTCTAGATGTCTTGCGTCTAGGTGTTGCTGGAGCAGCTGGCGATGAGGCAGAGAATCCTCTTGCATGGCAGGCAGATGCACTTTGCTCCCAGACTGATCCCGAAGCCTTCTTTCCAGAAAAAGGTGGCTCCACTCGCGACGCGAAAAGAATTTGTGCACAGTGCACAGTGAAGTCCGAGTGTCTCGAATATGCACTTAAGAATGACGAACGCTTTGGTATTTGGGGCGGCCTTTCTGAGCGCGAGCGTCGCCGTCTTCGCAGGCGCGCCTAAAGAGCTGTGGCTTCGCTATCCGCAGCGGCGATTGTTGTTTCCCACGCACGTCCCGATTTATTAGAAAAATCTCTTCGGGCACTTTCACTTCAAGAAGTAGCTCCAAAAGAAGTTGTGGTTGTAGAGACTTCGCAGGACCTTCAATCTAAAACCCTCTGCGAACAATTCGGATTCAAGTTCCTCTCCATACCTGCTCTTGATCTCAATTCTGCAATCTCAAACGGCATAGAAACTCTTTCCGTTTCTGTTGAATGGCTATGGATACTTCACGACGATTGTGAACCAGAACCTGGTTGCCTAGCTCAACTCTTGCGCACGGCGGAAACTTCACCCTCTGTTGCGGTCGTAGGGCCAAAACTTTTAGAAACCGAAAACCCTCTTCTGATTCAACAGCTTGGCTTGACCGTCACCTCGAGTGGACGACCTTTTGTGCTAGTGCAAGAGGAGTACGACCAGGGGCAACACGATCGTGTGGACGATGTTATGGCCACATCGACAGCCGGAATGTTGGTATCGCTCGGAGTCTGGCAGAACCTTGGGGGACTTAACGCGGAGGCACCAACCCTCGCACAAGATCTAGATTTTGGCCTAAGGGTTCGAACCGCTGGGTATCGAGTAATTGTCGAACCTAGGGCTCGCTGCCTGCACGCAGGTTTATCGCTGAAGGGACAGCGCGATAAGCGTTGGTTGGGAGGCAGTTGGGCTACTGCAATTGCCAAATCCGAAAACTATTTGGCGACTTTACTTTTGCCAATCTGGGCAGTTCCGCTTCGAATTCTTCTCCTTCCAATATTTGCCCTTATTTCGATACCCCTGCACTTATACCGAAAGAAACCAGCGCGAATCTGGGGCGACTTTTTGAGTTGGATCTGGACTTGGGCGCTCTTACCTCGAATTATTCGAGGCAGGAATAGATTGCGCTCACTGGGCAACCCTGGAATCTTGAAAGCGTTGTATGCCACTGCGACACAGACTCGCAGAAGGCGTGAATCAAAACTTGAATTTGTCGCAGCCACAAGCGAGAGCAAATCCGGCTTCTTCGCCTCCGGAGCGGCATGGGCGTCAGTGATTCCGCTGCTGGCAAATTTCAGATGGTATCCGTCAGGAGAGTCGCTCGGGGTCAGCCAGCTCGCACCACCTTCCTTCAAAGACTGGTTGGCGGTTGTCTCTTCCCAATTGGTTCCGGGAGTCAATGGCGCTAATCAACCAATGGATCCATTCACCTGGTTGCTTGGAATTTTTCCGATTCTCAATCCATCCAGCCCCTCAGCGGCTCTTGCAATGTTCGTCTTTCTTGCGCCGACTCTGGCCTACTTCTCGGCTTGGAAACTTCTCGGGCAGACCACCAACAGTCGTCTTTTGACTACGTTCTTTGCCCTTGGTTACAGCTTCTTGGCCGCCGTTTCCATCGAACTGGCTGGAGTGCACTTGGCCATGCTGGCGGTTACGCTTCCGTTGGCCATTTGGTCTTTGTTGAAAATGTTTTATGCCGAAACAAACTCTCGTGCTTGGCGCTGGACCGGGGTTGCCAGCTTGCTGCTTTCGTTTGTTGCCGTGACTAGTCCCGCGCTACTTCTACTGATTGTCTTTTTCGCACTAACTTTCGCTGCCAGTCGACGTCATCGACTGGTTAGTTTCTTGGCATCAGTGGTGCCAAGCGCAATTTTGTTACTTCCTTATCTTTTGAGTGCACCAAGCCCCCTGCTCTGGCTGTTTGGTTTCGAGCAGGCTCTTGAGACTCGCGACGAAATTTTCGTTACAGGCTTTTTATTGTTTGCTTCGCCGTTAATATTGCTTGCCAGTTTTGCATTTCTGAAACTGAAATTTGGTCAAGCCCTTTTTACAACCGCCTTTGCTCTGTTTACCTTCGTTGCGGGCTTCTTGCTTCAAGGTGACGCAACACGTTTGATTTTTTGGCTTGCGACAGCCATCGCTCTTTTACACCTTTCGGTATCCGTCCTTGATTCGCTGAATCGCAAGTGGTTGGGGATCCTTCTTGGTCTCCCTGTGATTATTTGGGTTGCATCGCTATCAGGAATTCACTTGTTCAGTCAAAACGTCGAGTTTGGTCCGGCTAGAAATGTTCCGGCATTAGTTGAAGCTGCCGCTGCTACCGGCGAGGAAGTTAGAACTCTTCGGGTTCAGATTCAAAGCGAATACATCGAAGGAAGTCTCGTACTAGGTGACGGAGAACAACTACACGAATCCTCCCTAGTTGGAACTACTAGATCAGCTCTCGACCTCGGATACCAGGAACTACTCTCAGAGATTGCGGCAAGACTCTCCGCTGGTAATCCCACTGGTCTAAAGCAATTACTAATCGATGCGAAACTGGACTTCGTTCTATTGGCGCCTACCGATTCGGGTGCTGAAGTTGCGGCTGCTTCAAGCCTGACGACTATGCCATTTATTCAAAGCGCCGGTGAGACCGAGTTTGGCTACTTGTTTAGGGTCAACGAATCGGATTCCGCACAGTCACCTATTCTGCCGACCAGCGATTGGTTCGTCTGGCAGGTCGGACTTATTGTGCTGTTTGGTTTGCTTGCCATTCCCACTCCCGCCGCAATCCTGGGAACCAGAAGAAAGTCAGAATCAACCGCAGGGGATGAAACATGATCTTCCTGCGTATAACTCTGGCTGCACTCACCCTAGGCGTTTTTATCGGTTCGCTGTTCCTGCCACCAATTGCAACCTTGGTTCTTTCTTCTGAACAGGCTGAAACGTTTTCTCAAAACGTAGAACCAGAACCACTCGAAATTTATTGCCCGGGAGGTGCGGTGCTGCAGGGCGGAGACGCAGGAACAGATATAGGTAGCTTTGAACTTGTCGCAGCTGCCGAGCTGGCTGTTGCTGGTGAGAGTGAGCCAGGAAGTCTCCCAGAATCAATCGAGTCGGGAATATTGATTACATCCCCTGATTTGACCGCGGACCAATCAACGTTGCTTCTAGCAGGTAATCAGATACTCGAGGCTAGTGAAAAGCGAATGGCGGGACTTTCGTCACTGAACTGCGCGCAACCTGCCAATCAAGGAATCTTTATAACTGGCAACAACTCTGTGGGAACGGAAAGCCTGCTAATTGTGTCCAATCCTCAAGAAGTAGAAACAGTGGTTGATCTTGAAGTATTTGGACTGGAGCAATTGACTACGCAAAAGCTGGTCCTTGCAGCCGGTGAACAGAAATATCTATCCCTCTCCGGCTTAGCCGGTGACGCATCGGCATATGGTCTTAGATTTAGGTCCTCTGGTGGTCCGGTGAGCGTAGTAATGCAACAGCGAACCATCTCTGGCCTGCAGCCAACCGGTATTGAAACCTCTGATTGGCTAACCGAGCCCATCGCAACGGGGGCATTTCCAATTGTGAAGGTCTTGGGTTCGCAACTTTCTCCTGAAGCGGACCTCACCCAACCAACGCTCAGGTTTTATAACCCAGCGCAGAACCCTGCCCAGATTGCCGTATCGCTTTTCTCGTCCAGCAGCTCCAAAAAAGTAAATCTCACTGTCCAGCCAAATCAGTTCCTTGATACACAACTTGACCTATCCGATGGAAACTGGTCCGCCACCTTCGAGTCAGACACTGAAGTATTTGCAGCCGTGCGTAATCCGGTCTTTGGCCAAGCTGCGGACTACGAATGGCTATATCCCGCCAATGAAATTGAAAATGCCTTGCGAATTCCACTTTCAAGGCCTGGTGAACTGCATTTGGTGAACCCAAGCACCGAAGGGATTACCTACCAGATTGAGGGCTATGGACAAATCCAATTAGGCGCTAATCAGCGTCGCACTTTGGATATTTCAGCCGAGGAAGTCTCAGTTGCTGGAAAACAAATTTGGGCTGCTGTCAGCTTCACGACTTCTGTCGGGTATGCAGTAACCGAACCTAAAGAAAACCGGAATTTTGGTGCGGACCTTCAAGTGGTAATTCACTAGTTTTCGGGGTGAATCAAATCCCACGGATCTTTATTGATAAGTTCCGCCGCTGCGCTAAATACGACGCGCTCGATCTGCATTTGCGGGTCTGCATATTTCACTTTGTTCATTCGCTGAATGGGAACACGGTAAAGCGTGACCGTCATGGTTTTTTGGTCTAATTCATATCGCTGTACTTCATCTGAGTTTGCACTGAGCGCGGGCATGTCCTCTATGCGAATTTTGAGATTTCCCAGCTCTTCGGGAAATGACTCCTTCAGGTATTCACACGTTTCCTCAACCACCTGTTCAAAGAAACTCTCGCCTCCCATGCCTCGGCGAAAAACCTTGCTGTGCACAGGTCGGCGCAGCCCCCGACCATGGCGGTCACGGCGTTGGCTGGAATTGGCTGACATGGCCTCATTGTATTCTTGGCAGGCCAAGGCTTTGGAGACAGATTGCTGAACTGGGATTCATTCGTAAAGACCTACGACGTTAGAGGTCTGGTTGGCAGCGAACTAACCCCTGAAGTAGTTAGATCCTTTGGTGCAGGCTTCGCCGACGAGCTAGCTCTCTCTGGCAAGTACCTAATCATTGGTCACGACATGCGGGATTCGTCCCCAACCTTTGCCCAAGCTTTTGCCGAAGGTGCAATGGCGCGAGGTGCGAATGTAAAGATGCTGGGTCTTTGTTCCACGGACATGACCTACTTCGCTTCAGGCAACCTTGATCTACCCGCGGTGATGTTTACAGCTAGTCACAATCCGGCAAGCTACAACGGAATCAAATTCTCAAGGGCCGGAGCTAGAGGCATCTCACTGCAAACAGGAATGTCAGCCATTCGCGACAGAGCCATGCAATATTTCGAATCCGGAATTTCTGCATCCGCTTCCAAGGGTTCAATGGAGAGCTTGAATCTGATGGCTGACTACGCAGGATATTTGCGTGCGCTGGTTGACCTAACAAATATTCGCCCACTAAAGATTGTGGTGGACACCGCAAACGGAATGGGTGGGCTTACTGTTCCCGCTGTGCTACAAGATGCGGCAGGACTTGGTGCGCTACCGATCGAAATAGTTCCGCTCTACTTTGAATTGGATGGGAATTTTCCTAATCACGAGGCAAACCCACTTGACTCAAAGAACCTGGTTGACCTTCAGAAAGCGATTCTTGAACATGGAGCAGACCTAGGACTGGCCTTCGACGGAGATGCAGACCGTTGCTTTGCGGTCGACGAAAAGGGTCAGGCAGTCAGCCCTTCCGCAATCGCCGCGATTGTGTCCAAGCGAGAAATTCAAAGAGCGAGGAACTCGGGAGTGAAGGACATCAAAGTCATTCACAATCTCCTCACCTCGCGGTTCGTGGCAGAAACCATCGCTGAATCAGGCGCGACCCCTGTAAGGACCAAGGTCGGCCACTCGTTGATTAAGGATGAGATGGCCGCCAGCGCTGCCATTTTCGGGGGAGAGCATTCGGCTCATTATTACTTTGCCAACTTCTGGGGGGCAGACAACGGCATGCTGGCCGCCCTGCACATCATTAGCGAGTTGGGAAGTAACAACCTTCTGATGTCGCAGCTCTCAAGGGCAAACAACCCCTATTTCCAGAGCGGAGAAATCAACTCCGAGGTTGCGGATTCCGGGGCTGCACTGGGTAGACTTAGAAGTACTTTCCCCGAAGCCTCGGTCGAAGCGTTTGATGGACACACATTTTCTGGTGTCGACGGATCAAACTGGTGGTGGCTAAATGTTCGCCCCTCCAATACCGAGCCGTTACTTAGATTAAATGTGGAATCCATTAGCGAATCAACAATGCAAACAATTAGAGATTTAGCGATTCGAGCTATCAGAAACTAGCGGCTCGATTTGCTTGGAAAGCGAAAAAATGAGCCAGACCGCAGTTCAAATTGATTTCAAGGTTGCCGATCTAAGCCTTGCAGAGGCAGGCCGTCACCAGATTCGTTTAGCAGAGGCTGAAATGCCAGGACTTATGTCCCTGCGCTCCGAATTCAGCGCGAGCCAACCGCTTCGCGGAGCGCGCATCGCGGGCTCTCTTCACATGACAGTTCAGACTGCAGTGCTAATCGAGACCTTGGCAGCACTAGGCGCTCAGGTTCGCTGGGCGAGCTGCAATATTTATTCGACCCAGGACGAGGCAGCAGCAGCCGTCGTCGTGGGCAACGGAACCGCGGAGCGTCCAAATGGAATTCCGGTATTCGCCTGGAAGGGTGAATCCCTCGAAGAGTACTGGTGGTGCACCGACAAGATTTTTGACTGGTCCGCAGAAGGCTTCGATGGCCCAAACATGATTTTGGACGATGGCGGAGACGCAACACTTTTGGTTCACAAGGGAGTTGAGTTTGAGGCAGCTGGCTCAGTTCCTCCAGCCGGACTAGACGACTCTGAGGAGTACAAGGTAATCCTCGAGCTACTCGCGCAGTCCCTAAAGGATGACCCAACTCGCTTCACCAGAATCGCAAAGGAAATTCGCGGCGTCACCGAGGAAACCACGACCGGTGTTCACAGACTTTATGAGTTCCACAAGCGCGGAACTCTTTTGTTCCCAGCAATCAATGTGAACGACTCTGTGACCAAATCTAAGTTTGATAACAAGTACGGCATCAGACACTCGCTTCCAGATGGTTTGAACCGCGCTACCGATGTATTGATTGGTGGCAAAGTTGCGTTCGTTGCAGGTTATGGAGACGTGGGTAAGGGCTGTGCCGAGGCAATGCGTGGCCAGGGGGCTCGCGTTATCGTCAGCGAGATTGACCCAATTTGCGCACTGCAAGCCGCGATGGATGGCTTTCAAGTAACCACCCTCGAAGAAGTAATCTCTGAGGTTGACATTTTCATTACTGCAACCGGTAACGAGAATGTGATTCGACCTGAGCACCTATCTCAGATGAAGAACCTTGCGATCTTGGCAAACGTCGGCCACTTCGATAACGAGATTGACATGGCGGGTATTGCGAAGCTCTCTGGCGTTCAGAAAATTGAGATCAAGCCACAGGTACACGAGTGGAAGCTCGCTAATGGCAAGTCGGTCTTGATTCTTTCCGAAGGCCGCTTGATGAACCTAGGAAACGCCACCGGCCACCCATCCTTCGTCATGAGCAACTCCTTCTCCAACCAGGTCCTTGCCCAGATTGAGATCTGGACCAAGCCTGCAGAGTACGAGATTGGTGTCCACATCCTGCCTAAGCACCTGGATGAAAAGGTCGCCAGACTCCACCTGGACGCTCTGGGAGTCAAATTGACCTCCCTAACCGAGGCTCAGGCAAGATACATTGGAGTAGCTAAAAACGGACCATATAAGGTGGACCACTACCGCTACTAATCGAGGACGGTGTCAATGGCTCAGAAGATTCTGGTTGTTGATGACGACGATGCTCTCCGAGAAATGGTTGGGCTGGTCCTAGCCTCCTCGGGCTATCACCCGGTTTATGCGGCAGACGGTTTTACCGCCACCGAAATGTTCCGTGAGATAAATCCCGACCTGGTCCTACTCGACATCATGCTCCCTGGACAGGACGGCATTGAAGTCTGTAAGCAAATCAGATCTATTGCCGGCACACCCATCATCATGCTCACCGCCAAGGGCGAGACTGAGGATGTCGTAAAGGGACTCGAGGCCGGCGCCGACGATTACATCGTCAAACCTCACCAGGGTGCCGAACTTTTGGCACGAGTGAAAGCACGCCTGAGACCATTTGGCTCAGAGGCAACTACTGTCGCGATAGGCGATCTGCAGTTAGACCCAAGAACCTTTGAGGTTAAGCGAGGTAATTCGCAACTGTCTCTTACTCCACTGGAATTCAAATTGCTGCACACTTTGGCAACCAAACCCCAGCAGGTCTTCACCAGAGAGATGCTGCTAGATCAGGTTTGGGGTTACCAATACAAGGTCGACACCAGACTGGTAAACGTGCACGTGCAGAGACTTCGTTCGAAGATTGAAGACGACGCAGAAAATCCCAAGTACGTGATGACCGTGCGCGGTCACGGGTATCGAGCTGGCTCTGATTTTTCGTGATTGCTTGGTTTCGTAGCTCACTGATTGCCCGCACCGTATTTGCAACAGTTTTATTGAGTGCGCTCGCCCTGGTTACACTCGGAGGCTTCCTAAGCTTCACACTCGCGAATGGTTTCTATCAGTCACGCTTGGCCACCGTTCTGGATGAAACTGAACGTGCTGTCTTGAATGTTCAAAATACAGTTGCTGCCGCTTCACTGACTGACGAGACTTCGCTTCAGACTCTGGTGAACTCCGTCGTTCCATCACTGGAAATCACTACCGGTTCTGGAGCAAGGCAGGTTGCTCTCTTGAGATCTCCCGGTCAACCCTCGCTTCAGCTTCTTCAGTCTCCAATCTCTGCGGATCTAGATCTTTCTGCTATTCCGGATGAGCTTCGAGAGACGGTCCGCAGTAGCGGAGACGTGTTGAGTTACACCCCGATTTCGCTAATCAAAGATGGCCGCCAGGTTCCGGGAATCTCGGTTGGAGCACCAATCAATATTCCTCAAGCTGGTCTATTTGAGCTGTACTTGGTTTTTGACCTCCAGGCGGAGCAAGAGACCTTGGAGTTTGTGCAAGGCGTTTTGATTGTCGCCGGAGTCGCGATGATTGTCGCGATTTCACTTGTGAGCTACTTGGTCACCAGTCGAATAGTAAGACCAATGGAAAATGCGGCAGGCGCAGCACAGAAATTGGCGGAAGGTAAACTCAGCGAACGCCTTGAGGAACGTGGCACCGACGTTATTGCACTGCTGGCTAAATCCTTCAATCAGATGGCCACTAGCTTGCAGAATCAGATTCAGCAGCTGGATCAACTCTCCAGAATGCAGCGCAGATTCGTTTCCGACGTCTCTCATGAACTTCGCACCCCAATGACCACCATTAAGTTGGCTGGCGAAGTTATTTTCGAAAATCGTGAGAACCTAGATCCGGCGCTCAAGCGAAGCGCGGAATTACTACAGAATCAAATTTCCCGATTTGAAAAATTGCTGGCGGATTTGCTTGAAATTTCTCGTTATGACGCCGGTGCGGTAGTCGCAGACATTGATTTGCACGATTTGAATTCGGTGGTTGGAATGGCAATCGCCTCGATTGAACCTCTGGCTAAAAGCAAAAAGGTTGAGATTCGAGTCGAGCTTCCAAACAAAGCAGTGGAAGCAGAGTTTGATTCAAATCGCATCGAAAGACTTCTCAGAAATTTGCTTTCGAACGCCGTGGAGCATGCGGAAGGCAAGCCAGTCTTGGTTCAGGTTGGTCAGAATAGAAATGCAGTCGCGGTCTGTGTTACCGACCAGGGCGTTGGAATGAGTAAGCAGCATCTGGAGAGAATTTTCGACCGTTTCTGGAGGGCAGACCCCGCCAGACAACGCTCCGTGGGCGGCACCGGCTTGGGCCTCTCGATTGCCAAGGAAGATGCCTCTCTACATCGGGGTTGGCTACAGGTTTGGTCAAGGCCTAACAAGGGTTCAAGTTTCAGGCTCACCTTGCCAAAGCGTACTGACTCAGTGATTGCCAACTCTCCATTGCCACTGCCGCCAAAACAAGTGGAGGGTGAGTGATGAGAAAAGTCGCACTCTGCGTCGTTGCACTGCTGCTCAGCGGTTGCGCCGCTTTACCAACATCAGTTTCAGTTAGTCAAGGACCGGAGCTGGCGCTTCCGCAATCTCAAGAATTTGCCTACTACTCGCCTCCAGGCCCAGGTGTTGATGCTTCACCTGCAGAAATTGTTTCCGGGTTTCTAAACGCTGGCTCCGCACCTCAACAAAACTATTCAATTGCCCGCGAATACCTGAGTGATCAATTCGCTCAGAACTGGCAACCTAACGCCGGAGTTTTGGTTCGAAGCGGCATTCCTGCGATAAATGTGAACCAACAATCCTTGGTTACCGTCGCAGTCCCGGTGGGTGCGCGTGTGGATGATCTAGGAATTTATACGACCACCAACAATGAAATCTCATCGCTTCGCTTCCAACTCGTCCAAGAAGACGGTCAATGGAGAATATCCAGAGCCCCCAACTTAACTGTTGTCACTGCACCGGTTTTCAACGTGGTTTTCAAGGGGTATCCGGTTTACTTCTTGGATGCAACCAGACAATCGCTGGTTCCGGATTTGCGTTGGTTCCCCTCTCGAGTCTCAACCGGAACAAGTTTGGTAAATGCGCTGCTAGAGGGTCCTGCTGAATGGCTATCACCAGCTGTCACAACCGCAATTCCTGACGGCACTAAGTTGACTGTTGACGCCGTAAGAGTTGTGGATGGCATCGCGCTTGTCGACTTCGATGCGAACGCCTTGAATGCGAACTCAACGGACCGTGCTCTCTTGATGGCCCAGCTCGAGGCTACCCTTTTGCAACTCGGAGGGGTTCAGAGTGTGGATGTATCAATCAATGGCAATCAGCAGGACTTAATTGCCTCGGCGCTCGACCAAATTCCCGTCAGCAGTCCAACTGCGCTAGCAGAAAAAGGCATTTTTCCATTGATCACGGGTGCGACTGAAGCGGTGGCGGGCACTGCCAAAATTGCGGCCAGTATTGAGGTTCTGGAGTACGACCTGAACTCGGACGCGTCCCTGCTTGCGGTTTTGACGCCAAGTGGAATTTCGCAATTCAGCCTCGGCAATCTCTCTTATGAAGAGCAATTCTCAGAGATTCGGCTTGGGTTGCTAGGCCCTCAATTCGATAAGCATGGTTACAGCTGGTTGGTTCCGAGCAGCACGCAGGAGACCGTGAAAGTAGCGCGGAGCGATGGGGAACTATTCGACCTCGAGTGGAATTCGCTGGGACAGAGAATCGCCTTCGCCGTTAGCCCTGAGGGCGCTCGCGTCGCAGAACTAATTAGCCTGGGAGATTCCGTCAGACTCCAGATTCGACCCGTAGTTCGCGACCTGGAAGGGCTAGCTAAATCTGTTGGCGACGCAGAAATTATTGCGGAGCTGTCAAGTGCCAAGGCATCGTTGGCTTGGGACAACCTGAACGCGTTGCTGGTCATTGACTCCAGCGCCTCGAGCACAACAACCGTTTTTAGTTATCCTGTCTTAGGACCAAGAAGTGCTTTACCAACCACCGCGATAGTTGCGAAGAAAGTTATCTCGGGATTCGCCAATGCTTCACGCTACATGCTGTCGGAGAATAACGAAGTTTGGGCTCTGAATGGAAGAAACTGGCGAAAAGTCAGTGACAATGCAACTGCCATAGGTATGCAGGACTAACTTTTCCACATCTTTCATTTGGACCGCCTGTCTTTCGCCTGATTCATTAGCGTCTAAAAATGTCTTTCACAAATCTTGCTTTGGATCTTCTTCTGCCAACCAAGTGCTGCGTTTGCGGCAAGCTTCCGATGTT
>JACCDK011795010.1_pt1 | contig 15407 bp, 12 predicted proteins | sample 7445871 | NCBI WGS metagenome assembly JACCDK01 (sample SAMN15323436, study PRJNA562643) | freshwater metagenome | isolation source: river surface water | place: USA:Blue River Watershed | collected 2017-08-15 | reverse complement strand
GTTACAGTGAAAAATATCAATGGTGATAGTGTTGATTTCAAAAAAAGCATTTAACCGGGCAAAATCACCATCATTTCCTTCTGGGCTACATGGTGTGCACCTTGCATTAAAGAACTTCAAGCAATCGATGCAAAATATGCTGAGTGGCAAGAAAAATACAATGTGAAATTAGTGGCGGTGACCATCGACGATTCTAGAAACGTTAAAAAAGTAAAACCAAAAGTTTTAGGTGAAGGCTGGACATACGAGATCATCATCGATGAAAACCAAGATTTAGCAAGAGCCATGAATGTAAATAATCCTCCAATGACATTCATTGTAGACACCGAAGGTAAAATTGTTTATTCTCACCAAGGTTACACCCCGGGTGCAGAAGATGAACTTGAAAAAGAATTGGCTGCAATTAAAAAATAAAATATTATTTGCAATAATCGCAATAAAAAAGGCTTCCAATGGAAGCCTTTTTTATTGAATTTCTTCCGGTGTCGGAATTTTTGAATTGGTTTCAATTTTAATTCCCCTCACCCCTGCCCCATTGGCACAAGTTACGTCTCGATCTCTATCGCCTATCATTAGCGACAACGATGGATTGATTTTGAACCGATGCAACGCCCTCTCAACCATTAAACTGCCGGGTTTGCGACACAAACATTTGCCATTGTGAGCTTCATGATGTGAACAATAATAAAAAGCCTCAATTTCAAACCCACGAAAAACACATTCGCCCTGAAAATATTGATGCATGGCATGAACCTCGTCTTCTGAATATAAACCTTTTGCCAATCCACCTTGATTGGTAATCACGATCAACTTATAACCCGCATCATACCATTTTTTTAAAGTTTCTAAAACGTTTGGTAAAATTACAAAATCTTCGAGACTTGTTGTATAATCTCCAGGATCATGATTAATCACCCCGTCTCTATCTAAAAAAAGTGCTTTATTTGTATAAGTTTGCATCTGCGAATTCAAATTTTAAACAAAATAACTTAATTTTGTGCATATTCACGAATGAATCCTTATTTAGTCATCATACCAACCTACAACGAAATCGAGAATATCGATGCTATGATTCACAGAGTCATGGGGTTAGATAAGAAAATCGATTTACTCATTGTTGATGACAATTCCCCAGATGGAACTGCCGAAGTTGTCAAATCACTCCAAAACACCTACCCAAACCAATTGCACATTTTACAACGTGCGGGCAAAAACGGACTTGGAACTGCCTACATCGCTGGGTTTCATTGGGCGCTGGAGCGTGAATATCAATTCATTTGTGAAATGGATTGCGATTTTTCACATCCAGTAGATCAATTGCCAAAACTCTTCGAAAAATGCGAAGCAGATGCCGATGTTTGTGTGGGCTCTCGTTATGTTGGCGGCGTGGTAAACGTAGTCAATTGGCCCATGGGCAGAGTGTTAATGAGTTACTATGCAAGTAAATATGTTCAATTTATCACAGGACTTAACATTGCAGACACAACCGCAGGGTTTGTGTGTTACAAACGCAAAGTTCTTGAAACCATTGGCATTGATGACATTAAATTTAGAGGTTACGCCTTCCAAATTGAAATGAAGTTCAGGGCTTCTCGTCGTGGATTCAAAATTGCCGAACACCCTATCATTTTCACCGATAGAACTGCTGGAACTTCAAAAATGAGCACCAAAATTTTCAGAGAAGCACTCTTTGGCGTATTGGAACTCAAACTCAAAAGCATTTTCGGAAAATTATAATGTCTCTCCAAAACATCAAAAATAAAGCCTTTCAATTGTTTTCAATTGCTTTGCTATTTTTGTATGTTTCGGTCCAATCTCCCCTCCATGAAATCATAAAATTGCCCTCTTTGGTTGAGCACTTTATTCAACACAAAACCAAAGAACCAAATATCTCTTTCTTTGATTTTATTGAAGAACACTATTTGAATGTTGACAATACAACCGACAACATTCACAAAAAATTGCCTTTTAAGGATGAAAATCATCCCTTGATGATAGGTCTCAACTACGTTGCTTCTAGCCCGTTAAACAACAACCCTATCTGTTTCCCTGCAAAAAAAGAGTTCATTCAGCATTACAAACAGTCTGAATCTTTAGGCGAAACCCGCTCTATTTGGCAGCCGCCAAGAGCCTAATCTATTTTCGGTACAGCCATCATTGTCGCTCCTCTTTTTGGGGGACATTGACTGCGTTTGCAATTTTAGACCCTTCTCTCTGAATCTTTAAAAACACAAAAAAATCCATGTTACAAAAAATAATCAATACTTCAATTAAAAATAAACTATTGGTGGGGATTTTCACCCTCGCATTGATTGTTTATGGTTTCATTGAAGTTTTCAACTTACCCATTGATGCAGTGCCCGATATCACAAACAATCAGGTGCAAATCATCACAACATCATCGTCGTTAGGCGCACCTGATGTTGAAAGACTCATCACTTTTCCCATTGAACAGGCCAATAACAATATTCCTGGCCTTCATGAAATTCGAAGCTTTTCTCGATTTGGATTGAGCCTGGTAACCATCGTTTTCGATGATGATGTCGATATTTACTGGGCCCGACAACAGGTTGCAGAACGACTCATTCAAGCACAACAAAATATCCCTCAGGGACTAGGAACGCCCTATTTGGCGCCTGTAACGAGTGGACTTGGTGAGATTTATCAATATGTAATTAAACCCCAAAAGGGGTTTGAGACAAAATACAACGCTACTGAGTTGAGAACCATTCAGGATTGGATTGTACGCCGACAATTGCTTGGTGTTAAAGGAGTTGCCGACGTAAGCAGCTTTGGCGGCAAAGTCAAGCAATTTGAAATTGCCGTGAATCCTGCAAAATTATCGGCACTGAACCTGAGCGTTTCCGATGTTTTAACGGCGGTTGAAAAAAACAACCAAAATACCGGTGGTTCTTACATTGAAAAATCAAACAGAGTGCACTTCATTCGAACCGAAGGTTTGGTGGGTTCCATTGAAGACATTCAAAACATTTGTTTGAATTCCGAAACACATTCCAAGCCAATTTATATTCGCGATGTTGCCGATGTTCAAATTGGAAATGCAAATCGTTTCGGGGCAATGACTTATAACGACAAAGGCGAAGTATCTGGAGCTGTAGTGATGATGCTCAAAGGCGAAAACAGTAGAGAAGTCATTGCTGCTGTAAAAGAACGCATCGAAAGAATCAAAAAAACATTGCCTGAAGGCGTTGAAATTGAGGCGTTTCTCGATAGAACGAAAATGGTGAAAAACGCCATTAGCACCGTGAGTAAAAACCTCACCGAAGGTGCCGTCATTGTCATTTTTGTTTTGGTGCTCATCCTAGGAAACTTTAGGGCGGGATTGCTCGTGGCATCTGTGATTCCCCTAGCCATGCTTTTTGCCATTATCATGATGAATTTGTTCGGCGTAAGTGGCAACTTAATGAGCTTAGGTGCCTTAGACTTTGGTTTGATTGTAGACGGTGCCGTAATTATTGTAGAAGCCGTTTTACATCAAATCATGAAACGCAAGCACGACCCTAAAAAAATCAATCAGCTCGTAGGCGAGAGTGCAGGAAAAATGATGAATAGCGCCGTTTTCGGTCAAATTATCATTCTCGTAGTTTACCTACCCATTTTTTCACTGGAAGGCATTGAAGGCAAAATGTTTAAACCAATGGCACAAACCGTTGCCTTCGCACTGTTAGGAGCATTTATTTTATCGCTTACGTATATTCCAATGATGAGTTCTATCATTTTTAAGAACACAAGTCCCTCAGAAGAAAATATCACCGAAAGAACATTCCGAAAATTGCAAAACTTTTATCATAAAATTCTTTTGTGGATTTTCAAACATAAGAAAATTGCCATAGGAAGCACCTTGGCACTCTTTGTCATTGCCGCCATTCTAGGCTCTACCTTGGGTGGCGAGTTTATTCCCACTTTAGAAGAAGGCGATTTTGCAGTTGAAACTCGTGTGATGACAGGTAGCAACCTCGGTACCATCATCGAAGGCACACAAAAAGCAGCAGCAATTCTAAAAAAAGAATTTCCCGAAGTTGAAAAAGTGGTTGCCAAAATTGGAAGTGGAGAAATCCCTACCGATCCAATGCCCATCGAAGCCGCCGATATGATGATTATTTTAAAAGATAAATCGGAATGGACATCTGCCGAAACCTTCGATGAACTTGCCGCAAAAATGCAAGAAAAACTTCAGGCCGTGCCAGGTTTATCGACTGGATTTCAATACCCCGTACAAATGCGTTTCAACGAACTTATGACCGGTGCTAAACAAGATGTGGTTTGTAAAATATTTGGTGAAGACCTCGATACCCTTTCCAAATATGCCGAAATTCTTGGTGAAATTTCGCACAATGTCAATGGAGCCACCGATATCTATGTTGAAGCAACACAAGGTATGCCTCAATTGGTTGTAAAATACAATCGTGACTTGTTGGCGCAATACCAAGGAAATGTGCAAGATATCAATCGCATTATCAATGCAACCTTCGCAGGTGAAGTGACAGGACAAGTTTTTGAAGGCGAAAAACGATTCGATATGGTTGTACGCATTGCCAATGCAGATAAAAACTCCATCCAAGCCCTCGAAAATTTATTGGTTCCTGTAGGAAATAACATGCGCATTCCATTGAATATCATTGCAAAAGTAGAATCTTTCGATGGTGTGAACCAAATTCAGCGCGAAGATGCAAAACGCAGAATCATTGTTGGTTTTAACATCAAAGACAAAGATGTTCAAACGGTTGTGAAAGAGCTACAAACCGCAGTGACGAAGAAAATCAAACTTCCTCCTGGATATTACATTACTTACGGAGGTTCTTTTGAAAACCTCGAAAAGGCAAAAAATCGTTTGTCCATAGCAGTTCCAATGGCATTGTTGCTCATTTTTGTGTTGCTCTTTTTTGCATTCCACTCAGTGAAACAAGGGTTACTCATTTACACCGCAATTCCACTCTCTGCAATGGGTGGTTTATACGCACTTTTCTTTAGAAGCATGCCGTTTAGCATCAGTGCAGGCATTGGTTTCATTGCATTGTTTGGGGTGGCGGTTCTCAATGGAATTGTATTGATCGCAGAATTTAACAGACTTAGAGAAAATACCGATTTATCGCTGCACGACATCGTCCTCGAAGGTGCAAAAACCCGTTTGCGTCCCGTTTTAATCACCGCACTTGTTGCATCGTTAGGATTCCTGCCAATGGCATTGAGCAGCGGTTCGGGGGCTGAAGTTCAGAAACCTTTGGCAACCGTTGTGATTGGCGGACTTTTACTCGCAACTTTGCTTACTTTGCTCATTCTACCTCTACTGTATACCTTGTTCGAAAAGAAGAAAATCAAAAGTTCAAAACATGTTGCAGTTGCTTTACTTTTATTTTTTGGAGGGACAGCGGAGGCACAAACTTCATTGTCGCTAAAGCAAGCCGTAGACTCAGCACTGGCGAATAATTTATCCCTCAAAATCGAAAAACAACTCTTAGAATTTCAAAGTTTCAATCGCAAACAAATTGGACTTTTAGGAGAAACTCAAATCAATGGAAATTTCGGGCAAATCAATAGTGACTACCAAGACAATCAATTCATGGTGCAACAGTCCATTGGAAACCCGTTCGCCACTTCAAAACAACGTAAAATTGGCTCAAAATTGGTTGACCAACAGGCAAATCAAATTCAAATCACCCAAAAGGAATTGGTCTATGCCGTGCATGAATCGTACCTATTGAATTTGTTTATTTCCGAAAAAATGCGTATATTGAAGGAAGTCAATACCCTGATTGACTTGGTTGTAGAGCGCACCAAAAAGCGCGTTCAAGTGGGATTAAGCAGCGGAAATGAGCTGTGGTCGGTTGAGTTACAGCGAAACAACATTCAATTGCAATTGGAATTATTGAACAACGAAAGCGCACAAGCGAAAGCAAATTTTAAGTTGTTGCTTAAGTTGAAATCTGATGTTTCATTGAAAGATTCATTCTGGAACAATCAACTCATGAATCTCAGTAATTTTAAAATCAACCCTCAACTTGAAATTGCCAAACAAAGCATTCTCACCGACATTGCCAAGGAAAAAGTTCAGTTAGAAAAAATGAACAGACTTCCAAAAATTGGACTGGGTTATACCAATCAAAGTTTTGCCGGTTATCAAAATATTGATGGCAACGATATGTTATTCAATACTTCTAACAGATTCAATAGTGTGCAATTATCGGTGGCTATGCCACTATTCTTTAATGGCCAAACCCAACGCATTGGAATGGCAAAAATTGAATACGACATTGCAAAACAGCAATTGGAAATGGTGAACGATGTGTTTTTGAGTCAGAAAAAATTGGCCCAAGAGCAATTGAAGAACATCGAAAATCTTTATGCCACAAAGAAAACGGAATACGAAAAACAAGTGAGTGAGTACCGGGAATTGGCCGATAAACAACTTAAAAATGGAGAAATCAACATCATCGAATGGAGCCGACTTCAGGAACAAGCTTTAAACATCAAAATATCACTGATTGAAATTCAACATCAATATCAAAAAAGCATCTTAAACAACAAACAATACAATGAAAACTAATTTTCAAACCTATATCATCATTGCTTTGACAGCCATTTCATGTGGTCAAAAAGTTGAAGTCACAGAAAAACCGAGTGAAGCAATTTCAGACGTGGTTGAATTAAACGCCGAAGCATTGAAAAATGCAAAAATTGAAGTGTCGGCCCTTGAAATTGGAGAAGGAAGTGCCCTGCACAAAGCCACAGGAAAGGTGGAAGTGCCTCCACAAAATCTGGCCATTTTACACATTCCTTTGGGAGGATATTTAAAAAGCACCATTTTATTGCCTGGTTTAACCTTTAAAAAAGGACAAACGTTAGCGGTAGCGGAAGATGTTCAATTCATTCAAATTCAGCAAGAATATTTGCAAACAAAGTCGGAATATACCTTTGCTGAACAAGAGTTAAAACGACAAAAAATTGCTTTTGAAAACCAATCGACAAATGAAAAGATGCTTCAAGAAGCAAAATTGCTGGTTGAATCAAAGGAAATTCTCATGAATGCCTTGGCCGAAAAATTGCAATTGCTTGGCATTCAAGCAAGTCAGCTAACACCAAAAACCATCCGCAAAACAGTGAACATAGTGGCACCTTTCGACGGATTTGTATCGAGCGTGAACGCAAAAACGGGCAAATACTTCACCCCTAGCGATGATTTGGCGGAATTAATCAACAGTTCCGACATGCATTTGGTCATCACGGTTTACGAAAAAAACATACAAGATTTTAGCATTGGCAAAAAGGTGATTGCCTACTCAAATGAAAATCCTTCAGTGAAATATGAGGCCACTGTATTGCAAATCAACAAGCACATTGGCGAAAATCGTTCAACAGAAATCCATTGTCATTTTGCAAAAAATTATGCTTCCGTTTATTCTGGCATGTTTTTAAATGTTGATTTTGAGGGACATTTGAGCAAGTCGTTTAAAGCCCCATCTGAATCGGTTGTTCGCGTAGACAATGTCAACTATGTTTTTGTACCTTTAAGCAATTCAAAATTCAAGGCAGTACCTGTGACTGTTCTAAACGAATCGAACAACCTCACAAACTTCACCTTCATTGAAAGCGCAGAGTATATGAAAATCGTGACGGTGGGTGCAAATACTTTGATGATGGAAATTAGAAAAGATTAGAGGGATTAGAAGGATTAGAAGGATTAGAGGACATCGACTAAACTTTAAACGCTCAACTTTAAACTAATTTCCCTACCTTTGCACCAATAAAAAAAATGGACGGAGAACCCCGAAGTCATACCATAAATTATGTTACGCGTTTACTTCAAACGACAAAATCGCGTGCACAAGGTGCAGAACTTGTCTCAAATTGAGACCATGGAAGAATTGGTATGGATTGACCTTCAAGATCCTACCGCTGCAGAAATAAAAGACGTAGAGGCCCACTTCGAATTTAAATTCCAGTCCCGTCAAGAACAATTAGAAATTGAAAGTTCTTCTCGATACTTTGAAACCGATGATGAAATTATTGCAAATAGTAACTTCCTGCAATTAAATCCCGACGGTACACAATTCCTCTCAAATGCCGTTTCCTTCATCCTTCAAGATGAAATCCTTTTCACTTACAGAGATTCAGACCTAACCGCCTTTTCAGAATGTGTTAAGAAAATTAAAGGTGCCGGTAGATTCTTCCACAGTGGGAAACAAATTATGGCCACCCTCCTTGAAATGGGAGTGGATAACGATGCCGATATTCTAGAGAATTTGGCACGACAAGTTAGCGGATTGTCGAAAGAAATGACTTTCGATAAAGACCCCGACGAAGAACTCATTTTGAATATCAACAGGGTTCAGGAATTAACCATGGAACTTCGACAAAATGCTGTCGATAAACAACGTGTATTGTCTGCAATTTTAAAAAGCAAAGAGTTTGAAGGTGAAGATTATGAACGATTGAGAATTGTGATTAAAGATATCAATTCACTCATCGACCATACAAGTTTCAATTTTGAACGTTTGGAATACCTCCAAAATACATTCATGGGTTTGATTAACATTGAACAGAATAAAATTATCAAGATTTTTACTGTTGCCAGTGTGATTTTCATGCCTCCTACCCTCATTGCCAGCATTTATGGAATGAATTTCGAATTCATCAATGAATATAAATGGCGTTATGGATTCTTGTTTGCAATTGGCTTGATGATTATTTCCTCTTTGGGAACTTTGTACTTCTTTAGAAGAAGACGTTGGTTGTAATTTTTGCCAATTTCTCAAAACCAAATCAATTTATTTTTGTTTAACTTTTATGCTTTGGATTTTTTCTATTGTTTCATTTTTTACATCAACTCCAAATTACGCACTCATTCGGCAAACGTATCAAAAAGCGATTTCCAACCACAATGAGGTTTCGAAGCTAACATCCCTCACTGTTCCTTTTAAAAATACAGACCCCATTGCCAAGGCTTTTTATGCTTCGGCGCAAGCTTTTGAGGCAAAAAATGCGACATGGGTTTCTACCAAAGTGAAGTTTGCAAAAAATGCACACAATCATCTCAATATCAGCGTATCACAAGCACCAAACAATGTTGAAATTCGTTTCTTAAGGTTTAGTTTTGAATACAATACGCCATCTATTTTAGGGATGAAAAACCACATAACCGAAGACAAAGCATTTCTGCTTAAAAACACAAAGTCCACAGAACCTCTGTGGACCATCATGCAATCTTTTTATCAATCCTGCTCCGATCTTACCGCAGCAGAAAAAGAATCAATTCTTAAGCGTTAATTGCAGCAATACCCGGAAGTTCTTTTCCTTCAAAGTATTCCAACAACGCACCACCACCGGTGCTCACGTAACTCACTTGGTTTTCGAAACCAAATTTATACACTGCTGCAGCGCTATCGCCACCTCCAATTAAACTGAAAGCTCCGTTAGTTGTTGCTTCTGCAACTGCCTCTGCAATGGTTTTGGTTCCATTTTCAAAAGCTTCCATTTCAAACACTCCCATTGGACCATTCCATAAAATGGTTTTACTCTTTAACACCACTTCTTTGAAATCTGCTGCTGCTTTTTGTCCAATATCCAATCCCATCCATCCAGAAGGAATGTTGTTGCTTTCGCAATTTTCAGTATTGGCGTCTGGTGCAAATTTATCGGCAATGGTAGAATCCATTGGTAAATAAATATTTACGCCCTTTTCTTTTGCTTTTTGCAAAATTTCAACGCAAGTGTCTAATCGCTCATCTTCACACAAAGAATTTCCGATAACACCACCTTGAGCCTTGAAAAATGTATAGGCCATTCCACCACCAATGATAATGTTATTGGCAATGTTCAATAAATTTTCTACAATTAATATTTTATCGGAAACCTTAGCCCCACCAACAATGGCAGTAAATGGACGATCTGGATTTGCCATAACCTTAATGGCATTCGCAACTTCTTGCGCCATCACATACCCAAATGCTTTTTTACCTGGGAAAAACTCAGCAATGATGGCCGTAGACGCATGCGCACGGTGCGCTGTTCCAAAAGCATCATTCATGTAAAATGTTCCCAATTTGGCTAATTTTTCTGTGAACGCTCTATCCCCTTTCGTTTCTTCCTTGTAAAATCTCAAGTTTTCGAGCAACAACACTTGACCTGCTTGTAAAGCAGCTGCTTTTTCAATTGCTTGATCTCCAATGCAATCGTTTGCAAAATCTACTGGTGTTTGCAATAAATCACTCAAATGGTTTACAATGTGTTTCAAGGAGAATTTATCTTCAGGACCTTCTTTTGGTCGGCCCAAATGACTCATAATAATGACAGAGCCACCGTCCTTCAAAATCTTTTGAATGGTAGGAATTGCAGCGCGCATTCTTGAATCGTCGGTGATTTGAAATTCCGCATTTAATGGAACGTTGAAATCAACGCGCAATAAAACTTTTTCGCCCTTTAGGGAAACATTTTCAATTGAATTGTTCATTTTTTATAGTGATTTTAAAAGGTTATTCATTCCCGTTTCTTTGGCAAGTAAACTCGAAATGTCTTCAATTTTAATTCTGGTTTGTTGCATGGTATCGCGGTGACGAATGGTCACATCGCCATTCACCAAGCTATCGTGATCAATTGTGATGCAAAAAGGAGTGCCTATGGCATCCATTCTGCGGTAACGCTTACCAATGCTATCTTTATCTTCAATGTACACATTGAAATCGAAACGCAAATCGTTGTAAATTTTCTCAGCCAATTCAGGCAAACCATCTTTTTTCACCAAAGGCAAAATGGCGCATTTCACCGGAGCTATTGCAGGGTGAAGTTTCAAAACAGTTCTAGTATCGCCATCAACTTCCTCTTCATGGAAAGCTTGGCACATGGTTAATAAAAATAAACGATCTAATCCAATACTGGTTTCAACAACATAAGGGATATAGCTTTCGTTAGATTCAGGGTCGAAATAACGCAATTTCTTTCCGCTAAATTCTTCGTGTTTGCCTAAGTCAAAATCGGTACGAGAATGAATTCCCTCAACCTCTTTGAATCCGAAAGGAAAATCAAATTCAATGTCAACCGCGGCATTTGCATAATGCGCCAACTTCACGTGATCGTGATAACGGTATTTAGAATCTGGAGTTCCCAACGATTTATGCCAACGCAAACGAGCATCTTTCCAAAACTCATACCATTGTAACTCGGTTCCAGGTTTGCAGAAAAACTGCATTTCCATTTGTTCGAATTCTTTCATGCGCATGATGAACTGACGCGCTACGATTTCATTTCTGAAGGCTTTTCCAGTTTGAGCAATTCCAAAAGGCAACTTCATACGGCCTGTTTTTTGAACATTCAAGAAATTCACAAAAATACCTTGAGCGGTTTCAGGACGCAGATACAATTGATCGTCGCCACCATCTAGAGCATTCATTTGAGTGCTGTACATGAGGTTGAATTGACGCACATCGGTCCAATTTTTAGACCCGCTGATTGGACAAACAATTCCCTCATCTTCAATGAGTTGCTTTATCATTGCCAAGTTACCAGTTTCTAACCCTTCTCTCAAAATATTGTCCATTTGGTCAATCTTTTGTTGATATTCCATGACCCTTGGATTGGTAGAACGGTACATTGCAGCATCGAAAGTTTCACCGAAACGCTTAGCCGCTTTGTCGATTTCTTTTTCAATTTTTTGACGGATTTTCTCTTGATGATCTTCAATCAAAACATCGGCACGGTAACGCTTTTTGCTGTCTTTATTGTCGATCATTGGATCATTAAATCCATCAACGTGACCACTGGCTTTCCACACTTTCGGATGCATAAAGATGGCAGAATCTAAACCAACAATATTTTGGTTTAAACGGGTCATCGACAAATACCAATACTGGCGAAGGTTATTGCGGAGCTCTACCCCATTTTGTCCATAATCGTAAACTGCTGCCAATCCACCGTAAATGTCGCTACTTGGAAATACAAAACCGTACTCTTTAGCGTGAGAAATGATTTTATCGAAGAGATTTGAATCGCTCATAAATTGGGCGCAAAGATACATAAAAAGGCCAAGAATCTCGAAACTCGTAACATAGCGTTAATTTGCTTTAACAACCCCAAAAGGTTATTTTTGTATATCTTGAATGTAATTGAATTTTCAGAACAACAATTTTGGTGGATTGTAGGGGCCATAATTGTTTCTGCAACCACGGGTATTTTAATTTCGAGCTATTTATGGTTTCGCCGTAAAAAGAGGGTTTTAAACAATTTAGAGCGCTTGATTTACATCGAAAAAAACGAGGCTTTCCAAGCAAAAAATAGCAAGGCAAAAGACATTGAAGACGCCTTTAAAGAATTGTTTAAATCGAGGAAAGTAGAGTTGCAAAGATTGCAACAGCTCGAAAACTACCGCAGAGATTACATTGGAAATGTGGCTCATGAGCTCAAAACACCTTTGTTTTCTATTCAGGGATATATTGAAACCATTTTAGATGATCCAAACATTGACAAAGAAACATTGGAGCTATTTTTGAAAAAAGCATACAAAAATGCAGATCGCTTGGGTCAAATTGTAAACGATCTCGACACCATTACAAAATACGAAAGTGGATTTTTACAAATTGAAACTGAAAGGTTCGACATATTAGCCTTGGTGCATGAAGTGATTGAAGAGTTAGAAATTCAGGCCAAAGAAAAAAACATTCAAATCAATTGCCATTCAAAATCGGAACCCTACTGGGTAGAAGCCGACAAGAGTAGAATTAGACAAGTGCTTGTAAATTTGGGTTACAACTCTATCAAATATGGCAACCAAGGCGGCACCACCAATATCAAATTAAGCAATACGGGATTAAAGGTGATTGTTGAAGTTGCCGACAATGGGATTGGCATACCGTCACAACATTTGAGCAGGGTGTTTGAGCGATTTTACCGAGTAGACAAACACCGGAATCGCGAAACAGGCGGCAGTGGCCTTGGCCTAAGTATCTGCAAACACATTGTTGAAGCCCACGATGAAACCATCCGGGTGATGAGCACCGAAGGCGCTGGCTCCGTGTTTACGTTTACCCTGCCGTGTGCGTAATGGTAGGAAAAAAACTCAACGTTACCTTACAGAACCGATTTTAAAACTGTTCCCAACCCTCACCAATTGAATGAAAATTTCAATTGTGATAAGAAATTGTTTACATTGAGGTATTGAAGATGGATTCTCTAAATAAATTTACCTATTAAATAAATAACAAATGCAAATAGAGCTGAATTATTGCCTATTTAAATCGGAAAGTTAACTTTTTGAACGCGTGAGCCGATTTGTTTATTGAATCGGCTCATTTTTTCACTATATTTGAGCCGATTAACTCATCATATCGGCTCAATGAAATACAATTGGCAACAAATTGACTGGCCCAAATTCAGCTTTAGCACTGAAAACATAGAGACCTTATTGCTTCATTTTATTCGCAATACTGGCAATATTGAAGGCGCGTTACAAGCACAAACTGATTTTAATCATTCAGAAACTATCATTGAACTTCTTATCCTTGAAGCAATTAAAACTTCAGAAATCGAAGGAGAGTATATTAGTAGAAAAGATGTAGCATCTTCAATTAGGAAAAATTTAGGTTTACTCAAAAGCACAGAGCAAGTAAAAGACCAAAAGGCCCGAGGCATTGCTGACCTATTGATCATGGTGCGAAATAGTTTTTTAGACCCATTATCAAAAAAAGATTTACTCAATTGGCATCGATCTTTAATGAGTCATGACACCACTATTCTTTCTGGAGAATGGCGCAAACATGATGAACCTATGCAAATAATTTCAGGTGCCCTTGGTAAAGAAAAAATTCATTTTGAAGCACCACCATCTCAAAATGTCCCTCAAGAAATGGAACAATTTATTCAATGGTTTAACGACACAGCACCCAAACAACCCAATGAAATTGCACATGCCCCTATTAGAGCTGCAATTACACATCTTTATTTTGAGAGTATTCATCCATTCGAAGATGGAAATGGACGAATTGGAAGAGCTCTTGCCGAAAAAGCGTTATCACAAACGATTGGACATAATACGCTCATTAGTTTATCAGCCGCTATAGAAAGAAATAAAAAAGATTACTATTATTTTATAGAAAGAGGTCAACGAAAAAATGAAATCACTGAGTGGATTGAATATTTTACAAACACAGTTGTTAGTGCTCAAGAATTTACGAAAAATCTCATTCAATTCACGATTCAAAAAACTCAAATCTTCGATACATTTTCCAAACAACTCAATGAATCACAATTAAAAGTTGTAAAGCGTATGTTCGACGAGGGTCATGAAGGATTTATTGGCGGCATCAACGCTGAAAAATATATGCGTATTGCAAAGGTTTCAAAAGCTACCGCTACACGACATTTAAGCCAAATGGTTGAAATTGGAATTTTTAAAATTGAAGGAAAAGGAAGAGCTACAAGGTACCAATTAAATTTAAAAAATTAATTGAACTGTTATTCGTATTTAATGAAGGACAAGTATTTTAGACAACTTAATTTAGGCATATACAGCAGATAAATTTCATTATTTATCACATTTTGAGGGATATTTCCAATCTCAAAAAGATTAGACTAAATTCTGTATTTTTTTAGGGACAAAAACTAGGTTGTTCTTAAAATTCTCTTAAAAATTGAATCTAATTTCTTGGAATTAAGTGAAGTATAAATTCCTTAATATAATTTTGAAAACAAATTTGAATTTGCACTTAATTATTGAATTTTACATTGAATCCATAGATAAAAAGTTTTATCACTGTTGCATTAAAAACCAGTTGGGAAAAATGTTATCAAAGCCAATGATCGAAAAACTGGTCTATGTCAGCTTACAGAAAAAGGACAAGTCAAGTTGTATCGAAATCAATCCTATATATTGAGGTAATTCCCTTCAAAGGCCTCCATCAATTATCTCTTGCTTAATTAGGAAACTGGAATATAGATGAACTGAAGCATAATTCAAATCACAAAACACGATATCTAAATTAATATAATTAAGATAATATCTCTTCACTGCAAATAATTCAATGTATTTTTTCAAATCTATATTAAATAAGTACAATGGTGGAATATCTTCAAAATATTTACTTTCAATCACACCTTCATAAATCAATGAATCATTGCTGTTAAGCTTATTAATTAAAATGCCTTCAAGATTTTCAACTAAAGGGCTTAATGTGAAACTCATAAGAATTTTCACTGTTGGATGTGGTTTTTTGTATACATTTGTATCAAAAATCTTACCGTACAAACTTGAATATTGTACATTTATGTTAAAAGATGTCGGTGAAATTAATTTATAAAATCCTACATTATTATCGTTAAAATTGAGACTGTCAAAATGACTAAAATTTATCGAAATTGTATCAATCGCAATTGGATATGCTGTAAAATTAGCCGTGTCAATT
>JACCDK011992978.1_pt1 | contig 15408 bp, 15 predicted proteins | sample 7445871 | NCBI WGS metagenome assembly JACCDK01 (sample SAMN15323436, study PRJNA562643) | freshwater metagenome | isolation source: river surface water | place: USA:Blue River Watershed | collected 2017-08-15 | reverse complement strand
AGTGAAGCATTGTCTAAAAATGGCAAAGACGATTTGGCTTATGAGATTTTAACCAATAAGTCTTATCCTTCTTGGTTATATTCGGTTGTAAATGGGGCCACTTCCATTTGGGAGCGTTTAAATTCGTATACCATAGAAAACGGTTTTGGTGGGAATAATAGCATGAACTCCTTTAATCATTATTCTTTCGGAGCTGTTGCAGCTTGGATGTATAATTATTCTTTAGGGATTCAACGTGACCCAAAATCTCCAGGATTTAAGCATTTTGTATTGAATCCACGTATCGATCCTACCGGAAAAATTAAATTTGCTAAAGGACATGTTCAAACGATGTATGGTGATATCAAAAGTTCTTGGAGAAAAACTGGAAATGCAATTAGCTACCAATTTACCGTTCCTGCCAATACTTCAGCAAAATTGATTTTACAGGCTAGAAATTTACAGGCTATCCGCAATCTAGGCAAACCTTTGAAAGTGGGTAATGGAGTTGTTTCAATAACTGAGAAAGGAACAAATGTAGAGGTAGAGTTGGAATCGGGGACTTATGGTTTTTCCGTTTTTAATTAGAAGATCTGTTTGCTGAAGAATTAATTCTGCAGCAATTAAATGAAATAAAATAAAAAAGCCTCGGATTTAAACCCGAGGCTTTACTGTATCACCTCCCCCCAGCCCCCTCCTTGTGAAGGAGGGGGTGGCGCAAAGCGCCGGGGGCGGTAGAATTTAAAACTTCTTATGATGAGCCATTCGATGTAAATCCTCCGGACTCAAGGATTTAAAATATTCATAGGTGATTTTTAAGCCCTCAGCGCGACTAACCTTCGGCTCCCAACCCAAGATTTCTTTGGCTTTGGTAATGTCTGGTTTTCTTTGTTTCGGATCGTCTGTTGGCAATGGTAAGCTTATTAACTTTTGACTTGTACCTGTTAATTTGATGATTTCTTCTCCAAATTCTTTGATGGTGATTTCATCCGGATTACCAATATTCACGGGTTGTACATAATCGCTTAATAACAATCTATAGATACCTTCTACTAAATCATCAACATAACAGAATGCTCTTGTTTGGGAGCCATCTCCAAACATTGTTAAATCTTCTCCACGCAAAGCCTGACCAATAAACGCTGGTAATACACGACCATCGTTCAAACGCATCCTTGGTCCATAGGTGTTAAAAATACGAACTATACGGGTTTCAACTCCATGATACGTATGGTAAGCCATCGTCATGGCTTCTTGAAAACGTTTTGCTTCATCATAAACACCACGTGGACCCACCGGATTCACATTTCCCCAGTATTCTTCTGTTTGTGGATGAACCAAGGGATCGCCATAAACTTCAGAGGTGGATGCGATTAACACGCGCGCGTTTTTTACGCGCGCCAAACCTAAACAATTATGAATTCCCAAAGAACCAACTTTTAAAGTTTGAATAGGGATTTTTAAATAATCAATAGGAGAGGCCGGAGAAGCAAAATGTAAAATATAATCTAATTCACCAGGTACATGAATGAATTTGGAAACATCATGGTGATAGAATTCGAAATTGGGTAATTTAAACAAGTGCTCAATGTTTTTTAAGTCACCAGTTATCAAATTATCCATGGCTATCACATGATAGCCTTCTTTGATAAATCGATCACATAAATGAGATCCCAAAAACCCCGCACCACCTGTAATTAGTACTCTTTTCATATGTTTTTATTAAGATAATTGGTCCCCCTGTGCTTGTCGGATGGAAGAATCGGAAGAACGACTTACAATTCACAATTAATACTTCTTACTTCTTACTTAACTGTTTCTCTACCAATCGATACATACGTATAACCCAATTCTCTCATTTGATCTAATTCGTATAAATTTCGACCGTCAAAAATAATCTTATTTTTTAAGAGTGAATCCATTTTTTCAAAATCTGGAGTTCTGAATTGAGGCCATTCTGTCATGATCAACAATGCATCGGCGTCTTGTAAACACTCGTATGGATTTTTACAATACGTAACCTTTTCACCAATTACTTGTTTAACATTTTTCATGGCTTCAGGATCATAGACATGTACTTCACAACCCTGATTTACCAAAAATTCAATGTTATAAAGTGCTGGTGCCTCTCTGATGTCATCCGTGTATGGCTTAAAGGCTAATCCCCACATGGCAATTTTTTTACCTTTTAAACTATTTCCAAAATACGCTTCAAGAGCAGGAATTAACTTTGTTTTTTGTTGCTCATTTACGTTCATTACCGCATCTAATATCTGGAATTGGTAATTGTTTTCACTTGAGGTTTTTGATAATGCCTGAACATCTTTTGGAAAACAACTTCCTCCATATCCAATACCTGCAAATAAAAATCGTTTGCCAATTCTTGAATCTGTTCCAATTCCTTTTCGGATATCATCTACATTTGCCCCAACTAATTCACATAGATTCGCAATTTCATTCATGAATGTGATCTTAGTTGCTAAAAAGGCATTGGCAGCATACTTCGTCATTTCAGCCGAACGCTCATCCATGAAAATAATTGGATTACCTTGACGAACCAAAGGGGCATATAATTTATTCATTACTTCTTTGGCCTTATCAGATTTTGTGCCAATAACTACTCGGTCTGGCTTCATGAAATCTTCAACGGCAACACCTTCACGTAAAAATTCAGGATTCGATACAACGTCAAATGGTACTTTGGCATGTGCAGAAATCGCGGTACGTACTTTTTCAGACGTACCAACAGGTACAGTACTTTTATCTATGATTACAGCATATTCCTTTAATAAAGGACCTAAATCGTTAGCGACCTTTAAAATGTATTTTAAATCGGCAGAACCATCTTCTCCCGGGGGAGTGGGTAAGGCCAAGAAAATTACTTTTGCACCCTCAATTCCCTCAGCTAAATTTGTAGTAAATGACAAACGACCTTCCTCTGAATTTCGAATAAAAAGCTCCTCCAATCCGGGTTCATAGATAGGAATTTGTCCAGCCTTCATTTTCTCGATTTTCAATTCATCGATATCCACACAAGTTACTTGGTTTCCTGTTTCTGCAAAACAAGTGCCTGTAACCAATCCTACATATCCTGTTCCAACAACAGCAATTCTCATATGTATGTATTTAAATTCTTGGTATAATTATAAATAATGAATAAAATTACGAATTTATCATTAAAATAATTCAATTATTTTAATTTTATAATCTGACCTGTTGTACCACTTGGTTCCATGCAATTCAATAAATTTGCAAGAGTTGGAGCAATGTCATTTATAGAAGTCTTGCTATTTATTTCTTTGGGAGATAAATTCCACCCATAAAACAACAAAGGGACATGCGTATCATAGGCATAAAGTGTACTGTGTGTTGTACCAGTTTTATATCCTATGAACCATTGTGGTTTTAATAAAATCATAAAATCGCCACTTCGTGCCGGATGGTATCCATTGGTAATAATTTCTTTGTAATGATCAATCAATGTAGTTTTTTCTAAATTTTTCAAATCAATTAGCCTTGAAAAACCATCGATCTTAAAGAGTACTTTTTCAATGGTTTGAAAAACCTTATCTCTTGAAATTTGTAAGCTTTCCATCAATTTGCCATCTAAATAAAGTTGAGAATTTTCCTCTCCAATGATTAAATCACCTGTTCCAACGGATAATTTCAAGGCATTTTTAATTTCACTCATTGCTTTGCTACGATCGAATACACCACCGGGCATTTTCTTTGAATTCAAAAAACCAGGATTATCTGCTACCGCATGATCCGCAGTTAGAAATACTAAATAATTTCCTTTTCCAACTTTTGAATCTAAATGATTTAATAATTCTTCAATGTCTTTATCTAATCTTAAATAGGTATCTTCCAATTCAATGGATTGAGGCCCGAACGTATGTCCTACATAATCAGGTGATGAAAAGCTAATAGCCAAAAAATCACTTGATTCAGATTGCCCTAATTTTTCTTCGTTTATCGTTCGAATGGCAAAATTTTTAGTGATTGTATTTCCAAATGGACTCGTACGAATACTTTCTAAGGGGTTACCTAAAGAAAATGAATGAGGAAAGGAAGAGTTTTTTTCTCCAGCAATTTTACCTTCAAAAACACTTTCGTCCTCTGCACTTAGGGTGTAACTTTGGATAGGATAAAGTGTGTTCCAGCCACTTTTAGTTAAATTTTCTGCTTGTTTTTCAGCATTAAACTTATTAACCCATGCAGGTAACTCATTCATGTAAAACGTAGATGTTATCCAATTTCCTTCTTTCGAATCGTACCAATAAGCGCCATTTGCCGTGTGCCCACCAGGTAAAATGGCTCCTCTGTCTTTCAGTGCAATTGCAATCGTTTTGTTTCTAAAATTTTGAGCCATGCGTAATTGGTCGGTGATGGTACTTGTCCAAAGGTTTTTGGGCGACATAACTCCCGTTTTTCCAGAAGTACCAACCGTTTTCACGGTTGAATCATCCACACAATACATTTTTTTTCCTGTTAAAACATCCGTCCAATCGTTTCCAACAATTCCATGAACTGCAGGTGTGGCACCCGTATATACACTGGCATGTCCGGCTGCTGTAACTGTTGGCGCATAACTGTAATGATTATTGGAACAATTAACGCCTTGGTTCATCATTCGTTTAAAACCTCCTTCCCCAAATCGATTATAGAATTTCTGAAGATAATCGTGGCGCATTTGGTCAACTACAATTCCTACCACTAATTTTGGGCGAGATAAAGCTGAGGTAGTTTTTTGTTTTTGTCCAAAGGAAAAAACACTTAAAAATTGAACAAAAACTAAAATGAAAAACTTTTTCATAAAAAAATTGGAAAGGAGTTAATGTTTTTAATTTGATTTTCTTTGGTATCAAATTCAAAAATTTGATGATTGATTCCATTGGTTATAGCCCAAAAATTTGATCGTAATTTGGACTGGTATTGACTAATTTGTTGCAAAACATTTACATCCAAAGGCACATGAGGTGCTTTACATTCCACCATTAAAAATAAGTTTCCTTGTCTATCAAATACACATATGTCACTTCGACGATTCATTTGACTTATTTTAATTTGATTTTCAAGTTTAATCAAGTTGGCTGGATAATGTAAATGATGAATAAAAAAATGTAGACAATGCTGACGGACCCATTCCTCTGGTGTCAAAACCCTAAATTTTTTACTCACTTCATCATAAATCGTAAGTTTACCATCCGTTTTTTGTAACTTGTATTCAAAACTTGGGAAGGCCAATGAGAGTTCTGCTTCAGTTGTCATAATCTTTCAATCCCTAAAATACTTACTTTTGCGCTTAACTCAAACTAATATCTTATGAAAACAAAAGAAGAAATTGTGAATAATTGGTTGCCTCGTTATACCGGTACACCAATTGAACGTTTTGGGAAATATATTCTTCTAACAAATTTCAAGAATTATGTTGAAATGTTTGCAAGAAAGTTCAACGTAGAGATTATGGGACAAGAGCGCCCCATGCAAACGGCTACATTTGACAATATTACCATTATTAATTTTGGTATGGGTTCTCCAATGGCCGCAACAGTGATGGATATCCTTTCAGCCATAGAACCTAAAGCAGTCTTGTTTCTCGGAAAATGTGGAGGTTTGAAAAAGCATTTAGCCTTAGGCGATTTAATTTTACCAATTGCTGCGGTTAGGGGCGAAGGAACATCAGATGAATACATACCAAAGGAAATTCCAGCCTTGCCTTCTTTTCGTCTACAACGTTCCGTTTCTTCCATGATTAAAAAACATGAATTGGATTATTGGACAGGCCTAATTTATACCACCAACAGAAGGGTTTGGGAGCATGATGAAAATTTCAAACAATACCTGACAGACATTAGAGCCATGGGGATTGATATGGAAACGGCAACTATTTTTACCGTAGGATTTGTCAATAAAATTCCTAGGGGCGCATTGCTTTTGGTTTCAGATAATCCAATGACTCCAGACGGTGTAAAAACAGAAGAGTCCGACAAAAAAGTAACAACTAATTTTGTAGATCTTCATTTACAAATTGGTATTGATTCCTTACTGGAATTAGCCAATTCAGGGGAGTCTGTTAAACATCTTAGATTTGAATAATTAATTACAAACCTCCTTTATCACATTATAAGCACCACTATACCCTAATTCTCCAGATTTACTTAAATCATTGCATCCAGAATTATCTGATAAAGCTATTTTTAATATGCCTCTTAGAAAATAAGCCTCTGCATATTTGGCCTGCAAAAAAATGGAATTGTTGCAATCTTGTAGGGCACTTCTTTGGTCTCCTAAATTCGACTTTGAGATCGCACGCATGAAAAATGCTTCTGCATAAACTGGATTTAATGAAATGGCCTTATTGAAATCTTCAATGGCCTGTTTGGGATCTCCTGATTTCGCTTTAGCAATACCTCGATTGAAATATACTTCCGATTTTTCAGTAGTAAATTCAGTCATTTTGGTTTTATCTAAAATTCCATTTCTTAGTTCATCTAATTGAATTTTGGATATTTTACCTGAATAAACTAGTTTGATATTCTCCAGATTTCCAGCATCCGTTGCCTTAGTAAAATCTTCAATAGCCCCTCTATGGTCTCCTAACTTAGATTTTACAAATCCTCTACCATATAAAGAAGCAATTTTGTTTGGATTTATTTCCAAAGATTTACTAAAATCTTCTAATGCCCCTTTTTCACCATTCTCTCCTCTAAAGTTTTCTAATTGCGTTTTGCAAAATCCCAAGTAGTACCAGTCGTCAGCATCGTCTGGACTTAATTTGATGGATTCATTGTAATCTTTAATTGCACCTGAATAATCACCTAATTTCATCCTACTATAAGCCCTTCCTGATAGATATCCTGCACGTTTTGGACTGATTTCAATTGCCTTGTTGAAATCTTCTAAAGCTCCTTTATAATCACCAAGTTGAATTTTGCAATCTCCCCGAGAGGCATAACTTGGAGCATATTCTGGATATAGTTCCAAAGATTTATTAAAGTCGGACAATCCACCTCTAAAATTTTCTAATTTAGTTTTAGATATTCCCCTGCTAAAATAGGCTGTACTTTCCAATGGATTCAAGCGAATAGCCTCATTGTAATCCTGAATAGCAATTTTATGATTTTCCTTCTTACTGTAGCTTTGTCCACGAGCAATGAATGCTTCGAAATAGGTCGGTTTAAGTTCAATAGCCTTATCAAAATCTGCAATAGCTCCAGAAAAATCTTTTAAATTATATTTTGCAAAACCACGATTGTAAAAAGCCTCAGGCTCAGGATTAGCTGCATTTTTTTCAATCGCTAAACTGAAATTGCGTAAAGCATCCGCGTAATTACCTGACTTGTTTTGAGTAAGACCTAATTCCATATAATTCACATCTTGTGACATGGCTCCAATAGAAATACCTAAAAAGGCAATAAGCGAAAGGATATTTTTGCAATTCATTTGATTCATTTTTAGACAAGTTTAAAGATTTGTAAGGCAATACCCAAAAGTATGATAAACCAAAGGGTACTTAGGGCCGTCTTTTTTAAATAAGGATCAATGGCGGCTGATTCCATTTGATCATTTAATTTTCTGTAAATAAGGATTGAAGGAATCGCACCAATTAAAAATACAATCCAAATTAAATAATTAAAGCCAGTAGACCGATGGACTAAATAAATGATCCCAAATACAATGGCTAGTAGATAAAGTGATTTTTGATAAATAAAGCCTTTTTCTTTTCCAATTCGAACAGGTACAGAATATTTTCCATTCACCCGATCATTTTCTAGGTCTCTTAAATTATTTAAATTAAGGACAGCTACAGATAAAAATCCAGATGAACTGGCAGGTAATAAAATACTCCAATCAAATACTTTTGTTTGTAAGTAATACGATCCACATGTTCCCACCCAGCCAAAAAATAGAAAAACCGATAAATCACCTAATCCAAGATATCCATAAGGTTTTTTGCCTATTGTATAAGTGATTGAAGCCATAATAGCTAAAATACCCAAAAGCAAAAAAATGACAAAATCCTGAGAGTTTGAGTCCCTCAAACTAATGTAAATAAGGTAAATACCGCTTATCAAAGACAAAAAAATCAAAAAATATACTGCTTTTTTCATTTCCGGAATGGATATTTTTCCGGTTTGGACAGAGCGTTGTGCTACTTTACGTTCTTTGGTGTCTATTCCATTCAAGGTATCACCTAAATCATTTGCGAAATTGGATAAAACTTGAAGAAATAGTGTAGTTAGGATGGCCAAGGCTGCAATTGTGTAGGAAAAATGTCCGTCGGCAAGGGCAATTAAATTTCCTAATAAAATACTGGCCACAGCAAGGGGAAGTGTCCTTGGTCTTGCAGCCTCAACCCATCTATTCATTTTATTTTGATAAAGCTTCTAAGAATTCTTTGCTACTTGGTTTAACCCCAGAGGCAAAAAAATGAGTTAATTCGCCTTTCTCATTGATTAAATATTTACAAAAGTTCCATGATGGCTCTTTATCATTCCATCCATTTTGGTTTTTTTCTGAAAGCCACTTGTATAAATTACACTTTCCTTCACCTTTCACTACAACTTTTTCCATCATTTGAAATGAAACGCCATAGTTTTTAGTGCAAAAGCTAGCGATTTCTTCATTACTTCCTGGTTCTTGGGCTCCAAATTCATTTGCTGGGAATCCCAAAATAACATATTGAGGATTCTCCTTGTGGAATTTTTCCCAATCTGCATATTGAGGTGTAAATCCACATTTTGAAGCAGTGTTTAAAATGATAATTTTTTTACCCTTGAATTGAGATAAATCAATTTCTTTTCCATCAATTCCCTTCATTTTAAATTGATAGACATTTTTTTGATTTTCTACAGCTGCTGAAGCAGGTCTTTCAATAATTGTTTTCTGATTGAAAGGAACTGCTAGGGCAGTTAAAATAGATCCGATTTTCATAATATTTAGTAACATAGTTGTAATAATTAAGAGTGATAATATGATCAATAATTTTTTCATTTTACATTCGGTCCGGTGCTTTTATTCCTAATAAGGATACGGCATGTTGCAAGGTTTTCCGAGTTTGGTTTGCCAATATTAAACGAAAATTTTTCTTTTTTGGTTCTTCTTCGTTTAAAATACTTAACTCATTGTAAAATTTATTGAATTGTTTGGCCAAATCGTAGGCATAATTAGCTATCACTGATGGAGCAAAATTTTTAGCTGACTCATCAATTTTAGTTCTGTATTCATTCAATAAATAGATTAATTCTTGCTCAGATAGTTCCACCGTTTCCATATCTTCAATGGGTTGAATTTGAATTCCTTTTTCCATTGCTTTCCTTTGAATAGAACATATTCGAGCATGTGTATATTGAATAAATGGCCCTGTGTTTCCTTGAAAATCAATCGATTCCTCTGGGTTGAATAACATCCTTTTCTTAGGGTCAACTTTCAATAAGAAATATTTCAAGGCTCCTAAACCTAAATCATGAAACAATTCTGAAGATTCTTTTTCAGTAAATCCATCGATCTTTCCCAAATCAAGTGTTCTTTCCTTTGCCGTTTCTATCATTTCCGACATCAAATCATCTGCATCCACTACAGTTCCTTCTCTTGATTTCATTTTACCACTTGGTAAATCAACCATTCCATATGAAAGGTGATAATTGCCTGTTGAAAAAGGTTTATTTAATTTTTTAAGGATATGAAATAATACTTCGAAATGATAGTCTTGCTCATTTCCTACGACATAAACCGATTGATTGGCTTTAAAATCTTCATATTTCAGTTGAGCAGTTCCCATGTCTTGAGTAATGTAAACCGAAGTGCCATCCTTTCTCAAAACTAATTTTTGGTCCAATCCTTCTTCTGTTAAATCGATCCAAACAGAACCGTCTTCTTTTTGGTAAAATACTCCACTTTTGAGGCCTTCCTGAACCAACTCTTTTCCTAATAAATAGGTATTTGATTCACGATATGTTTTGTCAAAATTCACACCCATGACCTGGTAAGATTTTGCAAATCCATCAAAAACCCAATCGTTCATTTTGTTCCAAAGTGCGACTACTTCCTCCTCATTATTTTCCCACGCCAATAGCATATTTTGTGCTTTTAAAAGGATTGGGGCTTCTTTTTTTGCCTTTTCAGGGTCCAGTCCTGAAGCAATTAATTCATCAATTTCTGCTTTGTAGGCTTTGTCAAATGCTACGTAATATTTTCCAACTAAATGATCACCTTTGATTTGGGCACTTTCTGGACTTTCACCGTTTCCAAATAATTGGTAAGCCAACATCGACTTACAAATATGTATTCCCCTGTCGTTTACCAGATTGGTTTTTACAACTTCATAACCCGCTGCATGCATGATTTGAGCTATAGAATAACCTAAAAAATTATTCCTTAAATGCCCTAAATGTAGTGGCTTGTTGGTATTTGGAGAGCTGTATTCAATCAATACTTTTTCCCCTTTACTTGCTAAATTAAAATTTAATTGACCTTGTAATTGTTTTAGTATGTCAAGCCAAACAAAATCTTTTAAACGTATATTCAAAAATCCTTGAACGACCTGAATGCCCGCTACAATCGATGAATTTTTTACTAAATAATCCCCTAATTGCTGTGCAATAAGTGGTGGGGCTATTTTGGCCTCTTTCGTATAGGGGAACACAACTAACGTATATTGCCCTTCAAACTCTTTTTTTGTTTCTTGTAAAATAACCTCCTCTGCTGAAATTGAAAATAATTCTTTCAATCCGGCTTTTATAACAGATGATAATTCTTTTTGAATATCCAACATGCTTTAATGTTCAAAATAAAATGCAAAGGTACAATTTATCCTTCGAATGTAAAGATTATATTTTACCTTTGTGTCCATGAATCCAGCAATTTATCAGGAAGCTATTCAATCATTAAAATCCGGTGGTGTCATTATTTATCCAAGTGATACGCTTTGGGCCATCGGTTGTGATGCTCGGTTTGATGCATCCATAGAAAAACTTTTTTCCATAAAAAAAAGACCAATTGATAAAGGACTCATTATACTGATTTCAAAAATTGAGCAATTGAATGAATATGTTGAAAAAGTTCCTGATATAGCTTGGGATTTGGTTGATTTTGCGGAGGATCCATTGACAGTGATTTATCCAAAAGGAAAAAACGTTAGTAAGTATGTGTTAGGTCCAAATGGCAGCATTGCCATTCGTTTGGTTAAAGATGAATTTTGTAAGGGATTGTTGTTTCGTTATCAGCGAGCCATTGTGTCTTCTTCTGTGAATCTTTCAGGAGGGGAGCCAGCTTTGTCTTTCGAATCGATTGATTCAGAAATTTCTATACAAGTTGACTACCTCTTAAAACCCGTGGAAAAACAAAAATTAACACAAAAAGCATCCAAAATAGTGGAGCTAGGATTAGGAGGGGAATTTAGAATTATTCGTAAATAATGATCAGAGGAGAAGAAATTATTCAAAATCCAATATTTTCTATCATTGGACAAGCCGCAGATAATCTGGCATTAGAAAGCTATGTTATTGGTGGATTTGTTAGAGATCAGATCCTAAATAGACCGTGTAAAGACATAGATGTTGTTTGTTTAGGCTCAGGTATCGACCTCGCCATTGAGGTAGCGCGTTTGTTTAAATTACCTGAACATTCCGTTTCCGTCTTTAAAAATTTTGGGACTGCCATGATTAAGGTAGAAGATGATTGGGAATTGGAATTTGTAGGTGCTCGAAAAGAATCTTATGATTATAATTCTCGTAAACCCACCGTTGAAGAAGGTACCTTGGAAGATGATCAAAACCGTCGAGATTTTACCATAAATGCTTTTGCTGTTGGTTTAAACAAAGTCAACTGGGGAAAATTTATGGATCCATTTGATGGATTAAAGGACCTAGAGGCTAAAATTATCCGAACACCACTTGATCCCAAAATAACCTTTTCAGATGATCCTTTGCGCATGATGCGTGCCGTACGTTTTGCTTCACAATTAGGATTTGATATTTCTGCTGAAACATTTGAGGCATTACAGTCTGAAAAAGATCGACTTTCAATTATTTCATTTGAGCGAATTTCAGATGAATTAAACAAAATTATTCTAAGCAAAAAGCCTTCATATGGCTTTTTGCTATTGGATGCCGCAGGCATTTTGTCAAAAATATTTCCAGAATTTTCAAAATTAAAGGGAGTAGATACCGAAGAGGGGAAAGGCCACAAGGATAATTTTTATCATACGTTACAAGTTCTTGATAATATTTCGAAACATACGGATGATCTCTGGTGGCGATGGGCGGCAATTTTACATGATATTGCAAAACCAGACACCAAACGATTTGATAAACAAAGAGGTTGGACATTTCATGGTCATGAAGATCTTGGTGCAAGGCAAGTTCCAGGCATATTTAAACGCCTTAAATTGCCATTGAATGAAAAAATGAAACTAGTGCAAAAGCTTGTTCGGTTGCATTTGCGTCCCATCGCACTTTCAAAAGAAGAGATCTCAGATGCCGCTTTACGTAGGTTGTTATTTGAAGCAGGAGATGATTTAGAGGCTTTAATGACACTTTGTAAAGCAGATATCACCTCTAAAAACGGTGATAAGGTAAAGCGCTATCTACGTAATTTTGAAATTGTTGAGCAAAAACTAAAAGAAGTAGAAGAAAAAGATCAAATTCGAAATTTTCAACCGGTTATCACAGGTGAAATTATTATGGAAACCTTTGATATTGGTCCTAGTAAAGAAATTGGACTCATAAAATTGGCCATTCGTGAAGCCATACTTGAAGGAATTATACCAAATGATTTAGAAAAATCTTGGCAATTTATGCTTGAAGAAGGGGCTAAGTTGGGGTTGAAACCGAAAAGTTGAAAGTTGAAAGTTGAAAGTTATTTTTATTAATTATTTAATTATTTATTTATTTATTCTCAACTTTCCACTCTCCACTTTCCACTCTCCACTTTCAACTCTACTATCAACTCTCCATTATAGCCTAACAAATAACTCCTCTTTTGGGTAACGAACTTTAGCTGCTCCTGTCATAAAATCAGCCTCTTCATGGCGTTCACCCACTGCTAAAATCAGAACAGAATGTAAACCTTTTTCTTTCAAGCCAAGTAATTCATCTAATTGCGCGGGAACAAATCCTTCCATTGGAGTGGTATCTATTCTCAATTCAGCAGCTGCAGTCAATGCAGTACCCATAGCCAAATAAACTTGCTTAGCTGCCCATGTTGCTTGCACATCTTGTGGCAATCGCAATAAAGAACCCGCAATTGCATTTTTGTAATCCCCTAAAGCTTCAATAGGTACATTCCTTTGTGTTGAAACCGTGTTTATGAAGTGATTAATTTTGTCTTCAGTTACTTCGTTCCAAGCAGCGAAAACCAATAAATGTGACGATTCAACTATCTGAGGTTGACCATAGGCAATGGGTTGGATTTTTGATTTTAAATCAGGATTATCGATGATCAAAACTTGATAAGGTTGTAATCCAAATCCAGAAGCACTTAAACGAATGGCTTCTAACAATAATTCAATTTTTTCTTCCGAAACTTTCGCCCCAGTCATTCTTTTGGCTGCATAGCGCCATTTTAAAGATTCTAATAAAGTCATGATTATTCAGTTATTAAAGATACAGTTAAATTAAAATCATCATAAATAGCTTTGTCTCCGATGGTATCAAAAAATTTCTTAGAATTGTATTTGATTCCAAAATCAGTTCTATCGATCGTAATACTTGCTTTTGCACTTACTTTACCATCTTTAATGGCAATGGTTGCAGGAAAAGAAATCGCTTTTGAAATTCCTTTGATGGTTAGATTTCCTGAAATTTGGTTTCCAACTACTTTCGTGATAACAAAATTGGCAGTTGGGAATTTTTCAACTTCAAAGAAATCACCTGATGTAATGTGACCTATGAATTTTTTGTTGTATTCAGGATCCGTAATATCTAAACAAACGATTTTCTTTAAATCAATTTGAAAGTTTCCTCCCACTAATTTACTTCCATCTACGATTAAGTTACCTTTTGAAATGGCAACATTTCCAGTGTGTTCACCTGTTACTTTTTTAGCTAACCAAACAATGGAGCTTTTCGAGGTTGAAACATTTGTGTTTTTAGGAGCTGCAAAACTTGCAAATCCAATTGTCAAGGCGGATAAAATTAAACTTACTTTTTTCATTTTATATAATTTAAGGGTTATTTATGCGTTTTTATTTTTCAATGGATTGCTCTCTAAATTGGTCCAGCAATTCATTTAATTGTTTCAATTTGTCATCTTCCAAATGAATCATTTTTTTAGCCCAATTTTCTTGAAAGATTTCAATTTCTTGTAAAAGTTCAAGTCCTTTGGTTAAGATAATGATATCTACTGCTCGGCGATCATTTGGACATTCTCTTCGCTGAACGAATCCTTTTTCAAGTAGTTTATCAACCAAACGAGAGGCATTCGACATCCTGTCTAACATCCTTTCCGTAATTCCTAAAACAGTTATTGGTATACCTTTTTGTCCTCGTAAAATACGTAGCACATTGTATTGCTGAACCGTGATGTCATAGGGTTTAAGCAATTCATTTTGTTGCTGAAGAATCCAATTGCCTGTATAAATAATATTTATCGTTGCTTTTGCCTTTTCAGAAGCAAAAGAAGACTGTTTAATATCTTGTTCAATTCCCATATCTTGAAATTTGATGTTGTAAAATTAAATGTAATTACATTAATTTCCAAAGTATCTAATATTTTTTTTAAAATATTGTTAAATTGCACTCATATGAACATTATTTAGATGGAATCAACATTTTCTTTGTCGCATCCTTTATATCTTGGATCCAATTCTCCTCGCCGTAAAGAAATTTTATCTTTAGCCGGATTTTCATTTACTGTTTTGCCGGCGGATATTGATGAACAGTTTGACGAGCGCATGGAACACAGACTTGTTCCTAAATATTTAGCCGAAGAAAAAGCAAATGCATTGGTACAATCTGTTATCCCTAATGCTTTGATATTAACTGCGGATACGGTGGTGATTGTCGATGGTAAAATTTTAAATAAGCCTATCGATCGAAAAGATGCCTTTCACATGTTGAAAACTATTTCAGGGAAAACCCACCAAGTAGTTACGGGATATGCTATAAAAGGCCCAGGAATTTCTGTAGTAGATTCTGATGAGGCCTTGGTTACTTTTAGAAATTTGGAAGATTGGGAAATTGAGTTTTATGTAAAAGCTGGTTCAGCCTTAGACAAGGCCGGAGCCTATGGAATACAAGATTTTATTGGAATGGCAGGTATTGAAAAATTAGAGGGTTCGTTCTACACAGTCATGGGATTACCCATTTTTAAAGTGTATCAGGCATTGAAACCGTATATTTTGGAAGGGAAGGAATTATCTTTGTTGAGTTGAAAGTTGAAAGTTGAAAGTTGAAAGTTGAAGGTTGAAAGTTGAAAGTTGAAAGT
>JACCDK010631247.1_pt1 | contig 15419 bp, 21 predicted proteins | sample 7445871 | NCBI WGS metagenome assembly JACCDK01 (sample SAMN15323436, study PRJNA562643) | freshwater metagenome | isolation source: river surface water | place: USA:Blue River Watershed | collected 2017-08-15 | reverse complement strand
GGGAGCTCAACATGTCACGTTTCCAAGAGCTCTACCAGCAAAAAATTGCACCGCAACTGCGTGAGCAGTTCGGATACGAAAGTGTGATGCAGGTACCACGCATCACTAAAGTCACGCTCAACATGGGTGTGTCTGAAGCTGTTGCTGACAAAAAAGTCATCGAGCACGCTGTATCAGACCTCACCAAGATCGCCGGCCAAAAGCCAGTTGTGACCAAGACCAAAAAGGCTATCGCAGGTTTCAAAATCCGCGAAGACTATCCAATTGGTTGCATGGTGACACTGCGTGGCCAGCGCATGTACGAATTCATCGACCGTCTCGTGTCCGTGGCTCTGCCACGCGTGCGTGACTTCCGCGGAATTTCGGGTCGTGCGTTTGACGGTCGTGGCAACTACAACATCGGTGTGAAAGAGCAGATCATTTTCCCCGAAATTGAATACGACAAAATTGACGTGTTGCGTGGGATGAATATCAGCATCACCACCACCGCGAAGACCGACGAAGAAGCCAAAGCGCTGTTGACAGCCTTTAGCTTCCCGTTCCGCAACTAAGGGGCGCAGACGTGGCTAAACTTTCAATGATCAATCGCGATGTAAAGCGCGCAAAAACAGCAGAGAAATTTGCTGCCAAGCGTGCTGCCCTGAAGGCAATCATCGAAGATTCATCCAAGACCGACGAAGAGCGCTATGAGGCACGGCTCAAGATGCAGCAGCTGCCCCGTAACGCAAGTCCTATTCGCCAGCGTAACCGCTGCGCGATTACGGGCCGCGCTCGCGGAGTATTCCGCAAGTTCGGACTTGGCCGCATGAAACTGCGCGAATTGGCCATGAAGGGTGAAATCCCCGGCATGACCAAAGCTAGCTGGTAGGAGAATAAAACATGAGCATGAGCGACCCAATCGCCGATATGCTGACTCGCATTCGTAATGCGCAGCAGGTAGACAAGACATCGGTGACCATGCCCTCCTCCAAGCTCAAGGCAGCTATTGCTGCCGTGCTTCAGGACGAAGGTTATGTCGACGGTTTTCAGATCAAGGGTACGGCCCAAAAGCCTGAACTCGAAATCACCCTTAAGTACTACGCTGGCCGTCCAGTGATCGAGCGCATCGAACGCGTCTCGCGCCCTGGCCTGCGTATCTACAAAGGTCACAGCAACATTCCTCAGGTTATGAACGGCCTGGGTGTCGCCATCGTCTCCACTTCGCGTGGCGTGATGACCGATCGCAAAGCACGCGCCAATGGCGTGGGCGGCGAAGTGCTCTGCTACGTGGCTTAAGGAGAGAACCTAATGTCACGTATCGCAAAATATCCAGTCGAGCTGCCCAAGGGCGTTGAAGCTTCGATCAAGTCCGATCTGATTACCGTCAAAGGCCCATTGGGCACCCTGACGCAAACACTGAATGGCGATGTCATCGTCAACGAAGACGCAGGTAAGCTGTCGTTTATCGTTGCAAATGATTCACGCCAAGCCAAGGCAATGTCAGGCACTTTGCGTGCTCTGGTTGCTAACATGGTCACCGGTGTGAGCAAAGGCTTTGAGCGTAAGTTGACGCTTGTTGGCGTGGGTTACCGCGCCGCCGTACAAGGCAACGCGATCAAATTGCAACTTGGTTTTTCGCACGATGTCGTGCATCCAATGCCTGAAGGCGTAAAAGCCGAATGCCCAACACAGACGGAAATCGTCCTGAAGGGTTCCAACAAGCAAGTTGTTGGTCAGGTGGCTGCAGAGCTTCGCGCATATCGTCCGCCAGAGCCTTACAAAGGTAAGGGCGTTCGTTATGTTGACGAGCACGTCATCATTAAAGAAACCAAGAAGAAATAATCGCGCAAACAAGGAAACATCATGGACAAAAAAATTTCCCGTTTGCGTCGTGCCGTACCGACGCGTAAGAAAATCGCCGAGTTGCGAGTTAATCGCCTCCAGATTTTCCGCTCGAATCTGCACATCTACGCAAACATCATTTCGCCTGAAGGCGATCGCATCCTTGTTTCAGCCTCGACGGTTGAAGCAGAAGTGCGTCAGCAACTCGCTGGTCAAACTGGTGGTGGTGGCAATACAGCCGCTGCAACATTGGTTGGCAAGCGTGTCGCAGAGAAAGCTAAAGCTGCTGGTATTGAGCTCGTCGCTTTTGATCGTTCGGGTTTCCGTTACCACGGCCGTGTAAAAGCCCTGGCCGATGCCGCGCGTGAAGCCGGCCTGAAGTTTTAAGCGAGGAACAGTCAAATGGCTAAAGAACAACGCAAGAACGCTCCTGAAGAGCGTGATGACGGTCTTCGCGAAAAAATGATCGCGGTTAACCGCGTCAGCAAAGTCGTTAAAGGTGGTCGCACAATGAGCTTTGCTGCGCTGACCGTAGTTGGCGATGGCGATGGCCGCGTCGGCATGGGCAAGGGCAAAGCACGTGAAGTGCCAGTCTCGGTTCAGAAAGCAATGGAACAAGCGCGTCGCGAGATGTTCAAAGTTTCATTGAAGAACGGCACGCTCCACCACACCGTGGTCGGTAAGCATGGCGCATCGACAGTGCTGATTTCGCCTGCGGCAGAAGGTACTGGCGTTATTGCCGGCGGCCCAATGCGCGCAATTTTTGATGTGATGGGCGTGCGTAACGTCGTGGCGAAAAGCCTCGGCTCGAGCAACCCTTACAACATGGTTCGTGCAACGCTGAATGGCTTGCGCGCTTCCCTCACCCCGTCGGAAGTTGCTGCTAAACGCGGCAAAACCGTCGAAGAGATTCTGGGGTAAGTCATGGCTGATAAACAAGTCAAAGTCACCTTGGTCCGTTCGACCATCGGTACAAAGCAAGACCACCGCGACACAGTGCGCGGCCTGGGTTTGCGTCGTCTCAACAGCAGCAAAGTGCTCAAAGACACTCCCGAAGTTCGCGGAATGATCAACAAAGTTGATTATCTCGTGACTGTTTCGGAAGTCTGAAAGGAATCACGATGTCGATTACTCAACTAAATACGCTCAAGCCTGCCGTTGGCTCGACACACGCAAAGCGTCGTGTTGGTCGTGGTATTGGCTCCGGCTTAGGTAAAACCGCTGGTCGTGGCCACAAGGGTCAAAGCTCGCGCGCCGGTGGCTTTCATAAAGTCGGCTTTGAAGGCGGTCAAATGCCTTTGCAGCGTCGTTTGCCAAAGCGTGGCTTCTCTATTCTTGATGACCATCTGTACGCGCAAGTGCGTTTGTCTGACCTGCAAGCTTTGCCTGTCGACGAAATCGACGTGCAAGTGTTGAAACAGGCTGGCGTAGTTGGTACACAAGTGCGCTATGTCAAAGTGTTCAAGTCGGGCGAGTTGTCACGCAAAGTTACCCTCAAAGGTATCGGCGCTACAGCTGGTGCGCGTGCTTCGATTGAAGCCGCTGGCGGCACGATTGCTTAAGACGGATTAAAGAATGGCAACAGCACAACCCGCAGGAAAAGCAGGCCCACGTTACGGCGACTTAAAGCGCCGTCTCGTGTTCCTGGTGCTCGCCTTGGTGGTTTACCGCCTGGGTACGCACATTCCTGTTCCGGGCATCAACCCAGATGCGCTCGCAGATTTATTCCGCGAGAATCAAGGTGGAATTCTCGGCTTGTTCAACATGTTCTCGGGTGGTGCCTTGGCGCGATTCTCGATTTTCGCGTTGGGCATCATGCCGTACATTTCCGCTTCGATCATCATGCAGTTGATGTCGGTGGTGGTGCCTTCTCTTGAAGCCATCAAAAAAGACGGCGAAGCTGGTCGTCGCAAGATTACGCAGTACACACGCTACGGTACTGTTGCCCTAGCGTTAGTGCAGGCGATTGGTATTTCTGTCGCACTTGAATCCCAACCAGGTCTGGTGATCGATGCAGGTGTGATGTTCCGTTTGACGACCGTTGTGACTTTGGTCACTGGTACGATGTTTGTGATGTGGCTGGGTGAGCAAATCACTGAGCGCGGTTTAGGTAACGGCATTTCAATACTGATTTTTGCAGGTATTGTCGCTGGGCTGCCAAGCGCACTAGCTGGATTGCTGGATTTGGTTCGTACGAATGCAATGTCGGGCTTCTCGGCGCTGTTTATCGTCGCACTGTCTGTCCTCGTAACGGCATTCGTTGTGCTGGTTGAGCGCGGTCAGCGCAAGATCACTGTCAATTACGCCAAGCGTCAGGTCGGCAACAAGGTATATGGCGGGCAAACCTCGCACTTGCCTCTCAAGCTGAACATGGCTGGTGTGATTCCCCCAATTTTTGCGTCTTCGATCATTTTGTTCCCAGCAACGATTACTAGCTGGTTCTCGAACACCGAAGGCATGCGCTGGTTAGGCGATTTGGCTGCAGCACTTGCGCCACGTCAACCGCTCTACATTGCGTTGTATGCAACAGCTATTATTTTCTTCTGCTTCTTTTATACGGCCCTGGTATTTAACAGCCGCGAGACAGCAGATAACCTTAAGAAGAGCGGTGCGTTTGTTCCAGGGATTCGTCCAGGCGAACAGACCGCTAAATTCATCGACAAGATTTTGATGCGATTGACTTTGGCTGGCGCCTTGTACATCACGTTGGTGTGCTTGTTGCCGGAGTTCTTGGTCATGCGTTGGAATGTACCGTTTTACTTTGGCGGCACCTCTTTGCTGATTATTGTTGTAGTTACGATGGACTTCATGGCTCAGGTTCAGGCCTACATGATGTCTCACCAGTACGATTCACTGCTCAAGAAGGCTAACTTCAAGGGCGCGAATATGCCAATGAGATAAGCGAGAGCAATGTCAAAGGACGACGTCATTCAGATGCAGGGTGAGATTCTTGAGAATCTTCCCAACGCAACTTTCCGTGTCAAGCTAGAAAATGGCCATGTAGTGTTGGGTCATATTTCCGGCAAGATGCGTATGCATTACATCCGGATTTTGCCGGGCGATAAAGTCACAGTGGAGCTCACACCCTATGACCTAACGCGCGCCAGAATCGTATTCCGCTCTAAATAAGCGGCCGGGTAACAGATAACAGGAGTCAACCATGAAAGTAATGGCATCGGTTAAGCGGATTTGCCGCAATTGCAAGATTATTAAACGTCACGGCGTGGTGCGAGTCATTTGCACCGACCCGCGTCACAAGCAGCGTCAAGGTTAATACAAGGAATCGTTATGGCCCGTATTGCTGGCATCAACATACCGCCACATCAGCACGCCGAGATCGGCCTGACTGCCATTTTTGGCATCGGTCGCACGCGTTCACGCAAAATCTGTGAAGCAGCTGGTGTTCCCCTGTCGAAGAAGGTCAAAGACCTGACCGACGCAGAACTCGAGCGTATCCGTGAGCACGTTGGCGTGTTTGCGGTGGAAGGTGATTTGCGCCGTGAAGTTCAGTTGTCGATCAAGCGTTTGATCGACCTCGGAACGTATCGCGGCATGCGCCACAAGCGCGGCCTGCCCGTACGTGGTCGACGCACTCGCACCAACGCCCGCACCCGCAAGGGACCGCGTCGCGCTGCTGCAAGCCTGAAGAAATAAAGAGGATTAGAAGATGGCAAAAGCTTCTTCCGCCGGCGCAACCCGCGTTCGCAAAAAAGTCAAAAAGAATGTGTCGGACGGCATTGCGCACGTTCACGCATCGTTCAACAACACCATCATCACGATCACCGATCGTCAGGGCAATGCTCTGTCGTGGGCGACCTCCGGTGGTGCTGGTTTCAAGGGCTCACGTAAGTCGACTCCGTTCGCAGCGCAGGTTGCTGCTGAGACGGCCGGCAAAGTGGCTATCGAATACGGCATCAAGACACTTGAAGTTCGCATTAAGGGCCCAGGCCCAGGTCGCGAATCTTCAGTACGTGCGTTGAATGCGCTGGGCATCAAGATTTCGAGCATCGCCGACATCACGCCTGTGCCGCACAACGGTTGCCGTCCACCTAAGCGTCGTCGTATCTAAGGGGAACCCACATGGCACGTTATACCGGTCCCAAATGCAAACTCTCGCGTCGCGAGGGAATTGACCTTTTCCTCAAGAGCGCACGTCGCTCTCTGGACTCCAAGTGCAAACTTGATTCCAAGCCTGGCCAACACGGTCGCACTTCAGGTGCCCGTACGTCGGACTACGGTCTGCAATTGCGCGAGAAGCAAAAGCTCAAGCGCATGTACGGCATTATGGAAAAGCAATTCCGTAAATATTTCGCAGAAGCCGAGCGTCGTAAAGGCAACACTGGCGAACAGCTGATTCAGTTGCTCGAGTCGCGTCTGGACAACGTTGTATATCGCATGGGTTTTGGCTCGACACGCGCAGAAGCACGCCAGTTGGTGTCGCACCGTGCAATCGAACTCAACGGCCACACTGCCGACATCCCTTCGATGTTGATCAAGTCAGGCGACGTTGTTGCAATCCGCGAAAAAGCAAAAGCGCAAGCGCGTATTCGCGAATCGATGGACCTGGCTTCTGGCAACGGTTTGCCACAGTGGGTTGAAGTTGATACAGCTAAGCTCGTTGGTACGTTCAAGCAAGTGCCTGATCGTGCAGACGTTGCTCGCGACATCAACGAGTCGATGGTCGTCGAATTGTATTCACGTTAATAATCATTTCAAAAAGTGCGTGGCGACGCTGCGCACTTTTTTGATGAAGCAGTCAAGCTTTCACCCATCAGCCTTATCGGCGTAACGAGCCGAGGGTATTGAAAAGGAATTGCAGATATGTCACAAGGTTTTCTCAAGCCACGTTCGATCGAAGTCGAACCCGTAGGCACCAATCACGCCAAAATCATCATGGAGCCGTTTGAACGCGGCTACGGACACACATTGGGCAACGCTTTGCGTCGCATCTTGTTGTCATCGATGACTGGTTACGCACCAACCGAAGTACAGATCACGGGCGTTGTACATGAGTACTCGACGATCGCTGGTGTGCGTGAAGACGTTGTTGATATTCTGTTGAACCTCAAAGGTGTGGTGTTTAAGCTCCACAGCCGTGATGACGTGACCTTGACCCTGCGCAAGCAAGGTGCTGGTCCTGTTCTGGCTTCAGATATTGAGTTGCCACACGACGTTGAAATCGTGAACCCACAGCAAGTCATTGCAACGCTTACCGAATCCGGCAAGCTTGAAATGCAGATCAAAGTTGAGAAGGGTCGTGGTTACGTTCCTGGCAACGTGCGCGCACTGATCGACGATCGTGCACACACAATTGGCCGTATCGTGCTTGCCGCATCTTTCAGCCCAGTGCGTCGCGTGAGCTACGCTGTTGAGAACGCTCGCGTTGAGCAGCGTACCGACCTCGACAAGCTTGTGCTGGATGTCGAAACAAATGGCGTGATCAGCCCAGAAGAAGCAGTGCGCCAATCGGCCCGTATTCTGATGGACCAGATCTCGGTTTTCGCTGCACTCGAAGGTGCTGGCGATTCGTACGAAATGCCAAGCCGTGGTGCACCACAAATCGACCCAGTGCTGTTGCGCCCAGTCGACGACCTCGAGCTGACCGTGCGTTCGGCCAACTGCCTGAAAGCAGAAAATATTTACTACATCGGCGATCTGATTCAGCGCACCGAAAACGAATTGCTCAAGACACCAAACCTTGGTCGCAAGTCGCTCAACGAAATCAAAGAAGTCCTGTCCGCTCGCGGCCTGACTTTGGGCATGAAGCTTGAGAACTGGCCACCAATGGGCCTCGAGCGTCCGTAAGCTTAGCAAGACCACAATCGGCCCGCAGCACCTTAGGGTGCTGATAGAAGAGCTGAATAACCTCGAGCGGAAACGCTCTTAATAGATTCAATAAGGAAAGTATCATGCGTCACGGTAATGGATTACGTAAACTCAACCGCACCAGCAGCCATCGCCTCGCGATGTTCCGCAACATGGCTGTCGCGCTGTTGACCCGCGAAGCGATCAAGACGACTTTGCCTAAGGCAAAAGAATTGCGCCGCATCGTTGAGCCGCTCATCACCATGGGAAAGAGCCCAACACTGGCAAACAAGCGTTTGGCCTTCGCCCGCTTGCGCGATCGTGAAATCGTTGTGAAGCTCTTTGCTGAAATCGGTCCACGTTACGCAGCGCGTAATGGCGGCTACACCCGTATCCTCAAGATGGGTTTCCGTCAGGGCGACAATGCACCGATGGCCTTTATGGAATTGGTTGACCGTCCAGTAGTCGAAGAGGCAGTTGAAGAAGCCGCCGAATAAATTTCGCCAGCTCAAACAAATGAAGCCTCGGTTTATCCGGGGCTTTTTTGTCAGAGGACGTCCATGAACCAAACAGACACCGTACTCGTGCTGAGCAACGCACCAGATGAGGCCGTCGCAACGCGTATCGCTGATGCCTTGGTGTCAGAGGGATTGGCCGCCTGTGTGAACATTGGCGCCCCCGTACAGTCTGTTTATCGTTGGCAAGGCTCCATTGAGAAAGCCACAGAAATTCCGCTGACAATAAAAACAACAGTAGCTAAACAGGCTAATCTAATAGAACGCCTGATCGCTTTGCACCCTTATGATGTACCGGAAGCGATTGTGGTGCCGATCATCGGCGGGTATGCGCCCTACTTGAACTGGGTGCGAGAGAACTAAATGGCTCTGACCAGACACGCGCTACAAAAATTTGGCTTGGCTCTGTTGCTGCTAAGCCTATTGGTGTTGTCTGTTGCGCGCACTAACGCGCAAGATTTTTTAGATCCAGAGAAAGCGTTTGTTTTGCAGGCGCAAATGGTCTCGTCGGACAAGATTAGTTTGCGCTTTAAGATCGCCCCCGGGTATTACATGTACCGCGAGCGGTTCAGCTTTGCGTTGGACACAACGCATGTCAAGCTTGGCGACCCTGCGATGCCAACAGGCCGCGTCAAGTTTGATCAAACTTTCAATAAAGAAATGGAGCTTTATTTCACCGATGCGGTGATTGAGCTACCGATTTCAGCATGGCCCAACAACATTACGCCTGAGAGCTTTAAGTTAACAGCTAGTGGGCAGGGCTGCGCTGAGGCAGGCCTGTGTTATCCGCCGCAAGATTTTGTCTTGCAGCTCACACCGCAGTCAGGTGTCGCGGGCTACGTGATTGCGGCGCATGGTTCTGGTTCGCTCCTTGATCGTATCAAGCAAGGTCAGCTCAGTGACTTACTGTTTGGCTCGGACGATGTGGGTTTGGCCCAGTTACTGTCATCCACGGGCTTACTTGAAATCACACTACTGTTCTTTGCGCTGGGCTTACTGCTCGCACTTACTCCTTGTGTGTTGCCCATGGTGCCGATCCTTTCTGTGTTGCTTGTGGGTGAAGAAAAGCAGGTCTCGCGCTTACGTGGATTTTCTCTTGCGATGGCATATGTGGCCGGCATGTCGGTGGTCTACACCGCGCTAGGCGTAGCGGCTGGATTAAGTGGCGCAGGCCTGGCCGCTTGGTTGCAAACGCCCTGGGTGTTGGGATTGTTCGCTTTGTTGCTGGGTGCGCTTGCATTGGCAATGTTTGATGTCTATACCTTTCAGATGCCAGCAAGCTTGCAGACCAAGCTAATGGCAAAGAACTCTCACATTTTGGGGGGTCGCCTCAGCGCTGCTGCGTTGATGGGTGCGTTATCCGCCTTAATCGTGGGACCCTGCGTCGCCGCACCTTTGGCTGGCGCGCTCCTGTACATCTCGCAAACCGGCGATGTGGTTCTGGGTGGGTCTGCTTTGTTTGCGATGGCGTGGGGCATGGGCGTGCCCTTGTTGTTGATGGGCTTGTCGGCTGGCAAGCTGATGCCACGCGCAGGCCACTGGATGGAGGGCGTCAAGAAATTTTTCGGTGTCTTGCTTTTTGCGACGGCTTGGTGGATGGTCACACCGTTGTTGCCTACTTGGGCCCAGATTTTGGGTTGGGCCGTCTTGGTGCTCTTTGCCGCAGTGCTTTTGCGTACGTTCGACTCTTTGCCGCCAGAGGCACGCTTCGGTGCCATTTTGCGCAAAACCCTCGGCTTGTTGTTAGCCTTGCTTTGCCTGGTGTGGGTCGTGGGTGTTGCAAGTGGTGGGCGCTCTTTACTTCAGCCGTTGGGCCACTTGGCCTTTATGCAGAGCGCACCTTCAGCAAGCGTGCAAATGACGGCGCAAACTACAGGTCAACCTTCAGCACCCGCAGCATCAATTAAGCAACAGTTACTTGGAAGCCCTGCGGCTGCTGCGCATCCAACGTTTCAACGGATTCGTACGCTAGCAGAATTAGATGCGACTCTTGCGAAGTCCACCCGACCTGTGATGTTGGACTTCTATGCAGACTGGTGCGTGTCCTGCAAGGAAATGGAAGCGTTTACGTTTGTCGATCCGCGCGTTGCGCAGCGGATGGGTCAGATGTTGCTATTACAAGTTGACGTGACCGCGAACAACGCGGATGATCGAGCGCTAATGAAACGCTTCAAATTGTTTGGGCCACCGGGGATTATATTTTTTGCTGCAGGTGGTGCCGAGCGTCGCGATATCCGTGTTGTCGGGTTTTAAGATGCGAATCGCTTTACGGCAACCTTTGACCGAGCACTAAAGTAGTTACAACGACACAGAGACGTATGTCAGCGCAAAGCAAGTCCACTACTTCGGTCATTATCCTTTTTGCATTTGCCGCATGCGCAAGCTCGACCTCATTTCGGATTTGTGATCCTCTGCTGCCGGTGTTTGCGCAAGAGTTTGGTGTACGTACTGCTCAAGCCTCAAACACCGTCACCCTGTTTGCAATTGCTTATGGCATCTTGCAGTTTTTTTATGGTCCGCTGGGCGATCACTACGGTAAGTTTCGGGTGGTGTCGTGGGCAACACTGGGTTGTGCAGTTGGTAGCCTGATCGTTGCTGCCGCACCCTCACTTGAAATCATCGAGATAGGTCGTTTCATCTCAGGGGCAACCGCTGCGGCGATTGTGCCGCTCGCCATGGCGTGGATTGGTGATCACGTTCCCTATGAAAAAAGACAAGAAACCATTGCGCGATTTTTGTTGGGATCGATCTCGGGTCTCGCACTTGGTCAGTTGTTAGGTGGCGTGTTTGCAGACACGCTTGGCTGGCGCTGGGCGTTTGTGTGGATGGCGGCGACTTACTTAATCGTAGGCTTGTTGCTGCTGTCTCGTCGCCACACCGTCACAGAGTCCACGGAGCGCCCCGCTGGTCGCGTCAATCCCCTCGTGCCGATCAAGCAAGTGTTATCTACAAAATGGGCTTGGTTTGTTTTGGTGATTGTTTCGATCGAAGGCATGCTGGTGTTTGGTCCTCTTGCATTCGTTCCCGCGTTCTTGCACGAGCGCCATGACTTGCCGGTTTCGTGGGCAGGCACTATTAGCGGTTGTTTTGCAGTTGGTGCGTTTATCTATGCCATTCGCGCCAACAAATTTGTCGCCAAGCTGGGCGAGCGGCGGCTTGCGTTATGGGGTGGTGGGCTACTTGCGTTGTCGATGACGGGGTTTTTATTTGCCGCAGTTTGGCAGTGGACCATCGTCGCGAGTGTCATGTCGGGCCTAGGATATTATTTTTTACATGCGGTTTTACAGACACATGCCACGCAGATGGCACCTACTGCCCGCGGCACTTCGGTGTCACTGTTTGCGTCTTGCCTGTTCTTGGGACAGTCCTTTGGGGTGGCGGTGTGCGCTTGGTTGGGCGACACCTTTGGCTTGGGAACCGTATTCCCGGTCGGGATGATTGGCTTGCCAATGCTTGCGGTACTGTTCGCCTGGCGCTTAAAGATACGCCAGGCCCAACAGTAGCGCGCGGTTATTGCGCCTTCAGTAGCTTGGCTGCAGCAGGTGCGAAGTAAGTCAGAATACCGTCTGCACCGGCCCGCTTAAAGCCGAGCAAGGTTTCCATCATCACTTTGTCGTGATCGAGCCAGCCGTTTGCCGCTGCCGCCTTAAGCATGGCGTACTCGCCACTGACCTGGTAGGCAAAGGTCGGCACGCGGAAGGCATCTTTCACGCGGCGCAAAACATCCAGATAGGGCATGCCAGGCTTGACCATAACCATGTCAGCGCCTTCACGCAGGTCCGCCGCAACCTCGCGGAGTGCCTCGTCAATATTGCCCGGGTCCATTTGGTAAACCAGCTTGTTTGATTTGCCTAAATTCGCAGCTGAGCCGACGGCATCCCGGAAGGGGCCGTAAAAGGCGCTGGCAAACTTAGCTGAGTACGCCATGATGCGGGTGTGGATGAACTGATTGGCTTCTAGTGCCTGACGGATGGCACCGATTCGGCCATCCATCATGTCGCTTGGCGCAACGATATCGACGCCGGCCTCAGCCTGAACCAAGGCTTGTTGGGTCAGGATTTTGACGGTGATGTCGTTCATCACATAGCCGTTTTCGTCGATGACGCCGTCCTGGCCGTGGCTGGTGTAGGGGTCTAGTGCAACGTCAGTCAGCAGGCCGAGTTCTGGGAAACGTTTTTTGAGTTCAGCCACAACACGCGGGATCAGACCCTTAGGGTTCATGGCTTCAGCGCCATCTAGACCCTTGAGGTTTGGTTCGATCACGGGGAACAGCGCCATCACTGGGATACCGAGCGCGACACACTCTTCAGCGACTTGCATGAGGGTATCTGGCGAGTAGCGCATGATGTCTGGCATCGACCCAATCGGCTGCCGAATCCCTTTGCCTTCAACGACAAAAACCGGATAAATAATATCATTTACTGATAGTGAGTGCTCGCGCACTAGTCTGCGGGAGAAGTCATCACGGCGCAGGCGGCGGGGACGATTGGCGGGAAAATCCGCCAGTACGAGGTGTGGAGTTGTCATGGGACGACCTTAGGAGAGATCCAGTTTTCGATTTGTAGAGTTGCTTCTTCAAGACCAATTCTGGCAGTAGCCGAGAACGGAATAGCGTTGAGCGCGCCAATGTCGGCAAGCTCCTTTTTTACCGCAAAGACAGCTTTGATGCGCTGTCCATAAGGGAATTTGTCCGCTTTGGTGAGCAGGGCAAGCACGGGCCGTTTGGTGGGCGCGATCCAGTTGGCTAAGCGCCGATCAAGCTCGGTGACCCCACGGCGGATATCGATCAACAAGACGATGCCGGCCAGAGACTCCCGGCTTTGCAGGTAGCCGCCCAGGATATCCGCCCACTCCTCGCGGGCGCGATGGGCAACCGAGGCGTAGCCGTAGCCGGGCAGGTCGACCAAAAAGCCGAGCTGACCTTCCGGATCAAGCGGATCGGGCAACGCAAACATGTTGATTAAACGAGTTCGACCAGGCGTCTTGCTCGAAAACGCGAGGCGCTTTTGATTGGCAAGGACGTTAATAGCCGTCGACTTGCCGGCGTTTGACCGCCCGACAAAGCAGACTTCTGGGGCGCCGGGGTGGGGTAATTGGTCCAACCGGGCGGCTGAAGTGAAAAACGAAGCGCGATGGAGGATGGACACGGAAAGGCCACAAAGAATATGCTCAAACGCTATTGTATAATCTAGGGTTTGAAAGTAGTTGAATATAAAAAGCGTCGAGGTCTTTAATGAAGCGTTTGCTGTCCAGGTTAATGCTTACGAGTGGCTTGCTACTCGGGGTGTCCGCCCTGTCAACCAGTATGGCGGCAGGCCCTGCAACGGGTCCGGCTAAGCCTGACGCGGCTAAGGGTGCCCAACTCTATGATCAAGGCGACGCCGCCCGCGGCATCGTGGCTTGTGCTTCCTGTCATGGCGCAGCTGGCAACAGCACCATTCCTGCCAACCCTAATCTTTCGGGTCAGGCGCACGAATACCTATACAAGCAGTTGGTAGAGTTCCGCGTCAAAGCGGGCGCCAAGGCTGCGTTGCGTAAGGGTCCAGACGGTGCTCCTTCAGTTATGCAGGCGATGGCCACGCCACTTTCCGAAGCAGACATGCACAACGTCTCTTACTACCTGTCGTTGCAAAAACTGGCAGAGCCAGCAACCGCCACAAACGAGAAGCTCGTTGAGCGCGGTCAAAAAATCTGGCGTGCAGGTATTCCAGATCGCAACGTACCTGCTTGCGCAGGCTGCCACTCACCGAACGGTGCTGGTATCCCAGGCCAGTACCCACGCCTTGGTGGTCAGTTCCCGACCTACATCGAAGAACAGCTCAAACTGTTCCGCGCAGGCCATCGTGGCAATAGCCCAATGATGAACCAAATTGCAGATCGTATGTCTGATTCAGACATTAAGGCTGTTTCTGATTACGCGGCGGGTTTGCGTTAGACTTTTTACCGCGACAATAAAAAAAAGGGGAGTCGTTAGACGCCCCTTTTTTTTCGACGCCATCAGCTGTTTTTAAAGCACCCGTTAAAACATCCTATAACCCCGCGATCACACCTGTGACAACACCTGCAACCAAGTCCGCTGCCAAACCGATTGCACAATTTATTGAGCTATTGAGCTCAATGCGGTTTGCAATCAGCTTGCTGGTCTATATTTGTTTAGCCAGCTTGGTCGGTACCGTTGTGCCGCAGGGTCGACCAGCCAACGCTTACATTGATCAGTTTGGTCCGTTCTGGTTTGACGTGCTCGATAAGTTTTCTATCTGGCACATCTATAACAACTGGTGGTTTTTGCTGACGATGGCATTCTTGGTTGCTTCAACAACCTTATGCCTGGTGCGCAACGCACCCAAAATGCTAAAGGAAGCAAACTCCTTCCGAGAGCAAATTCGTAGCTCGAGCTTGCGTGCATTTCACCATCGTGTTGAATTAGAGACCCCACGTGATGTCTCTAGCGCCTCGGGCTCTGTACAGGCCTGGTTAAAGAAACAAGGGTATGGCCTTCGCTTGCGCACGGAAGGTGATGGTGTTTTGATTGCGGCAAAAAAAGGTAGCGGGAATCGCCTAGGTTACATCTTCGCGCATGCTGCCATCGTCATTATTTGTGTGGGCGGTTTGCTCGATAGTGAGCTACCGGTACGTATGCAGATCTGGTTGTTTGGCAAAACGCCGATTGTCGAGAATATGCTGATTGCCGATGTGCCCCCACCAGGCCGCTTGTCATTACGCAATCCGAGCTATCGGGCAAACGTGTTGGTGCCAGAGGGCAGCGCCCGTGACTCGGCGGTTGTAAACGTGGATGACGGTGCCTTGGTGCAGCCCCTCCCCTTTAGCCTCAAGCTCAAAAAATTCATCGTTGATTACTACTCGACGGGCATGCCTAGCCGCTTTGCGAGCGAGGTAGAAGTAACCGATCCAGATACCGGCAAAAGCTTTGATGCCACGATTGAAGTCAATGAGCCTCTGCACTTCAAAGGTGTAACGGTTTATCAATCAAGTTTTGACGATGGCGGTAGCGAAGTTGAACTGATCGGGCATAGTCTGACGGGCGAAAAGATCGTTGAGCTTGAACTTAAAGCACGCGTTGGGCAGTCGAGCGACGTGAAGTTTGCCGGCCCCGGTAAAGAAGTAAAAGCTGACATTACCAAGCTGCGCCCAATCAACGTAGAAGATCTCACGGCAGGTGAGCCTGCCGCACCTAAAGCATTAGCTGAGCATGTAGCCTCGGTGACAGGAAGTGCAGCCGGCAAAAAAAATGCCAACTTGCGCAACGTGGGTCCGAGT
>JACCDK010067481.1_pt1 | contig 15424 bp, 12 predicted proteins | sample 7445871 | NCBI WGS metagenome assembly JACCDK01 (sample SAMN15323436, study PRJNA562643) | freshwater metagenome | isolation source: river surface water | place: USA:Blue River Watershed | collected 2017-08-15 | reverse complement strand
TTAAAGAAAGTAACGATATCGTTAAAATATAAGGTGTTTCCTGCTTTGTCATCCACCTCTATGGTGGTATTGGCCACACTGATAATCATCCCTCCGTTAGAAATCGCGAGGTGATTGTCCATGGGAGAATGTCCGTTATTGGAGTTGCCTGCAAAATTGGAGCCTACGGTTGGAACGACGGCTGTATTGGAACTTCGTTCCGCAGTAACGGAAGAAGGATTATTCAGTTTCGCCGCAGTCTTCTGCGCTTTTAATTGTTCAATAACTTCCGTCTCCGGCATACGAGGCTCATGAGCCTCACAGACGTGTTTCACTAGAGGACGCCACAATAAATCCGCGCTCTGCATATTCGCTTCTCCATTCCGCGAAAGAGAAAAAGCTGGAGAATGTACAGCTTGCGAATCGGCTCCGATACGATCGTTCGCAGTACGTTTTTTAACTTCAACAGTTTGGGCTGCTGCAAGTCCTGTATGAAGGAAAGTCAGACAAAGAAAAATTCGAAAATGCATAAGAAAAAAATAAGCTATGGTAAAATTATATAAATTTAGTTGTATTGAAAATGAATACGCTATAAAGCAATTGCTTATTTTGTTCAATCTTACGGCAAAGGAAAGGCAAATAGATTAAACCTTTTTGCTCAAAAATTGTTTTCAAAACATGGAAAAGCAGGCTAAACAAGTAATCGTCATTGGATCAGGTGTCGCTGGTTTGGCAGTAGCTATTCGACTAGCCTTGCAAGGTAAGCAAGTGAAGGTATATGAGAAAAACGCCTATCCTGGCGGTAAGCTTACACAGATCAAATTGGGTGCCTATACCTTCGATGCGGGTCCTTCCCTCTTTACCTTACCGCATTTAGTGCTCGAACTGTACCAAGCAGCTGGATTGGATGCGACGGAGTATTTTGAATACGAAGAAATTGAAGAGGCTTTTTATTATCACTTTTCCGACAATAGCTTTTTCTATACGCACAAAGACGAATCACGCTTCAGGGAACAGCTTTCTAAGCTATTCGCGCCGAGAGAAGTAGATCAGTTTTTTCAACATCTACAACGCGCTAAACTCCGTTACGAAGCGACGGCTCCGCTTTTCTTGGAAAGCAGCTTACATGAACCGTCTACTTATCTTTCAAAAAACGTTCTTCCTGCGATTACGAAACTACCTAAGCTCGGATTGTTGGGAAGTATGCACGGCGAAAACAAAAGTATTTTCACCGACCAGCGATTACAACAATACTTCGATCGTTTTGCTACTTATAATGGAAGCAATCCGTACGAAGCGCCCGCTTTATTGAATTTGATACCGCACCTGGAACATGGCTATGGGACTTTCTTTCCGAAAAAAGGGATGCACCAAATAACGCAAGCTTTGTTTGCGTTAGCACAAAAATGTGGGGTGGAATTTTACTTCAATAGCAGTGTAGAGAGAATATTGATCTCTTCAGGAAAAGCCATTGGTATTCGTTTTGCTGACGGAACAGAACAGCTTTCTGATCTAGTCGTTTGTAATGCTGATATTCGTTTCGCTTATAAAAATTTAATCCCTGAAATCCCTGCTCCGAAAGCATTTGCGCGTCTTGCCTCCTCTTCTTCGGCGATGATTTTCTATTGGGGGGTGAAAGGAATATTCCCTTCCTTACGTTTGCATAATGTCTTTTTTAGCGAAAACTATCAAGCAGAATTCGACGCTATTTTCAATGGTAAAGGTTATTCAGACGATCCTACAATTTATATCAATATCGGCTCAAAATGCGTAGCAGCAGACGCTCCGGCAGAGGGTGAAAACTGGTTTATCATGGTGAATGTGGCGGCGGATAAGGGACAAGATTGGGATAGTATTCGCGCCGCGCTACGCGCAAGTATCTTAGAAAAAATGAGTCGTATACTGCAACGAGACATTTCATCGCTCATTGAAGAAGAGGATTATTTAGATCCTCGGCGTATCGAAACACGTACGGCTTCGATAGGTGGCGGTTTATACGGACATGCCTCGAATGAGCGTATGGCCGCTTTCTGGCGACAGGCTAACAAAAGCAGTCGGGTGAAAAATTTATACTTTTGCGGGGGAAGCGTACATCCCGGAGGCGGGATCCCTTTATGTTTGAATAGCGCGAAAATCACGAGTGAATTGATTGCGAAATATGAAAATTAATAAGACAAATGGCAGTGCCCTCTTTTTGATCATACTTTACTTAGTAGGATTTGTCGGCACGATTCAGTCGGTAGATTGGGTACAGAAAGCCACTCCGATACACCTCTTAGTTTGTTTAGGACTTTTCATTTGGTGTGAACATAGCAAATGGAGTCCAAAACAAATTTTGACGGCGGCTACTTTGTTTGTCTTCGGTGTGGCGATAGAATGGATAGGCGTGAAAACAAGTTTGCCCTTTGGCGCTTACCATTACGGAGAGCGACTAGGCCTACAGCTCGACGGTATTCCATTGACGATGGGAATTAATTGGCTATTGCTTTCACTTTTGAGTGCAGAGTTGACACGCGCCTTGCTAGGCAACAAAAACATTCTTTTGCAGGCCCTTGCCGCAAGCTTTCTAATGGTGCTTACAGACTTGCCGATGGAGCGTATCTGTGCGGAGCTCGACTTTTGGTATTGGGATTTGGGAGCAGCTCCCTTGCAGAATTATGTAGCCTGGTTCGTATTAGGTGTCGGCGTACAAGTGCTTTTGCTACGTTCGAGAAAAGGATTGGCGATTAACCCGCTAGCTTGGATTTTATATGTATTACAGCTTTTGTTCTTTAGCGGACTTATTTTGTTCTTAAAAGATTAAACAAAAAGGCGTACTTCGTGTTTTATTACTTATGATTTGGAATATACTCATCGTTATAGCGACGTTTTTCTTTATGGAGTTTGTCGCATGGTTTGCGCACAAATATGTGATGCATGGTTTTTTGTGGCATTTACATGAAGACCATCACGCCGTGGATGGAAGCTTTTTTGAAAAGAACGATTGGTTCTTCGTGATCTTTGCCGTTCCGAGTATGATTTGTTATATCACTGGCATTATCGCTGGTCTTGACTTTCGACTCTATATTGGCATTGGTATTTCATTGTACGGACTAGGTTATTTCATCGTGCATGATATCATTATTCACCAGCGTTTTAAGATTTGGACACACTGGAATAATCGTTATGTACGTGCGATTAGAAGAGCGCATAAAATGCATCATAAGCATATTAAAAAAGAAGACGGTGAGAATTTTGGGATGTTGATTGTTCCTTTCAAATACTGGAAAGACCCTAATACTAGCAAATGAGTTTATATGCATGGCTAATGCTCGCTTCGATAGTTGGTCCGCTCGCTCTGAGCTTCGACCAAAAAGTGGCGTTTTATAAGCATTGGAAGGGGCTATTCATAGGGATTGCCATCAATGCACTTCTTTTTATCAGTTGGGATTCTTGGTTTGTAAAGCAAGGTGTTTGGGGATTCAATCCGGATTATGTTTGGAATACCCGCTGGGCGCGTTTACCGATTGAAGAGTGGAGTTTCTTTGTAGTAGTGCCGTACGCTTCGGTATTCATTTACGCTTGCTTGAGGGCCTATTTTCCATCACTTAAACAGAACGCTCCGAAAATAAACTATTGGAATTATTTGGTGATTGCGGTCCTATTAATTGCCTTACCGTTTTTCAAAGATCGCTTATATACGGTAGTCAATTTCATCATAGCCATTCTTCTGCTGTCTTATCTTACTTTTAAAGAAAAGCCAGTATGGATGAAATCATTTTGGATAGCTTATTGCATTCATTTGATTCCGTTCATCCTCATCAACGGTGTTTTAACGGGCGCTGTTACCTCTTCTCCTGTTGTTTGGTATAGTGCAGCGGAAATTATTGGCACTCGTTTTATTACCATTCCTATTGAAGATTTCGTGTATGCCTTAACAGGCTTACTACTCCCGATTTATATCATGGAGCGTTTAAAATAAAACGCAATTGTTCGAGGCTCGAAATGCCGTCCTTCCATTACATTTCATTTCACTAATAGACAAAAAAAATCCTGCCTTTTTATGGGCAGGACTTTCTTTGTGGTTGTTTCTGAGGCTAGAAAAGCTTAGTGCTTATCCCAGAAGAGTTTAGTGGTTAGCTTATCTCCACCGATTGCAGAAGAAGCGGCATTATAGCTAGAACCATTGATAGTTTGTTCATGAATTGGATAGGTCATGCGGGAAGGAATATCCGCAGCAGTCATACCCGGAGGAGGGGTTAATGCTGGGTAATCCAAACGGCGCCATTCTGTCCAAGCGTCTACCGGACGGTTGTACAAGGCTAACCATTTTTGCAAACCAATGCAATGCTCATAATGAGCCGCATCATACTTTACATGCGGGTTTGCATAGTAACCTGTAGAATCATTTAAGTCAGCAGTCACTCCCCAATCAGCGAATGAAGAAGAGATACCTGCCTTATAGTGATCTTCAGCAGAACCTGAAACCGACCAGCCACGAGCAGCTGCTTCAGCCAACAAGAATTCTACTTCGGTATAGTTCATTAAAGTAGCTGGAGCCGCAGCGTCAGTAACGGTATAAGAAGGTTTTGCATTATTCTTATAAGAGTTACTTGCACCGTTCACACCACCAGTATATGTACCGGCAGAATTCACACGGAAATACGCTGACAAACGTGGATCTGGATTATAAACAGAGTCCATAGTCCATTTCAACGAATCTTGCAACCAAGCGATCATGGTTTCAGAAGCGATAAAGTCTTTACGACCGCTTTGAATCAAATCAACCCAGATTGGATTTGTGTTCGGAGGCGTGCTCTCGTAGTGGAAAACTGCGTCGTCTGCATTGCTTGACATCGCATCAGCCACAGCGCCTTCAAAAGCAGTCTTAGCATCAAAGCCAGTAGCTTCTGAAAGTGTCATAGCCATACGCATTTTCAAGGTAGCAGCGAATTTAACCCATAATGAATTGTCGCCACCATAGATCACATCACCTGCAGCGAAGCTAGCAGAACCAGCCTTCAAATCAGTGATATCAGCATCTAAGCGCTTAAACAAATCCTTATACGTTGTCAAGGCATCATCATACTTAGGTTGTAAGTTGGTGATGTCCATTGCTTCGCCATAAGGTACGTTACCGTAAGTCTCTAACAATACACTGTACGTATACACTTCCAAGATATCTGCGATAGCAGTTTGAGAAGCTTTTACAGACTTGTCAGTAATCTTAGGATCAGCAGCGATAGCAGCTTTACATGCATCTAAATCTTTCAATACATCGCGATAAAGCGGTGTCCAGAAGTTAGCTGCGATCAAACGAGTCACAACATCATAACGACTTTCATCGAAGTAGGTTGTTTCTGTCCAATGTTGCGTCCATAGACGGAACACGTTACTGTTGACGTTAGAAGAAGTAAGGATATCGGTTAAGTTCTTTTGTGCGCTCGTTAATAGATAGGCACTAGGAACGTCCGTAGGCTGCTTCGGGTTGGTATTCATGTCTTCGAAATTTTTCGAACAACCGGCCAACATTACCACAGCAAGAAGGGCAACTGAATAAATTATTTTTTTCATGTTATTATTCTTTTGAGTGGTGAATTAGAAATTGAAACGAAGGTTACCACCGAAGATACGAGCAGTTGGGTAAGCACCAGACTGGAAGCCTTGGATATTACCAGAACTCATACCGTCTTCAGGATCAGCAAATGGTACATTCTTGAATAAGATAGCCAAGTTGCGACCATATAAAGAGATGTCAATACCTTTTACCAACTTCATTTTGCTGATATACTTCGTAGGAACGCTGTATGTCAAATTTACTTCACGTAATTTGATATAGCTCGCATCGTAAACATAAGCAGCAGCAGGCATGCTATTTCCTAGGTAATAATCTACTGTAACACGCTTAGTGTTTTCCACCAATTCTCCTGCAGCATTATAGCTAACGCCATCTAAGATGATACCACCTTTAGGATCGCCATACAATACATCTTCGCGAACGCTTACTCCATTTTCATTGATACCTGCCGTTGTTGCCAAAGCATCTTTATCCAGATTTGCATTATACTTATCTTGATCCTTAATCATACCGTTATAAGATACCAATGCGCTATACACACCTGTTTGTGCGCCATAGAATTGATCCAAAGAGAACACGCTTCCGCCCATTTTCGCATCGATCAAGAAGCTCAAAGAGACGTTTTTATAACGGAAGGTATTACGCATACCACCCATCCAACGCGGATTGATATTACCAATAGTAGTATCTGAAGTTTCGGTTACCATATAGTAACCAGTTGTTGTATCTACCATACGTCTGCCTTCATTATAAACGAAAGACTTACCTTTCAATGTACCATAAGCTTCACCTACTGTAGCATTCATAGAAACACCACCTTGGAAGGTTGCTAATTGGATATTGTCGATATCAGGCAATTCCATTACCATATTACGGTTACGTGTCCAGTTTAGATTGATATCCCATGCAAAGTCTTTTGTTTGAAGCGGACGAGCGCCTAAGCTAACTTCGAAACCATAATTCTTGATTTTACCAGCATTGATATATTTACTAGAGAATCCAGTAGCACGAGAAACTTCAACCGGAATAATTTGGTTGTAAGTAATCGCATTATAGTAGCTCGCATCAAGTGTCAAACGATCTTTGAAGAATCCTAATTCCAAACCAGCCTCATAGCTAGAAGTTTGTTCAGGCTTCAAGTTTGCCTCATTCTTAATAGAAGAAACAGAATAGATTGGGTTACCAGCAAATGGAGTTGTTGGAACGAAGTAATCACGTGTACGTCCGTAAGGGGCATCAGAACCAACCTTAGCGAAGTTAACGCGTGCTTTACCATAACTCATTTGAAATGCTTTGAATAAATCAGGCATATGGTTCGTGAACACATAGCTTAAAGAAGCAGAAGGATAGTAGTAAGTATTGTATTTTGGAGCCAATGTGCTAGACACATCACGACGAGCTGTCAAATCCAAGTACAAATAATTTTTATACCCAAAAATCGCGTCTGCGAAAATACCGTTTACCTGACGAGCAACTGAAGATTCTGAAGGCGCGTTTAAAGGATTCACAGAGTTAGACAATGAATACAAATTAGGTACATTCAAACCACCATTTGTTTCAGAGTAGATAGAGTTAATCGTTTGTTTACGGATATTAGTACCCAACATACCGTTAAACTTGATATCACTTGTTAACTGCTTATTGAAACTAGCGAATAAGTCGTAGTTGAACTCGCGATAGCTACGATCGGTACGATTATATTCAGACACGTCGATAGAACCAACGCCGATACGCTCTTCTTGTAATTCAGAATAAGCATCCATCGTTACACGAGCCATCACGCTCATCCAAGTATTCACTTGGTAGTTGGCAAACATGTTACCGAACATACGCGTACGGCTATCACTTTCATAGCTCTTATAACGTACGAAATACGGATTATCCCAGAAAATAGGACCAGCGCTCACATCTGTGAAATCGCCCCAGTTCCAAGTTGTGTTACGCTCTTTGTTAGCTTCATAAGCCGCTTTCAAATCGCTCATATCTGCATTTACTTGCCACCACTGACGGAAATTCGTCATTGGGTTCTTCGCATCATAACCCGTTCCATAACGACCTGTAGCACCATTATACGATACGTTCGCTGTAGCACCTGTAGATAAACGATCGTTTACTTGTTGGTTAACAGAGAAGTTCAACATGTTTTTGAACAAGTTAGAATTTGGCAAGATGCCACTTTCTGTAGTACGGTTGAAACCTAACTTATATTGTGTACGGTCGTTACCAGTTGTGAACGTGAAACCGTTATTATAAGAAGAAGGGTTTTGTAAGAAATAAGAAGGATCATTTGCACCAGCTACCCAAGGTGTAGCCTTTAAGTAGTTAGGACTAGCAGGATCTACAGAACGCCAGTCGTATACATTTAAAGTGGGGTCAAATTTAGCACCAAAAGAAGCGTCCTCCGTTACTGGAACGATCAAATCATCGTTACCATCGCCATTCAAATCATACTTGTAGAAATATGCACCCAAGGTATCATCATAGAAAGCGCCATAACCAGCACCATATTCTTTTTGATATTGAGGGAAGGTATTTTTATTGATACGTCCTTGCGACATACCCATATTAACGGTCAAGCCGAATCCTTTCTTACCTTTTTTAGTTTCGATCAAAACTACACCGTTAGAAGCGCGAGAACCGTACAATGCAGTAGCGGCAGCACCTTTCAAAACGTTGATAGATTGGATATCATCCGGGTTAATATCGAAGGCTGCGTTACCATAATCATAACCACTACGACCCGTTGTTTGGTCAGAAGAGTTATTGTTGGCATTATCTACAGGCACTCCGTCAACAACTATCAAAGCCTGGTTATTTCCTGTTAACGATTTAAAACCACGAACCACGATGTTGGTAGAACCACCCATTTGGTTATTCGTTTTAACTTCTACACCGGAAACCTTTCCAGACAAAGCGCTCAAAGCATTGTTAGAACGAGTAACAGTCATCAAAGAGCCATCTACCTTTTGAGCAGCATAACCCAATTCTTCTTTGTTACGTTTAACGCCCAAAGCGGTTACCATCACCTGATTGAGGTCTTTCTTCTGTTCCTCCATTGAGATGTTTAACGAACTTGCGCCATTTACCGCTACTTCTTTAGTAGCCATACCAACCATAGAAACAACTAAGGTTGCATTGCTTGCGCATTTAACAGAATAATCACCATTACCATCAGAAATGGCGCCATTGGTGGTTCCTTTCACAAGGATGGATACACCGGGTAAAGGAGATCCGTCCGTCGCTTGGGTAACCTTACCGGTCACCGACACATCCTGGGCCCAAGCCGTCATGGAAGTGCACACGACGAAGAGTAGTGTTAGCAGTTTTTTCATGTGTGTTTGTTTTTAGTTAAACGAATATAATAAAATGATTTTTTAGAATTTAAAATTTCTTAACAATGCCCACTTTTGTATACAGGCGGGAAAAATCCTTCTTTTTTATCTGTTTTAAGACCGTACCTTTAAACTGTGAGCTTAATCAAGAAACTGGTCGGACAGACAGCCGTTTACGGCTTGAGCAGCATGCTAGGACGTTTGCTGAACTATTTGCTGACTCCCATCCTGACGAATTACTTCCTGCCAGCAGCTTTCGGTATCAATACCGAGTTCTATGCCTATATCAGTTTTTTGAACGTGCTTTTCACTTATGGAATGGAAACGGCCTATTTCCGTTTTTGTAAACAACAAGATGAAGGCCCCGTTTATACTACCGGCAATAGCCTGCTCTTATTATCTAGTATTCTGTTTTCGAGCCTGCTCTTCTTTGCCACACCATTCATCAACGCCAAGCTACATTACGAACAATATCCGTATTTGATGGCCTGCATGATCGGCATCCTTTTCTTCGACACCCTCACTACCCTTCCTTTCGCGCGCTTACGTTACGAAGGAAAAGCCCTGCAATATGCCATCCTACGCTTATTCAGTATCGGAATAAATATCAGCGCGACCTTATTAATGGTAGTCGTAGCCCCCAAACATCCCGAATGGTTTGGCAGTCTATACAAACCGAGTATTGGCATCGGCTATGTATTTATCAGCAACCTGTTAGCCAGTGCTCTCGTCTTTATTTATTTCATCCCTAATCTTGTCCGTCATATCCGCTGGCCTGATATGAAATTAGTCAAGACCCTCCTGCCCTATGCCCTTCCCTTGGTGGTGATTGGCTTTGCTGGGATGATCAACGAAACCTTCGACCGGATTTTACTAAACTACCTAATCCCTGATGTACACGAGGCGAAGACGCAGATTGGTATCTACGGCGCTTGTTATAAGCTGTCCATTATCATCACACTTTTTATTCAGGCCTTCCGTATGGCTGCAGAGCCTTTCTTCTTTCAACATGCCGACAAACAAGATGCGCCGCAGCTCTACGCTCGCGTTATGTACTTTTTCGTCGCTTTCTGCCTTGTTATCTTATTCGGCACCCTGTTTTTCATGGACACCCTACAATACTTCATCGGTGCGCAATACCGTGTGGGATTAGGCGTCGTACCTATTCTCCTTGTTGCCAACCTTTGTCTGGGGATTTATTATAACCTAAGTATTTGGTATAAGCTAACGAACAAAACCTTAGCAGGGAGTTATATCACCCTATTTGGTGCGGTGATTACTTTGATCATCAATTTCGCTTTTATACCGGAGTACGGTTATGTGGCTAGCGCCTGGGCTACCCTCCTTTGCTATGCAGCGATGATGATTGTTTCGTATGCGTTTGGTCAACGTTATTATCCAATCCCATATAGCATCGGCAAAATGGGGATTTTAACGATTCTTTGGATGGCATTGTATGCCGTTGCGCATTACTTGGTAGCGGGGGTGTATAGTGTACACGGACTATGGGCTTATCACGGAGCGGGGGTATGGACCTGCGCTGCCCTCTTCCTCATCGGATGTGGCAGTACGGTATGGATCGTAAAACGAAACTAAGACCTATTTATAACGTCGCTCACGCCATAGCGTGATAATGAAACCTGCGATTAGCAAAAGTGCGATCGGCACGGACAAATTCAACCAGATCCAGAAGCTCTTCTCTTCTCTTACCTTCTCTCGGTTTAAGATGCGCAATTTGATTTCTTTCGAACGTGCGGCAATGACACCATCACCTTCCGTTAGATATTGTACGCAGTTGAGCAAGAAGGTCTTATTCGCGAACGTCGTTTTGGTAAACGGATAATAGCCACAAGGATAGTTTACACCTTTCTTGCCTTGCGGATTCTTAACGATATCTCCGTCAGCCACTACGATCATCTTATTCTGCATACTCTTCGGCACAAACTTAATGTTCATAGAATCTAATAGACCCATCGTTTCGGGCGCAAGACGGCTTTCATATAAGGAGGTGAAGCTTCCTTCTAACAATACCGCCACCGCTCTGTTCGGATTGGTAAAATAGCTTGGCTGTGGTTGCATTTTTAAGGTACGCAAACTCACGAATGCCGGACTGAATACCGCACGTGTAGCTGGAGAGCTATGTAGCAATACAGTTTTAGTAATCCCTTTTCCACCAACCGTATCGATACTATTGGGGAATAGTGTCAAGATGGCATCCATATTTTTAACGATAGGATGAGCGCCGTCTGGCATGATAACCGGGAAATACATCCAAGGGAAGAAGCTAGTACGCGGATTGCTTGCCTGATCGTAGCCTGTTACCATTGGAATAGGCGCACAGAGCTTGTCTTGTAATAGAGCACGATTCACGCGAACGCCATAACTGAACAATTGATCGTCGAGGTTTAGCGCATAGTCAGGAGCGATATATTCGTTTCGCGTTCTCAAACTGTCGACGTCGCCATCGAGCTGATCGATCAACCACAAAACCTTTCCGCCATGCATGATATACTGATCGATCTTGAATTTCGTCTGTTCGCTAAAAGGCTTGCTCGGCTTAGGAATAATGAGTGCGTCGACTTTATCCGGGATAAATAACAATTGATTGATATTTGCACGCGCCACGTCGTAATCGAGTGCTAAGGTTTGAATGAAATCGTACAGCTGTGGATCAGCGAGTTCGCCATTCCCTTCTGAGATGGCAATCTTCTTGCGATTCTTATTATTCGTTAAACGGTGAATCCCTTGAATCAAATTGAATTCCAACAGGGCTTCTGAGTTGTTCAGCTGTTCGCTTGAGCTTTTACCTAATTGTTGATTCAATAAAAAGACAGGATATTCCATGTCTTTATAACTGATCACACACCACGGATAAATGATTTGTTCTTTATAGTTGTCTTCCCCTTGCAGATTGAGGTTGATAGGATTTATTCCCTTTTTCTCTAGCTGCTTACGGAGTTCTTCTTTTTGCGTGGCATTGCCTTCAGAAGGGTTGATGAAATCGTATTTTATCTTCTTGCCTGCTACGCCCACAAAGGCGTCCAGCATCTCTTTCGTGCTGCGTTGTAACTGACGAAAGCCGCCAGGGAATTCACCTTTGAGATAGCATTTGATGTAAACGTTATCATCTAATTTCTTCAAATCCTCGATGGTAGCGGAAGTCAGCGTATAACGCTTCTCTGCGGTAAGATCGAAACGATAGAAGAAATATTGTGCAGCGATATTAAGTGCAACTAAGGCTAATAAACTAAGGAAGAGCCTTTGCAAAGAGCGACGACGAGCATTCATTTTGTTTACCATTTGCGACTCTGTAAGGCGGTTAAAGAAAGCAATAAGAAGAAAGCGATTAGTGTAACGAAGTACAAGGCATCGCGCGTATCAATCACGCCATAGCTCATCGCGATATAGTGTGCGTTGATTCCAAACTGACTGACGATATAATCTAGTTTGCCAAAAAAGCCTGGCAACAATGAAATCAGATCAAATCCTTTATACATCAAGAAAGAAAGACTCGCGGCTACGATAAAGGCTACTACTTGGTTAGAGGTGATAGAAGACGCAAACAAACCTATCGCAGTATAAGAAGCTCCTAAAAATAATAAGCCAATATAAGAGCCTATCATTGCGCCGTGATCGACATTCCCGACTGGACTCGCTAACTTATAAATAGTAAAATAATACAAGGCTGTTGGCAGTAGACAAAGCACGAACAAAGAAAAAGCCGCTGCGTATTTCGCCCAGATGATTTGAAAATCATTCATCGGCTTGGTATACAAAAGTTCTAAAGTACCGTTGCGCTTTTCCTCTGCGATACTGCGCATCGTAAGAGCTGGTATTAAAAAGAAAAGGATCAAAGGAGAGTTTTCGAAAAGCGGACCGAGGGTAGCATAGCCATAAACTAAGATCGAGCTATCTGGGAAGAGCCAGGCGAAAAGCCCGTTGAATACGAGGAATACGGCAATGATGACATAGCCCATGATAGAGCTAAAAAATTGCGCGATTTCTTTTTTATAGAGCGGAAACATTTTTAAAAATTAGATGGTCTAAGATACAAAACTCCTACGATTCCTTTAGCCTTCAATCAACAAGGAGAATGTGATGGTTCTGCTTTTCAACGCATCGAGGGAGCGGGAGAAGATCAGATTTTTATCGGGCGAAAGGACGTTCATCATTCCTTGCGAAATTTTTACTTCCGGAGCGAGGATAAAGAGTGGGAAATAAAATTCGAAGCCGAAGCCTAATTCTAGGGCGAAGTCGTTGGGGGTAAGACGAATCAGTTTATCGGCCTTACGCGATTTGGAGAGTGAAGCTAGGTCGTAGGCGTACTTTCCGCCACCCAGCATATAAAATCGAAAGTCGGCTACGCGATCAGATTTCAATTTGAATTGAAATGGTACATCGATATAAATATTCTGAATATTGAAATGGGCGGTACTGTCTTTGTTTATGGCAAAATCATGGACGCGAAATTGTAGATTTTTCTCTCCGAAAACGATGGAAGGGAGGATGCGGGTATCGAAGCGTTTGTTCAGCTTATAATTGAACAAAAGTCCGATATGAGCGCCGATTCCAGAAGTGGTCGTCATTTGCAAGATCGTATCATTCGTGATAAAATCTTTAGCAGGAAAATAGCGAAAGCGAGAGTTGTTGACACCGCCGTTGATACCAAAATAGTATTGTTTCCGGTCGTGATCTAATTGATTGAATTGCGCCTTTGCTCCGTCGTAGAGAAAGAGCAGACAAAAATTCAATAAAAAGAAAAACAACTGCTTCATCTTATTTCTTTCCGATATAAATGCTACAAACGCCGAAGGTGAGCGGGATTTGCTTGCGTTCTTTAAAACTTGCCTGATCCATTACTTGCAAGAATGCGTCTCCGGCAGGGAAAGCTTGTACCGACTCATACAAATAGTTGTAGGCGGCGAAGTCTTTAGAGAATATTTTTCCGATGCGCGGCAAGATGTGCTTGAAGTAAAGGTTATAGAAGGCCGCAAACCAAGGCTTGGGCTGTGAGAATTCTAATACGATTAATTTACCACCAGGTTTCAGCACACGATTCATTTCTTGCAATCCTTGTAAGAGATTTTCGAAATTACGCACGCCGAAAGCAACGGTGATCGCATCGAAGGTAGCGTCTGGAAAAAGGATTTTCTCGGCATCGCCTTCTAGGAGTTGGATTTTATCGGTAAGACCTTTCGCCTCCATTTTCTTATGTCCGTACGACAACATGCCCGGCGATAAATCTACCCCCACTACTCTATCTGGATTTGCCGCTAAGCAGGCGATGGCGAAGTCGCCGGTGCCAGTAGCCATGTCCAAGATTTGTTTTGGATGATCGCGTTTTAGCTCACGAATCGCTCTGCGACGCCAGTAGATGTCGATGCCGAAAGAGAGTACTCGATTTAGAAAATCGTAACGGTGCGAGATATTATTGAACATATCGCGTACTTGATCTTTCTTTCCTGCGTTTTTATTTTGATAAGGGACTACAGCCATGTTGTAAAAGTACTAATCTTTAAATTGCCAACTAACACCTACGTGAAATGCGCGATCATATTGCGGATACGCATAGCCCGTATAATTTCCTTTTCCATTCACCCCTTGCAATAATTGATCGATACGGAGGAAGATGCGCGCATCTTCAATTCGTGCATTGATAAAAAATCCAAGACTCGGTTGATAGTTAAATAGGCGCGTATTTTGTGCGCTGAAATCGTTCCATAATGGCTCAAAAGTCGGTGTATAAAAGCCTTTCATATAGATAGCGTCCATTCCAATTTGAGCTTCCAAAGCATTATTGAAATAATGTTTTTCATAATACAAATTCGCATAGCTCGACATGGTCGGCATTTGAAGCGGATAGCTCATGCCGCGGTTCCAGCGGAGTGCGGTTTGAAGGTGCCAGTTCTTTACGGCAAACATCCCTTCGATCGACCAACGCTGTTGCATAGTAGCGCGGGTGAGCATATTTATGCGAGCAGTGCTATCTATGTAAACGAGTTGGTTGATGCGGAGTAGATTGTATTTCACGCGGAGGCGGAAGGCGTCTCTGCTACCGAGATGCAGGGTGGCGCCAAGGTACTGTCCTTGATTTTTTAGCGGTGCTAGTGCAATAAGATATTCGACGCTTGGGTTGTTTCCGCTCGGGATAGCAGCACCATATTGTTGTAAGAAATCAGCACTGCGCGAATAGATATAGGCGTGCAAACTATAGTTGACCCAGCTACCTAGTTTGCGAATCGACTGGTTGAAGCTTGCGCGAACGGAATAGTTGCCTTGATTATATCCGCTGAGATAATACGTGTTTTCTAGAAACCAAGTTGTCCAATATTTTTTATTGAAATTATAGCCTTTCTCGATATAGGCATGCGCTTCGAGTTGATTCCAGAAAGGACTTTGCTGAGCGATCTTTGCGAGGATATATTCGTGACGGAGACCGAATTTGAATTTGAAAGGATGATTGCGTGTTGAATCACTAAAGCTGTTGCGATACCAATTCAATTCGTTCGAATAGTTATGCATTACTGCATTGAAGACTAAGGAATCACCTTCGGCT
>JACCDK011532204.1_pt1 | contig 15428 bp, 14 predicted proteins | sample 7445871 | NCBI WGS metagenome assembly JACCDK01 (sample SAMN15323436, study PRJNA562643) | freshwater metagenome | isolation source: river surface water | place: USA:Blue River Watershed | collected 2017-08-15 | reverse complement strand
CAATGATTGGAATGAGAGGGGACACTAAACACTCTGAGGTTGATTTTGTATTTTCCTTCCCAAAAGGCAATAGAAGTATTTCACTACTTCAAAATCCGTCACCAAGTAGTGTTGTAGAGGGATACAAGATCGCACTAAATAACTTAGGTTTAGGAAGATCAGGCACCTTTCTTATGCATAGAAAATGCCTTGAAGAGTCGGAATTATTCCCTGTTGAAAAAATCTACTCCCATACACAGGATAACTTGATGGGATTATTACTTGCGAAAACATGGAAGTTTAGAGTTCTTGACATGGAACTTTTGAATACAAACGTAACAGCAAATTCGTTAACGTTTCAATACAACATGACTGCTCAAAGTCTGGAAAATTTGATGTCTGAGTTCAATTCGGACTTAATCGAGAATTGTGAGTCATCAATTTTTCAAAGGCACTACGGTTACATCGCCCAAAAATATCTTTTAGGAAATTCTTTACTTGCTGCTTTGCGGATTATGAGTGAAATGACAAGATACCTGCATAATTTTCACGATTTTCGTGTATTTACCAGAACTCTTTTTTTGATTATTGGCAAGTTTGTGCGAGAAAAAGTCGGAACTGCTATGGTTATCAGGCGAATCAAATTAAAAAGGTGGTTTGAATGAATAGGCAAACAGCTGTACATGGCATGATGAGCGCATACAAAGAACTACATAAAAAGCCTACCTTTGTCCCTGGTGAGACTTTTATTTCTCATGCTTCAAAAGTAATTACAACTCGTGAGATCGAACTTCTCTCCGAAGCCGTACTAGATGGGTGGTTTACGGCCGGAACATACTGTGATCAATTTGAATCTGGCTTAAAAAAGTTTTTCGGACTCCGATCTGCCACTTTAGTGAACAGTGGATCCTCAGCAAATCTTGTCGCCTTATCTGCATTATCGAGCAACACACTCGGTGACAGGGCAATTAATAAAGGTGACGAGGTGATAACTGTTGCAGCAAGTTTTCCAACGACAGTAAACCCGATTTTGCAGATTGGTGCTGTTCCGGTATTTCTAGACGTAGAAATACCTAGTTACAACATAGACGTTAGCAGACTAGAGGAAGCTTTGTCCCCAAAGACTAAAGCGGTTGTAATAGCCCACACCCTCGGCAACCCTTTTAATTTGGGGGTTATTACTGAATTCTGTAAGAGAAATAATCTTTGGTTGGTTGAAGACAATTGTGATGCTGTTGGAAGTTTGTACGAAGATAAACTGACTGGAACCTTTGGAGATTTTGGAACCCTGAGCTTCTACCCAGCTCACCACATAACGACCGGAGAGGGAGGATGTGTACTTTCAAAATCACCAAAACTTCGTGTACTTGCTGAAAGTTTCCGAGACTGGGGACGCGATTGTTATTGTCCATCAGGCAAAGACAATACCTGTTTAAAGCGGTTTGAACAGCAAATAGGTACGTTACCTTTTGGTTACGATCACAAATTCACATATAGTCATTTAGGTTACAACTTAAAAATGACGGACTTCCAAGGTGCATTAGGTGTTGCACAACTAGAGCAATTAGAAAGTTTTGTCACCCGTAGACGGGAAAACTGGCTCTACCTCAGAAATGGACTTTTAAGCTTAGAAGATAAATTCATTCTCCCTGAAGAAATTAGTATCACAAAGCCAAGTTGGTACGGCTTTGCTCTGACTATCAGAAATTCTGGAGAAATCGATCGCACAGATATATTAAATAAACTTGAAGAGAAGAAAATCGGAACCAGATTGCTATTTGCGGGAAATCTAACCAGACAGCCATCCTTTAAGGATGTAAATTATCGTGTGATTGGCGACTTAACTCAAACCGAAAAAATCACCAGTGATACATTTTGGGTTGGTTGTTGGCCCGGCTTGGAAGCTGAGCACCTAGATTATATGATCAACTCAATTGCTGACATCGCTAGATAAGTTCCTTACTAAAGTCAGGAAATGACCTATCACGCATTGAAATATTCGAGAGCGCAAGGGGCCACTCTAAACTAAATAACGGGTCGTCAAATCTGATTCCACGGTCCTGTTCTGCAATATATTTTTTAGACATGAAGTATTGGATGTATGAATCATCTTTGAGAGTTTGAAATCCGACAGCACAACCTTCAGCGATATTCACAAATCCTTCGCATTCGACAATATTCAATTCAAAAACTGTCATGAAATTCTTAGACTCTTTACGAAGATCAATTACTTTGAGGTGGATACCGCCTGAGATTACATACAACGTCTTACTTTCGCTATGTGGCCGATTAAGAAAGTGAAAACCACGTATGGTTCCAGCTTTTCTATTGATTGAGATATTGGCTTGCTCCACATTGCCATCCAATCCTAAGTTTTCGAGAATTTGACTGTCGTAATTACGTGCGAAAATTCCACGCTCATCGACAAAAGGGCGCGTCGGAACAAGATTAATTGGATTATTAGCAAGCTCTGTCAATTTGTGCTCTTTTCTACTCAGATTACAACAAGAAAATAGTAATCATAATCTAGTATTCATGTGTGCAAAATCAGAGAATCTTAATTACTGGTGGAACTGGTTTTATCGGTAAATCATTGATCGAATCCTTAGAGGGCAATGATATCCATATTATTACTAGACAAAATGTAGTCCCTGTTACCCCCCAAACATATCACATCGGAGACATAGCCGATGTCGATGTATTTAGAAGGCTTAGTAAAATCGATTTTACTTATGTCTTTCATTTGGCATGGGATGGATTGCCGGACAGAGGTTCAAAGTATTGTGAGTTGAATAAAAAAACAAATAAACAATTCTTGACTAATTTAAAGCAAATTTCATTTGAAAGACTAATTGCAGTTGGTAGCTGTTTAGAATTGGAGCAGCCAGACTCACCCTTTGCGCGGGCAAAAAATTCGGTGTTTGAGGATATTCAAGACATGCAATTGAATTTCATTTGGCCTAGAGTGTTTTACAGTTACGGATATGGGCAGCATTCCAATTCTCTTTTAAATTCCATTCTTGCCAAAACCGATGAAGGGAAAGAATTTACACTCGTTAATCCAGGTGTCGCACATGATTTTGTGAATATAGTGGATGTTGTTGAAGGATTAAAACAATCCGCAGAAAGTGAATTTATTGGGCCTGTTGATATCGGCACTGGTAAGTCAATTACAGTAGGAAGTTTCACAAAAGAAGTTTTCAAGATTTTAGGGCTCGATTTCAACTTAGACGAATATAAATCAATTGACTCTCTCGTAGCGAACATCGTAGAAACGAGGAATTCTATTAATTGGCATTCTAAAGTTGATCTAGAATCTGGTTTGCGATCGGCCTTGCGGCAAAAAGGGAGAGTGACTTGAGACAGGGTGTAATTATCTGTGGTGGACAGGGCACTCGGCTAAAACCGATTTCTGAATTGACGCCAAAACCACTAATACCGATTAATGGAAGACCAATCATCTACTATCAAATTGATCAATTGTTGAGATTAGGTTGCGAAAACATACTCGTACTGTCAGGGTATCTTGGAGATGCATTACGTATCGGGTTGGCGAAGGAGTACGAAAGCGAAAAAATCCGAGTTATGCAAACACCGATTGACTATGACCCAATCAAACGCTTAAGAAATGCTGAAAAGTATTTGGAGGAATTCATCTGTCTCATTTATTCCGATAACTATATCCCTGAGGACGCAATCATCCAGAAATGCCTAGAAATTCAAACCAAACCGAATTTCCTACTTCAAAATCGAGGTGTAGGAAATATGAAGGTACTTTCAGAAGATAGAATGTTATATTCGCCAAGAGAACGAACATCTGATTACCCATACGTCGAACTTGGATATATAGGAACGACAAAGGATCAAGTTGTTACGAGCAAGGCAAGTTCATTACAAGAGTTAATTTTGGAATTAACAGAGCGTATGGAATGTTCACAAATCACTCTAGAAAGTGACTATTTCAGCATATCGACGTTGTCAAAGTACCTTGAGATTAATCATGAACGGATGATTCTTTTGCTTGACCGTGATGGAATTATCAATGAAAAAATGCCGCGTGCCGAATATGTGACGGACTATAGGGAGATTTCCTATATTTCTGAAAACATTGAGGGGATTATTGAATTGAGCAGACGAGGTGTCGACTTCATTATTGTAACTAACCAACCAGGTGTGGCTCGAGGTCAGTTAACCGAGAAAGCATTACGAGAGATACACCTTAAAATGACAAGTTACTTGCGATCTAAAGGAGTAAATATCCTTGCTGTCTATGCTTGTAAGCATGGGTGGCATGATGGTTGTCTCTGCCGAAAGCCCGCACCCGGAAATATTCTTGCGGCAGCAAAGGATTTTTGTATCCCAATAGGTCAATTAGTATTAATAGGCGACGATGCTCGGGATTGCGAAGCTGTAAAAAGAGCTGGTGGCATATCTATCTATATCGGGAAAGAAAATGAGGGAGATTTGAATTTTCCTACGATACTCTCCGGTTGGAGAGAAATTCATGAACTTCTAACCAGGAGGAAAAATCAAGTTTAAGAGTGTATTGAGTGCGGCACCACTTAGAATCAGTTTTCTAGGAGGTGGAACTGACTTGCCTCATTATTCTGACATTTTCGGGGGTAGAGTCATTTCAACTTCTATCAATAAGTACGTTTATGTGCACCTAAAACATCACGATCCATTGTTTCAAGAGCGGTACAGGATTTCCTATTCCGAGGTAGAGCACTGCCAAAATCGAAATGAAATTCAGAATAAGATAGTTAAAGCTTGCCTCGAAATTCTGGAAATAGATGAACCACTTCAAATTTCCACGTCTGCTGATTTACCTGCAAAATCTGGTCTAGGATCGTCGAGTTCGTTTTGCGTTGCACTTTTGGCTGCACTAATAAAGTATAAAGGTGGTACTGTCGATAAATCTCAAATCGCGGAACTTGCTTGCAAAGTCGAAATTGAGATTCTTGAACAACCAATTGGGAAGCAAGATCAATATGCCAGTTGTTTCGGTGGGTTTAATCTCATTCACTTTGATCAAGATAAAAATGTTAGAATTGAAAACATTGCTGTGACGGACTTTAATATTAAAAAATTTCTTTATGAAAGCATTCTAATTTGGACTGAAAAGGAAAGAGATGCAAATTCAATTTTGCGGGATCAGGTTAATCGCTCCTCACTCAATTTAGATTCATTACACGAGATTCAACATCTTACAACACGAGCAGAGATACAACTTCGACAGAACAAAATGAAGTTCCAAGATTTCAGGAGTTTCATAAGTGAATCGTGGGAGCACAAAAAGAAACTTTCACCGCTTATTGAGTCGGAAGAGGTGAGAAGGCTCTTTTCGCAGCTAAGTTTAAAGCCTACGGATGGAGTTAAGCTTCTTGGAGCCGGGGGCGGAGGATTTGTGTTAGTGAGCCGTGAAAATGGTGTACCTCATTTAGATAGTGAAATAAAATCTTTTGTACCAGAATTCGAAGATAACGGCGTTAGAATCATATCGGCAGAAAGTTAGGGTTAGAGTGAACATTGTATTAAGCGGAAGTTCTGGGTTTGTTGGAGAGGCACTTGCATTGAAGTTGCTGTCCATCGGCCATAACGTTTACGGCATCGACCAGAGAATTGGGAAGTTTTCGATTCCAAATTTTATTAAATCTAATCTTGAAGATATGACCGTATTTGATTCGATACCAGAAAATGCAACATTTATTCACTTGGCAGCGGTCTCGACTGATAAAGATTGTGCAAACGATCCAATTGGAGCAATTAATTCAAATTTACAAGCCACAGCTAAGTTAGCTCAGCTCGCTGAAATGAAGAAAGCGAATAAATTTATTTTTGCCTCTTCCGAATGGGTTTACCCAGAATCCACTACCCCGAAATTGAATTTTGAAAATGAAACACTGGATTTAAGAAACCTAAATTCCTTGTATGCCATGACAAAATTGTTTGGAGAGAACTTATTGAGATCTATGAATGTTACGAACCTAGTAACGCTAAGGTTTGGAATCGTTTATGGACCACGATTAATCGGCGGTTCAGCATTTGAATCTGTAGTTAGAATGACTAAGGAGAAGACTCAAATCGAGCTCGGATCTCTCAATACTGCACGCCGGTTCATTCATGTTTCCGATCTTGTTGACGGTCTAGTAGAAGTGTGCTCAAAAACAAATTTTGAAATTAAAAATCCAATTTACAACTTCGCGGGTACTGAACTTATTACTCTCAAAGAGATCGCTCTTGAAACTTCGCGGATTATGGGTGTCAAGCGAGAACTAATCGATCTTGGGAAAACTCCTAGCATACGAAATCCGATTTCTGATTCAGCTTACAAGTATTTTAATTGGGTCCCCAAGTATGACTTGTCAGCAGGCATACAAGATTATCTGTCAATTACTTGAGAGGAAATATTAAAGTACTAAGGTATCTTGCGCTCATTATCAATACTCCTAGAGGCGCCCAGAGTATTTGGATAGGCTGAAAAAATTGCACCCGTTGCGCATGATGCTTAAGTGGAAATACGATAGTTTTGTTCAAGACAGTTTGTAAATTCGAAAAATTCTTCGAATTGGTTGAACCGGAATCTATTCTAGAATTTCCCAGATGGTAGGAGGACTTGTAACCGACTTTTTTCCGATTTTTATAGTAGACAGCATTGTCTGCGAAACCTATGCGAGGTTTTTGAGAGAGTATGTCGAACGAAAGCCACCAGTCATCACTAGGAAGTTGCATTCGGACAAAGTATTTGTTGGCTATTTCATTGAAAAAATCCCTTTCATAAACTGCACTAATAGTTAAAACCGCATCCCAGTTGGCACACATCTTACAATACAATCGGAAGCTCGACTTAATCGTAACAAAATTCATCTGACGGAATGTCGGTGATTCATCGCGCTTGAATTTTGGAAAAATTAAATCTAGATTGGAATTCAATAAGTTTTCTAGGTCTTGTAAGTAGATGAAATCTGAAACAGAATCATCACCACCCACGAATTGGATGTAATTGAAAACTTCTTTTTCCAAAGCTACTTGAACCGCCCGTTTAAAACTGGAGGATGATGAGACAAACTCGTCATAAAACACATATCGGATTCGAGAATCTCTCTCGGAATATTTCTTCACTATATCCCTAGAACTATCAGTCGAAGCATTATCTGCAATTAAAACAGTAAAGTGACTGTATGTCTGCGAGAGGAAGGATTCCAGAAGTATTGGTAAACCTTTAGCTTCATTGTGAATCGGGACTAGGAATAGAATGTGTTTCTTGTTCAATTAATTAGGATTTTCTCTTAAAAAAACTTTGTATTTTTCTGGGGAGGCGAACTAAAAAAATTCTCCGTAAAGTTCTAGGAAGCATTTTTCTGTAGCCTTTACTACTCATGAGGAGCTTCATATTGGCAGTGTATGCATTAGTCTTATAATTCGAATGACCTAACACTTTCTCGTGTATGTCAATGAAGCTCATTATGTTTTGAACATAAAGATTCCAATTCCATTTTGATAGGCTTTCTGCCCATTTTTCAAAGTTCTCCTTCTTTAAAATGAATTTCTCTTGAGCGTCTAATTTATTGTCGATAAATGAATTTTCATCCAATGCAAATTCGGTGTGGAAGCCCTGGCGACTAACTAGTAAATCTTTCTTGAATACATATGCATCTAGTGATCCGAGTGCTCCTTCATCAAATCCGAAATAAATATATAAGTCAATGTAGTCGTAATATTCCTTAATATTGGAGTAATTCGGAATTCTGTCTTCTACGTCATTAAATATGCGACATTCAACGCCGTAACCTCTTAATTTTGAAACGGTTTCTTCCCATCCGTGACCGACAACTGAAAACTCACAATTATCAAGTAAACCCTTCTTCGCAAATTCAATGATCCATGACTCGTTTTTGCGACCATCGGGGTACCATTTCGAAACTAGTCCGATCCTAAACTTCCGTGGTCCTTGATTGTGATCTGTTGGGATCAGTGCTGAAGCAAAATCATTTTGATGGTTTAACATAGATCTAACCTCGTTAGCATGGAAATCTGACATAAACAACAATCCAACCTCGGATTCTTCTAATTGTTTAATTCGGGCGAGTTTAAAACTCTCATCCACATGGGTGACAAGAGCTAAAGCCTTAAATCTTGTTCGGTGAGTTGAAGTTCGGATCAATTCTAATAGAGTTTTATCGGTGTACTGCATCCAAAAATTCGCCGTCGCATCGTTGGAAGGAAATGCAGCGATATCACAATCTATTCCACTTTTAGAGATATATTCTTGAAGTCGAATTGCAATTTTTTCTAAGATCCATCCTTGGTTTCCTTTATCCAAGACAAGTCTTATTGATTTTTCTGTCATGGCCCTCTCCAATGGATAATCTACCGCTACCGCGAATTGTAAGGTATCTTTTGACTCGGAAGATTGCGAAAGGAGTGTATTTTGCCTAATTTGAAAGCTCTGATTTTTGGAGTAACAGGTCAAGATGGTTCATATTTGGCCGAATTACTTTTGGAAAAGGGATATGAAGTCTACGGAGTGCGACGGCGATCTTCCTCTTTTAATACCTCTAGAATTGATCACCTGATTCGCGATCATGATAAGTGGAACAAAACTTTTTTCTTGGAATACGGAGATCTTTCGGATCAAAATTCGATAGACCGAATATTATCTAAGCATAAATTCCAAGAGGTTTACAATTTGGCAGCTCAAAGCCATGTAGGTTTGTCGTTTGAGCAGCCGCTCTATACAACAGATATTAACGGAACAGGCACACTGCGCATTCTAGATTCAATTGTTAGACATCAAAACCTTAGCGAGGTGAGATTTTATCAAGCTTCCACTTCAGAACTTTTTGGATTGCGAAAAATACTTAATTCTGGAAAGTTAAATGAAGAATCTAAATTTGAACCCCAATCCCCCTATGCTACTGCAAAGTTATTTGCATTTGAAAGTGTAAGACTTTATCGGGAATCTTTAGGGTTACATGCTTCTAACGGAATACTATTTAATCATGAGTCGGCACGAAGAGGTGAAACTTTTGTAACTCGAAAAATCACTAGGGGATTATCCCGAATAAAAACTGGACTACAAGAAGAATTGATATTGGGTAACCTGAATGCAATCCGGGACTGGGGTCATGCGAGAGATTATGTCAGAGCTATGCACTTACTATTACAAAATACTAAGCCGATGGATGTTGTGATCGCAACAGGTGTGGCAGTTAGCGTTCGTGAATTTGCAAATTTGGCCGGAGCTAAACTTGGCTTTAATTTGGTTTGGCAAGGTGATGGTGTCAATGAAATTGGGATTGACCAGAATTCTGGCAAAATAGTAATAAAAGTTGCAGCCGAATATTTTAGACCTTTAGAAGTTGATTACTTACTTGGTGATGCGAGCAAAGCAAAAGAGATTTTAAATTGGGAGCCAAGTGTTACATTACAAGAACTAGTAGACGAAATGACTCAATCCGACTTGAAAAGTGCAGAAATTGAAGCCATGAATCCCGGAATATTCAGGACTTAGACATTGATAATCGATAATGTTTATGAAAGTGAAACTCTACTTTGTATATTTATTCAGAAACTTCCCGACTCTCAATCATCCAATTTCATAACCAATGACCACGAGATCCTGCAAGTAGGAATGATTCACGTAAATCCAAGCCGTCAAGTTAACAGGCATAGACATAATAAAATTGAGCGCAACACATTGGGAACGTCAGAAGTATTGATCGTTGTAAAAGGACAGATACTTGCAACGATATATTCAGAGTTTTCAGAACAGATCATCTGTGAACGTCTTCTCGGTGTAGGCGATGTCGTAGTTCTTCTAAAGGGCGGTCATGGCTTTTCTTCACTAGTAGATTCATTGTTATTTGAAGTGAAGAATGGTCCCTATAACCAAGTGACGGACAAGGTATATTTCTGATGAAAGTTTCAGTAAATGAATTGCGAATTAATCCAGAAGATAAAGATTCTGTTATAGAAACTTTGGATGCAGGTTGGTTCTCGTCTGCTGGTCCTGTTATCCCAGAGTTTGAAACAAGTTGGGCAAACTATTGCAACCGCAAATATGGAGTTGCTGTAAGTAATGGAAGTACAGCATTATTGGCAGCATTTCTTTCATTAAAATTACCGCCGGGATCTGAGGTAATAATTCCGAATTTCACAATAATTTCATGTGCGAATGCGGTGATACAGTCTGGCTTAAAGCCTGTTTTTGTTGATTGTGAATTAGGAACTTTTAATATTGACCCAGATAAAATAGAAGAGAGAATAAGTCCTAAAACCCGAGCCATTCTTATTGTTCATATTTACGGTCATCCTTCTGAAGTTGGAAAGATAAAACAAATAGCTGAACATTTCAATTTGTTAATTGTTGAAGATGCCGCAGAAGCACATGGCGCGAAATACCTAGATGCAGATAAGAAATGGAAAGTTTGTGGAACAGAATTAGACTTGAGTACCTTTAGTTTTTTTGCCAATAAATTGATAACTACTGGTGAAGGCGGAATGATACTGACGGATAATGAAACTTATGCGCGTGAACTTCAATCAATTCGAAACCTTTACTTTCCACAAGATCGCGATTATATTCACTCGAAAATTGGATATCAGTTTAGACTAAGTTCTTTGCAAGCGGCATACGGTATGCCTCAGATTAAACGCATCGATAAAATCTTAGAACGAAAAGGTTTGATCAATCGGAGATATCGAGAGAATTTGAAGAATTGCGAGCACCTAAGATTCACAACGGAATCAAGCTATGTCAAGGCAAATTATTGGGTGATACCAGTTTTAGTAAATCCGGAAATTTTGAGTAGTCAAGAGTTTCGACAGAAGCTGATTGAAAAAGACATTGAAACGAGACCTTTTTTCACAGGGATGAATAAACAACCTCCGTTGTTAAATTGTTTGACTGGGGATAACTACGAATTTCCAAATAGTACACTAGCTCATGAGCAAGGAGTAATTTTGCCCTCAGGGATAAACACTTCAGACGAACAGATTGATTATGTGTGTGAAGTGATTACACACATAATGTTGTGAACGCTTAAGAATGAAAATAATCTCGATAATTCCTAGTTCTGGTTTCGCAGGTACGGAAATAGCTGTCGTAAAAACTAGTATTCAACTACAAACAAAAGGTATAGAAAGTGAAATTTGGTCTCTGTCAAACTCAGATGCGTTTGATGGTATTTCTGAAAAAGAAAATATCACTATAAGGAAATTTCCAATTTCTCAAATGCACCCGATATTAAGTTTTTTGAGTTTTTGTGCATTATTCAAATTAGCGAGACAGTATCGAAAATCCCATTTGTTTCATAGTTATTTGCCTAAATCTATTTTATTAACTTATTTCTTGCATGTTACGGCAGGCATCAAATACGTCGCAGGTATACGGGGAAAAATGAATTATCGAGGTAGATTAGTGGAGAACCTGTTGTGTAGGTCCTTACATGCTTCCGAAGTCATTATCTGTAATGCAGAACACCTAGTGAAAGAAAACATGAAGCGATTCCAAATGAATAAGGAACACTTTCTTGTACTTAATAATTTTGTAATGCCAAGAGCCAGGATAAACGGCGAAAAAAGTTTGGAACCAAAATTTGTCGTTGTTTCGAATTTTTTGGAATATAAGGGGCACGCACTCTTGTTAGATGCGGTGGGAATGTTGCAGGCTCCTCCTAATATTGTGTTAATCGGAGCGGGGGAATTGAAAGATGAAATTGAGAACAGGATCAGGCAGCTCAATTTACAAGAAGTAATACGTTGTGTTTCAGGTAACGAACTCGAATTGCACCTTACTGAAGCAACCTTCGCTGTACACCCTTCCGAGACCGAAGGCTTCTCTAATGCTATTTTAGAAGAATTTTCTTACGGTCTGCCAGTTATTGCATTTGATGTTGGCGGGAATTCAGAATTGATAAAAGATGGATACAACGGGATTCTCCTTCCAGAGAGGAATGCACGAGACTTATCCGAATCTATAGAGTATCTCTGTAGTAATCCGGGCATTTGCGAAAAGCTTGGAGCTAATGCGTTGAAAACTTCCAAAGTATTCCACCCTGATAAATTCACGCAACAGATTATTGCCGTGTATCGTGATTTTGGGATTAAGGCTGGAATCAACTATGTTTAAAATGAAACGGATATGGCGTTTACTCAGCGCTTCCGAAAAAATTCGGATTAGCTTGATCACTGCTGAACAATTAATTCTAACCGCTTTGGACCTCGTTCTTCTAGCTAGCCTCTATCTTTTGATTTCAAAATTGAATTCGAGTGTGGAGTTCCAAAATCTTGGAATACTAAATGATTTCATCCGAGTATTGTCACTGAATGGAAACGAAAACTCTTCAACTCCATATTTCACTTTAGCCTTCATAACAGTAATCAAAGTCTTGATGAGTTTTTCTCTCCAGAGAAAAACTATGAGATTTCTTGGAGAAGCCCAGCAGAGAATATCAAAGGAAATTGTGCAAGACCTTTCCATGTCAAAATTGACCCATATAAAAGGTTTAACCTCACAAGAACTGTCCTATTTAGCAACAACATCTGTGGATGCGGCTATTCTGTTTACATTGTCATCTTTAATCAATTTAATTGTAGATGGAATTCTAGTAATATGCGTACTTGCAATACTTCTCATATCCTCAACGCTTCAAGTATTATGGATCTTATTCTTTCTTGCTGTAGTTTCATACATTTTGCAGCACACTTTGTCTAAGAAAGCACAGATCGTAGGCCAAAGAGAGTCCACATCACACCTAAATTCTATCAATTTACTGGATGATATTTTCTCTAATTTGAGAGAGATCCGACTCCGAGGCCAACTCACAACATTTCTGAAGCTTTTTGGATCAGAGAGAAAAATCAATTCATTGTGCATACAAGATAGAAATCTCCTTCAGCTACTACCTAAGTATATTTTCGAGATGATCATGATCATCGTATTATGTGGTTTTGCTATCGTCTCGACTAATTTTCAATTAACAGCAGCAGAGATAAGTTCGATTTTCAGCTTTATTATAGTAATTTCGGTGAGAATATTACCTGCATTAATCAGAATGCAATCATCAATCACAACGATACATTCATGGGCCGGGGTATCTGACAAGTTATTCAATTCCAACTACAGCCCGATTGGGAATTATCATGATGAAATTCTCAAACCAGAAGTATTGATTAGGAGAGGAATTAAGAAACAACTTCCTCAATATGGTATGTGTATCAAATTTGAAAATGTTAGTTTTGGGTATGAAAAAAATACAGAAGAGATTTTATCAAAGGCGAATTTAACGATTCAAAACAAAGAATTTATCGCATGCGTTGGGCCTTCGGGTTCAGGAAAATCAACACTAGCGGACTTGCTCGGTGGTTTCTTAGAACCATCAACTGGCAGGATCACCATAAACGGCCTTTCAATTGATGAATTTGTCACTGAGTTTCCAGGAAAGTTGGCGTACATTCCTCAAGAAGTTAGATTGATTCAAGGATCAATTTTGGAGAACATTTCCTTGAAAATTGGAAGGTTTTCAGATCCCGAGTTAGCACGAATCGAAAAACTAATGGAGACCGTAGGTCTTTCGACTGCTCGCTTTGTGGACGCTAATGGTAAATACGTAAGAATTGGTCCAAGTTTTTCTGAATTAAGCGGTGGAGAAAAACAACGAGTTGGACTGGCACGGGCTATGTATTCGAATCCCGATTTAATAATTATGGATGAAATGACTTCATCCCTAGACACGGATTCACAGAAATTGATCACAGAAGTCATTAATTCTATGAAGGGTAAGGTCACTTTGCTAGTCATTGCTCATCGACTGGAGACTATTCAGGGCGCTGATCGTATTTTGACCATTCAAAATGGGGAAATCTTAGAATATCCCAGATTTTCTAACCCATAATCAGATTGTTTGTTATTTTTCTGCCAGAGGCGATTCAGTCACGAAGAAGGAGTAAAGTTGAAAATACTTTCTCGCGGAGAGCAAATCTTTTTTTACTCCTTAATCGTGCTTCACGTATTCTTAATTTGGCTTTTAGATGAAGTGTTTGCTCTTGCTCCAGACGAAGAAAGATATTTGTATACTTTTGACCACCTTTATCAGAACTACTTCAACTCAAACCCGCAATATGAAAGTGGTTGGGTAGCAGCACCAAAGCTATTTTTATACGTGGCACTGTTCCCAGCCAAAATTCTGGCAAGTTTTGGCGTCCCAAGCCTAATTGCCATTCGCTTGGAATCGATGGCTCTAATCTCAATAATTTTGTGGATTTGTCTAAGTTACCTTGGTCGCCAAGTGAAGTTTAGGGGCGCTTGGTTTCGCTTTTGCATACTGGGTTTCTCCATTCCTTCGATTCTTCTGTGGACTTCGCTAGGGCTCAGGGAGTCTTTTTTAATGTTTTTTCTTTTCGTTTTTCTAGTTGGCTTAATGAGCTATCAGTCCAGTCCTTCTTGGAAGAATGGATTAATTCTCTTCTCCTCTTCATACTCATTAATCTCGACTAAGAATTATCAATGGCTACTATTGGTTTTATCTCTTGGAACCTTCACTTTAATTAAAATAAGATCTTGGCGCTCATTCAATTTTAATACGAAACTATTTTTAATTTCTGTCTTCGGTCCTTTGCTTTTGTTTGTAATGACAACAGGTTCTGATTCATTAGATTTCGTCCTGCGACAGAATATTTCTAGCGTATCAGACAGATCGGGCGAATCTGTGACGACCCTGACGGGTGAAGACCTTGCAATTATTAAGGATGTTCCGCTTGAGGAGTCAGATCCAAAAACAAATGAGGAGTCTGATTCGAGTGTAGCGATTCAAGGTAGTGGAACTCTAATCCAACTTTCTATGCTCTCCAAGAGTGAAAACAATTTACAAAAGGTTTTGAATTTATTAGGTTTAGAGATTCTAATTAAAAATAGTTTGAAATCAGAATTGTCGAATGAAATTAATCGTGATGGGCTCATTATTGGTATACAAGACAAATCTAATGTTTTAAAGCCGGGAAAGTTGTCCACGCCAACTTCTTTAGTTGGTCCAGCTCTTAGATATTTGATTGGTCCTTTTCCGACAGGTCACTTTAGTATTTTGCAGATAATCACTTTATATGAGTCATTTATTTGGATACTATTGTTCTTGATAACACTTTTGCATATTTTTAACAAAATTCGACTTAAGGTAATAATTGATAATTCATGTTTTTATGTAGCAAGTATCTTCATTATGGGAAATATTATTTTTTCATCTCTTGTTGAAGTAAATGTAGGTACGGCATTTCGACATAGGAGTATTTTGCTTGTGCCGCTGTTGATTATTAACTTTGCAATTCTTTCTCAAAAACAAAAATCGGATCAAAGCAGATAAGTGGCTTGGGCCGGGATCGAACCGGCGACCTAACGATTTTCAGTCGTTCGCTCGTACCAACTGAGCTACCAAGCCAAACAAGGTTCTGAT
>JACCDK010103972.1_pt1 | contig 15462 bp, 8 predicted proteins | sample 7445871 | NCBI WGS metagenome assembly JACCDK01 (sample SAMN15323436, study PRJNA562643) | freshwater metagenome | isolation source: river surface water | place: USA:Blue River Watershed | collected 2017-08-15 | reverse complement strand
AAGCTGTAATACTTGGTAAATACAACGCATTCGATTGTCTATAATCTGCTTGAGCCGATTTGAAATTTTCGTTCGCAATTTTTATTTGCAAGTTTTTGGCTAATGCTTTTTGACCAATTTCTTTTTTGGAAATGGTTAACGTATCCTGACTAAATCCAAAAGTGGAAAAAGCCAAACATCCCATAAGTGTTACTACATGTAGTGTCTTCATAATTTATTTCTAATTAATGAAGCAAAAGTAGAATGGATATACTAGCGGGTCAGTAACAAATGTTACATTGCATGAAATAGAGTATAGAAAACAAAAAACCTACTGCATAACAGTAGGTTTTGTGAGCGCTATAGATTTAAAATCGAATCAAGTGATTGATTTTATGAAGGTTATGAGTTCAATATGAAAAAGAAAACAGCTTTTACAATCAGGGTAGATTTAATTATCATTATTTTTGGTACTATACTTATTTTATAGTTCTTTATTGAAAAAACGCTACTTGTTATACTCTTCGTCTGTTACTTTTTCTAACCAAACCGCATTTCCTTTATCGTTATTAGTAACCGCCACTTGAACAAAATAACTATCTGGACTTGCTCCATGCCAGTGATGAACATTTGGAGGGCATTTAATTAGATCTCCTTTTCGAAGTATTCTTTTAGCTTGCCCTTTCTCTTGATAATATCCCACACCATCTGTAACCATTAATATTTGACCTGCGGGATGGTAATGCCATTTTGTTCTTGCACCTGGTTCAAAAGTTACATTACCTATTGCTGTTGGATTTACACTATCCGCTGCCATTAGCATTTGTAAATATACTGTTCCTGTGAAATTAGTATTGGTGATTTTGTCTCCTTTAGGGAAAATTAATGTAGATTCCATACCTGATTTCTGAGCTAATTTATTTTGTGCTTGACATGAAAAAACGAAAAGTCCAATCACCAATACAACGATTTTTTTTATTATGATGTTCATTTGAAATTTTAAAGATTGATTTGATAAAAATCTTTCAATTTATTAACTGCTTGAGACACGTATTCTGGTTTCCAATAGGTTTGAATATGAGTCGCTCCATTGATTTGAAATAATTCCTTATTTTTCGCATTGGTTGCTTTCTTAAATGCATCTTCTGTCATATAAAAAGAATCCGCTTTACTTCCTGCAATCATCAATAAAGGCTGGTTAATTAAATCCATATTGGTACTCGCATCAAACGTCATTAAATCCATTAAACTACTCATAGTGTATTTGAACGTTGAATTAGGATGAGCATGAGTTCTATTATAATAATAATGACCTTCGCGATACAAATCAAAAGGCATTTTATCAGCCATTTCATCGGTAATAACCACATTTGCAGTGTAGCGAATTTCTTTTCCAGCAGCTTCTAAAGCCCTTGCCTCTGAAGCTTGTTGTAATCGTTCTTGTATAGTAGCTACTTGTGAATTCATAAATCCATTTCGTCTTACTATACCCGAGTTAAACATACTCACTGTAGCTATAGCTTTAAAACGTTTATCCGATTGCGCTGCAGTTAGCGCATATCCACCTCCTCCACAAATACCTAACAATCCTAATTTGGAAACATCAACTCCTTGGTATTGTGAAATAAAATCCGCCATAGCGTGTATATCTTCTATCCTACTAGTTGGTTTATCTACATTCCTAGGGGTTCCTCCACTACCTCCTTGGTAAGCCGCGTCAGCAGTAATAGTAATGTATCCTTGATTCGCCAATCGTTGTGCGTACAACCCAGACACCTGTTCTTTTACACCACCATTAGGATGTGCAATTACTATAGTGGGATATTTTTTTGCGGTATCAAAATTCGCAGGCGTATATACATTAGCTACAATATTGACATCTTTAATTTTATAAGAAACAGGGTGTATATTGACTTGGCCTACTACATTTTCTGTAATAGCCCCCTCATAAACTAATGTGTATGGATTTTTCATTTGTTGCATTTGAGTATTTTGAGCGTTTGATCTATTAATTCCAATTATCGGCATCACCAATGCCAGTAGTATTGCTATTTTTTTCATTTCTATCTATTTACTTTTTAGTACTTCGTTTATTATTAGTTCAGCTGAGTTAGATTTATTTTTACCAATTGTAGGTTGAATCACTTCAATAAATTCCTCTAACTCTTTAGGAGAAACGCCTAAATTAAGAGCAATTGACAAATGCCCTTTCAGCATAGGTTCTGCATCACCAATCGCACTAATTACCGATAATGTTACCCATTCTCTCTGTCGATACGTCAAAACATCTCTTTCAAAAATAGCGGCAAATAAATGTTCTTTCAAAAAGGTGTCAATTATGGGTGCAAAAGCAGCATAACCCACTAGCTTTTCAGGAGCAGGTGTTTGCGTTAATGTTGCTAAAATTTGTTTACCTCTTTCGTATTTGTTCCTATCTTCTTTTACTAACGAGGCTTCCTTACCAACAGGATCGACTATTCCTTTCGTTTTTCGGTCATTCATCACTTCCATGAAGGTTTGCAACCCTCTAATGCTCCTTGGAAAACCACAATAGGCATAGGTATGCACCAGAATTTCTTTGATTTCGTTTACCGTCAAACCTGTGTCTAAACCATTAGACAAGGCAATTTTCAAATTCGCTAAATCTCCTTTGGCAGTTTCGGCAGCAATGATAATTATACTTTTTTCTTTCTGACTTAAAACATTTTCAATAGATATCATTTGTTGCGCTTTGATTGGCATAGTAAACAATAAAATACTCCATAATAGTATTGAACCGATTATTTTATAGTGTTTCATCTTAAATTAATTATTGATCTAAACCTTTATCTTTAAGCCATTTACTCATTAAATCGGCTACTTGTATATTGTTCAAATCTGAAAAAGGAAAATGGGTATTTCCTTTAAGTCCTACTTCTGGAAGATGTATCACAGTCACATCTCCACCATATTTATTTACTGTATCTCTCCATAATCTTGCCATAGCTAAACGCGCTCTCCATCCGTCAGCACCTGGATTAGCCGATGGACTTTCAGGAATATTATCACCGTAATAAATAACAATTGGTATTTTAGTAAGTAACATAAAGTCTTTCTTTGCAATTCCTATTGCTTCCAAAGCCCCTGCAGAACTAGCAATTGGAGCTGGCACTTCACCTTCGGGGAAAAGGAATCCACTTCCAGGTTCGTACGAAACGATGGCTTTAACGTTAGCATTTTTCAAGGCTGTTTTCCACCCCATTCCACCAGAATGTGAATGTGTTACTAATATTCCTGGTCCAATTTTGGTAAAGAGTGCAGCAGCAGCATCAGTTGTAACTTCAATATCAATGGCTCCAATACTTGGCGTCATCGAACGGAAATACTGATTCAAAGACTCGCTATCTCTTGCAAATTGCACCCCATCAAAATAATTTGGCCAAACTCCTACACGAAACACGTCAAACCATTGTTGTTCGTCAGGAACTGGATTAATCGTTGCAGGTACAGTACTTCTACCAGCATTACCACGTCTAGGCTGGTCTATTAAATAAACTGGAAAGTTTCTTCGTAAAAAAATAGTTTGATACCCTTCTCTACCATCAGCGGTAGTTTCCCATGTTTTAGAAAACTGACCAATGCCATGCCACATAACTAAAGGATATTTTCGTGCTTTTACAGGGATTTGATAAAATACATACGCATGATCTCCTCTAAAAGTTTGCCCATCAGGTGTGGGTTTGTAAGGATCGAATGTTCCTGGATTGGTAATCATAGTTCCTCCAACTGCAAAACTACCTTGTTCTTCAATTAGTAACGGCTTTTGCTTTGTGTTATTTTGTGCATAAAATGAAGTAAAGATTAACAATAACAAACAAAATATACTCCAGATTTGTGTTTTTTTATACCCCATGATAATTGATTTTAATTGTTGCTTTCAAATGCCTTTTCTATGACATCTAATCTTGATTTTCTGTAATCTGAAATAGTCTCTGCCGAACCTTGAGCGTTGAACTCAAATATAATATTTTTAGTCGTATCATACATAGACCAAAAAGGTAACCCTTTGCTGTTTGGATTTCCAGTTTTTGCAAAATTAACCCAATACGATTGCATCATTTTACTTACTTCTTTATCTTTTTCATCAAATTGCACTCCATTACGTTCTATCAGACTGCCAAAAACAAAAGGAATCTCAGAGGCGTGAGCCGCTCCGTATTTCATTCTGGCTTTCATCGATTCAGGAACAAACGAAAAAAGGTAGGTATATGCTGGTATCGATTTTGAGACAAATGCTCTGGCTGTAAATCGTGCAGGTTCTGCCCATACTTTATCGGTGTTTACCAAGCTTAACATTTTAGCGAAATCAGTTGTTCCGTCATTTTCATAAGCAGCGGAAGCTTCTTCTTTATAATTACCAAATAATGCCAATAATTCTTCTTTCGATTTAGCATTCACAAAACCAGCTGGGACTTCTGCACTATTAGATCCAATTAGTAATGGAATAGCAGGTACTCTTCCTGCTTTATAGGCACTCTCTGCTGTTTCAACTACCAATTTACCATCTAGAATTGGACCCGAATAAATAGGAAGTCCCCCTGGACCATTAGTCTCCTGGCCTCCATCAACGATATCTGCAACACTCAACGAACGTAGTTTTGCTAATGCATTGGCATCTGTACCTTCAATTCCGTGTTTGAGGGCAAAGTTTACACCAATCGTTTCTGCTGAGACGGGATAATGTGTATCGGCATTTTCATCATGAATAGGTCTTCCTGTCAATACGCCATCACGACCACCACCTGACTCAATAATCGCTTTTTGAAAAAGTGTTTGTGCTGCTGGTATCGTTAATAAGGAATGAACTGAAACACCTCCAGCTGACTCACCAAAAATGGTTACATTCTTCGAATCGCCTCCAAAAGCAGCAACATTATCCTTAACCCATTGCAACGCTGCAATTTGATCCATATAAGCATAATTCCCTTTAGGTTCTTCAGGATGTTCTTTGCTTAACGCGGGGAATGCAAAAAAACCAAGACGGCCTAGACGATAATTCAAGGTGATCAATATAACCCCTTGTTTGGCAAACGGCACCCCTGAAAAGTCAGGTTGTGAACCACTACCAAATACAAATGCTCCTCCATGAATCCATACCAACACTGGTAGTTTTGCTCCTGGTTTAGTTCCGGTTGGTACCCAAACATTAAGATACAATCCGTCTTCTGACGATCCTTCAGCAATAGTTCCTGGAGCAGCTCCCCATCCTGCCTGAGCACAATTAGATCCAAATTGATTGGCATCACGAACTCCTATCCAAGATTTTACTGGTTGTGGCGGACGCCAACGAAATTCACCCACAGGTGGAGCCGCATAAGGAATCCCTTTAAAAACAGTAACATCACTTTCAATCACCCCACGGACTAATCCTGTAACTGTTTTTACTATAGGTGTTGTTGTTTCAGAAACCGAGGAACGGTTCTTGACTTGCGAATACACATTACAGCTTATACTAAATAGTACAAAAAGTGTTATTTTTTTCATGGTTTTTTTGTTTTTAATGAGCAGCCGTCATTAGTTTAGTGAATGATAAAGAACCTAATTTCCATCCTTCATTTTCTTTAATATAAACTTCTGTTACAATAAATGGATTTGTCACTTCGTTCCCTCCAACTACGGCTAACAAGGTAATATTGTTTAAAAGTATCGCTGTGTTCCCAATGATATTTACTGAAACTTCATGGATATCGGCTTTCTTGTAGTGAATACCTCCACTTTTAATAATGTCGATTTCTTGTTTTTTACCCCAACTTCCTCCCATGTGAACAAAAACAGATTTGTCGTCAAATAAGGGTGTTAATTGATCTACATTTTTGTCGGCCATCCATTGCCATTTTTGTTTTGAAAGTTGAATCACTTCCTGTTCTGCTGTGGTTTGTGCAAAAGCATTGGCAGTAAATAAAACAATAAGCAGTAAGCTAAAGATTGATGTTTTCATAATAGTATTTTATTTTTGAAGTTGATGTGTGTCGCGAACGCTACTAAATGTTAAATCTAATAATTTCCATTCTTTGCCGCGTTTTTGATATACTTCTGTTACCGTAAATTCTGTTACGACTTCGCTTCCTCGAACAATAGCATCCAATGTAATTCTGTTCCAAACGATAGCTGTTTTTCCGAAAAGTTCAATTGCAACATCATGTATTTTTGCCTCCTTGTACCAAATTCTACCCGTTTTAATAATGTCGAGTTCTTCGTCTTTTTTCCAAGTTCCGCTCATGTGAACAAACTTTGATTTGTCGTCAAATAGAGGGGCTAATTTTTCGACATTTTTATCAGCCATCCATTGCCATTTTTGTTTAGAAAGTTGAATCACTTCTTGTTCAACAGTAGTGTAAGTGGGAACAATAGTTGTTTTACTTTCTTGTGCTAAAGAAAATTGGAAATTGGCTATAGCAATAAGAGCTAAAATTATTTTTTTCATTTTGTAGGATTTAAAAATTAAACTAAGAGTATCTTTTTAATTATTGTTTGAGTGGTGCTTCTACATCAGAAAAAGCTTGAACAAAAGCAGGTAATCTTTCACCTAGAATTTGAATAGCATTCAATTGATTGTTAAATTCTTTGAATTCTGTTGCCGTAAATTTAACATCTTGAGCACCAATATTTTCAATTAGGTGTGCCATCTGTGTTGTACCAGGTATTGGGACTATCCAGGGTTTTTGGGCCAATAGCCAAGCCAATGAAATTTGAGCAGGAGTCGCTTGTTTTTGTACACTCCATTTTTTCAATAATTCCACAACTGCCATATTGTGTTTAAGATTTTCTGGCGAAAAACGGGTTTCAAACCCTCTAAAATCGCCTTGTGCAAAACTTGTATTAGCATCAATAGCACCAGTCAACAAACCCACTCCTAAAGGACTCCAAGGTACAAACCCAATTCCAAGTTCTTCACAAAGCGGAATGATTTGTTTTTCTGGACCACGCCATAACAACGAATATTCATTTTGAATAGCAGCAACCGGATGAATTTTATGTGCGCGTCTTACCGTTTGAATTCCTGGTTCAGACAATCCATAATGCAATACTTTACCTTCCTTTATCAAATCCTGAATAGCACCAACGACATCTTCGATTGGTACTTGTGGATCAACACGATGTTGATAGAGTAAATCGATTCTGTCTGTTCGAAGTCTTTTCAACATTCCTTCCACTACAATTTTAATATGTTCAGGTCGGCTGTTTAATCCTGGTAATCTATTGCCTGTTTCTTGATCTATATTCCAACCAAACTTCGTTTCAATAACTATTTTATCACGAAAAGGGGTTATAGCTTCTCCTAATATTCGCTCCACTTCAAATGGTCCATACGCCTCCGCAGCATCAAATAAGGTGACTCCCTTGTCAAATGCAGTACGTATAATCCGATGCATTTCCGTGCGAGACGGAATGGTAGTTTGATACGTTCTACTCATGTTTTGAACACCAAGTCCAATACTTGAAACTTCAAGAGAAGCGCCTAGTTTACGTTTGTTGTCCGTTCGTGTAAATGGTTTTACATTTTCTGTTTTAGCTAAGCCATCAAATGGGAATAGTGTATTACAAGCTAATGCTAAACCTGCCGTTTTGATAAGATCTCTACGATTCATCTATTTGAAATTTGAATTTTAAAATGAGCGATTTATTGTAAGTCCAAAATTCATTTATTCTTTTAGTAATTAAGGATACTGATTACGGATTCTACTACCAATATTACTTATTGTATTAAATACATGTATTTAATACAATAAGTAATATTGGTAGTAGAATCCGTAATCAGTATCCTTAATTACTAAAAGAATAAATGAATTTTGGACTTACAATAAATCGCTCATTTTAAAATTCAAATTTCAAATAGATGAATCGTAGAGATCTTATCAAAACGGCAGGTTTAGCATTAGCTTGTAATACACTATTCCCATTTGATGGCTTAGCTAAAACAGAAAATGTAAAACCATTTACACGAACGGACAACAAACGTAAACTAGGCGCTTCTCTTGAAGTTTCAAGTATTGGACTTGGTGTTCAAAACATGAGTAGAACGTATCAAACTACCATTCCGTCTCGCACGGAAATGCATCGGATTATACGTACTGCATTTGACAAGGGAGTCACCTTATTTGATGCTGCGGAGGCGTATGGACCATTTGAAGTGGAGCGAATATTAGGAGAAGCTATAACCCCTTTTCGTGATAAAATAGTTATTGAAACGAAGTTTGGTTGGAATATAGATCAAGAAACAGGCAATAGATTACCAGGATTAAACAGCCGACCTGAACATATTAAAATTGTAGTGGAAGGAATGTTGAAAAGACTTCGAACAGACAGAATCGATTTACTCTATCAACATCGTGTTGATCCACAAGTACCAATCGAAGATGTCGTTGGTGCTATTCAGGATTTGATAAAGGAAGGTAAAGTATTGCATTATGGATTGTCTGAACCAGGAATTCAAACGGTAAGACGCGCACATAAAATTCATCCGGTTGCTGCTATTCAAAATGAATATTCGTTGTTATGGCGTGGTCCAGAAAAACAAATCATTCCGCTTTGTGAAGAACTTGGAATTGGGTTTGTACCTTGGAGTCCTTTAGGAGTGGGTTTGTTGACTGGTGCTATTGATGCTAATACAAGTTTTGCACAAGGCGATTTTAGAGGGTTTGAAACCCGTTTTTCGCCAGAAAATCTTAAACACAATATGGCAGTTGTGGAATTATTGAAAAAATGGAGTGTACAAAAACAAGCGACTCCTGCTCAAATTTCATTGGCTTGGCTATTGGCCCAAAAACCCTGGATAGTCCCAATACCTGGTACAACACAGATGGCACACCTAATTGAAAATATTGGTGCTCAAGATGTTAAATTTACGGCAACAGAATTCAAAGAATTTAACAATCAATTGAATGCTATTCAAATTCTAGGTGAAAGATTACCTGCTTTTGTTCAAGCTTTTTCTGATGTAGAAGCACCACTCAAACAATAATTAAAAAGATACTCTTAGTTTAATTTTTAAATCCTACAAAATGAAAAAAATAATTTTAGCTCTTATTGCTATAGCCAATTTCCAATTTTCTTTAGCACAAGAAAGTAAAACAACTATTGTTCCCACTTACACTACTGTTGAACAAGAAGTGATTCAACTTTCTAAACAAAAATGGCAATGGATGGCTGATAAAAATGTCGAAAAATTAGCCCCTCTATTTGACGACAAATCAAAGTTTGTTCACATGAGCGGAACTTGGAAAAAAGACGAAGAACTCGACATTATTAAAACGGGTAGAATTTGGTACAAGGAGGCAAAAATACATGATGTTGCAATTGAACTTTTCGGAAAAACAGCTATCGTTTGGAACAGAATTACATTGGATGCTATTGTTCGAGGAAGCGAAGTCGTAACAGAATTTACGGTAACAGAAGTATATCAAAAACGCGGCAAAGAATGGAAATTATTAGATTTAACATTTAGTAGCGTTCGCGACACACATCAACTTCAAAAATAAAATACTATTATGAAAACATCAATCTTTAGCTTACTGCTTATTGTTTTATTTACTGCCAATGCTTTTGCACAAACCACAGCAGAACAGGAAGTGATTCAACTTTCAAAACAAAAATGGCAATGGATGGCCGACAAAAATGTAGATCAATTAACACCCTTATTTGACGACAAATCTGTTTTTGTTCACATGGGAGGAAGTTGGGGTAAAAAACAAGAAATCGACATTATTAAAAGTGGAGGTATTCACTACAAGAAAGCCGATATCCATGAAGTTTCAGTAAATATCATTGGGAACACAGCGATACTTTTAAACAATATTACCTTGTTAGCCGTAGTTGGAGGGAACGAAGTGACAAATCCATTTATTGTAACAGAAGTTTATATTAAAGAAAATGAAGGATGGAAATTAGGTTCTTTATCATTCACTAAACTAATGACGGCTGCTCATTAAAAACAAAAAAACCATGAAAAAAATAACACTTTTTGTACTATTTAGTATAAGCTGTAATGTGTATTCGCAAGTCAAGAACCGTTCCTCGGTTTCTGAAACAACAACACCTATAGTAAAAACAGTTACAGGATTAGTCCGTGGGGTGATTGAAAGTGATGTTACTGTTTTTAAAGGGATTCCTTATGCGGCTCCACCTGTGGGTGAATTTCGTTGGCGTCCGCCACAACCAGTAAAATCTTGGATAGGAGTTCGTGATGCCAATCAATTTGGATCTAATTGTGCTCAGGCAGGATGGGGAGCTGCTCCAGGAACTATTGCTGAAGGATCGTCAGAAGACGGATTGTATCTTAATGTTTGGGTACCAACCGGAACTAAACCAGGAGCAAAACTACCAGTGTTGGTATGGATTCATGGAGGAGCATTTGTATTTGGTAGTGGTTCACAACCTGACTTTTCAGGGGTGCCGTTTGCCAAACAAGGGGTTATATTGATCACCTTGAATTATCGTCTAGGCCGTCTTGGTTTTTTTGCATTCCCCGCGTTAAGCAAAGAACATCCTGAAGAACCTAAAGGGAATTATGCTTATATGGATCAAATTGCAGCGTTGCAATGGGTTAAGGATAATGTTGCTGCTTTTGGAGGCGATTCGAAGAATGTAACCATTTTTGGTGAGTCAGCTGGAGGTGTTTCAGTTCATTCCTTATTAACGATACCAGCAGCACAAACACTTTTTCAAAAAGCGATTATTGAGTCAGGTGGTGGTCGTGATGGCGTATTGACAGGAAGACCTATTCATGATGAAAATGCCGATACACATTATCCCGTCTCAGCAGAAACGATTGGTGTAAACTTTGCCCTCAAACACGGAATTGAAGGTACAGATGCCAATGCATTAGCAAAACTACGTTCGTTGAGTGTTGCAGATATCGTTGATGGAGGCCAGGAGACTAATGGTCCAGGGGGACTTCCTATTTATTCGGGTCCAATTCTAGATGGTAAATTGGTAGTTGAAACAGCAGAGAGTGCCTATAAAGCAGGAAGAGTACCTGCTATTCCATTACTAATTGGATCTAATAGTGCAGAAGTCCCAGCTGGTTTTGTGAATGCTAAATCGAAAGAAGAATTATTGGCATTATTTGGTAATTATAAAGAAGAAGCTTCCGCTGCTTATGAAAATGACGGAACAACTGATTTCGCTAAAATGTTAAGCTTGGTAAACACCGATAAAGTATGGGCAGAACCTGCACGATTTACAGCCAGAGCATTTGTCTCAAAATCGATACCAGCATATACCTACCTTTTTTCGTTTGTTCCTGAATCGATGAAAGCCAGAATGAAATACGGAGCGGCTCACGCCTCTGAGATTCCTTTTGTTTTTGGCAGTCTGATAGAACGTAATGGAGTGCAATTTGATGAAAAAGATAAAGAAGTAAGTAAAATGATGCAATCGTATTGGGTTAATTTTGCAAAAACTGGAAATCCAAACAGCAAAGGGTTACCTTTTTGGTCTATGTATGATACGACTAAAAATATTATATTTGAGTTCAACGCTCAAGGTTCGGCAGAGACTATTTCAGATTACAGAAAATCAAGATTAGATGTCATAGAAAAGGCATTTGAAAGCAACAATTAAAATCAATTATCATGGGGTATAAAAAAACACAAATCTGGAGTATATTTTGTTTGTTATTGTTAATCTTTACTTCATTTTATGCACAAAATAACACAAAGCAAAAGCCGTTACTAATTGAAGAACAAGGTAGTTTTGCAGTTGGAGGAACTATGATTACCAATCCAGGAACATTCGATCCTTACAAACCCACACCTGATGGGCAAACTTTTAGAGGAGATCATGCGTATGTATTTTATCAAATCCCTGTAAAAGCACGAAAATATCCTTTAGTTATGTGGCATGGCATTGGTCAGTTTTCTAAAACATGGGAAACTACCGCTGATGGTAGAGAAGGGTATCAAACTATTTTTTTACGAAGAAACTTTCCAGTTTATTTAATAGACCAGCCTAGACGTGGTAATGCTGGTAGAAGTACTGTACCTGCAACGATTAATCCAGTTCCTGACGAACAACAATGGTTTGACGTGTTTCGTGTAGGAGTTTGGCCAAATTATTTTGATGGGGTGCAATTTGCAAGAGATAGCGAGTCTTTGAATCAGTATTTCCGTTCGATGACGCCAAGTATTGGAGCCATTGATATTGAAGTTACAACTGATGCTGCTGCTGCACTCTTTACCAAAATTGGACCAGGAATATTAGTAACACATTCACATTCTGGTGGAATGGGGTGGAAAACAGCCTTGAAAAATGCTAACGTTAAAGCCATCGTTTCGTACGAACCTGGAAGTGGATTCCTTTTCCCCGAAGGTGAAGTGCCAGCTCCAATTGCTAGTTCTGCAGGGGCTTTGGAAGCAATAGGAATTGCAAAGAAAGACTTTATGTTACTTACTAAAATACCAATTGTTATTTATTACGGTGATAATATTCCTGAAAGTCCATCGGCTAATCCAGGTGCTGACGGATGGAGAGCGCGTTTAGCTATGGCAAGATTATGGAGAGATACAGTAAATAAATATGGTGGAGATGTGACTGTGATACATCTTCCAGAAGTAGGACTTAAAGGAAATACCCATTTTCCTTTTTCAGATTTGAACAATATACAAGTAGCCGATTTAATGAGTAAATGGCTTAAAGATAAAGGTTTAGATCAATAATTAATTTAAGATGAAACACTATAAAATAATCGGTTCAATACTATTATGGAGTATTTTATTGTTTACTATGCCAATCAAAGCGCAACAAATGATATCTATTGAAAATGTTTTAAGTCAGAAAGAAAAAAGTATAATTATCATTGCTGCCGAAACTGCCAAAGGAGATTTAGCGAATTTGAAAATTGCCTTGTCTAATGGTTTAGACACAGGTTTGACGGTAAACGAAATCAAAGAAATTCTGGTGCATACCTATGCCTATTGTGGTTTTCCAAGGAGCATTAGAGGGTTGCAAACCTTCATGGAAGTGATGAATGACCGAAAAACGAAAGGAATAGTCGATCCTGTTGGTAAGGAAGCCTCGTTAGTAAAAGAAGATAGGAACAAATACGAAAGAGGTAAACAAATTTTAGCAACATTAACGCAAACACCTGCTCCTGAAAAGCTAGTGGGTTATGCTGCTTTTGCACCCATAATTGACACCTTTTTGAAAGAACATTTATTTGCCGCTATTTTTGAAAGAGATGTTTTGACGTATCGACAGAGAGAATGGGTAACATTATCGGTAATTAGTGCGATTGGTGATGCAGAACCTATGCTGAAAGGGCATTTGTCAATTGCTCTTAATTTAGGCGTTTCTCCTAAAGAGTTAGAGGAATTTATTGAAGTGATTCAACCTACAATTGGTAAAAATAAATCTAACTCAGCTGAACTAATAATAAACGAAGTACTAAAAAGTAAATAGATAGAAATGAAAAAAATAGCAATACTACTGGCATTGGTGATGCCGATAATTGGAATTAATAGATCAAACGCTCAAAATACTCAAATGCAACAAATGAAAAATCCATACACATTAGTTTATGAGGGGGCTATTACAGAAAATGTAGTAGGCCAAGTCAATATACACCCTGTTTCTTATAAAATTAAAGATGTCAATATTGTAGCTAATGTATATACGCCTGCGAATTTTGATACCGCAAAAAAATATCCCACTATAGTAATTGCACATCCTAATGGTGGTGTAAAAGAACAGGTGTCTGGGTTGTACGCACAACGATTGGCGAATCAAGGATACATTACTATTACTGCTGACGCGGCTTACCAAGGAGGTAGTGGAGGAACCCCTAGGAATGTAGATAAACCAACTAGTAGGATAGAAGATATACACGCTATGGCGGATTTTATTTCACAATACCAAGGAGTTGATGTTTCCAAATTAGGATTGTTAGGTATTTGTGGAGGAGGTGGATATGCGCTAACTGCAGCGCAATCGGATAAACGTTTTAAAGCTATAGCTACAGTGAGTATGTTTAACTCGGGTATAGTAAGACGAAATGGATTTATGAATTCACAAGTAGCTACTATACAAGAACGATTACAACAAGCTTCAGAGGCAAGGGCTTTAGAAGCTGCTGGAAAAGAAATTCGCTACACTGCAAATGTGGTTATTACCGATGAAATGGCTGATAAAATGCCTTTTGATTTGTATCGCGAAGGTCATTATTATTATAATAGAACTCATGCTCATCCTAATTCAACGTTCAAATACACTATGAGTAGTTTAATGGATTTAATGACGTTTGATGCGAGTACCAATATGGATTTAATTAACCAGCCTTTATTGATGATTGCAGGAAGTAAAGCGGATTCTTTTTATATGACAGAAGATGCATTTAAGAAAGCAACCAATGCGAAAAATAAGGAATTATTTCAAATCAATGGAGCGACTCATATTCAAACCTATTGGAAACCAGAATACGTGTCTCAAGCAGTTAATAAATTGAAAGATTTTTATCAAATCAATCTTTAAAATTTCAAATGAACATCATAATAAAAAAAATCGTTGTATTGGTGATTGGACTTTTCGTTTTTTCATGTCAAGCACAAAATAAATTAGCTCAGAAATCAGGTATGGAATCTACATTAATTTTCCCTAAAGGAGACAAAATCACCAATACTAATTTCACAGGAACAGTATATTTACAAATGCTAATGGCAGCGGATAGTGTAAATCCAACAGCAATAGGTAATGTAACTTTTGAACCAGGTGCAAGAACAAAATGGCATTACCATCCCGCAGGTCAAATATTAATGGTTACAGATGGTGTGGGATATTATCAAGAGAAAGGGCAAGCTAAAAGAATACTTCGAAAAGGAGATCTAATTAAATGCCCTCCAAATGTTCATCACTGGCATGGAGCAAGTCCAGATAGTTATTTTGTTCAAGTGGCGGTTACTAATAACGATAAAGGAAATGCGGTTTGGTTAGAAAAAGTAACAGACGAAGAGTATAACAAGTAGCGTTTTTTCAATAAAGAACTATAAAATAAGTATAGTACCAAAAATAATGATAATTAAATCTACCCTGATTGTAAAAGCTGTTTTCTTTTTCATATTGAACTCATAACCTTCATAAAATCAATCACTTGATTCGATTTTAAATCTATAGCGCTCACAAAACCTACTGTTATGCAGTAGGTTTTTTGTTTTCTATACTCTATTTCATGCAATGTAACATTTGTTACTGACCCGCTAGTATATCCATTCTACTTTTGCTTCATTAATTAGAAATAAATTATGAAGACACTACATGTAGTAACACTTATGGGATGTTTGGCTTTTTCCACTTTTGGATTTAGTCAGGATACGTTAACCATTTCCAAAAAAGAAATTGGTCAAAAAGCATTAGCCAAAAACTTGCAAATAAAAATTGCGAACGAAAATTTCAAATCGGCTCAAGCAGATTATAGACAATCGAATGCGTTGTATTTACCAAGTATTACAGCTT
>JACCDK010947536.1_pt1 | contig 15469 bp, 16 predicted proteins | sample 7445871 | NCBI WGS metagenome assembly JACCDK01 (sample SAMN15323436, study PRJNA562643) | freshwater metagenome | isolation source: river surface water | place: USA:Blue River Watershed | collected 2017-08-15 | reverse complement strand
TTTGCCTATGTGCGTCCGCATGACCTCGATGTGCGCCGCTACACGCATGGTGAAGAAGGCATTTTGGCTAAGCTCACCCGTGCGATTGTGGTGGGACCGATTGCACGTTTGGAATTGATCGCTGCCGAAGGGGATAGCCCATCGGACGAGCAAATCATTGAAGCGCAAATCCCTGCGTCGCAGTTTTACGAGCAGGGATTTGTAGAAGGTGAGACCTTGGTGCTCACACCGCGCAAAGCGCGGGTGTTTGTGGCCTAAGCGTCACGGTGCTTAGACGTATTGCTTGAGCCAGGCGACGGCACGCTTCCAGCCATCAACCGCAGCAGGGGCACGGTAGCTGGCGCGGTAATCGGCGTGAAAAGCATGTGGCATATCTGGGTAAACCACAAATTCCGAAGTTTTGGCTGCAACGTTGCCTTGCGACGCCGCTTGTGCCAAGGCCTCTTTCATGTTGTTGACCGATGTCACGGGAATGCCCGTATCCGCGCCACCATACAAACCGAGCACTGGGGCTTTCAATGCGGCAGCCAGATCAATTGGATGCTTGGGCGTGTTGGCATTTGTTTGACCCTCCATGCGCCCATACCATGCGATACCCGCTTTGACCTTCGGGTTGTGTTGCGCGTAGAGCCAAGTAATGCGACCGCCCCAGCAAAAGCCAGTGATGGCGACGCGATTGGGATTGCCTCCGTTTTTGCTGGCCCATTGCAGCGTTGCATCCAGGTCAGTCATCACCTGTGCGTCAGGCACTTTGGCAATGACTTCTGATTGAAGTTTGGCGATTTCGCCATAAGCGCTGGGATCACCCTGACGCACAAACAATTCAGGCGCAATGGCCAAATAGCCTTCTTTAGCCAAGCGGCGTGTCACATCAGCAATGTATTCGTGGACGCCAAAAATTTCAGAAATGACCAGCACCACGGGTAGGTTGGTTTTGCCGGCAGGGGCCGAGCGGTAAGCAGGAACTTTGAAACCGTTCACATCAATTGTGATTTCACCTTCGGTCAATCCTTCACCTGAGGTTTTGATTGCCGTTTGTGCGATCAAGGGCATGGCCGAAGCGGCATAGCCGAGACCCAGTGCAGTTTGCAAAGCTAAGCGGCGAGTGGGGGTCGGTGTGAGATCGCTGCTGTCGAGCAGCGCATGCGTATCTTGGATCCAGTTGGTATGCATGAGAAGTCCTTTTAAAAGTCGCCTTTGAGAATGGGGAAGCCCAATGCTGCCCAGTCCAACATGCCGCCACGATAGTAATAAATTTTGTTGGCGGGGAAGCCATCGCGCGTCATGGCCTGAATCGCTGTGGGGCTTTGTGGACAGACAGGGCCATTGCAAAAGGCAAATACTTTCTTGGCGCCAGCACAGTCCCAGCCTTTGGTGGTTTTTTGACAGCCAAGCTCACCCATGCGTGCAGACACTTCGGTGTACACAATGTGGTGTGAGCCTGGGATGGTGCCTGCAGCTCGGTCTTCGGGTTCGCGCATATCCACCAGCAAGGCATCACGGTCGTTCATCGCGTTGAGCATTTCGATTTCAGTGACAGGATGTACGCCCGCGACGGGTATCAGTGGTTGCAGCCAACCTTTATTTTTGGCGCAAGGTGTCATGACACGTTTGATTTCAATTTCTTCGCCCTTGGCGGTTTTCACCATGAATTTGGTGTCTGTGCCAATGATGCGTAGGTACTCGGGTTCTGCAGCAAAACTTTGAAAACTGAATGCAAAGAGACAAAGGCTTGCAAACATTGGTGCTAAGGTGTGCTTCATATTTTTCCTAGAAATGAGGTGAAAAAAAGAGCTTCCAATTTGGAAGCTCTGTGTGTGGGTTTGCCTTTGAAGAAAGGTATTACTTTGCGCCGCCCAATATCCAAGCGGCCAGCGTCTTGGCATCTGCATCACTGAGTTGTGCTTGTGGTGGCATGGGGATAGGACCCCACTTGCCGCTGCCACCCGCTTTGATACTTTTGGCCAATGCAGCTTCAGCATCAGCTTGACCTGCATATTTTTTTGCAACATCTTGGTAGGCTGGGCCCACAATTTTTTTGTCTGTGGCGTGACATGCCAGACAGTTATTTTTCTTCGCGAGGTCCGCATTGGCCCAAGCACTTGTGGCGGCTATGGCGAAGAGTGCGCAAACGGTAATTTTTTTCATAGAGGTATCTTTTGAGGGGTTAATTTGCTAGTTGCTTATGTATAAATTCTAGCAATCAACTTTTTCAAAGTTTCAAGGGATTTCCCTGCTGTCCCACAATGCCTATTACCAAATACGCAGCATGCGTTTGGGTAATTTCAGTGACTCGCGGCACATGTTGTCATCACCGCGTGCGTGCTGCATGTAGGCGATGTTGCGAAAGTAGCTGATCTCTTTGATTTGCTCTGTGTTCACGATGGCATCTTTGCGAAGCTTGCCATCCATCACGATGGGACATGCGAAAAACTGCCACCAAGCACGGTCTTCGCCATATTGACTGCGTAGCGCTTTGTCTACAGAAGAAATATCGTCGGCGCAACTGCCCGCCCTTGCAGACAGTGGCACGAGCAAGTTGGTACACAGCGCAACAATGAGGATGCGTTGCAGTTTCATGATTTACTTCAGCAAAGCGTTGATCAGCCGAAGTTTTTGCTCATCGAGTTCGCCACTGGCTGCATAGAGACGAAGATGGTCCACCACGGTTTGAATGCGTAACTGCAACAGCGCTTGTTCAGCTTGGGCGGCCGCTTGTTCGGCACCCAGCCATTCATTGGTGGTACGCGCACCCGTGCGGTGAGCTTGCCGTGTGGCGATCAAGCGCGTATTGCTCGCTTGTGCTGATTGAGATAAGGCTTGTAGACGCGCGGAGGCCGTGTTCAGGTTTTGCCATGCATCGCGGACTTGCTGTTCAATTTGAAGTTCTGCAGCTTCTTGGTCGTAGCGGAGTTTTTCAAGTTGCTTCAGAGCTTCGCGTTCGCGAGCATCAACCATGCCGCCGGTACTCAGTGGTGCCTGGAGTTGGACACCCACCATGTATTGCGCCGTTTGGTTGCTGGAGCCGCCATACATGCCTTGCCCAAACAGTCGATCCATTTGTGCTTTGGCCACCCAATCGACGGTGCGGGCATCGCCCGCTTTTACGCGTTTGGCTTCTTGCGCCTGAATGGCTTGCTGCAAACCCATCATTTGAAGTTGGGGAGATTGTTTTTTGGCGCGCTGCACCCATACATTGACATCGGCCAAGCCCTGCGGCACAAGATCGACTGGGGCGATGCCCATCAATTGGTTCGGTGCTTGCCCCATCAGTTGACGGTATGCCAAGTTTTTCATGACCAAGTCGTTTTCTTGTGTCAGAACTTGGGCTCGTATCTCTGATACGCGCGCATTGGCTTCTTGCACATCCATGATGCTGGCATCACCAATGGCTTGGCGTTTTTTGATTTCAGTCGCCGCTTGTTGGACAGTTTTTTGTTGACGTTGCAGCACGGCAAGGGTGAGTTCACTGCCCACCACATCGAAGTAGCGCTGTGCTGTGCGCATGATTGCTCTTTGTTGCGCTTGTTGCCATTGCACTTGTGCAATTTCTGCAGACAGTCGGAGTTGCTGGCTTTGTGCCTCGCGTTCGGGATTGATCCAGGCTTTTTGTGCACCGATATTGGCCTGTGCAATCGCACCTACGTTGGTATTGGTTTTGAAGGTGACATCGCTTTGCCCCATGGCTTCAGCCCCTTTGGTTCGGCTATCTGCCCCGCCAACACCTAATGCACCCCCTGCCGATAACACGGGAGCCCACAAAGCTTGCGCTTGTTCCAGACGGAATGCCGCTTGTTCTTGAAGGGCACGCGCCGCAGCGATTTCGGGATCATGCAATTGGGCTGCTTGCCAAGCGCCCATCAAATCACCGGCATGAGTTGTGGTGATGAAGCCAGCGAGGGCGAGTGCGACGGAATGTTGCCAATATTTCATGCGTGTTCTCCAGACATGTATGACGGTGTCTTGTTTTGAAAAGCCATGTGATAAAGCAGTGGTATCACCAAAAGCGTGAGAGCTGTTGAGACGAAAATTCCAAAGATCAAAGAGATCGCAAGTCCATTGAAAATAGGGTCATCCAAAATGAAGAATGCACCCATCATGGCAGCCAATCCGGTCAACACAATCGGTTGTGCGCGTGTGATGGCTGAGGTCACCACCGCTTCTTTGAGGGGGATGCCTTGTGCGACCTGCAAACGGATGAAGTCCACCAACAAGATGGAGTTGCGCACGATGATGCCCGCCAAGGCAATCATGCCAATCATGGATGTGGCGGTGTAAGGTGCACCCAAAAGCGCATGGCCTGGCATCACACCAATAATAGTTAGGGGTATCGGTGCCATGATGATGAGTGGAATCAGGTACGAACCAAACTGCGCGACCACCAGCAAATAGATCAAGATCAAACCCACGGCATAAGCAGCCCCCATGTCACGGAAGGTTTCATAGGTCATTTGCCATTCTCCATCCCACTTGACGGCATAGTGTTGGTAAGGATCAGAAGGCTGACGGATGAAGTATTCGTCGAGAGGCTTTGTATTTGGCGTCTTGACGTCGGTCAAGCCACTTCGCATGCCAAACATGCCATACAAAGGGCTGTCGATCTTGCCCGCCATGTCACCCACCACATAGGTGACGGGCAGCAGGTCTTTGTGATAGATGGGCTGCTCGCGCAGGGTGTCGCTGATGGTCACCAACTGGCGAATCGGGACGATTTCGCGTTGTGAGTTGCGAACGCCAAGACTGAGTAGCTTTTCAAGTGCGTCTTGCTCGCTCTTGGCCAAACGAATGACGATGGCACCTGCATATTTGTTTTGGTCGTGGGCATACACCGTGGACTCGCCGGCCAAGGCCGCATGCAGCGTGCTCACAATCGCTTGTTGGGAGACGCCCATCTGCGCAGCTTTTTGGCGGTTAATCAGGAGCACTTGTCGTGGTGCTGCGCTGATGGTGCTGTCATCGACATCAACCACCCCGTTTTGCTGATTGAACAACGCACGAATAGACTTGGCCACTGCTTGACGGCCTTCGTCAGTTGGGCCATAGACTTCAGCCACGATTGGTGCAAGCACAGGTGGGCCCGGTGGAACTTCAATCACTTTGACATTGGCGTTGAACTTTTTACCAATGGCTTGCAACGCAGGACGCTCGCGCATGGCGATGATGTGACTTTGCGCCTGCCGTAAATGTTTGTCTTGCAAGTTGACCTGGATATCCCCTACATTGCCGCCGCTGCGCAAATAGTATTGACGGACCAAACCGTTGAAGTTGATGGGTGCACTCAAACCTGCATAAGCTTGGTAGTGAGTGACTTCTGGCACAGTTGCCAAATGCGCGCCCAATGCGCGCAGCGTTTTTTCGGTTTCTTCGACGCGCGTGCCGGCTGGCATATCGACCACCACTTGAAATTCTGACTTGTTGTCAAAGGGCAGCATCTTCAATGCAACCAGACCTGCAACAGGTAGCGCAACCGATAGTGCGATCGCGGCCAGCACCCCCGCACCCAATGCCCAACGATGGCGAGAGCCAGAGTCCTCGCTCAAGAAAGGTTGAAATAGCTTTTGAAAAAATCGTGTCAAGCCAAGTTGAAACGCGGAGGGTTCGTTGTGATGAGAGGCGTGTGTCGTCTTCATCCAAATGCGAGCCAGCCAAGGTGTTACGATGAAGGCCACCGCCAATGAAAGCAACATGCCCATGCTCGCATTGATGGGGATAGGACTCATGTAAGGCCCCATCAGACCTGTGACAAAAGCCATCGGCAGTAAAGCGGCAATCACCGTGAATGTCGCCAAAATGGTGGGCGCACCTACTTCATCAACTGCGCCAGGAATAATTTGCGCAAGCGATTTTTCTGGAAATAAAGTTTGATGTCGGTGAATGTTTTCTACCACCACAATGGCATCGTCGACCAAGATGCCTATTGAAAAAATCAAAGCAAACAGTGACACACGGTTGAGCGTGAAACCCCAAGCCCACGAGGCAAATAAAGTGACTGTCAAAGTCAAGATCACTGCTGTTCCGACAATCGCAGCCTCTTTTCGTCCCAATGCGATAAAGACCAAGGCGACCACTGATGCGGTTGCAAACAGTAACTTTTGAATCAGTTTTTTCGCTTTGTCATTGGCTGTTTCGCCGTAGTTACGCGTTGTGGTTACGTCGACATTTTGAGGAATCTTGCTTTGTTTGAGTGAGGCGACTTGTGCCAGCACAGCATCGGCCACCTCGATGGCATTTTCGCCAGGCTTTTTGGTGATGGCCATGGTCACGGCTGTTCGCTCTATGGGTTTTGTGCCGCCCATGCCATGCCAAACTGCCGTGTTGGCCTGAGCGCCACCATCGCGTACTTGTGCAATGTCTTGTACGAAGACTGGCGCGCCCGCACGAACGCCCACCACCAAATTTGCGACGTCTTTGGCGCTACTTAAAAAAGGTCCCGACTCAATTGCAATGGCTTGTTTTCCAACCAACAAATCGCCGACCGGTGCCCCCAGATGGGCTGCTTGTAGGGCGATGCGTAATTCAGGCACAGTGATGCCCGCTGCTTGCATGCGGGCCGGATGAATATCGATTTGGATGGCGCGCGAGGGACCGCCCACTGTGGTGACTTCGCGTGTGCCTTTAACGCGCTTCAAATCGATTTCTATATTTTGTGCAATTCGCTCTAACTCAAAGGCACTCAGGTCGACGTCTTTGCCATGCAAGGTGAGCGAAACGATGGGCACATCATCAATTCCCTTGGGTTTGATCAGAGGTTGCAATACGCCCAACCCTTTGGGAAGCCAATCGGCATGGGAGTTCACGGTGTCATACAAGCGCACCAAGGCTTCAGTTCGTGGAATTCCCACTTTGTATTGCACCGTGATCACCGACATGCCAGGTTGAGAGACAGACATGACATGTTCAACACCTGCGATTTGGGAAAGCACCTGCTCTGCAGGGACAGACACCATTTGCTCTACGTCTTTGACCGACGCGCCCGGAAAGGGAATGAGCACATTGGCCATGGTGACGTTGATTTGTGGTTCCTCTTCTCTGGGGGTGATGAATATGGCAAACACACCCAATAGAAAACAAATCAAAGCCAACAGTGGCGTGATGCGTGAAGCCTGAAATAAATGAGCCAGTTGGCCAGCGATACGAAGTTTGGGATCAGTCATGACGCCTATTCTATAAATAATTGATCAATTATTTAAGCAATCAATTAAATAATTAATTGCTTAAATAAAGATACAATTGCTTCATGACACAACTTCCCGAGCAAGCCATCGATCGCGTGGCAAATTACTTCCAGGCGCTCGCCGAGCCCACGCGACTTCGTATCTTGAATCTTTTGCGCGAGGCTGAACACAACGTGGGTGAGCTGGCGGATGCCTGCGGCTACACCGCTGCCAATATGTCGCGCCACCTGGCAGTTTTGATGCAGCAAGGTTTTGTCAAGCGTGAAGGTCGCGGCACCAGTGTTTACTACCAAATTGCCGATCCCACGATTTACACCCTCTGTGATTTGGTGTGTGACCGAATCTCACGCCAACACCAAGAACAAGCATGGCCCAAAGCGGTGTCTCTGAAAAAACGCGCAGTGGGTGCCAGAAAAACGGCTTGAGTGGTTGCAATGGCACGTAATTTAAGTAAATGAAAGAGAGAAGTTCATGAGTACGTTTGATCACGCTAATTTGATCCGGGGCATCAATGAAAGTTTGACGCCATTTCGTCAATCGCAGTCAGAGGCGATGCAAGGGTTTGGCCAGTTGGCGCGGGCGTCTATGGCTGAGGGCGCGATCACAGCCAAGAACAAAGAGTTGATTGCGTTGGCCATTGGCATCACACAGCATTGTTCGGGCTGTGTGGGTTTTCATGTCAAAGCTTTACGAAAGCTCGGTTGCAGTCGCGAAGAACTCGAGGAAATGCTGACGATTTGTGTCTACATGGGTGGCGGCCCCGCCTTGATGTATTCGGCTGAAGCCCTGAAAGCGTGGGACACCTTGGCCTGATCGACGCCGCTGTTCCTACGTTCTCAATTCAAAGATAGATCATCGTGACCCAAGAAAACTCAGCCAACGCAAAAGTCATTCCGATTCATCCCGTGGCACAAGATGACGACACCATGGTGTCGCTGTATGCGGCCAGCAAAAAAATTTATCCCCGATCCGTCGAGGGCGTTTTTGCTTATTGGCGATGGATGACGGTGGCCATCACACAACTGGTTTTTTATGGTTTACCTTGGTTGGAGTGGGGCACGCGTCAAGCGGTCTTGTTTGATCTCGAGGCGCGACGTTTTTACATTTTCGGGCTCGTGCTTTATCCGCAAGACTTTATATATCTGACTGGGTTGTTGGTGATTGCCGCCTTGTCTCTCTTTCTGTTCACGGCGGTGGCGGGACGCTTGTGGTGTGGTTATGCCTGTCCGCAAACGGTGTATAGCGAGATATTTTTGTGGATAGAACGCAAGATAGAGGGCGATCGTTCGGCACGCATGCGTTTGGATGAGTCGAACTTCTCTTTGCAAAAGTTGACGAAAAAAACCTACAAGCACAGTCTGTGGTTGTTGCTTTCCTTGTGGACGGGTCTTACTTTTGTAGGCTATTTCACGCCAATTCATGAGTTGGTTGCGACAGCTGTTGATTGGCGCTTTGGCCCTTGGCAGTTGTTTTGGGTTTTCTTTTATTCGTTTGCGACTTATGGCAATGCAGGTTTCATGCGTGAGCAAGTGTGCAAGTACATGTGTCCATATGCGCGCTTTCAAAGTGCGATGTTTGACCACGACACCTTGATCGTGACCTACGACGCCGCACGCGGCGAGCCTCGAGGCCCACGTTCAAAAAAGACAGATTTGCTGGCTGCCAATTTAGGCGCGTGTGTTGACTGCTCCTTGTGTGTTCAGGTATGCCCAACGGGCATTGATATTCGCAATGGGTTGCAATACGAATGCATTGGCTGTGGTGCATGTGCGGACGTGTGCGATACCGTCATGAACAAATTGGGCTATGCCAAAGGTTTGGTGCGCTACTCCACCCAGAATGCCATCCACAACAAGTGGACGTTGAACCAAACGCTGAAACGTGTGGCGCGACCACGTGTGTTGATCTACACATCCATTTTGTTGGGTCTGGTGGTGGCGCTCGGTACTTCGCTGGTGATGCGTACGCCCTTCAAAGTAGATGTCGTGCGCGACCGTGCGACCTTGGCTCGGATTACCGAAAACGGCTCAATAGAGAATATTTACCGCTTGCAAATCATGAATGCGGCAGAGCTTGAAAAAACGTATCAACTTTCTGTGCAAGGTTTGCAAGGGATTGACATCGTGACAGATCATGAAATCACAGTCGCTGCAGCGCAAGCACGATGGGTGGTGCTTCGCGTAGACATTCCTTATGGTTCGTCGGAACCAGGGTCACACAAGATTGACTTTCAGATCAAAGATGTGTCGGGACATGATGTGGTGCACGAAAAATCGGTGTTCTTGGTGCCAAGATAAATGGGCCACAGGTCTATGCCGCCATTGACACTGGCTCAACCATTGACGTTGCGTATGTGCCTGCAAATGACACGGCCGAACTTCATCTTGATCACGGAAGTCGCTTGTTTGTTAGGTATTGCTACCTCGATGGCATGTGGCCATCCACTCCAAGTGGGAAAAGCCATCGCCACCCTCGCGCTGGCTGCTTTGCTTCATGCTGCAGCGAATGTGCTCAATGATTACCACGACGCAAGAAATGGTGCCGATGCAGCCAATCACGAGGGCCTGTTTCCATTCACGGGTGGCGCGCGTTTCATTCAAAACGGGCAGGTCACAGTTGCGCAAACAGGGCAGCTGGCATGGGCCTTGATGATTGTTTTGGTTCCCAGTGGGATGCTGCTGGCCGTTCAGTCCGGCGGTGGTTTGATCGTTTTGGGTTTGGTGGGATTGTTGGCTGCGTGGGCCTATTCGGCACCTCCTCTGGCTCTCATGACGCGTGGCTTGGGCGAACTCACCGTGGGGCTGACATGGCTATGTGTGGTGGTTGGTGCTGACTACGTGCAGCGCGGTCAGTTCTTTTTTATGCCGTGGGTGGTGGGTTTGAGTTTTGCATTGTTGGTGGCCAATGTCTTGTTGATCAATGGCTTTCCCGACGCAAAAGCCGATGCCAGCGTCGGTAAATGCACGGCTGTGGTTCGTTTGGGTCCTGTAGGTGCATCGATGGTTTATGGTGCCGTGGCCTGCTTGGCTTATGCATGGGTGGTTGTGGGCACATGGTTGTTTTTGCATCCTGAGCCTGCACTGTGGGGCTTGGTTTCTATCCCCTTGTCGCTGATTGCCTTGGTATTGCTGTTTAAATATGCGCAGCAGCCCGCACGCCTGAAATCTGCGATTGTGTTAACCATTGCAGCCACTGTTCTTCACGGATTGGCCACCTTGGTCGGTTTACTTTCACTTCAGTTAGCTTAATCACAATGAATCGTCACCTCGTTTTACTTTCGATCGCACAAGGTCTGTTCTTGACCAACAACGTGACGTTCATTGCCATCAACGGCTTGGTCGGCTTGAGCCTGGCCCCTGTGGCATGGATGGCAACCTTGCCTGTGATGGGCTATGTCGTGGGCGGTGCGTTGAGCACGGGATTGGTCGCCAAATCGCAGCAGCGCTGGGGACGCAAAGGCTCATTTCAGCTGGGTCTGTTGGTGGCCTTGTTGTCCGCAGGTTTGGGTGTTTGGGCGGTGTTGTCGCAGTCTTTTTTCTTGTTGGTCACTGCCACTGTGGTGGCTGGGTATTACAGCGCCAATGGCCAGTTGTATCGGTTTGCAGCTGCAGACTTGTGTGCGCCTGACTACCGTGAAAAAGCGGTTTCGTTGGTGATGGCAGGTGGCTTGATTGGCGCAATCATTGGCCCGAACTTAGCCATCAAAACCAAAGACATCTTGGGCATGCCATTCGCAGGTGCGTATATGGCATTGGCAGTGATTGCCTTGTTGTCAATGGGGGTCATGCGCTTGATTACTTTTCCCCCTGCGCCAACTGTGCAAGCCAGTGACGAGGTGGGGCGACCCATCTCGCTGATCATGCGACAACCTGTGTTTGTGGTGGCCACTTTGGCAGCAGCTTTGGGTTATGCCGTGATGACCTTGTTGATGGCGGCCACGCCACTGGCCATGCAGGTGTGCGGTTTCGCATTTGAAGACACCGCATGGGTCTTGCAGTGGCATGTGATTGGCATGTTTGCACCTGGCTTTGTCACGGGGCATCTGATCAAACGCTTTGGTGTTCTCACCATCATGGGGGTTGGCGTTTTGCTCAATATCGCGTGCATTGCCATGGCCTTGTCGGGTGTTGATTTGCACCAATTTTTGTTGGCCTTGTTCATGTTGGGTGTGGGGTGGAATTTCCTATTCACGGGTAGCACGACGTTGTCGATGCAGGCTTACACTTCACAAGAAAAAAATCGTGCACAGGCGGCTATTAATTTTTGTGTCTTTGCCACCATGGCCTTCACGTCTTTTGCCTCGGGTGCGTTGGTGACCACCCAAGGATGGGCTTGGTTGAACTGGGGTTCTTTGGTGCCTGTGCTCGTGATGGGGGCAGGCTTGGTCTGGTTGAAGACCAGAAAAACAAATGCGAGTGAACGCGGATGACCGTATTACCCATTGACGATTCTCAACGGATCTCTCTCCATAACGAGGTTCACGCGCGTCCGAGTGCTCGGATTCGATTGCCCGCCTTTATTTTGTTGGTGGGCGTGTTCAATGAAGGCATCACGCGAGAGCAAGAGTGGGAACATCTTCAGCAACTTCAGCCAGAGTTGTCTTTGCACGAAATGCAGGGCAACTTTGTGCGTTTGCGGATGAATGACTACACCCTGAAATGGGAGCGCCATACCGAGTTCACGCGTTATTCTTTGGTTCAGTCTTTGCCCGAAAGCGCAGATTTGGGTGCGCAAGAACCGGAGTTGTTGTCGCACCTGAAGTTACCGCAAGGCTGGTTGGCTGCCATTCCAGGCCGGACTTTTTCGGCGATCAAGTTGGTGATGCTCCATGCCGATCTGAGTGATCCGCAGTTGGCTCTGGAACAGGCCCGCCGGTGGATGGGGGACGCTCCTGTGATTGCGTCGCGTATGGGCAGTCCTGCGCACTCTCTTGTGGCGACAGATTTTCGTTTGCGCGAGAGTGGCTTCGAACGCATGTTGGTGTTGGCACCGCCAGGCACGAGCATGAGCCGTGCGGGTCGAATTTCGCAACGTCTGCTCGAGCTCGAGACTTACCGACTCATGGCCTTGCGTGGCTTGCCCGTGGCTAAATTGGTGAGTGTCCAATTGGGACAGGCAGAGAAAGAGCTGTCGGACATCATTGATTCGTTAGAGCAAAGAAATGGCAATGACCAAGCGCTCTTGACACGATTGGTGAGTTTGGCGGCGGCCGTAGAGCGCACCACCGCCGAGCACGCTTACCGTTTTGCAGCCACTGCAGCGTATGACAAATTGGTGGCAGAACGCATCGCTGAACTGCGCGAATCGGCCATCAGCGGTACCCAAACAATTGGTGAATTCATGAAGCGGCGTTTGTCACCTGCCATGGCCACAGTGGCAGCAACCTCGCAAAGACTGGCCTCTTTGTCTGAGCGCGTGAACCGCGCCAGTTCCTTGTTAAGAACGCGGGTTGATATTGCGACAGAGGAGCAAAACCGGGTATTGCTTGAGAAACTCACCAAAGGCCAAGAGCTGCAGCTGCGTTTACAAAGTACGGTCGAGGGTTTGTCGATTGCCGCGATCTCTTACTATGTGGTGAGTCTTTTGCTATATGCCGGCAAAGCGGGCAAGGCCGCCGGCTTGGACATTCAGCCCGAACTTGTGGCGGGGTCCCTCATTCCCCTGGTGTTATGGGGTGTCTGGAAAGCAACACGGCGAATCCACGACAAGCTATACAGCCAAGCAGATTCGCACTAAGTCTGTTACTTCGAAGGTTCTTCTTCAGTGCGTTGCAATGGGCAAGTATTGATGCCCAGCAAGGTGTAGGCCCCACAAAAGCGAAACACCCCCGTGGCCAACACAACGGCACCCAAATAGCCCCAAGCGCCGACCACGCCTGTGGCTGCCAACACGATCAAGGCCAAGCCTGCGACGATGCGCAAGATGCGGTCAATACCGCCGACGTTTGCTGTCATACATTTCTCCTAAGTGAAGTTGCATTAGACACCTGCCGAGCCCGTTTGTCGTTGAGGCAAATCAAGTCTCAGAACCGGTACAACTGTTGAGGGTTGTCTACCAACACCTGCTGTTGCACTGCAGCGGTGGGCAGCCATTGCCCACGTTCATGCCGAAGGGTGTCTGCGTTGATGTCACGGTAGCGGCTCACCTCATGGGGGCTGCGACCTGGTTCTCGGTTGGTATGCGGCCAGTCGCTGGCCCACAGCAGTCGATCAGGCCGCGTGGCTAGCAAACGTTGACTGAGCATGACGAGCGCTTGCGCGTCTTTGAGCGGGGAGCGGTAAATGCCGGACAGCTTGATGTAAATCTGTCCCTGTGCCAGCAAACCCAGCACACGGATCGCCTCATCGGAGGTGCAGGCGGCGTCGGGCCAGAGAGCAAAGTGATCCAGCACCACAGGCACGGGCAGTTGGGCCATGACGTGGACGCACGCGACCGTGACCGTCCAAGGTGCATAGACTTGAATGTGCCAACCCACATCTGCCAAACGCGGCGCCCAATGTTGCAAAGCGGTTTGGAGGGCGGTGACGTTGTGCTCGCCCGAACTCTCCAAGTTCAAACGAATGCCGCGCACACCTTGTGCATCGAGTTGCCGCAAAGCGGATGTGTCGATGGATGTATCGAGTACGGCAACCCCACGCGCATGACCTGACATGGCTGCCAAGGCATCAAGCAGGCATTGGTTGTTGGTGCCATACACACTGGGCTGGACGATGACTGCGCGCGTGAGGCCTTGTCGGCTGAGGTGTGCTTGAAGCTGCTCAACCGATGCAGGCCCAGGCGTGTATTGCCGTGCCTGCACCATCGGATACGTTTGCGCGTCACCCACGATGTGCACGTGCGTGTCACAGCCGCCGACGCGCATCATGACTGTTGCAGTCGCTTCACCAACGCTTGGCCTGTGGCGTGGGTGCCGAGCTTGCCCCCGATGTCACGCGTGGACTCACCCGCGGCGATGCAGGTTGTGATGGCCGTTTCGATCGCACGTGAGGCTTGCAAATAGGCTTGATTGCCGCTGCGATGTGCATGCCAACCGAGCAGCATGGCGGCCGAGGTAACCAGTGACAACGGGTTGGCAATGTCTTGCCCTGCAATGTCGGGCGCAGAACCGTGTGCTGCTTGGCCCATGGCGTTGTGCAGGCCCGCATTGAGCGAACCGCCCAGTCCCAAACTGCCCGAGAGTTCGGCGGTGAGGTCCGACAAAATGTCGCCAAACATATTCGTGGTGACGATGACGTCAAAGCGATCGGGTGCGCGCACAACGTGCGCCATCATGGCGTCAACGATGATGTCGTCCACGGTCACTTCAGGAAATTCGGCGGCCACGCGGTGACATGCGTCGAGAAAAATACCATCGGTGATTTTGAGCACATTGTGTTTGTGCACCAAGGTCAGGTGACGACGGCGTTGCATGGCCAACTGAAACGCACTGCGCGCAATGCGCTCGCAACAGTCTCGCGTGATGCGACGCAATGAAATGGCCACATCGGGCGTCACCAAAATTTCGCTGTTGCCCGACTCCACGTTGCGGTCGGCGTAAAACCCTTCGGTGTTCTCGCGCACCACCACCAGATCGAACGGCGAGGTGATGGTTTTGACACCGGGGTAGGTGCGTGAGGGCCGAATGTTGGCAAACAGATCCAGGCTTTTGCGAAAAAACTTAGAGGGGTTGATTTCGCCCTTGGCTTCGTCTTTGAAGTCGTAAGTGGCCATGGGGCCCAGCATCAATCCGTCCGCGTTTTTGACTTTGTCGAGCAAGGCGGGTGTGACGGTGGCGCCATGCTTTTTCAGACTGTCGTGTCCGGCGATGTCGTGCATCAGCACCAAGTTAAAACCAAACTTGTCTGAGACGGTTTGCAGCACGTCCACGGTGACGGCCATGGTTTCAGGGCCGATGCCGTCACCTGGTAGAACAACAATCTTCATGTCACTGGTCCACTTTCACATTGGCTTCTTTGATGAGCTTTTCGAATTTGACGGATTCCGCTTTGACATAGTCTGCAAATTCTGCGGGTGTATTTTTGGGCACCGCCACGTTGTCGGCTTCTAAGCGAGCGCGGATATCGGGCATGGCCAATGCGGCATTGACCTCGCGGTTCAAGCTTTCAATCACCGCATGGGGTGTGCCTGCTGGGGCAAACAAGCCGCCCCACCGTGGCAGAAGCCGGCTTGCCTGGTTTCAGCTACACCTTGTGGGGCGGCTTGTTTGCCCCAGTAGGCACGCCCCATGCGGTGATTGAAAGCTTGAACCGCGAAGTCAACGCCGCATTGGCCATGCCCGATATCCGCGCTCGCTT
>JACCDK012176469.1_pt1 | contig 15477 bp, 17 predicted proteins | sample 7445871 | NCBI WGS metagenome assembly JACCDK01 (sample SAMN15323436, study PRJNA562643) | freshwater metagenome | isolation source: river surface water | place: USA:Blue River Watershed | collected 2017-08-15 | reverse complement strand
TTGAAACAAGGTTCTCAACTCTTTGCTGAGTGAATAGGTATCCAATTAGATACCAAAAGCTTGCTCCAACCAGCGAGCCGACAACAGTTGCAAAGATTGCTTCCACAAAACCAAATCGACCAAGCGCCACATTGAATCCTGTAAGCAGAAGAATTGCTTCGCTCGGAATCGGAGGAATTACTACTTCAATCCCAATCAAGAATGCAGCGCCAAGTAGGCCAACTTGACTAATTAGGTCGACCGCAAACTCAATCACAAGAGAACCTTACCGAGAGAAGCTGGAATAGCACGCTGACGCCGCAATACAGCTAGAAACTAATTACTTTCCGTCATCTGCTGCGCGTGAGAGGCGCTGAGAAACATAAACAGGAATGAGCGACAAAACGATAATTACAGTGGCTACCACGTTCACAACACTGGCTTGAGTCGGACGAGCCATTTCCTTGAGAATCCAGAGAGGAATCGTGTCCACACCAGGTGGAGCGGTAAAGATTGTCACAACCACTTCATCGAAACTTAGTGCAAAAGCCAACAGAGCACCGGCACCAAACGCTGCACGGAACTGAGGGAATGTAACCAATCGGAACGTACCCCAGACGCCTTGGCCAAGATCCATGGATGCTTCTTGGAGGTTTGGATTCATACGCTTTAGTCGAGCGAAGACATTGTTGAAAACCATCACAATACAGAATGTTGCGTGCGCGACAATCATTCCGAAGTAGCCAATCTGAAAGCCTGCCGGTGTGAGGAAGTTGCTATAAGTGTTGCTGAAGGCCACACCCGTTACCACGCCAGGCAAGGCAATCGGCAGCACAACTAAGAGATTCACTGTAGTTTTTCCAAAGAAATCAAATCTAGAAAGGGCAAAAGCAGTAAGGGTTCCAAGGATTGAAGCGATAGTCATGGCTCCGAAAGCAACAATCACGGAATTGAGCAGTGCATTTCTGATTGCCTCAAGCTCTGCTGCAGTCTCCCACCATCTGAGTGAGTAATTCTGAATTGGCCAAGACGATACCTGGGCCTCGTTGAAAGCATTCAGCATCAATATGAATAGCGGAATGTACATAAAAGCCAGGATCAAGCCAATAATGGCCAGCATTCCTGCTTTAGATAGTTTGGAGAATCTCAGCATTACATTCTCTCCAATGATCCAGTGCGGCGGGCAACCAGCAAATACATAACAACAAACGCAATCGGAACCATCGAAAATGCTGCTGCCACCGGTGGGTTCAAGTTGATGTTGGCGGCGATAATGCTGCCAATCATTTGAGTAGAACCACCGACGAATCGCGCCGCCAAATAGTCACCCAAGCTCAAGGAGAATGTGAAGACAGAGCCAGCAATGATTGCTGGGGTTATAAGCGGTAGAACCACCCTAAAAATAGTTGGCCAGGCTTTTTGGCCCAGATCAGCGGCTGCATCAAAAAGGTTATTTGGGATCTGCCTAATTGCCGTGAACACCGGAAGCGCCATGTAGGGAAACCAAAGGTAAGTCAATGTGAGAACAACTACTGGAATACCAAAACCAGGGCCCGACAATCCAATTGGGTCTAACAGCCAATTAATGAAGCCGTTCTCGGTAAAGGTCAAACGCATTGCCAAGAGTTTCACTAAGTAGCCAGCCCAGAGTGGCAACGTAATCAGAACTGCAAGCAGATTTCTTACCCAAGGACTTGCAACCTTAGCCATGTAAATACCAAGCGGAATTGCCAAAACTATACAAACAGCAGTAACAGCCAATGCAATTAGAAGAGTCCTGAGTGACGTGGACAAATATGCAGGCACTGTAAATATGCTTACAAAGTTTTCAAGGGTAAATCCCGGTCTCACGCGAGACGTGAATGGATCAATGAACCAAAAAGCAGTGATCAGAAGTAAAAACAAAGAAATGATGTAAACCCCAACAAGCCAAGTCATAGGAAGCGCGAGTAGCGCTCTGAGTCTGACTTTCGGGTGCAGGTGGAGGTATGAGGACAACGGCATGCTTGATTTTGTTTTTTCTAACATCGATGCCACTTTTCACCTCCCTTTGAAATGGATGTTGCTGGGTGGGGTTACCCCCACCCAGCAACTAGTTTTAGCCCTTTACAGTAAGCCAGGCATTCGTCCAATCCTGGAAGCTGGTGCACTTGACGTCCTTACGTCCGTCAACACACTCTTCAATTGGAGTGGTCCATGGCCATACTCTGGAGAAGAACTCCTCATCTTCTGCAGCAAACTCGTCACAGTGAGCCTGAGCTTCTGGACTTGACTTACAGAATGCGATGTTGGCAGGAGCCATACCGAAGTTCATAGCGATAGCGCCGTTGACTTCAGCAGTGCTGGTGTAATCCATCCATGCATACGCACAGTTAGGGTTCTTAGCGGTTGAGGATAGTAGCCAAGCGTCATACCAACCAGTTGATCCCTCAACTGGCAGTGTGGTCTTGATGTTTTCCTGACCAGCGAACTTGCGCAGAACTTCCCATGAGGTACCAACAACAACGTTGCCACCAACGAAGGAAGTGATCTGTGCTACTGGATCTGCCCAGTACTCACCAATGATTGAATTCTGCTGCTTCAGCAAGTCAATCGCTGCAGCAAGCTGTGTCTCATCTAGCGCATATGGGTTCTTGATGCCCAACTCTGGCTTGTGGTACATCAGGTAGACAGCAGCGTCTGCGATGTAAATAGGTGCATCATAGGCAGTGATCTTTCCTGCGTATGGGCTGTCAGCTTCCCAAACAACGCTCCAGCTCTCAGGAGCTCCACCGGTAACGGTTTCGTTGTACTGAAGAAGGTTGGCACCACGACCGATTGGAACACCATAGGCCTTGCCATTTACCGTGTCATAAATCTGACCCTTCATGCCTGGCGCAATGTCGTCAGAGAAGTTAGGGATTAGATCAAGGTTTAGTGGAGCAACGTCACCACCGACAATAAGACGAAGTGCTGCGTCACCAGATGCAGATACGATGTCGTACTCTCCGGTACGCATCAAGGTAACCATTTCATCGCTTGTACCAGCAACGCGAGGGTTTACCTTGCAACCAGTCTCAGCGGTGAACTTGTCAGTCCAGGCAGGCTCAACAAAGCCTGACCAGTTGACGATGTTCAGCTCGCCTTCAAACTCACCTAGTTCCTGTTGCATCGGCACATCTGGCACGGTAAGTGTTAGCTCACCGCTGTCAGTAGCACAGCTTGCAAGGAACAGTGAAGAAGTAGCAAGCAGAGCACCAAATGCTAGTTTTCTACGCTTCAATTTGTTTCCTCTCATTTTTTAGGAATGCTGGTTACGTGGGATTTCTTCCACTTCGCCATCACTCGATCACCTGCGACAAAACCTTTGGTTTCGCCGGGTAATTCTTCGTTTACTCGGGTTGCAATCATCGAAAGTCCGTTGGCTTCCAACATAAATAAGGTGTTGGCACCCAGGAAAGCCGTGTCTCTAACTACCGCCTCAACGCCTTGCTCATCGCTGGCAAGACTTTCATTGCTCGCGACCAGCTTGATTCGCTCGGGGCGGATGTTGATCATCTGGTTCAGTCCAGTCAGTGCTGCCGCAGAATTGGCATCAATGATGTTTGAGCTGCCTAGGAAGCCAGCAACAAAGGCTGTGGCAGGTTTCTCATAAACCTCCTGCGGAGTTCCTATCTGCTCAATCTTTCCTGCATTGAAGACTGCAATTCGATCGCTCATGCGCATTGCTTCTTCTTGGTCGTGTGTAACAAAAATGAATGTGATCTTGGATTCGCGCTGGATGTTTTTTAGCTCAACTTGCATTTCCTCACGAAGTTGCTTATCCAGCGCCCCCAGTGGTTCATCCAACAAAAGTAGCTTCGGCCTGAGGACCAATGCTCGCGCAAGGGCAATTCTCTGGCGCTGTCCACCTGATAGCTGATGGGGCAGACGGTCTGCAAGGTGGCCTAGTTTTACTTGATTGATGGCTTCTGTTGCTTTGGCAGTTCTCTCTTCTTTTGAAAGCTTTTTTGCCCTTAGACCAAACTCAACATTGTCTTGAATGCTCATGTGTGGGAAGAGGGCGTAGTCCTGAAAGACTGTGTTGACCTCGCGGTCAAATGGAGCTTGTTCTGTGACGTCTTGGCCATCCAAGAAGATATGACCTGTGCTTGCGCCTTCAAAGCCAGCGATCATTCTTAGAACAGTGGTTTTTCCCGAACCAGAAGGTCCAAGCATTGAGAAGAACTCACCTTGAGGAATGTCTAAATTGACTCCGGCAACCGCTTCGACGGCTCCAAAATTCTTACTGAGGCCTCTGATTGAAACGCCCGAGGAGAGCGGTTGAGTGCTCTCACCTACCATGCCCTGGCCACTTTGAACATCTGCCATTAATTACACCCAATTAGTTTCTGTCTGCGTCTTTGCAGAAACCAAGCCTATCCCCCAAGGCCGCCGAGCCCCTCAGGGACGGGGGCGGGTGAATGTTTCGATTTGGTTACTACCCGCAACTAATTGCTTATGGGGGCTAGCTGGAGAAATGTTCCTTCGCCTGAAATAACTAGGCCAATACTTCAGTTAGAACAAGGATGGAGATTTCAGGAAAAAAATTCTTGGTTTGTGGGGCTTCCGGAGCCTTGGGTGCAGAAATTGTTCGGCAACTGAGGGAAAAAGGTGCCAATGTGCTGGGAACGGCCAGTACCAACGACTCTGCAGCCAAAATCCCTGCCGGTGTAGAGGTTAGGTTGCTCCTCGACTACACCAAGCCAGAGAGCATCAAAACCCTTACCGATTACCTCATTGCCTCAGCCGATCTGGATGGCATCATCAACGCCAGCGGAGTGGTGGCCTTCGGTGAAGCCAGTGCAACAGATGCTGAGACGATCAGCAAATTATTCGCCATTAATGCAGTTGGTCCCATTCAGCTACTGAGTGCCTTGGCACCACTACTTGCGAAAAAGGATTCCTCAGTTGTCGTGAATCTGACAGGTGTGGTGGCAGAAACTGCACTGCCGGGTATTGCCTCTTACTCAGCTTCCAAGTTTGCAATTCATGGCTTTCTGCAAGCTGCTGCAAGAGAATGGCGCAGAGCTGGTACAACGGTTATCTCAGCTAGACCTGGTCACACCGAAACTGGCTTAGCTGATCGTGCAATTGCCGGAACCGCTCCAAAGTTCCCACAAGGAAAAACTGCTGTTGAGGTAGCAAGCAGAATAATCTCGGCTATTGAAGCAGATGAGAAAGATTTACCATCTAGTGAATTCTGATTGAGAATTCAAACTCTTGAGACTCACCAGGATGTATCACAGTTAATCCTAGATCTGAATTAAATGCGTTAGCAATGCAGCTCATTGGCTCAACGGCGAGCAAGCTAGCGCCACATACAATGCTGGGGCGATAGAGCATAAAGTATTCAAAACCCTTTTCCAAAGAGATTGTCACATTAAATTTTTCCGTTTCTAGATTCAACTGACCATCCCCCGTAAAGCAGTCATCTAGGTTTCCACCCTCATAAACAAAACCATGAATATGTTTATCTGAGATTGGAATCATTTTCTCATCAACTAATATTTGTTTACTGAAATTCGCAGAAGCTTTAAAGTTTTCCCCAACCAAGAAGTAAGGGTGAAAACCAATTCCAAATGGCGCAGCCTGGCCATTATTGGTTGCAATAGCACTAACTCTCAAGCCTGAATCAAATAATTGATACGTGATCTTCAAATCAATCGGAAATGGGTAACTCTCATCGGATCCAAATTTGTAACCAAAAGAAATCGAATCATCGCTGTGCTCGTTCACTTCAAATGCACGATTAAAAACAAGACCGTGATTTGAATTACCTTCCTGATCCACATTAGGCGTTTGGTAGCGCTGACCCTGAAACTCATATGAGTGATTAGCCAGACGGTTGGGCCAAGGGGCCAAGGTGGAGCCGAAGAACATGGCTGATTGGTTCGAAACCAATGTGGAATCAATAATGGTTGTTCCCTTTAGGGCCAACTTTTCAAGCGCAGCACCAACCGGCGAAATTACTGCCATACTGGTAGCGCCTTCGGAATTCCGAGCGATACTCAGTTGCTGTTCAGGGTGCATTTTTGGCACTTCCATATGTTAACGATTGACGAGTAGGTGGACAGCTTGAAGGCCAGAATAGACGGCAAGCTCTTCGATGGTAGAGATATCTTCTACTTTGACGATGAGTCTTCAGCTCTCCCAGCCACCCGCAAATCAGATATGCGAGAGCCCGCCGACCGACCTCAAACCGGTCAGCTCAGATATGACGCCCTAACATCGGAATGGATCACAGTTGCAGCTCATCGCCAGCAACGTGCTTTTCTTCCGCCTGCACATTCCTGTCCGCTTTGCCCAACCACCAATGGCAATCTAAGTGAATTACCAGACAACTTTGACGTTGCAGTATTTGAAAACAAAGGACCAGCATTTGGCCCTGAAGCAAATCTGATCGATCTACCAAACGGGCAAAGGTTTGGATTCGCAACCACTTCCTTTGGTCGTTGTGAGGTAGTGGTATTCAGCCCTGCCCACTCCGGCAGCCTTGGTGAAATGCCGGTTGAAAGAGTTGAAACGGTTATCAAAGCTTGGATGAACCGCACCGCAGAGCTTCAACAAATAAAAGGTGTGGTTCAGGTTTTTCCTTTTGAAAATCGCGGTGAAGAAATTGGCGTGACACTGCACCATCCACACGGACAGATTTATGCTTACCCTTTCATTACGCCAAGAACTGAGAAATTGATTCAAAGCGTTAGGTCATTCAAAGGCGACTTCTTTGAGGAATTGATTCGATTTGAAAAAGCTGGCAATCGAACGATTATGGAAACCGATAATTTCCTAGCTTTTGTTCCTTTTGCTGCGCGTTGGCCAATGGAAGCTCACCTGCTCCCAAAAAGAAACATAAATGACCTTTCGCAACTTCGAGACGATGAATCAAAAGAACTAGCTGCGGTCTACAAGAAATTACTGCAGGCATTTGATGCTTATTACGGAACTCCAACGCCTTACATTTCTGCCTGGCATCAAGCACCGATAATTGAAAATCGGGAACAAATCCGATTGATGCTTCAGATCACCTCGCCACGAAGAGCCGCCGACAAACTCAAGTATTTGGCTGGTTCAGAAAGCGCCATGGGAGCTTTTGTTGCTGACATTGCTCCGGAGGAAACTGCGGCTCGATTGCGCGAGGTCATCTAGTGCTAGAAGAAGCTAAGCAGGGTTTTGAAAATACCTTTGGCTACAAATCAACGGGAGTTTGGTCAGCACCGGGTCGAGCAAATCTTATTGGTGAGCACACTGACTACAACAACGGCTTTGTCTTTCCGTTTGGTATCGATAGACGAACTTACGTAGCCCTGTCCTCCAGGGACGACAATAAATGCCGTGTTGCATCAGGTATTTCTGACCAGGTTTTTGAATGGGAGCTATCAGAGAACAAACCAGTGGGTTTGGATTGGGCGCTTTACCCACTTGGCGTTGCTTGGACTATGCGAGAAAATGCCAAAGGCGGCTTTGATGCTTTTTTTGTCTCAGATGTACCAGTTGGCGCAGGGCTCTCTTCATCGGCAGCAATTGAATGTTCAATCGGAACTGCACTCAATGAAATTTGGGATGCTGGTTACAGCAAACAACAAATTGCTCTACTCGGGCAGAAAGCTGAGAATGAAGTAGTCGGAGCCCCAACCGGCATCATGGATCAAACCGCCTCCATGCTGGCGCAAACAGATGCTGCAGTCCTAATTGACTGCAAGACCCTGGACACCGAATTGGTACCACTTGGCCTTTCTAATAAAGGTCTCGTGGTCGCAGTGATGGATACGCGCGTCTCGCATCGACATTCAGACGGAGGCTATCGCTCAAGGCGAGAAGCTTGTGAAAAAGGTGCAGTAGCTATGGGTGTTGAATCGCTAAGAGATGTTTCAACAGCAGACCTGGATAGAGCCAAGCAGATGCTGGATGATGTAACCTTCCGCCGCTGCCGTCACGTCATTACAGAGAACGAAAGAGTTTTGGAAGCCGTTAAGGCATTGAAGGCATCAGATATGCCAAGACTTGGCGAACTTCTACTTGAATCTCACGCATCAATGCGAGATGACTTTGAGATTTCAATCGAGGAACTCGATACGGCGGTTGAAGTTGCAATGAGTGTTGGGGCAATTGGTTCGCGCATGACCGGCGGAGGATTTGGTGGAGCAGCTATTGCTCTCATCGAATCTTCCAAGCTGGCAGAACTATCTACGCAGTGCAAGAAGACTTTCGCTGAAAAGGGATTTGCTGAGCCGAATGTTTTTGCCGTGAACCCAAGTCAAGGTGCTCGCAGAGACAGCTAAACGGTTGCTACAACAGCAATGCCCGCATCAACCATCTCGTCGATTGCCTTTTCTATTGATTCAGGGCTGACTCCCGCGGTCAACGAGCTAATAACTCGGACCTGGAGCCCTTTTCTTAGTGAATCAAGGGCGGAAGCGCGCACACAATAATCAGTTGCGATACCTACGACATCCACTTCGGTTATGGCATTTGACTCTAAGAAATCATTAAAGGTTGTTCCATCATCCGAGACTCCATCAAAAATTGAGTAGCCATTGGCACTCTGGCCTTTCTTGATGTGAACATCAATCAAATCGGTATCCAAATTTGGGTGATACTCCGCACCTTGTGTTCCCGCAATGCAGTGAAGCGGCCAAGTTTTGACGTAGTCAGGCGCATTACCAGCTGGCGGAAAATGACCATCGTTTGAGTCATTTGGGGTGTGCCAGTCTCTTGATGCAATTACAAAGTCATAGCTTTCTTTGTGATCTGCAATGAAGCTTGAAATCTTGGCGGCAACTGCCGAACCGCCCTCACAGGCCAATGCACCGCCTTCGCAAAAGTCATTCTGCACATCAATAACTAATAGCGCCCTGGTCATCAGCGGTTCACCAAACTTGCGCCACAACCGTAGAAACCAAGCACCAACTCATCCATGGCTTCCTGATTCTTGATTGCCACAGAATTGCCCAAATTAAAAACGGTGAAAATCAACTTTGATCCATCTTCTGGATAAAGGAAACCAGCGAGGGTGTAGCCAGTTCTGATCCAGCCAGTCTTGGCAACCACTTTGCCAGCGGCATCTTCAAATCGATATGCCAGCGAACCAGGGGTTCCTGAAACTGGCATTCCATCCAGAATCACCTTGAAGTCTCCGTAGTTTTTATCAATCAACTTGAGTAGTTCATTGATTGTTGCTGGCGAGACTTGATTAAACCGAGAGAGCCCGGAGCCATCCTCAACCTTCAAGCCAGAGAGATTAATTCTGGTTCCCTCTAGTGCAATTTGGTAGGCGCGAGTCAGTGAAGCAAAGCTACCGTCTTGTCCGACCTCCAAAGAAACCAATCTTGCAATTGCTTCGGCCAAAGTGTTGTCGCTGACAACCAACATGTAGTCAATCCAAGTTGATAATGGAGCTGAGCGAACACTAGCAATTTCAACAGCGTCCGCTGGTGCTACTCCCTTGGAAATCACAGCGGCCGTGGCACTCTGACAAGTGCCTGCTTGAAGTACTCCCCTGCCTTGGTGACTGGGTCCTTGGATCTAGCAGAGTCTTTTGAGCCAGGGTTTGCTCTATCCCCATCAACTTGAAGTGCAGAAACGTAGGACATGTAGCCCTCTGTCAGGCCACGCTGATCCCAAACGTTTTGATATTCTCCGTTTGGACTTCCATAAAGAGTGCTATCTAAGACAATCTGACTGATTGTTTGTCCGGGTGCCTTGCTAGCAATCTGGCGAACTAGATCAGCAAGTTTTGGTGCATTGCGATATACAGAACTTGTTCCGGGAGCCGTTCTTGAAAGAGTCACATCACCAGCACCAACCAGATACAAAATTGATGGATCTTGGCTATCTGCATAGACACGAGTGGTTACGCGGTAATTCGGACCCAATGTCTCTAAAGCAGCAGCTGCGGTCAACAGTTTCATCACGGATGCAGGTCTAGCTGGTGTAGAACTTGATCTGTCAAACAAAACTGTGCCAGATGCCGCATCAATTACCTGTGCCTGTAAATCAAGCACATCAACGGCCTCTTCTAGCTCTGTCACAGAACATTGAATTGCCTCGGGTGATTCAGAAGCAGCCGGAGTTTCAGTTTCTTCCGTTAGCTGCCCATCTAACGAAGTTTCCGCTGGGTTGCTCAATTGCGAGTCGGAATTAGCCCCGCCCAGAGGGCCAAGAAATAATCCGAGCAGGACAATTAGCCCAATTACCAGACCGCTTGCAACGCCAGCCAGAATTGGTTTGAGTTCTGCGTTAGATTTCACCCATGAAGCATAAACTCTCGATTTCAGTTCTGGCGCTGGCATTGGCATTTTCACAGCCAGCGAACGCCCATGATGAACTGGTTAGCCAATCCCCAGCGCAGGGAGAGACAGTCCAGGCTGGTGTTGTCGACATCCGTCTGGAATTCAGCGATACCCCACTAGCACTCGAAGATGGGACTGGTAATGAAATCTTTGTGACGGCCCCGAACGGCGCAATCAAATATGCAGGCTGCCTGCCCACCGATGGCAACTTTGGAGTCCTCCAGGCTGACTTAGATCAAGTCGGAACCCACACTGTTGCCTGGCGCGTAGTTTCAGCGGATGGCCACCCAATTAGTGGTGAATTTACATTCGAGGTTGAAAACAGCAGGGGCTATGTTTCTGACCCTGAGTTCGTTTACCCAGATTGCGGTGACGGTCTCATATCACCAAATGAGCAACCGGCTGACCTTTACTGGTTGCTGTGGTTATCGCTTGGTGTCGCTGCCGCCGCTGTCTTTTTCTTTCTTCGACCCAAGAAAAAGATTTAGATAAGCGAGTGCGGTTAGAACCAAACCGCCCGCAACAGTTTCAAATCCAATTTGAAGTCGGCCGCCAGCTGGTGCAGCTAAAAGCGAATACAAAACGTCCAGCGCAGTGGAGTTCATAAGTCCCGCCACCATGGAAATCAGAGCAACCCGGCCAATCCACCACTTAGTTCCAGTTAGCTTGCTGGAGGACCAGGTAATCAGAAGATTCAGTGCAAGACCTATAACAAGTCCACCCGCTGCCAACTCAATCGATGGGTGATAGAAGAAACTGATTATTCCAATTACCAAAGCGCTAATAAGCCAAAACAAAACTGTCACCGAATTCCCCTTTGAATTTTCTTATGCAAGTTTGCAGAACTCGTTGAGCGGCTCAACCTGTCCAGCTACCACTATTTGATTGCCTTCGTTCAGAACAGTCTCCGGGAAAGCAGGCACGTACTTACCATCTCCCTTAGTGACGGCAACTACCGTGACACCATAGGTTGAACGAATCTTTAGATCAGCTAACGTCTGACCATCAAAGCTTGAGGGAACCTCTGTCTTGACCATCACGAAGTCGCTGTCAATCGAAACATAATCAAGAGTTTCACCAGAAACCATGTGGGCAACGCGCTTACCCATTTCAGCCTCGGGGAAAATAACGTGGTGGCAGCCCAGCTGCTTGAGAATCATGCCATGAGAGGTCGAATTTGCTTTAGCCCAAACATTTGGAACGCCGAGTTGAAGCAGAAGTGAAGTGGTGAGGATGCTTGATTCAATATCAGCTCCAATTGCAACCACAGCGGAGTCAAACTCGGTAACCCCGAGCTCGCGCAGGGTGGCCTCATCGGTGGTGTCGGCCTTGACGGTGTGCGTCAGCTCTTGTGACATCTGTTGGACGATGCGCTCATCGGTGTCTACACCAAGCACTTCGTGGCCTGTGCGCATCAATTCCAGTGCTAGGGCAGAACCAAATCTGCCTAAACCAACCACCATCACATTGCTGTGGAGGATTCTTTTCTTTGCTCTTTCCTTAGCCAATTAGGGGCCTTTCCTTTGGTAATTCATAGTGGCGCTTGGTCACACGAAGGGCAAGTGCGGATGCAACCACCACCGGTCCTAGGCGACCAATAAACATCAGTACTGCCAGCCATACCTTCGCAAAGTCTGGCAGTTCAGAAGTAATTCCTGTAGACAATCCAACCGTGGCGGAAGCGGAAATTACTTCAAACAGCAGGTTGTCCAAGCTGAACTTGGTGGTAGCGGCAAGGAACAGGGTGCTGAAGATAATCACTGTTGCGTAGAGTGCTACCAGAGTTAGCGCCTGTCGTTGAATCGATCTTGGAAGTCTTCTGTTTCCCACATTGACCGCAGTCTCACCGCGTATTTCGGTGTAGATGATGAAAATCAAAATGGCAACTGTAGTTACCTTGATTCCACCCGCCGTGGAAGCCGATCCACCACCAATAAACATTAATAGATCCATGCCGAGCCAGGTAGCACTATCAAGCTCTGTCATATCTAAGCTATTGAACCCTCCCGACCGAGGCATAGTTGCCATGAAGAAGGCATTCCAAATCTGCTCAAAGAAACCAAACTGACCCAGGGTCTTAGGATTATCAACTTCCAAAAGATAGATGAAGGCGGCTCCGAGCAGCAGCAAAACACCGCTAGTCCCAAGCGTTAATCGTGTGTGAAGAGAAAATCTTCTTGGCTTACCGCTTGGCTGGGGGTTCAATCTCCAGATTCTCTCGTGGATTTCAATCAAGACCGGAAAACCAAGGCCACCCACAATTACAGCAATCATTATGGGTGCAATCACAAACAAGTCGCTTGCAAAACTAGTCATGCTGCCAGCAAACAGTGAAAAGCCTCCATTGTTAAATGCTGAAACAGCATGGAACAGGCCATACCAGAAAGCTTCAAAAATTGAATAGTCGTAGGTCAAATGCAATCGAGCGCCGAGATAGAGAGCAAGAGCCACTTCGAATCCAAAATAGACAAGCATTATTGTCCGAAGCAAAGCAGGCATGCTGTCAATACCAATAATTTTGGCCTCGGTGATTGTGTTTAGACGATCACGAAGTGAAATGCGACCGGCAATCAAAAGACCGACCAGGGTGGCGAAAGCGACGATTCCCAAACCACCAACTTGGATTAGCAGCATGATGACTACCTGGCCAAAACCTGACCAATAAGTGCCTGTTTCGACCACCGTCAATCCCGTCAAACAAACAGCAGATACCGCTGTAAAAAGTGCGGTAACAAAATCCGTTGATTGACCAGAAGCGCTAGAGATCGGGAGCAAAAGTAGTACGGTGCCGAGCAGTACCGCTGCTCCGAAGGCGATAACCACTATCTGGGCCGGATGCAGCGTGCGCTTGCGACTGTCTTGAGTCACTGTTTCAGCCTATGCCTCCGATGCCTGAAAAATAGGCAACCTAGCTACGATACACCTGCATTACGCTGGACAGCAATGGAAAATCGGGTGTTTATCTTCGATGGCGACTGCGCATTCTGCAGCTCTGCGGCCAGAGTAATGCGAAAAATGACGCGCGAAATCACGCCAATAAAGCCCTATCAAAAGCTCGATCTGCCGTCACTGGGGCTCAGCGCAGAATTGACCTCAAAGGCTGTCTATTACGTACGAGATGGCAAGTACTTGGTTGCCGCACAAGCAATTGCTCAATTGCTAATTGATTCGAAGACTGCTTATTCGATTCTTGGCGTCATCTTGAAACTACCCGTAATTAGTTCATTAGCAAAGCTGGTGTACTACTGGATTGCAAAGAATCGTCATCGATTGCCGGGCGGCAAACCCGAGTGCAAAATGGATTAGGAAATAGCTTTCTTAACCAGCTTGACAATCTTTTTAGACACTTCATCATTTAGTTCAAGAATTGCAAATGAAGTTGCCCACCAAGGACCATCATCTAAGTTGGCTGCTTGCTGAAAGCCGAATGTTGAATATCTACTTTCAAACTTACTACCGGCTTGAAAGAAACAAACGACTTTGTCGTTTACATAGTAGGCAGGCATTCCATACCAGGTTCGGGTAGTTATCTTGTCTGAGATTCCCATAACCAATTTGTGGATTCCCTTGGCCAGTTTTTGATCAGACTTGCTCATTTCAGCAATTTTGAGCTGCACCTGCTCCTCGCCAGATAACTTCTTGAATTCCCGAGCTTCTCGAGCTCGTTCCTTCATTGCATTGCGCTCAGCTTCAGTAAATGCAGATTTTGTGCCAGCCATGATTCCTCCAGAGCACAAAATCTAGCAGCTAGGAACAGAACCTTGGGTAAAGCCTTGTTAGTTCGGAGACGTACTCGATGGGATTGTCAATCTCTTCAACTTTTACTTCACCACCACTTGCCAGCTGGCTAGTGCTGCTGGCCAACCTCTCAAGCCAATTGTGTTCGCGCCCAGACGTGGACCAGGAATACTTACCCGGGACATAGTTTTCAGCAAGTCCACTCCAAGCTTGCGAAACTGCCTGAAGTTCTTTAGTTGCTCTTTCTTTATCGCTGCTGAGGGACTCAAGGGCATACCTTGTCTCTTCTGCTAAGGCTCGAGCCTCGGAGCAGTCCGATTCAGACATGCCAACCTGAGTCCCTCCCCCTGTGATAGCTCGCATACCAACTACAACTGCGACGAAACTAACCAAAATTGTGTTTGTCAGATACCAAAGCTTGCGACGATTGTTTTTCTCACGCTCCCGCATCTGGCCGCACACAGGGCACTTTGGTAGCTCAGGGTGAAAAGTGACCCCGCATCGTGGACAGGCAGCCATAGAAAGGTAAACAATTCTGAATTACAAGTAATCCCGACTTGGCCAAGAATCTATAAAGTAGGGAAACAATGAATAATCGCGATCCAAAAGACCTAGAAAAGCTGTGGCGAACTATCGGCCTGATCCTGTTTGTAGTGGCAGTCATTTTGGTAGCAGGACCGCAACTAATAGATTTGGTCTTTCCTGACTTTCGGTAAAGCAGAGCCACCTGACGGAATCGAACCGTCGACCTGCTCTTTACGAGGGAGCTGCTCTACCGACTGAGCTAAGGTGGCGATAGCGCTAGCGAGTCTACTGGATGTTGGGAATCGCGCCCAGTCGTCGAAGGCGAGCGATGGCCGCATCCTCAATTGGAGAATCAGGGCCAATGATGAATCGTCCGAAAGCCAACAGGTTTGTAACTAAGGGCTGAAGTATCCATAAAGGAAAATGGCGAATTCCAATTTTTTCTTTGATTTCACGCGGCAATGAAGAGAGAGCTGCTTGAAATAGAAGTGCATAAACAGGCTTGGCTGACTTCGGAAGAGGAGCATTTCTTATCCACCGGATAACAGACAAAGCTTTTTCATCGCAGTTGAGTGACGGGGAATATTGATCCATAATCTCGATAAGTTCCGCTTCACTCATTGGCACATTAGTCAAGCCAAGTGGTTCAACTGACTTACCCCAAAGCAAGACATATTGATCAGCGCCTCCAGGAATCTCTGCCCGCGAATAAAGCTGATGTGAGCGCAGGAATGAGTCCATGAAAGCAATGTGAACCCAAAGTAAGAGATCTGGGTCACTTGCTCGATAGCTCTTTGAATTGCCCGTTTTGTCAACGTAGTTTCCGCTGACCTTGTCGTGCATTCGATTAACCCGACTTGCCTCTTGGTTGACAGCTTCCAAAGAGCCAAATGTTGTCACCGTCAACCAGCGGATTGTGCCCGAG
>JACCDK010969107.1_pt1 | contig 15485 bp, 7 predicted proteins | sample 7445871 | NCBI WGS metagenome assembly JACCDK01 (sample SAMN15323436, study PRJNA562643) | freshwater metagenome | isolation source: river surface water | place: USA:Blue River Watershed | collected 2017-08-15 | reverse complement strand
GTCTCCGTAAGAATCTCGAACTACGATGAACGCCCCAACGTCTCCTCTGTCTCATCCACTTTCAACGAACCGAAGCGCCAGCTCGCGAGTTGATTGAAAAACTTCGCGGAAACCTTAACTAGGTCTTGTATTCCTCGAACACGACACAAGTCGAATCAGCATGCCGAACTTCATCACGAACTTCATTACAAGGCGGCCATTGACGATTTGGAGGCCAAATTGGTGCTTTCCCAACCCTCCTATAAGGACTTCTGTAAGACACTAAGGGAAAATGTAGGACGTTCCTTTTAAACTTGTCGAATGAGTACAGACCAGAATCATCGCTTTACCTACGTAGATTTATTCGCTGGTATTGGTGGTTTCGCCGCTGTGCTCGAAGCTATGGGGGGTAAGTGTGTTTACGCTGTAGAAAAAGATGCCTCCGCAGCGCAGATATACAAGCGAAACTGGGATCACGATTCCAAAGGTGACATCACAGAGGATGTAAGCGATCAAGGCGTAAACGTACCCGCACACAATGTACTGGTGGCAGGTTTCCCTTGCCAACCATTCTCTAAGTCTGGTGCCCAAAGAGGCATGGATGAAACTAGAGGAACTTTATTTTGGAACATTCTCGCAATAATTCGCGAGCATCAGCCAGAGATGGTCCTCTTAGAGAATGTACGAAATCTAACCGGCCCAAAACATGTGAATACATGGAAGACAATCTACGAGAACCTAAATCAAGCCGGGTATGACATCAGCACAGAAGCGTCGTTGCTTTCACCCCACAGGCTCCCTCCTTCATACGGGGGTACTCCACAGGCAAGGGAACGCGTTTTTATCGCAGCGACTCTCCGGAACCGGAGGAACTCGCCTTCCGAAGCTTTTGTGCCCGGGGAAATCGTTAGTCCGCTGAACTTGGAAAGGTCAGAGGCTGTCCGTTCTTGGAAGATTGAAAACTGGAATCTGGAACGTGATTTGCCTCTCGAAAAGAAGAGTGGAAACCGTACCGACGCGATCAGTTCTAGCGAGATGATGTGGCTGAGCGCATGGGAAGAATTTCTTCAAACTTATAAGAGCGAGCACAAGGGAAAAAACTTACCGGGATTTCCACTATGGGCCGATCACTGGGTTCCTGCCGACCGGATTGAAGACGTATCGGACCAACCTGCGTGGAAACAAAACTTCCTAAAAAAGAATTACGATTTCTACGATCAAAATAGCCATTGGATTCCCTCCTGGATAGCTAAATGGGGCGTCCACTCCGAGAAGTTTCCGCCCTCTAGGAGGAAACTTGAATGGCAGGCACAAGACGAAAACAGCATCTGGAACTGTCTAATCCAGTTGAGGCCATCGGGAGTTCGAGTTAAGCTTCCGAATTACGTTCCGGCACTTGTCGCAATCACTCAAACACCTATCTTTGGTCCTCAAAAGCGAAGAATTTCAATCACGGAAGCTGCAAGGCTTCAAGGGTTGCCTGATGATTTTGATTTCAGTGGTCAGCCAGAGAGCCAAAGTTTCAAGCAACTCGGCAATGGTGTAAACACAGGCGTCGTTTGGCAAGTTTTGAAAGCGCAAGTCGAAAGAGACAAGGAACTGCTTTCGAGATCAGACGCTGGCAGAAACCTGATTTCAGCTTGTGCGTCTTTACCAGAGAAACTTACTTTGAAAACAAAGAGTTAGATTTGTCGGAGGGGGAGAATGCGTACCTACATTGAATGGAATCAACTACTAGCGGATTCGATTTTTACGTTCGAAAAGAGCCAACACCCTGTCTTTATTGATCTGGATGCATCTGCTCTTGAGGAACTCGTAGAAAAAACGGGCTTGGCGTTATCTGAGATTATCACCGAAGTTGCAAAAGCACTTCTTGAAAAGAGTAGCCCGGACTCCAAGTTTCTCAAGAACATTCAATATGACGTTCTAACATGGCGTCGGAATGAATCTACCAAAGATCCAATGTGCCCTCCCCCAGTACTTCCGGTACTTCTTTTAGCCTCTGCAGCAGCTGAAAATATGGGGGAAGGAGAAGTCAAGATCTCCGCCTACTACGTCCACCTGATGCGAATTCTAGAGTTGGACGACACCTTTCGGAAACGTGTAGAAAAGAACTTTCGTGAGCACATAGAACTATTTTTTGATGCCCTCAACGACTGGCTCGATGGAATTGGTGGTGTCAGAGGGACGCCTACCGCGCAGAGACTAGGCCGTGGGCAAATTGCGCTCCCTATGTCTCAGGCTTTGATTAGGGCGGGCGACCGCGATCGCTTATACCTGCAACTAGATCGAGACGGCATTGAGCCTTACAACTCCCTTTCGAACTCAGACGTTGAGGTTCTGACCAATAGTTGGTTGAGGGGTTCGAACTCGGGTTTTACGTCTATGTTCAAGGCGCTCCTTCAGAGCGGCGAATACCGAAGCAGAATGATTGAACTCATCAGAGATGAGATTGAAGCATGGGACGGCTCTGTGCCCCTGCGTGGCTCTAGGGGATCGGGTGAGACCAACGTTGTAAGAGGTAAGCTCGTCGCCACTTGGAAACGTGAGTCGATAGTTTCCAAGTCCTTAGTTTTTTCATTGACCGCTCCTCTGTCGCCAATCGATGCTCCACAGGGGCTTTGGCTCAACGGTTCTGTTGGTGAAGACCTTTTTCAGTTAGTTCCCTTTGGTCAAAACGCGTCCAAGATTGAGGGGCCTCGGCGACTAACAACAGAGTCGCTTCTTAGTGCAAATTTGAGATTTAGCCAGACGAATGGCGTGAGCGTAGAGCGACGAGCAAAACCTATTGTCGTTCTTACGCTTGAAGACCTAAGCGGGTCATATAAAGAAAAAGACAACGTGCAACTCGGCCGCAACTCTATGTTTTTGGTTCGTGACGCGAGTGCCGAGCTAGTGAAACTAATTCGCGAGTATCTAAAAATAAACGCTGTTCCCGGTTATCGCGAACTTTCCTCAAAGGAATTACCTTGGGTTCCCGAAGGATGGTTGATTTTCGACTCAATCCAACTACTCCAATGCAATCCAGTACCTTCGTCGAATTTTAGAAATTACCCAGAACTCGTCTCGAATGAAGAAACAGTTTTGATCCTCGAGGGTGGGCTGAAAGTTCCGGGATTAGGTAAGACCTGGCTTCTTGAGTCTGCACCTCGTCTTACAGCGCTTAGCGACAAGGCGTTGATGAATTTGCGTTTGCTTAAGAATGGCGAACTAGTGGATTCCTGGAGATTGCTTGGGGAACCCGGTCTCGATGCCCTTGCAGGCAGGTTAAATTCAGCGGGTTTGTACCGGGTCCAGTTATATGTAGGGGTTGATCCAAATCCATCCCGAACTATCAATTTCGCAATTGTCGAGGGCAACGAAAGACACCCTGGAAGGTTGTCCCCAAAGAGAATATGCTACGAATTCGAGACTCACTATTCATCACGCATTTTTGGGGGACGAACAGTTGTTGACTTCGAGTCGCCGAAGTTTGTAGGAGCCTCTCACAACCCACTCAACTTAGTAATTCCTCCAAATGAGCCATTTACGAGAAAACCCATGGAGCAATCGAAGATTTCGGAGCTCCCTCCTGAACAATCCAACCCTTTGGCATGTGTGAATACTGGGAGCCACAAATGGCACCTAGAGACCGCAGAGCGTCGCGTTACCGACTCTGAAGGGCAATGTGAATTCTGCCGAAGAAAAAAGACATTTCGAGGCAAACTAACTGACCCGACCGCCGCAGTAGTGTGGAAAAATCTAGAAGAGACCCCCGACCCGAACCTCTTTGCGTATCAAGTTTCGAATCTGTCAGGCACCACCAATTCGAACGATTCTCTTGACCTTGAAGTAGCGAAGGCAGCTTTTCAGTTTATGGGCTATGGTTCGGCGGCAGAACTGCAATCGATCTGTAGCCAAACTGCTACAAAAGCTGGTCTGCACTGGAGAACAGTGGCTGATGAAGCCTTCATGAAATCACTGATCGACTTCGAAATCAATGACAATGGCCAAATTGAGAACTGGGCTGCAGTCGAACCGATGAAACTCCAATACGACTTCGGAGTTCTCGAGATAAACACGGGTAAGGGGGAACTCCCGCCCGTGCAATCCGGCCCTGACTATGCAATGGAACTCTTGCGCCTGCTACCAAACTTATCGAGCATCGCCGGAGACTTGAAGAAGATAAGTACACCTTCGGCACGTTCCATTGCAAAGTTTGATTACAGCACTTTGAGTTGGATACCAGTGGAATATCTATCTGGGGATGGCGTGTATCAGTTCAGAACCGCAACAGGCAACGTTTATGGACTGGCTCGGCACGCTCCTAATGGAAGCGAGACTCTAGTAACCGCGAGCCCTTCGCTCTTGAAGTGGATTGGTGGCACTGGGATAGAGAATCTACTTAGTTACAGTCCAGAGGAGGGAAGAGTCCTTTTGCCTATAGGTTTTCAAGTCCCAGGTTTGTTTAGCCGAGCTCTCTACTTAGCGGCTGGTAAGGATCCTCAGCGTGTAAGTATTGGAACGCAGACCTTCTTGGCGTTTGATTCGATTCCACAAGATTTTGCAACAATGCTCTACACAAAGATGAGGTTCTAATGGCTCAGGTAAATCCAATATATTTGGCGAACTACCTCAAGGATTCCTACTTGAGGTACTTCGACACTCAATACTGGCTGGATGACTCAAACCTGATGGAAGAGCGCAAGGCCATACTTGCAAAACCTGGACAGTTGGTTTCCGACGTCTTCATCGAACCTGTATTGAGATACCCAAGCACTGACAACTACCTAGAACTTTGCGACCGCCTAGATATCGATCGCAGCATCGCAATAAGAGTTTTCAATGCGCTATTCCCTAAAGCAACCGAATACAAACTGAGAAAACATCAAGCCGAGGCAATTGAAGCTAACTTCCAATCTGGAGATGCGCCGAAGAGAAACGTCTGTGTTACCTCTGGTACCGGTTCAGGAAAAACCGAAGCGTTTTGGTTTCCAGTCCTGTTGCGAATCTTAAAAGAAGCTGAAACGTGGCATAGCAAGAAGCCCGATACGCGTTGGTGGAATTCGCCTGACGGATCAGATTGGGAGCCCCTAAGAGCCAAAGAAGAACGCACTGCAGCTGTGCGCACCATGGTTTTGTACCCAACAAACGCGCTTGTTGAAGACCAGATGACGCGCTTGCGCAGAGCGATTAGCAGCCTTTGGAACTCCTCCGATGACAACCCAATCTGGTTCGGTCGGTATACATCAGTCACATTGGGTAATCGAGAATTTCCACCAAAGAAATCGTCCCCTGCCTTCAAGTCAGTTAAGCGTGACCTTCAAGCTTTGGAGTCCGAGCAACGAAAGCTTTTGACAACTGAGTCGGGTAGTCAGTTACAAGACCAGTTTTCAGATCCCTCCGGCGCTGAAATGCTTTGCCGTTGGGACATGATTGCTTCAGCGCCGGACATACTCATCACCAACTACTCCATGCTCAATGTGATGCTGATGCGCAAGGCCGAAGATCCCATTTTTGAGTCCACGAAAAATTGGCTTGCGGAAGACGAGAGTAACGTTTTCACCCTAGTTGTCGACGAGCTTCACCTATATCGAGGCACCTCGGGAACTGAAGTGGCACTCATCATTAGAAACTTGCTTTGGCGCTTGGGTCTAGAAGCATCATCGCCAAAACTTAGAATAATCACTACCTCGGCATCGATGGAGCCGGATGAACAGAGTTACGGTTTCCTATCTCAATTCTTTGGCGTTCCTCAAGACACCTTCACAATCGCCCCAGGTCAACCAGAAAACCTGGAAGTTTTTGACTCTCCATTGTCAACAACCGCCCTTGAGGCGGAGCAACCTGAAAAGTTGTCCAGGCTAATTGCAGCCGCTTGCTTCAACAAGGAAGAGAAGCGCATTAGGGCTACTTCAATGACCGACATTGCAAGCCGGCTTGTGGACTCAGCGGACAGTCTTGAGAGAGAAACCACTCTATTCAAAATCTTTGAAAAACTATCTGGAAATCCCGGAGATACGACGCCACTTAGAGCCCACATTTTCGCACGCACAGCGCGTGGTCTCTGGGCTTGCTCGAACCCAAAATGTGGTGGATGCGAGACTTCCACCGGTTCGAAGAGAAATATCGGCAAGCTTTTCGCCTCGCCAGTGAATTTCTGCGACGCTTGCAACTCAAGAGTGCTAGAACTGCTGTACTGCTTTTATTGTGGAGACGTAAGCCTGGGCGGTTATGTAATAGGTAAACATGACAATGACCGTGTGCTGGGCCCGATTGACCAAGATTCCTCCTCGAATGCCCGCCCAGTATTCGCAAGACAGTATGGGAAATACGTTTGGTATCGCCCAGGCTTTGAAGCACACGAAGGTCAGAAATTTAGCACATGGACTCGTAAGAGTCGCAATGGCAATGGACGCGACACATTTAGTTTCAGCCCCGCAAGATTTGATCACAAGTTGGGTTTACTCGAGAACGCCTTGCCAGAGCAGGATGAAATCACTGGATTGATTTTCCGTACTGACTCAGCCCACGCCGATCTTGTACCAGCTTTACCTCCTCAATGTCCACGATGTGAGGGATCCAGACGCAATGACGACTACGAACTCTACTGGGCAGGTCAAATCAAGTCACCGATTGCAGGGCACACAGCAGGTATGGGCGCCGCTACAGAACTTTATTTGTCGCAGATGCTCGAGTCTTTCGCAATGGCAGCCAGTGAAGATCAAAGGGAAGTAGCCGCAAAAACCATTATTTTTGCCGACTCGCGAGACGCCTCAGCAAAGAACTCTGCGGACATAGCCCGAAAGCATCACCTTGATCTATTGCGGCAAGTAGTCCGTAGACAAGTTGTTTCTGGTGGTCTATCTATAGAGACCATTAAGTCCGCATTTCAGGCACTTTCTAGCGATCTAGAAATCGATGAAATTGGCGAGGCAGATGTTCGCGACTGCGCTCGGTCGATTAAGAGTGGCCACCGGGCGACAATCGCTAAATACCGTGCGATACAAGCAAATGATGGCCTAGGAGAAACCGAATTCCTTCGTCACATGGGTGACTTAATCTCAGCGACGGATGTTTCGCTTATTACTCTTCGGGAGAAAGTCATCGATGAATGCCTGCGCCTTGGCGTGAATCCTATAGGCGTAGCTCCAAGCCAACAAACCTTTGATCAAGCCGTTCCCTGGTTTAGAGCTTACGAACCACCAATTACGGGACTTTGGTCCAGATTCCAAGAGAACCGAGACTACCGAACGCATGCAAGCCATGAGTTGACCGCTCGCCTGCTCCAGATTATTTTTGACCGCTCAGGCAGAGATTTAGAGTCCGCAGGAATTGGATTCTTAGCGCCTAAGTCAGCGGTATCCGTCTCGAGCTTGTCACCTGAACAAAATGCGCAATTCTCCCAATCTTTACTACGTGTCATGGGGCTTTCGAGGAGATTTGACCAACCAAAAGGTGATGACAGTTGGCCTTCGCAAGATACCCCCGCTTCCATCAAGAAATTTCTCGAAAAAGTCTCTAAGAGCAAGGGTCTGAACCTCGACTCTATTTCAATAGTTACGTCCAACTATGTAAAGGAAAACTGGGGGGACAACTGGCTTATTTCTGCGAGCAAGGCAGAAAATTTTGTATTCAAGAGAAATGCAAATGACACAGTTTTTGTCTGCAATGTGTGCAAATTCATCCATATTGAGAAGGCTCTAGGCATTTGCCTGAACCCGAAATGTTCTAGCTTAGAAGAACTGGTTACTCAGCCTTTAGTCGGAAACAGCGAGGATTATTACGCTTGGCTCTCAACCCACGAGCCACGAAGACTTAACATTGCCGAACTTTCGGGCCAGACAAGTCTGGAAGATCAACGTCGCCGGCAACGGCTGTTCAAAGGCGCGGTGCTTGAGCATGCTGGGGAAAATCAGTTGACGAGTCCTTTGGATGTTCTCGCGGTGACGACAACGATGGAAGTCGGTGTCGATATCGGATCGCTGCAGGCGACAGTTATGGGTAACGTACCGCCCCAGCGATTCAATTACCAGCAGAGAGTTGGGCGAGCTGGTCGTGCTGGGCAGGCTCTGAGTTATGCCCTGACCATCTGCAAAGACAATACGCATGATGATTATTACTTCAAGCGTCCTGAGCGAATGACTGGAGATGTTCCACCTAGGCCTTTCTTAGACCTAAAACGCCAGCGCATCGCGCTTCGTGTCATCGCTGCTGAGTGCCTCCGGTTAGCATTCAGAGCTACGCCGATGGCCGAAGATTCCACTTTCCATGCACACGGCAGCTTCGGAAATGTAGAGGACTGGCCGACTTACCGCCCCGTTGTAGACGGCTGGCTAAAGACCTCCCCGGAAGTACCCCTAGTGGTAGCTCGACTACTGGAGCACACCGGGCAAACCCACGACGACTTCCTGGAAGCCGAGACATGGATACGCACGAAACTAATCGACAAAATCGACGAAATTTCGAGTCAAGAGCACTTCATCGAAAATTCCCTATCTGAAAGATTAGCCATTTCTGGTGTTCTACCGATGTTTGGTTTCCCGACTCGCACCCGCTCGCTTTGGACCAAACGCGGATCTCATGACGCCTTCAGCGAAGTTAGCAACCGCGACTTAGAGATGGCCATCTCCTCCTTTGCGCCTGGCGCAACTGTCGTAAAGGACGGAAGGCAGCATGTTGTAGAAGGCCTCATTAATCTTCAAATTTCGAGGCGCGGCATGTTTCCGGCCGAGCCCGTTGTTGATAGCACCATTCCTCTGGGTACGTGCACATTTTGCCAAAGAACATACTTGGATCCCGAGGCGGAAACCTGCATCACGTGCGGTGGGGAACTTCGAATTTTCAACTTAGCTCAACCCAAGGGCTTCAGAACAGACTACAAGGACAAGGATTACGAAGATACAGCCGATCTCGCACCGGTTTCTGGTTCTATGCAATTGACCGAGACCGCCTCTGAAATATCGAGTGTTGACACCCATGAATACTCGTTACGTGGCTTTGACCAGGCTCTGACTGTTCAGTCGAATGACAACAATGGTATTGGCTTTACCTTTAAGGAAAACTTCAAAACTTGGGTTGTTTCGAATGACAGGCAGGCTGGAGACGCTATCCTGCACGAGAGCATCGCTCTGGGAAGTCTTAAGACCTCGGATGTTTTGACGATTACTCCCAAAAAGCTTAATCTCATCGGCGATGGAATCATTGATGCGCGATCCACCGATGCTTGTAGGCCCGCTTTCGTAAGTTGCGCAGAGATACTTCGCTTGGGAGCAGCAGCGATGCTTGACGTAGGTCCCGAGGAAATCAGGTCTGGCGTTAGAGCTACTCAGGTTGAAGGCCATTTGACCTATTCGATGTTCTTAGCTGACAGTCTGGAGAACGGGGCTGGCTATGCACTTGAGTTTGGTAAGCCCGGGACTTTCCAGGACCTACTAGAAAAATGCCGATCCGATTTTGGCGCTATCTGGGGAGCCGATGCTCACTCCAACCAGTGCGATGCTTCGTGTCAGGATTGCCTCCGTGCCTATGACAACAAGCGAATTCACGGATTGCTTGACTGGCGCTTGGGGATTGACCTGATCGACCTGATCTCCGGCAAATCGCTCGATGAGCGTAGGTGGTCAAATGTGGCAGACAAAGCCTTCCAACACCTATCCAATCTAGACTCAGGGTTCGAGTTTGATAAAGGGGATGGATGGAGAAGCGTGACTAACACACTTTCAAAATCAGCCATCGTTGGACACCACCCCCTGATCTCGAGTGCCGACTTCCGGACCTCAGATGCATTTACCGCATTAGAGATGGGAAAGTTTAGAGAGAACGGAATAACGTCCATCTCACTAATGGACTACTACAGCGTTTCGAGGAAACCGCTTGAGGCAGTTACCAAGTTGATTGGAATGGAATGACTAAAAATCTTGCTGAACTAGTGACAGAAGTTTTCGAAATCACTAAGGAGCTGCGAGCGAACAACTTCGCTAATCAAAAACGGAGGCGTACGGTCCTAGAAAATGAGATTCCCGCAAAATTTAAGGAATCCATCTCCAAGCCAGATTCCGAGCTTTACATAAAAGGCTCCGCGGGAGCGGGAAGTGATGCCCATTATCCATTTATCGGGCTATATGAGAGCAAGTTGGCTAGTAAGAGCAAGACAAAGCCGTTTGTGGCTCTAACCTTCAGGGCAGACGGTCAGGGAGCTTACTTATGCCTAACCCACGGGGCGAGGTCTGCTGGAAAGTCAATCAACGAAGTAAAAGCATTATCCCAGAGTTTTCGCGGTAAGTTGCAGAAGCAGTTGGAAGCCAATCCTTCGCTTGTTATGAGCATCGACTTGGGGCATGTTGGGGACAATATCGGGCTTAGAGCAAAAGACTACGAAGCGGCATGCATAGTTGCGCTTCCGGTTGATGGGTCTACTACGGAGAGTGAGTTGCTACAGATGACTGAGGATTTACAAGCACTCGTTAAGACCCTGGAGGCTCCAGCACAGGCAAAAGATCAGTCGATGGGCCTTCTCTTTGCGATTTCGAGCGATGATTTTCAACAGATCATTGCTCAGAGCCCGGATCAAGTCCCGGCTCTCAAAGGGTTGTATGTAGATGGTTTCTCTGCTGGGATGCCGGTCATAATCACGTCCAAGGGTGAACTTGAGTTCCGAGAATTCATAGTTTCCAGCGCCTCCTCATTCGACGCGGAAACTCTCAGTTACAAATTCCAGAATTATTCGCACCGAAAACTATCAGCAGCAGCCAGCGAAAAACTTTCAAAACTCCTGGATGGTCAGGCCGGCAAGTCGATTGGGCCAATACTGGTGAACCTAGCTGAAATATCTCAAATTACATCCTGGACCCGGCAAATCGCTCAAAGTTTCGAGTCACCCATCTTGAAGAAACTAGTGGCTTTCAGAAACGTGATCTTGGAGGGTGTCGCAGGCACTGGTAAGTCATTTGCACTTGGTGAATTAAAGCAAACGGGCTTCTTCGAACTTACTAGCCTCGTGGTTTTTCACCCAAGTTACGGCTACGAGGAATTTGTTGAGGGGCTAAAACCTGCAGATGGAGGTTTTTCAGTTCAAGACGGGATTTTCACAGAAGCCTGCCATCTAGCGGCCAATAATCCTGAAAAGAACTACCTTCTGGTGATTGATGAGATCAACAGAGCCGATACTTCGCGAGTACTCGGCGACCTTATGAATGCGATTGAACCCTCCAAGCGCATAGACCCAAAGACAGCACACGAGATCTTAACTTCGGAGGCTTCGAGTGTATTTGGGGACGGGGTTCTTCTTGGTCTCACCAGAGTGGGTTCACACGGAGGGTACCGAAAGCGATTGGTGGTTCCAAGCAATCTGTACATCCTAGGTACTATGAACACAACTGACCGTTCAATCGGTAGTTTGGATTTGGCTCTCAGGCGGCGTTTCACGTTCATTCGAATGGAGCCAATGCCTGCCTCCATCCTGAGGGAACATGTGTCGAACACCGAATTGCACAAGCACATCGAAACGTGGTCAAAGTTGAATGCGCTGTTGGCAGACGAGATTGGTCGTGACGCTCAATTGGGGCACTCCTACTTTTTTGAGGCAGACGCAGCGCTCTCGAGAGAACTCGGTGGCTCAACGAGTTCAGTCAACATCTGGGCAGACCTTCTGCTGCCTCAACTTTGCGAGATTCTCTTGACTTTTGGTGGCTTGAGGATGATTGAAAATGGTAGCTTCGCCGGATTTGATTTTGATGGATATAGCCTTGGGGTGCAAGGCAATGGTCTTGACGCCTACCCGCATGTAACCACAATCTAACGTGTCGAAAATACAGTTCGGAATTAGCCCAACCGGCAATGGAATTGGCGTTCTCTACTTCACCGCCCGCAGTGGTAATTTCAGGCTAAGAATCGATGTCCTTCCCAAATTCTGGAAACAAGACCCCGGACACATTTATAGGCTCGACCTGGACGAAATTGAGTCCATGGACACGACTGGTGAAGACTTCATTTCAGTAAGTTGTTTTGAGGGTACCTCAATCCAAATTTCTTCCTCCGATTCGAAACTTATCGATGAGATCGGTAGATGCATACTCGAAACCTCATTCTTGGTCGAAGAGGAAGATAGGGAGTCCAATGTCAAACTGCTAGTTCCTGAACTGGTGTCCGCGCACACTTCAACAACTCCATGCTCCAAGGGCACTAATGAAATTTGGGAACTTATCGGAATATTGGATGAGAATACGTCGGGTCAAATTCTTGACATACTAAAAGTTCCAAACTTCGAGAGCATGTCCCAGTTAGATTCCCTGCACAATGGGGCTTCCTTCGCCCAGGATCCAATCGTTGAGAAATTGTCAGCAAAACTGCTACTTCACAAATTGGGGCTCTTATCCAAGCGCATCAAACCGAGATTCGACGTCAGTCGAGAACAGTCACGGGTTTTCAAAGGAAAACTTATCCCCAAATCGCTACTGCCCTGGGCCTCTGGGCAGAGGAGTTACCTAGAATTTGACCAGTCGAAACTTGATTCTGACTCAGACCTGCTCAGGTTGCTTAGGTACGCAGCGCGTCTAGCTCATGACTGCATTCGTAAAGAGAGTTTTTGGGAAAATCGCGCTTCTCAACTAGACCACTTTCTTGGCGATGCCATGCCCATCTCGGCATTCACTGCTAGAAGTCTTGCCCGAGGGATTCGACTGAGGCCCAGCGAAAGAATGTTTGCTGAGGTACTCAATCTTGCTCGCTTAATGATTCTTGGCAAGGCAGACTCGTTCGGAGATTCAGCCGGCCAAACCGTCAAAACTGGACTAGCCACCGGAGTCTTCCTTTCCTCTGCAAGACTATGGGAGCTGCTCCTTGAGAATCACACGCTCGAATCGGGACACCGAATCCAAGCATTCAAGGCACCTGTGCCTATTCGAGCCAACGATGTTGACAGTACTTCAGCCAAGAGACCCGACCTTGCCATTACGGATGCGCGCGGGAGGCTTTTGGCAACCATTGATGCGAAGTACAAAGCCCTCGATCAAATCAAGTTGAACAAAATGCCTGGAAGCGACCAGTACCAACAGTATGCGTACGCGGCTTCACTAGGCTTACCGAGTCTTTTCATCTACTGTGGCGAGAATGAGGAGAGTAGATTCGATCGGGATCGGGTTGTTATCTCTAGCTACGTCCATGTGAGCCAGCCTGTCGTAAGTGTTACGCGATTGCCTTTCCCGCGCAACGGGAACCTTGAAGCTTGGTGGGATGAAATTGAGGACTTGATCCGCCCAGTAGTGAGTGACCTCTTGCTAGAGAAAGGTGGCGAAGTCACTGCGGAGTTGTTCGAGAATCTTAGCCATCGACTCGCGAACCACTGATGCTCCTCTTGAAACAGAAACGCCTGCTTCATACTCAATATTCAGACTGCTAAAAATACCGACGACTAAGACTTCTTTGGTCTCGTCACCTTGGAGTTGCATACCCAACTTAGTTGCGACCGAAACGAGAAACTCGCGCTTCTCAGTGGAACCATTACCCAGCTCTGCCAACTGTCTGTCAATGGACATCAAGTCGCAGATTTCAACCATGATGTCTTGCTTATTCATTCAGCGATACTCCCCGTAAAATCTTCCCCAATGGTCACGTCTACCTTACCCCGGTTCGTGGAGATGGACATCCGGGGCTATTGTTTAGACGGCACTCGAATTCATGCTCTAGTTGTTGACACTGCTCCTAGCGAGGAACCTTGCTACCGGTTCTAAGTCCATTAATGACGTAATTCGCCAATGAACTCCAGCTAAGGCCGGCAAGTTGGCGTGAACCGAGATAACCGACCCCTAGTCCACCTACTGTTTGTCTAGATGTACCAGCACCTCGCTAATTTAGCTCTTGAAATTTGCTCTTCATGGTGGGGTTGTTCTTAGTCAACTTCTTGATTGTGATCTCCTGCGCCTTGTCGTTTGCGATTCGAAGGTTACGGTCAGTTGTCAATAGGGCTTCCTTAACCTTCTCTAAGTCTGCAATGCTGTCGTCGATGCGCTTGATGGCTTCCTTGAAGTTCTTCGATGCCCGATCATAGTTCACTTTGAATCCATCCTGGAACTTCAGAAGGTCGGCCTCAAAGTTAGCAACATCTATGTTCTGCGCCTTGACCACCGCTAGTTCGTTCTTGATCTCAATAGTCTTCTGAGCTGCGTTACGAAGCAGTGTGATGAGAGGGATAAAGAACTGGGGGCGAACCACGTACATCTTTGGATACTTGTGGCTGACATCGACGATTCCGTTGTTGTAGTAGTCATTCTCGGGCTCTAGAAGCGAAACCAAAACGGCGTACTCGCAACCCTTTTCATTGCGGTCCTTGTCGAGTTCCTTTAGGAAGTCTTCGTTCTTCTTCTTTGTGGCTGTGGTGTCGGACTCGTTCTTCATCTCGAACATGATCGAGATGAACTCAACCTTGTCGGCCGAGAAGTCCTTGAAGATGTAGTCACCCTTCGAGCCGGTCTTGGCATCATTGTCTTTCTCGAAGTAGGCATTTGGGAATGCTGCAGAGCGAATTGAGTTGAACTCGTGTTCGCAGTGCTGCTCAAGAGTTTCGCCAACCATCTTGGTTGAGAGTTTTGCCTTGAGGTCACGAAGGCGCTCGATCTGGTCTTCGCGATCCTTTAGTTGTGCATCGCGGTGCTTGAGTTCGTCGTCGTATTTGTCCTTCAGACGTTTGGCTTCAAGTTCCTGCTTGAGTTGCGCCTGGTTTAGTTCTGCTTTGAGTTCTGCTGCCTTCTTCTCCAGATTTGCCGTTGCCTTAGTCACTTCGAGTTCCTGCGTCGTTTTCGCATTTTTAGCTTCGTTCTTTAGGCTCGCGATCTCCTCGGCAAGTTTCGCCTTCTCTGCTTCCAGTTTCTGGGTGAGTTTTGCCTCCGCCAGTTCAATGGCAGTCTCACTGGCAAGCTTGGCATCCTCTAGACGCTTGTGAAGCTCGGCGTCGAATTCTGCTGTGCGAACCTGGCTGATGATGTCCGCATAACCGGCTTCGTCCACCTTGAATGCTTTGTGGCAGTTAGGGCAGGTGATTTCGTTCTGTGGGGTTGTCATTTGGATTCCTTAGTTAGTTGACTTCTTTAACATCGGCAGTGCGACTAAGCGCAATCCCGCATGATTTTCAATTTTCTCTAGCACTTTTGGTACTAGCTGCTCCATACTCGAGGCCTCAACGCCCATTGAGAAGATTGGATCGGCGAAGTCTTCTTCAGCCGAATAGAGATGAGCAGTGCAACGGTACTGCGACATCTTCATTACTCGATTGTTTTCCGGGTGTACGAATTCGCGCCACCGGAGCCAAAAGCGAACTCTGTTGAATCCCGGTTGGTCAGGGCGAAGCACTATCCGGTAACCATCGTTGAGAGTTATTGTCGCGTGTGCCTGTTCATTGACTTGGAAAAGTTCGGCCTGAAGCCCGAGCTTGTTCTGCAACTCGTGACGCACCTGTTCGCCTTCAAGAAGTAGTGCTTCCTCTGGAAACAGGAGTTTGAGAGTTTCGACGTCCCTATTCATTGTTATGCGGC
>JACCDK012104783.1_pt1 | contig 15492 bp, 12 predicted proteins | sample 7445871 | NCBI WGS metagenome assembly JACCDK01 (sample SAMN15323436, study PRJNA562643) | freshwater metagenome | isolation source: river surface water | place: USA:Blue River Watershed | collected 2017-08-15 | reverse complement strand
TTTTTACGATGAGGTTCTTTAGTGCTCGGTTATCTCTAGTGAGCTCGGCAACCATGGTTTTATAGTCAGAGAGCTGCTGCTCAAGCTCCTTCACCCGTTTGAGCTCAGAGGCTTCCAAACCCCCGCATTTAGAACGCCAATTGTAAAAGGTTGCGACACTGATGCCATGGCTGCGCAATACCTTAGTCACGGCAATACCGATTTCAGCCTCTTTGAGAATCGCCACAATCTGATTCTCTGTGAATCGGGATTTTTTAATAAAACCTCCTGTTGTGAATACTGCCATAAACAACAGAAAATTCCACTTCTAAAATGTCTACTTATGCTTTGGGATTACACATTAACATTTGATCGCAATAAATTAAAATTGAATAAAATTATTTATTCAATTTAGAAAGAATAAATTTTTGCAATAATTATGAAGGTGTTTATGGAGTTATTTAAAAGATATTGGCGATTTTTATTAATATAGCTAAAAATTAAGTCCAAAGTAGTCTTTAATTTTATCAATTACATATTGAAGTTCCTGAATTCCTAACGATGGCTGTAGTCCAATCCAAAATGTGTTGTTCATTACAATATCAGTGTTGGTAAGATCTCCATGCACTCGATAGTTTCTGTTTATCATGTATGGTTGACGGGTCAAGTTGCCGGCAAACAAAAGTCTAGTTCCAATTTTTTCTTGATTCAGATAGTCTAAAAGATCTACCCTGCTTGTTAAAGCTTCTGGTTTCAAAGTTAAAGGAAATCCGAACCAAGATGGCGAGCTCTCTTTAGTGGTAGATGGGAGTATAAAGAATTCCTCGCATGGTTTAAGTCCTTCATGCAAAATGTTAAAGTTTTGTTTACGTTTATATATGAATGAGTCAAGCTTTTGTAGCTGAGCTAGACCACAGGCTGCTTGCATATCAGTAATTTTGAGGTTATATCCTAGATGGCTGTAGGTATATTTGTGATCATAACCTTTAGGTAAATCTCCTAGTTTCCAGCAATAGCGTTGACCACAAGTGTTATCTTTGCCTGGGGGGCAATAGCAGTCTCTACCCCAATCCCTAAAGCTTTCAGCAATTTTCTTTAATTCAAGGTTATTTGTAAAAACTGCGCCACCTTCGCCCATCGTTATATGATGAGCAGGATAAAAACTCAGGGTTGCAATATCGCCAAAAGTGCCAACCATTTTTCCGTTATAAGTTGTACCAAGAGCATCGCAGCAATCTTCTATTAGCCACAAATTGTATTTTTTGCATAGACTTTGAATAATATTAAGATTGAATGGATTACCAAGTGTGTGTGCAAGCATAATTGCCTTGGTTTTTGAGGAAATTGCACTCTCTATCTTCGACGAATCGATATTATAATTTCCTAATTCTATATCTATAAAAACAGGAACAGCTCCATACTGGAGTATGGGATTAACGGTAGTTGGAAATCCTGCGGCAACACCTATAACTTCATCCCCAGGCTTTATTGCCCTATTTCCAAGTTTTGGTGAGGTAAGAGTGTTAAAGGCAATTAAATTTGCAGAAGATCCAGAATTAACAGTAATTAAATGATTAACACCGAGAAAGTTTGCAAGACCTGATTCAAAAGCATTATTAAAACGACCTGTTGTAAGCCAACCATCAAGTGATGCTTCAACCATATTTTTCAATTCTTCCGAGCCAAGGAGTTTTCCGGAAGGGGGAATCAAAGTATGACCAGGAATAAATGATTGATTAGCAAAGTGGTTATTGGAATACTCTTCAACTAATTTAAGTATTTTATTTTTGAGCAATTGTTGACTGTGCATTTTAAAATGAAAATATATTGATAAAGTAATTAACGAAATTTATGAAAGTAATTTTTGAGTAAAACTATAAAAGAAGCAATTATTAGACTAATAAAAAAACCTAAAATAATTATAGTAAGATGATTACGATAATTTACACTTTGTAATTCAATACGTCCTAAAACATGAGGTTGATTACTTTCTATGTAATTAATAATGCTATTTAACATAAAAAAATTATTTTGAATTCTATTTATTTCAACAAAGAGAGGCGAATTCAAAATATCATTTTCTAATGATGATTTTACTTTATTATTAATCAAATTTTTATAGAAATATTGTAAATCTTTTTCCGTTTTGATTTGCTCTTTAATATTTTGAATTACTAGTCTTGTAATATCAGATTGTGAATTTCGGATTATAGTAATTAAGTCATTTATACATGCAACTACTTCACTCTCAGTATTTAAATTGACCTTGATCATTACTGTGTTAGGTAATAATTTATAAGGAGATATTATTATTTTCGGAGTTGTTCCAAGTTTTATAAAATACTCACCATTTATATTTTGATTGCATGAATCAACTGATAAATACTCATTCTTAATCCTAGTAATTAAGAGAGATGGGTCTTCCAGTGGGGTTCCATTGGGATAGATACTAGGGTTTGTAGTTTTAGCTAATTGAATTAACGCAATACCAGTATATGTAGAAGGGGTGATCAAAACTACAATACTAGATAAAAAAAAACCGATAAGGCAAAAAAGAGATATGAATTTCCAGTTTAATGCGTAAAAATCCAAAACATCTTTTAAAGTTATTTCTTCTTCGGTATTTTTTTGATTATTATAATTAGGAAATTTATTTAAATTCATATATTTTATTTAGTTTATTTTAAATTGAAAAAATTATAAACAAAGATAGATTTTCACTTTAGTTTTGTAAGTCCTACTAGGTGATTAATCTTAGGTTTATATAATAAAGGTGGTATCAACTTTTTTAGCAAGCTTTTAAAACCTGAATAAAATACATGTTTAGTAGTATTTGATTGTAAAGGATACATTTGAGGTATGTAATTAAAGACTATGGGCTTGAAAAAAGACTTAGTTAATGTTAGATTCAACGACTTTTCAGTAAAAAAATGTAAATGTGATGAGGTATCGTATGCATGAGTTTCTCGTTCGGATGCTTTTCCGCATGGGGTAGATATAAAAATTTGACCACCATCTTTCAATTTACTTCTTAGCATGCTTAATGTTTCAAGAGGATCAATTAAATGCTCTATAACTTCAATCATGTATATAAGATCAAATTCTTTGTGAGGCAGATCTGAAATTTTTTTAACTTGTATTAGGTCATTTTTGATGTACAAGCTATGACATGCAAGATTTGGTTCAAGACAATATATAGTTGCATTGTTTTGCAATATTCTTTTAAAAGTTCTTGATATATGAGCATTTCCAGCCCCAAAATCAAGTAAATTTATTTTTTTTGAAAATTTTGGGAGCTGTCCTATCAAAAAATCTAGAAGCCTAGCGTTTCTCTCGTCATATATCTGTAGGAACTCATCAGATTCCTTTTCAATTAAATTTTCTCGAATACAAATGCCTTGAGTTAGACTTTTTGGAGGGGTAAAAAAATGTCCGCATGTATAATTCTCACATTGATAAATATCATTATTATGTTTTGATGTAAATATAAATCTAGATTTAGAATTGCATATCGGACAAATTTTACTCAAAGTATCTAAATTTTTCATAAAATAATATTTTTTTGTTGCTTTAAGAGTATTAGATTAAATTAATATTGTAGTAAACAAAATGATACAATATTAAGAAAACTAATAAATTTAAATTTTATGTTAAGTCCTCAAAAAATCATTTTAGCAAAAAAACGATTATTAAAAATGCATTTTGAAAGTGGCGTCGGTCATATTGGCGGCAACCTCTCATGCATCGAAAGTTTAATGATTGTTTTTCATGAGTATCTTAACGATGAAGATGAATTCATACTATCAAAAGGACATTCTGCAGGAGCTCTGTATATTACTCTTTGGACAAAAAAATTACTACAAGATGATGATCTGTGTAAATTTCATAAAGATGATACGTTATTAGGCGGCCATCCACCATCATCTGGGGTTCCGCGAGTTTTATTCTCTACAGGTAGCCTAGGTCACGGAATTTCTCTTGCAGCTGGAACGGCTTTAGCTTTTAAACTTAAAAATGAAAAAAGAAATGTATTCTGTTTAGCATCCGATGGTGAGATGCAAGAGGGCTCAAGTTGGGAAGCCTTGATTTTTATTGCGCATCATCAGCTTATTAATTTAACCGTACTTATAGACTGTAATGGTTTTCAGGGATTTGGAACTACTGCTGAAATTGCTTCTATGTCGGATTTGATTGTGAAATTGTCAGGCTTTAAAGTTGATGTTCTTTGCGTGAATGGACATAATCATTCAGAAATTAGAAATGCCTTAGATGCTAAAACAAGAAACCCTAAAATCATCCTACTTAATACTATTAAGGGTCACGGCGTAAGTTTTATGGAAAATCAAATGGAATGGCATTATTTAGCTTTAACTGAGTCACAATATTACCAATCTATAAGAGACTTGGGGGATTGATGCGTAAGGAATTTGCGAGCTCCTTGATTGAAAGGGCAAAACGCAAAAACATGGTTTTCCTAACTGGAGACCTTGGTTTTATGGCCTTAGAAGATTTGCGCGCTCACATGGGAAGTCGTTTCATAAATATGGGCGTATCAGAACAAAATATGGTGACAGTTTCAGCTGCCCTTGCAAAACAAAAACTTGAAGTCTGGGTATATACAATTGCGCCCTTTTGTTACGCAAGACCTTTTGAGCAAATAAGAAACGATATAGCATTCCATAATTTACCAGTTAAATTAGTTGGAAATGGTGGCGGATATGGATATGGTGTAATGGGCCCCACTCACCATGCAATTGAAGATTATGGAGTTTTACTTACCTTACCAAAAATGTCAGTTTACATTCCCGCTTTTGGTGTTGACGTAGAAAGTATTATTCATAGGGTTGCTGAGGAATCTAACCCTTCGTATCTAAGGCTTGGCAGGGATGAAAGCCCTAAAAATTATGTTGTGCCGGCTTATGAACCATGGCGACAAATAATTGATGGGGATGGTATTGTTGTAATTATTGTAGGATCGATTGTTGGAAGATATTTAGAGGCTCTATTTCAGTTAAAAAAAATTTTTCGGCCAAATCTTTGGATATTATGCGAACTACCATTAAATAAAAATCAAATACCTGAGAGAGTTTTGCAGCAGATTTGTGCAAAGAAAAGGTTGATTATTATTGAAGAACACGTATCTAGAGGAAGTTTTGGTTCTGAATTTGCAATCTTCTTATTGGAAAAAGGTATACAGCTACAATTTTTTAAGCAATTCAGCGCTAGATGTCATACCTTTGACTCATATGGTTCTCAAAATTATTTACGGGACAAGTCTGGTCTCGGAATAAATGACTTTTTAGAATACTTAAATTAATTTTGACTATAAATGTCAGAAAACAAAATAAATAAACATATACAAAATTTAGTTGGGCCAATATTGATACTTGGCGCTTCAGGATTTATAGGTGCAAATTTATTCCACAGAATCGGAAAGTGTCGTAATGATGTTTATGCAGTAGTAAAAAATAAAAATGCATGGCGATTGAATGGGGTAAGTGAAGATAGAATTATCGAATGTAATTTGCTTGATATTACTTCTATAAAAAATCTAGTCGATTCCATTTCTCCTAAAACAATATTCAACTGCGTCGCTTATGGCGCATATTCATTTGAAGAAGATCCTTCCAAAATTTACTCAACTAACTACCTAAGTCTAGTTAATCTAATTTCAATAATTGCTAAAAAGGATATTAGAGCATTTATTAATGCTGGGAGTTCTTCTGAATATGGAAATAATTCATCTGCTCCGAAAGAAGGAGATGTTTGTGTTCCTAACAGCCACTATGCAGTCTCAAAAATGAGTGTAGCTAACTACCTAACATACATGGGGAAGAATTTAAATTTCCCTTGCGTTCACTTACGTTTGTATTCTGTTTATGGTGAGTTAGAGGATACATCAAGATTAATTCCCAATATAGTGAAATCTGCTATTAATGGCGAATTTCCACCGTTTGTCGAACCTGAAACCTCTAGAGATTTCATTTATGTTTCTGATGTATGTAATGCATTTATTATTGCTGCGGCTATGATGGGGCCAAACTTATATGGTGAAATTTATAACATTGGAACTGGACGAAAAACAACTATAAAAGAATTAGCATTCCTAACAAAAGAGCACTTTCAAATTGATAAGTTCCCAGAATTTAATACTATGGAGGGAAGAGCATGGGATTTGCCTGATTGGTACTCAAATTCCGATAAAGCATTTAAAACATTTGGTTGGAAAAGTGAAATTGAACTAAGGGAAGGGCTCGAGCTTACTAAGGTTTGGATACAAACATTGACGGATCAAGTTTTTACAAGTTTAACTAAGAATAGAAGAATTTATCAGCAGCAAAGTATCAGCGCGATTATCGCATGCTATAAAGATGAATTAGCTATTCCTGAAATGTATCAAAGACTAACTAATACTTTTAAAAAGATTAACGTAGATTACGAAATAATATTTGTTAATGACTGCAGCCCAGATTCAAGCGCAGAGATAATACAGTCATTATCATCCAAAGATTCATCTGTTTTTGGAATTAGTCACTCAAGAAATTTTGGGTCACAAATGGCGTTTCGAAGTGGAATGGAACTCGCTACCAAAAATAGTATAGTTCTATTAGATGGAGACCTGCAAGATCCACCAGAATTAATCGAAAATTTTTATCAAAAATGGCTTGAGGGCTATGATATCGTTTACGGTAAAAGAGTTAAGAGAATTATGCCGTGGTATTGGGAGTTAGCATATAAAGCTTTTTATCGTATATTTGATAAATTTAGTTATATAAAAATACCCCATGATGCAGGTGATTTTTCACTTATTGATAGAAGAGCGGCAGATTGGCTTTTACAATGTGGAGAGCGAGATCTTTTTATTAGGGGATTACGGGCGTATGTTGGATTTAGACAAGTTGGCGTTGACTATGTCAGGCCTGAGCGCAAGTATGGTAAATCAACAAATAATCTATTTAAAAATATAGGATGGGCTAAAAAAGGAATTTTTTCGTTTAGTGACACGCCAATTAATTTATTAACTTCTATAGGAATTATTACATTTTTGGTTTCTATATTAATTGCCTTAACAGCCGGTATCCTTAAAATATTTTATCCAGAGATCGCCCCGAGAGGATTAACCACAATTCTCATTTTATTATTGGTATTTGGGTCTTTTAACTTGTTTGCGATTGGATTAGTTGGTGAATATGTTGCAAAAATAATGAGTGAGGTTAAGGCAAGGCCGCGATTAATACGATCTGCATTAATAAGAAATGGAACAATTTCAGAATTATTACCAGATGGAAAAGTTAAAAACTATAAGATTTAATAGGTTTATGAATCAAAGAAAATGTCCTGTGTGCAATTCAAATGCAACCCATTCAAAAAATTTCATCGACGAAAACATAGATAGCAAAAAAATTACTACATATACTTTCTCATCTCGAAAAGAGCCAGAATGGATGTGTTACAAGTTAATTAAATGTTATACGTGTGAGCTTGTTTATGCTCCAAGTCCACCCTCTGTAGAGGAGCTATCTAGTGCATATCATCAGGCTCATTTTGATAGTAGCGAAGAAGCAAATGATGCAGCATTTGTATATTTTCGAGAGATTGAAAATATATTGAAGACATTACCTGAAAAAAAAATCGCCCTTGAAATAGGTTGCGGTAGCGGAATTTTTTTAGAGCATTTAAAAAAATATGGTTTTGAAAAATTAGTTGGAATTGAGCCTTCGATTGCTGCGATTCAAACAGCTCCATCTCAAAGGCAGGAATGGATTAGACACGGAATTTTCGAAAATATAGAATTAAATTCTGAATCATTTGATTTGATCTGTTGTTTCATGACATTAGAGCATGTTCAGTCCCCTACATCCTTAGCACAGTCAGCATACCAACTTCTTAAAAAAGGCGGAGCATTTGTAATTGTCACACATGACTACAACAGTTTAATTAATAAACTGCTAGGAAGGCGATCGCCAATAATTGATATTGAGCATTTGCAGCTTTTTACTAAAAAATCAATAAATATAATGCTTCATGAAAGTGGATTTAGAAATATATCAATAAAAAAATTCAATAATTACTATTCGTTAAAGTATTGGTTGAGACTCGCCCCCCTTCCAAAGATATTTAAAAAATTCATGCAATTGATTTTGCACAGAACAAATTTACAGAGCGTTAAATTGAGGCTAAATGTGGGGAATATAATTTCTGTAGGCTATAAGACTTAATTAATAAATAAGCGTGAAAAAAATAAGATTTCAACCAAAAGTTTCAAATGGAATTACTGAAGCATTAGTATTTTCGGTAATAATCTTAGGGTCGTTATTTCAGGGAATTTTCTTTCAAGACTATCATCATTATGGGTTAATGCTGTCAAATGCGTCAGATTTATCTAGTGGGAAATTGCCATATAAAGAAATTTTTATTCAGTATGGAATTCTGACCACCATAGTTCATAGCCTAGTATATACACTTTTTAAAAGTATGCTAGCTCTAACAGGTATAACGGCATTATTTTATGCTACCGGGATACTAATCTTAAAGAAAATATATGACCACTGTTATCCAAAAAATAAATTCGGAATATATTTTTTAATAGTATGCTGCATATTCCATCCAGTTATATTTCTGCCATGGAGTAATTACATTTCATTTCCATTTTTAATGCTATCTATCCTGATTTTAATTACTGAGGATGGAGTGGAAAGTATAGTAAAAAATACTCTTTGTGGAATATTCTTTGGTTTGGCAATTCTAGCAAGGGAGGGAAATATAGTGGCCGTCGTAATAATTATATTCGCCTTCACGATAACAGATATTTTTTTATACAAAAAATCATTAAAAAAAGTACTTGCTAGATACAGCACAATTTTAATTGGGATGATGTTAGCAGTGATCCCATTTTTCATTTATTTAGCCGTTAATAACTTATTCTTTTATTGGAAAATTCATGCAATAGATTTGCCTAAGATATATGTGGAGGTTGTATTTCCAAATATTAATTTTTATAAGTTTTACTTAAGATTCTTTAAACAATTAATTATTGGTTTATTAAATTTTGATGTTAGATGGCTTTTAATTGGAGCAATAGTTTTTGTTAACCTAATTGGAATCTATAGATTTATTTTCGGAACAACTAAGACAAGAGAAACTTTAGTTATTGCAATGGTATCTATAGCGTCATTAGCTCTCATGGTATCAATGCTTCACATACCAGAAATATTCCGATTTGCATCCGGTGGAATTCTTGGCCTAATAGTACTTTTTTATATTTTAGAAAAAAAACCTTGGGGAATTTATTGTATTTTTTTTATAATTGGTGCTTTGAGTGCTACATTATTTTCTGGCTCTTCTGGTATAAAAATTTCATTCCAATTTTTTCAAAATCACCATAATTTAAGGTCAGTTAATATTGAGGGCTTTAAAGGGCTTCTTTGGGCAGATGACAGAGCTTTTGCATATGAGAAACTTTCATTAGATTTTAAAAAATTAAAATCTAATACCTGTAGATTTCGTTATCATTATAATGCAACAGATAATAACTTTCTTACATTCTTAAGCCCATTTAATAAATTTCAAATTGCTCCTCATAACTTTTCAAGTGATACATACTCAAGTTTAAAGTTTGATGAACTGAGACCAGATTTAAATTATTCAAAAAAGATTTTTGAAGCCAATGATATTGTTATATTTAATTATGCTGGCAATTCAAGTGATCATTTTTATGATAAGTATGCTGTCTTTGGCTCATATGACCTAGATGGTCAGCGCTTAAGTGTGTTGGTACCCAAAAGTTGTGCAATGTAAGGTAAGTTAAGTTAAGGTACTTTTCCCTCCTTAGGTTTTCCCCGGAACTTTGGGATAGTTTAAAAATTTATTGGAAATAAGTAATGGCTGTAATTCGTAAGCTAATCGGGCTTTTGACCCCGCAAGAGAAAAGAAAAACCTTAGTGTTAGTGCTGCTGATTTTTATGATGGCACTCGTAGATGCTATTGGTATTGCATCAGTCATGCCATTTATAGCAGTGGTATCAACACCGCAATCAATCCAGACTAACTCTTTGCTTGCATGGCTTTATCAATATTTTAATTTTTCGAATCAAAATCATTTTTTATTATTTCTTGGTTTTATTACTCTTATTCTATTAATTGGGGGACAGGCATTAAAAGCGTTAGTTACTTATTGGCAGGTCAAATTTGCAATGATGTGCGAATATAGTATTAGTAAGAGATTGATGGAACGATACTTAAACCAACCATATGAGTGGTTTCTAAATCGAAATAGTTCAGAGCTGGGCAGGGTCTTGCTCTCCGAAGTCGGTACTGTGATAGGTGGTGGCCTCATGCCATTACTGAGTCTAATAACTCAGGGCGTCCTAGCTATTGCTTTACTTATTCTTTTGATTCTTGTAGATCCGATTCTTGCGTTAGTAGTTAGTTCGTCTATTGGTGGTATTTATCTTGCTACGTTTTTAATTAGTAGAAGATTTTTAACTCGTATTGGTATTGAGCGGGACAGGGCAAATAAAGAGCGTTTTTCAGCTGTAAGTGAAGCTTTTGGTACCAATAAGGAAGTGAAAATTATTGGCCTAGAGTCTTTTTTTGTGAAGAGATTTGATCTAGCGGCTAAAATATTTGCTCGACATCAAGTTTCATCCACAACAATAAGTCAGATGCCGCGTTTCGCGCTTGAAGCAGCTTCTTACAGTGGAATCATTTTGTTATTACTTGCCATAATTTCAGATGGCCATGGAATAGCGTTAGCTTTGCCAACAGTGGCTTTATATGCGATTTCGGGTTATCGATTAATGCCTGCATTACAACAAATTTATAGTTGCTCAACCCAATTACGCTTTATTGGTCCAGCAATTGATACGGTGAGTGATGGTATGGCAAATCTTACAGAAGTAGAAAATAGGTCAGATAGTTTGATTCCGATTAATTTTAATGAGTCAATTCAATTAAATAATATCGAGTTTAGTTATCCTGATACCACTTATCAAATTTTATTTAATTTAAATTTAAAAATTCCAGCATATAAGACTGTTGGAATTGCAGGTCTTACTGGTAGTGGTAAATCAACAATTATTGATCTTATTCTTGGATTGCTTGAGCCTCAAAAGGGAGAGCTTACAGTTGATGAACTTAAGATTACTGGTTCTAATCGAGGAAATTGGCAGAAATTAATTGGCTATGTCCCGCAGCAAATTTATCTAGTGGACGATAGCATTGCAGCAAATATTGCATTTGGTATGGATGATATTGATCATGATGCTTTGATTTGTGCCGCAAAAATTGCTAATTTACATGATTTTATAGTGAATGATCTTCCAAATGGATACAAAACAAAAGTTGGCGAAAGGGGGGTTCGGCTCTCAGGTGGGCAATGTCAACGTATTGCTATCGCAAGAGCACTTTATAGATCTCCCAAAATCCTAATTTTTGACGAAGCAACTAGTTCACTGGATGGCGTTACAGAAAATGCAGTTATGGATGCTGTTGTTAGCTTAAGAAATAAAATTACTATAATTCTTGTTGCACATAGACTGACAACATTGCGAAACTGTGACGAAATTTTCCTTATAAGTGAAGGAAGAGTGTCTGCCAGAGGCTCCTACAATGAATTAAGTCAGACAAATCCAATGTTCAGGAAAATGTTAGGAAAATAGTATACTTAAACCAAGTTGCATTTTATTGAGTAATAATAATAATTTTTTGTCAATCCTGTTTGCGCCAAAAAATAAGTCAAAAAGCCATCAGACAAATGGCTGTTAGACAAATTTGCCGTCTAAACATGAAGCATTTAATATTTTTGAGTGATTAAGCGAATAATTTCTGCGCACGAATCAATTCTTAATGGCTAAATTTTTAAAAGAAAATTTCATGATTCAAAAAATAAAAAATAGAATTAATGCCCTTTTTGAAAGTAAATTTAATAATAAAATAATTCCCCAATTGATTCTGTCAAAAAAGAAAGTTAAACAATACTCATTACCTTTTCAAGGTTATTGGAATGAAGTTTCTGCAGAAATATATCAAGCTTCAGAAGACGATGATGGAAGGCTATTTTTTAAAAATCCAATTGTAATAAATCATTTAGCATCAGAAGACTATTTGTTGGGGTATAAACTGGTTAATAAAATCATGGCCCACAGGCTCGGCCCGGATATCTTGAATAAATGCAGCACTCCGCCCTGGGGAAGACCTTTTTTGTTGAAAAATTTCCCCTTCCTCTCGCCAACGACGGCAAGTCATTTGTCCAATATTTTGGCCATTCAAGATGTCTTCAAACTTGATATTGCTGAATGTAAAACTTTTATAGATTTTGGTGGGGGATATGGGGGGCTTGCTAGATGTTTAGTGCAAATATCTAATTTGATTCAAGTCTCAATTATAGACTTACCAAAAATGCATCATGTACAAAAAAAATATTTAGATGCTACTACGAGTTTTGCAACTAATGTTCAATTTTTTTCGGAAGCTAATGATTTACATGGATTTAATTATGAGATATTTAATGCTAGCTTTTCTATGTCTGAGGTTCCAATTGCAAATCGTCAAGGTATTGAGAATTTAATTTTCAATAAATGTCGTAGATGTTTCATAATATTTCAAGATAGTTTTAATGAAATCAATAACAACTCCTATATGCATGAGCTGGCTGAGAAGTTAAAAGCAAGGGGGTGGGATGTGGCTATCAAAAAATATAGTTGGTATGAAACAGGTTGCAATACCTTGGTAGCAAAAAATATTAAGAATTGATTTTTATGTTAACTTGAGTGTATGCATAATAATTATATAAATGAAAAAGTTTTTAACTTTCACAATTGCTTTGATATGAGTAGTCAGTTATTGACTGAGCAAGATCAAGACCTCTTGCTTAAGGAGGTTGGGGAAGGCTGGTTTAAGTTTTACAAGAAGAATATTTTCATAACTGGCGGAACCGGTTTTATAGGAAAGTGGTTAACGTACAGTCTTATTTCGGCAAATAAAAAATATTCACTTAATTGTAAAATTACATTACTTACAAGGAATCCTGATGCATTTCTAAAATTAAATCCATCACTTCGAGATGATGCAACGATAAGTCTTAAAAGTGGCGATGTTAGATTTTTCAAGCCACCAAATGAGAAATTTGATTATATCATTCATGGTGCTAATGATATTGCTAATCCAGTCTTACCGTTAGAGAGTTATGATGTTTCGTGTTTAGGCACAAGATCAATGTTAGATTTTGCTGTCAAGACTGGGACTAGAGATTTTCTGTTAATTAGTTCGGGGGCGGTATATGGAAGTCAGCCCCGCGATCTAGATTTAATTCCTGAATACTATAGTGGATTCCCAGAAAGAAATTCTAGAGCATCAGTTTATGGACTTGGAAAAGTAGTTTCAGAATGGTTGGCATCAGAATACGCCCGTAAGAATCAGTTAGATATAAAAATTGCTAGATGTTTTTCGTTTGTAGGTCAATACCTGCCTATGGACAGAAATTTTGCGATTGGTAATTTTATAAAAGATGCATGCGATGGTGATGTAATTAATATTCAAGGGGATGGAAGCCCAGTAAGAACCTATCTTTATGCTGCAGATTTAACAGTTTGGCTCTGGAAAATTCTTCTATATGGAGATTGTGGCGAGGCCTATAATGTCGGCGGAACACAAAAAATATCAATAGAGGAATTGGCTTACCTTGTACGTAAATTATTAAACCCTAGTTCAAAGGTAGAGATTAAAGGAAAAAAAATATTAGAAATTTTGCCTGCTAGGTACGTTCCAGATGTAAGCAAAGCCAAGACTTCTCTTGGCTTAAAAGAAACTGTTAGTTTAGATGAGTCAATTATTAGGACTGCAAATTGGTATATGAATTTATCCAAATCTAGTGTTGAATAAATTGCTTTTTCCGATCATTTTAAGACTCCATAAAATGTAAGATTTTTTGAATTTATTTATTGGCATCAAATAATCATGGCAAGAAAATAAATGCAAATAATTAAGACGGTGCTTACAATTAAAAGCTACTATAAACAAAAAAAGTATTAGTAAGTGGATTTAGTCTCAGAGAAATAATGAAAAATAACAAATTAATCCTTGAAATTTGCATACCAACATACAATAGGCATGAGCAATTAGCACATTGCTTGAGTTCAATTTTCCAGAGTTTAATTAAGATAGAGAGTAGCAAGAGGAAACTAATAGGAATAAGAATTCACAATAATTCTGTATATGGACTTGACCTGTACGAAATCCTAGTAACATTATATAGAGAAAAATTTGAAAAACTTGAAATAGGAGGTTTTTATTATTCAATTTCTGGAGTGGATATTGGTTCCCCTTCAAATAATTATGGGGTTCTTCTAAGCTCAAATTCTGACTATGTATGGTATATGCCCGATGATGATCTTTCTAGATTTGATTCGATTGGAATGATAATAAATGCTATTGAAAAATACAGACCAGCATTAATTGTTGGTGGATTTGAGCATAATATTGGAATTGACTATTCCATTAATAGCAATGACGATCAGAGGATACCATTTTCAAATGACTCTAATTCAATCCATTCTGTAATTACTGAAGACAAAGTCAATCATTTTTTTAAGACTAATCCTGTAGCAGCACAAAACTTAGTATTTAATCACTCAGTACTAAAAAAATTCCTTTTTAAAATTAATCTCGATGGATTAATTAATCCTTTCGTACCAACATTTTTTTCCTTAATTTGTCTGAAGGATGATTCGCCGGTGCTTTTTTTCAAATACAGTATTGGATTATTTAGATACAATGAGCCTTATAGTGATTGGAGGCATGAGTGGCCATCATATGCATTACAAATTTGGCCAAAATCGGTTTCAAGATGGGTTGATTTAGGTTTGCTAGAGAAAAAAAATCCAGCTACCAAATATTATATAAAGACTCTCGGATATTTCAGGTGTAGGCTGCATTTGTTGTTTTGGGGGACCTGGAGGTCTAGAATTAACATATTTACTATTATTAGGTATTATCCGCAAGAATTTTTATGGATGATCTTTTTGAGTCCAATATATTGCACAAAAAAAATGTTATTAAAATTCATAAAGTATAAATGATTATCTCGTGATGCTAATGAAATTAATTTAATACTTTACCCATAAATTTTTACCGTAATTTTTTAATGTTTCCGAAAACATCAATTGCAGTATTACACACCCCAGTATTACTTATTGCCTTTAATCGTCCGCAGACTACAGAGAAAGTATTTGAGGCAATTAAAACAGTAAAACCTTCAAGATTATATTTTGCTTGCGATGGCCCAAGATCTGATCGGGAAGGGGAGTGTGATAAGGTCGAAAAAGTTCGAATGATAGCAAAGAGAGTTGACTGGGATTGCGAACTGAAGACATTGTTTCATCACAAGAATCTTGGTTGTAAATACGGTGTAAGTAGAGCAATCAGTTGGTTTTTTGAAAATGAAGAGGGGGGAATCATCTTAGAGGACGATTGTTTGCCTAATCAAGATTTTTTCTATTTTTGTCAAAATCTACT
>JACCDK011140446.1_pt1 | contig 15501 bp, 15 predicted proteins | sample 7445871 | NCBI WGS metagenome assembly JACCDK01 (sample SAMN15323436, study PRJNA562643) | freshwater metagenome | isolation source: river surface water | place: USA:Blue River Watershed | collected 2017-08-15 | reverse complement strand
CTCCAAACATATATTCGATAAATTCATCATTTACCACGTTGGTGTAAGTGCCAGCAAAGTCAAAGCCGAAACTGCCATCTTTAGCTTCCATGCGGGAAGAAAATATTCCGCCGATCCGTAAATCGACCGTTGATTCTGTGGTGTGCCAATCATCTGAAGCCGCATTCCAAAGCTTGATGTCAGCGGGCGTGGTGTAGGCATTCCATACTTTGTCTAACGGGGCTAAAACCAGAGCTTCAACTGTGATTTCCATAAATTTGAGAAGAGTTATTTGTTAAGTGAATTTGTTGATTGCACCACAAGTTTGCATCACGCCTAAATGATGTAGCTTTGACTGATTAATTGCCTGAATTTAGAAATTGATGAATGGTTTTTGGGATTTAACTTGGAATGAACGCTGTGTTTTGGCCGTCACAAGATCAACTTTCATGCTTTTCAGTTTTTGATACTTGTTGAAAATAACTAAATCTATTTGGCTGAGCTCTGAAATATTTTGGCATTCCAATTCAAAAGACAAATCCAGATCACTGTGTTGAGATTTTTTCCCTAAGAATAAATCCGAAGAAGCGGTGATGCTTTTGGTGATACATCCTGCTTTGTCAGATGGCTTGATAAAGTTTGCGATTTTTTGAGTTGACTCTTGCAATGAAGCCAATAGTTTCTTTTGATTGGCTGTCTTTGGTAAATGTTCAAAGCCAAGCAAGCTCTCCATGGGCAGTTCAAAACTACCCTTGACTGACTTGCCTTCAATCACAAGTTCAAGTTTTCCATTGCCATGTGAATGCGCTCTGTGCTCATTTTTGTGTTCATCATGCGTTTCAGTGGCCAAGCTAATTGGTGGTGCAAAAAGGGTCCATAAAATAATGAATCCGATGAATTTGTTCATATTAAAAGCTCCTGCGTTTTGTTCTAGAAAAACAGTTGTAGTCCGATTTTTATACTTCTACCAGGTAAAGGTACTGAGGGACGCCCAGTTGATGAATCTTTGACTGTTGTTGTCAGTATGGATGTGGCTGAGTAGGCTAATTTATCCGTTATGTTGTCAAGCTTGGCATACCAAATCGCTTCGGAGCTGCCGATTTTATTTTTATAGCTAAGGTATGCATTCCACAATGTATAGGCCGCAGTGGAATCTTGATTATCCCCAATTGTTGGAGCTGCATTTGCATCAAAACCTAAGGATGAGCGCCAAGGGCCAGATAAGCGAACTACAGTGGCGCCCAGGCGTGTCGGTGGAATTCTTGCAATAGCGGTCCCAGTGTCTGTGTATTTAGCTGCAACCGTGTCAGCTCGTAACTTCAGATCCCAAGTTGGTCCGTCTGAAGCTGATAGCAGTGCACCATTACCTATAAGACGTAAATTGGTTGATAACTCCCATCCTTTGAATTCAGCTGCCGCAGCTGTGAAAGAGTAACCGTCATAACAGTCGCTGGTGCAAGAGGTATTCAAGTCGGCATCGTACGACGCTCCATTTGAAATTAAACCAATATAGTTGCTAAAGCGATTATAAAAATAATTGATACTTGCTGAATGAGGTCCTTTTTCCCACGACAGCCCTAGATCAGTTTGCGTGGCTTTTTCAGTTTGTAGGTTTGCTGAACCTATCTCTACAACATTAGTCGCAACGTGTAGGCCATCTGCTCGTAACTCATAATCTTTAGGCGCTCTTTGCGTTTTAGCAATATGACCTGTCGCTTTGAACTCGTTATTCAGTTGCCATAACGCTCCTAAAGACATGCTGACAGGGTTGAATGTGTGTGAGGTCGCGTCTGTCGTGGTCGTACCCGTAAATGAGTTGCCGGTTATTTTTACATTCTCAGAGCGAAGACCAAAGCTTAAATTCCCCCATGTTTGCGGTAATTCTTCTATCAGATAGAAAGCTGTTTCATTGGTTTTAGTCGAAGGCATAAAAGCTTCATCTCCTGTTACTGAAAATACTGTTTGATTAGTTTGCAACCCCCAAATACCTTGTACTGCGCCGATGGGACTAGTCCATTTTTCATGTTTGGCATAGAGTCTTATTTCTGTACCGCTTTTATCAAAGACAGCTTCACCCACATTGTCGAGATAATCTTTGTGTTGGTAATCAGTTGTGCTGATCTGCGTTTTGATATTTTCTATAAATCTAAACGGCTGACGAATCTCACCCTCAACCGTGTAGCGGTCACTTTTCATTTTGATGGTGACATCTGCTTCTGCAACTGTGCCGTAATGACTTTGGTATGTATTGGCTGACAGGCCAAGGTATCCCTTATCCCAAAAAACCGATCCGCCCAAAGCGTATCCATTTGCCTCGTTAGCCGAATTGCATATTCTTTTTGAAGTGGAGGAACCCGATGTTTTTGCGCATACTAAATTGTCAGGAACGTACACATCACTGCTGTTTCTTTTGAAAGAATCTACATGAATGGTATATTTTTCTGTTCCTGCATCTACCAATACCGATCCGGCAGTTTCCTTGTTGCCGCTTGTCCAAGCTAAATCAGCTCGGCCGCTTACACCTTGCATAGGTGTATTTGGTATCCGGTTATCTATCAGATTGATGACACCGCCTACTGCACTGCCCCCATACATGATGGCAGATGGACCTCTCAAAACCTCGATCCGTTCAACAATTAATGCATCATTGGGCATCGAATGGTCGTTACTTAATGAGGACAAATCATGCGAATCGGCGCTATTGTTCAGTATCTTGATTCGATCGCCATCCATGCCGCGAATGATCGGGCGACTGGCATTGGGACCAAAATAGCTGCTGCTCACACCGGGAATAGTGTTCAGTGTTTCTCCAATGGTGCTTTTTATTTGCAGCAATAGATCCTCGCCTTGGATGGCTTGAACTGCTTGAATTCCCTCTGCATTGCCCAAGGGGTTTGCAGTCACTGCGACCTCTGTCAATTGTTGCACCCCCTGATTTAAGAGTACTTGAGCGCTTATCAAATTTGGAAAAATAATCAAAATTAATGAAAGAAAGAATTTGGATCTGAGTGAATGGAGGGGATGGAGTAAGCTTGGCATAGAGATTTCCAGTTGTTTCATGATAATGATACAGCATTATCAATAAATCGGGTAATACATCAATGGAACGAATCACAAAGCAGGGAACAGCCATTTTGGAAGCGATACAAGCTGCAGGCAGGCCCTTGTTATCTCAAGAGATTTTCAATATCTCCAGCGCTACTGTGCCTGGAATGGGCATTGCCACTGTGTATAGAAATATCAAATCCTTGCTCGATCAAGGCGCTATTCAGGAGGTGCTTCTTCCCGGAGAGAACCCAAGGTATGAGCTTGTTCATGTGGGACACGAGCACCATCACCATTTCCAATGCAACAAGTGCGACAAGGTGTATGACGTGCATGCTTGTCCGGGCGATTTAAGTTACCTGGCACCCGCAGGCTTCACAGTCAAAGACCACGATTTAATTCTTTATGGGTACTGTGCGGAGTGCCAATGAATCCCAGCTACCTTTAGCTCTGATGTATCTCGCCAGCCATGGTTTTCATGGATGGTTTTTCACTGGACGAACTTAACTTAGAATAAATTTTGTGAACTACTTCAGACAAGCTCATCTCCTCGCCCGCACCGTGCTGGCGTGGTTTGTGTTGTCTGTGTGTGCCGCTATGGCTTCACCCTTGGTAGTTCCAAAATCCATGGATATGGTGTGTACCTCCGGTGGCGTAATGAAGTTCATTTCTTCTGACGACGCTCAAGATGCCGGTACAACTCTCAAAACCATGGATTGCGCACTTTGTATGCCTGTCGTATTTCCGCCGGCACCTATCGCTCAGCAATTTATCCAAGTTTCTTCACTGGCGCATGCGCTGCAACCACTGGTAGCCGCTCATATTGCAACGGCAACTGCGCCCCCTTTACCGTCTCGCGGACCTCCCTCACTCTGAACTTCATTTGACATAGGCGCTAAGCATGGCTTGGCGTGTTTGCTTATTTTGATTTTCAGAGGTAGTTATGAATAAAACTCGCATAGCGTTAGTCATTGCCATGACATGCTTAGCATCTCCCTTGGTGTATTCACAAGATTCAACCGCTGTATTAGGCGCAGTCACAGTAACTGCACCCAGTGGAGGCGCATTGCCTGCATCATCCATATTGACATCGGTTGATGTGATGGGCTCGGACATGATTGAAGACAAGCATGTCAAAAACAGTTGGGAGTTGCTGGGGCAGTTACCGGGCATTTCACTCAAGTCTTGGCAAATGGGATTGGAGTCGGGAAAGCCTGCACTGCGTGGTTTCAATGGCGAGGGCTATATCAGCGGTGTGAAATTATTGATAGATGGCATACCCGCCAATACCAATGCAGGACACATGCGGCAACTGGACATGATTTTTCCGTTGGACATTGATTACATTGAAGTGGTACGCGGGACCAACGATCCACGGTATGGTCTTCACAGCATTGGTGGCAATATCAATGTAGCAACCAAGCAAGGCGGCAATGCCCGCAATGCACGTTTGTCATATGGCAGTTGGAACACTATGGATGTGCAGACCGTGTTAGCAACAGAGTCGGACGAGTTTTCACAAAACTATTTTTTCGCCAAATACAAATCTGATGGCTTCAGAGATCACTCCAACACAGAGAAATATGGGGTCGGTGCCAAATGGTTTTACAAACCCATAGGCAGTGATTTGAGACTAGGATTGATTGTCAGAAGTTTTGACGCAACTGCGGATGAAGCAGGGTATTTGACACAATCTGAATACAACGCTTCACCCCAGCAACACGTTTCCAGCAGAAGCGGCTCAGACACTGACAGCAGACAAATGCAAACAGTGAGTGGACACATGGAATATGCTTTGTCACAAAACACACAACTTGCAACCAAGCTTTACTACAGCGGATTGGTTGATGACCGTAATGTGACTTATCCTGCTGATGCAACTGCAAATATTTATTCGCAAAACAGACGCTGGAATGAGGACCACTTCGGTTTACTTAGCTCGGTGACTTGGGAACATAGCCAGGCATTGACAATTGAAACTGGTGTCAATGCGGAAAAGCAAAATAACCGCTACAAAAGACACTACTGGTCTTCCGCTGGTGCCTACATAGGAACTGCCAGCACCTGTACAACAGTGAGAATAAATGCGGCTGGTGTGGCTGGCACCCGGTACAGCGAATGTGGGGATTACACCGTTGAAAATACAGGCGTATACGCACAAGCCATTTTTCGCCCGGCCGACAGTTGGAAAGTCATTCCTGCATGGCGTGTAGATCATTTTTCAGGCAATTCAACAGGCCATAAAAATAATACGGCTACCTATTCCTCTAACGAAATGACCGATTACGGCTGGATCAATCAACCCAAGCTCAGCGTGGTTTTCAACTTGAATTCAGTTAACAGTTTGTATGCGAACTGGGGCAAAACATTCCAATTGCTCACAGGCGGCGCATACACATCCGGCCCTTATGCATCCAGCCTCACCAGCCCTTCCGTCAACACAGGTGAAGAGTTGGGCTACAAATTTAACAATGGCCAAGGTATAGATGGCCGCATCGCTGTATGGCAACAATCCGCACCGGATGAAGTTGCAAATTTAGCGGCTGCCGGCACATTCAGTAGATTGGGCTCTACCAAAAGAAAAGGTCTAGATATTCAAGTGTCCAGCCAAGTGGGTCGCGCCACCAAAGTATGGATGTCTCACTCTTTGCAAGAGGCCAAAATTGTGTCTGGCTATACCTCTTCATTGACAGGTAAGCATGTGTTTGGCACGCCTGACTATATGTCTACCCTAGGTGCAGAACATTCGTGGGATGAAAATCTGACACTTGGCATGCAGGCCAGAGCGCAAGGCGGTTATTACATCAATACCTACAACACGAACGGTAAATTTGGTGAGCATGCATTGTTCGACTTCACTTCAAAATACCAGGCTTCCAAATCTGTGGGTGTGGATTTTCAAATCCGTAATTTATTCAACAGGGCTTATGCATCAGATGTGTGGGACTACAACGCAGACAGTTCAGGCGGGTCCTCGACACCTTTCTTTTCTGCAGGTGCTCCACGCTCCTTTTTTCTTTCCGCCAGTGTCAAGTTTTAAATTGTGACAAGCCATCGAGTTCGACACCATCTGTGGGTGGTGCATCTTTATCTAGGTTTGTTTCTCGGCGGGGCATTTGCCCTGCTCGGGTTGACTGGCAGCTTCTTGGTTTTTTATCCGGAAATTGATGCGTATTTGAACCCCGAACTTCAAGTCAAGCATGAGCCACAAAAAGTGGTCTCTGTGCAGCATTATTTTGATCAACTGCACGTGCAATTTCCCAATCGCCAAGGTGTTTGGCGTCTAGAGTTGCCACGAAGTCAGGGGCAACCTGTGTTTGCAAGGTATTTAAAACCAGAAGAAAAAGATCCTGCTGTGTTTGCTCCCTTGGTCGTTGCTATGCATCCTGTAACCGGTGAAATCATCAACGCGCGATTTTGGGGTGAGTATGTGGTGACCTGGGTTTATGACTTGCACTATTCACTGCTATCGGGAAAGAATGGAAAAATTGGGGTGAGTGTGTTGGGAGTGGCCTTATTGGTGAGTTTGGGTGTCGGGTTTTTCTTGTGGTTACCCAGAGGTCAAAACCGAATGTTAAAAGCCATGCCCAAAGTGCGTTCAGGTAAGCACAAAAGTATTTACGATTTACATGGGTATTTGGGCGCTTACGGTCTATGTTTGCTTTTTATCATGGCAGTCACAGGCATTGGCATGGCTACACCGCAATGGATTGAACCCATCGCCTACCAATTTTCAAATCGGTGGATCAAGGGCGAAGTTGAATCTGAGGCGCCAAGTAGCCAAGCGTCGCGAATTGGTGCAGATAAAGCGATTTCAATCAGTCTCGGTATCTTTCCAGACGCCAAAGTCAGGTGGATTGAAGCGCCTGTCAACCTGCAAGGTTCTTACATGCTGAGAATGAAACAGGTCAGTGAACCCAGCGATAGATTTCCCAAAACATATGTATGGATTGATCAGTTCAGCGGAAAAGTACTTGGCGTGCGGGATGCAGCAAAAGTTTCTTCAGGAGACGCATTCTTTGATTGGCTTCATCCCTTGCACAACGGTGAGGCGTTCGGATGGACCGGTCGTTGGTTGGCATTTTTTGTTGGGTTGATTCCTGTATTTCTCTGGGTCACCGGATTGATCCGGTGGAGACAAAAAATCACGGCCCGTCAAATCGGAAATCAAAATCGATGAAAATGCAAAACAAGCAGGCAACCGATACTCAATTTTTATTCACATCATTCACAAACTATTTACAAAGGGTAAACATGAAAGTCTTATTTAAAATTCTTACTTCATTTTTGTTTTTGGCAACAGTGCAAACCATTTGGGCGCAAGATTTCAAAGCAGGCACTATCGTTGTTGAGCGTCCTCACGCGACTGTATCTATGCACGGCAGCAAAAACGGTGCGGTCTATTTCAAGAGCATTAAAAACTCAGGCAAAGATACAGACCAATTGGTTGCAGTTAAATCACAAATCGCTGACAAAACAGAAATCCATGAAATGAAAATGGACGGTGATGTAATGAAGATGCGCGCTTTGAGCGCTGTCGACATCCCAGCCGGTTCGGTGGTGTCTGTCATGAAAGGCAATCCGAACGGCTATCATGTCATGTTGCTGGGATTGAAAAAACCCTTAAAAGCAGGTGACAAATTTCCCCTGCGGTTGAGCTTTAAAAAAGCGGGTGAAGTTGAGGTTGAAGTTGTTGTTCAAGCGGCTGACCCTGCTGGCAAACACGAAGAACACAAGCATTGATAAGCTCTATTTTTCTGCGACTCAAGTTGCAAGCGATTGAAAGTCAAGACCCGCTTCGTGCATGATATTAAATACAACAGAAAGCTGTATGCATTCCTTTTCTAACTCTGGTTTTAATGCAGATACTGCCAAGGTCACAGGTGATAATGCCCGACGTAGGTTGCTCAAAACCGCTTTAGGCTTAGGCTACGCTGCTTGCTTACCCTTGCCTGCACAAACTGCTATTCGCACCTCTGGCGAAGGTTTGATACATGGCGAAGTGGTTATCGATGTCAACGGTTTTCAAATGCCTGCTTACCGCAGCATGCCAGCTCATAAAATCCATTGCCCTGTCGTTTTGGTGGTGTCTGAAATTTTTGGAGTGCACGAATACATTGCAGACATCACCCGACGATTGGCGCAACAAGGTTATATGGCGATTGCTCCTGAGTTGATGGTGCGGCAAGGCGACCCGGGCAGCTACGCTGAAATGGGAAAACTCATCGCCGAGGTTGTATCCAAAGTACCGGACTCACAAGTCATGGCTGATTTAGACGCTACGGTCGCATGGGCTACTCGCCAAGGTGGTGACTCCTCCAAACTTGCTATCACAGGTTTTTGTTGGGGTGGCCGTATCACTTGGTTGTATGCAGCCCATCAAGCTAAAGTGAAAGCTGCTACGGCCTGGTACGGAAAATTGGTGGGGAACAACACGGAGCTCACACCTAAGCATCCTTTAGAGTTGGCGGCCGAGTTGAAAGCGCCTGTCTTGGGTTTGTATGGTGGCGCTGACACCGGCATTCCCATGGACAGCGTTGTGAAAATGCAGTCTGCCTTGGCGCAAAAACCAAACTCTGGCAACAACCTTATCCATGTGTATCCGGACACCCCGCACGCTTTCCATGCAGACTACAGGGCAAGTTACCGAGAGACACAAGCCAAGGATGCTTGGACACGTATGCTGCGTTGGTTTGCCCAGCATGGTGTGGTTTGAATTTTTTGAAATGAGTGATTGATGAGTCTGACTTTGCTGGCTATTTTTGCGGGAACACTCAGTGCGGGTATAGGCAGCGTGCTACTTGCTGCATTGTTTGCACGTGCGTTGATGGCTCGGTTCACTCAGCACTTGCTCAGTCTTGCCGCTGGTGCTTTGTTAGCGACGGCATTCATGCATTTGTTGCCTGAGGCATTTGAGTCTGACATCACACCGCAAATTTTATTTATGACTTTGCTGGCTGGTTTGGTGTTTTTCTTCTTACTGGACAAAGCCGAGTTATGGCATCACGGCCATGAGCACAGTGATGCCCACGCACATGCACATCATGATCACCACGAACACCATCACCATGGTGATGACCATCAACAAGCCAGTTTCGCTGGTAGTTGGGCTGTATTGGCCGGCGACAGCGTTCATGCATTTGGTGACGGCATTTTGGTGGCTGCCGCCTTCATGACCAATTTCACTTTAGGCGCAGCTGCTTCGGTGGCGGTCTTGGCGCATGAAATTCCTCACCACATGGGTGATTTGACTGTTCTTCAAAGAGGTTTCGGGCAAGGTCGCGCTGCATTGCTGAAACTGTGTCTTGCAGGCGGTGTCACTGTCATCGGTGGTTTGCTGGGGTATTTTTTAATTGATGGTCATGAAGCCTGGTTGCCATTCATGCTGGTGGTTGCCAGCAGCAGTTATGTGTATGTGGCTTTGGCGGATTTGATTCCCCAACTGCAAAAGCGTTTATCAGCTTCGGAAACCGCCATGCAAATCATTTGGTTACTGGCGGGCATCGCGTTGGTTACGCTTGCAACCCAACTCACGCATGTGCATTGAGTTGTAAAAGTTAGCCTTGCGCGCAAGGCAGACCGGGTGTGTTGCACCATTCGCTCCAACTGCCTGCATAGAGGGCGGTTCGGCCCAAACCCGCCACTTCCATGGCAATCACGTTAGGTACGGCGCTGATGCCGCTGCCGCAGTGGTGAACCACGCTGTCTGCTGCGTGTCCTGCCAGTAATGTTTCAAACTCTGCGAGCAAGATTTGTGCGGGCTTCATCAATCCGTCTGCGCCTATGTTGCTGTTGAATGGCCGGTTCAAAGCGCCAGGTATGTGACCCGCGACGGGGTCAAACGGCTCGGTCTCTCCTTTGTAGCGCGCGGGTGCGCGGGCATCCACAATGGTTTGTGCCGGTTGCCCCAATGCTTTGGCAACCTCAGATGTGTGTTTCAAAACCACCAGCGGCTCGTGTAATTCAAATGCTGCTTTTTCTGGTTTTACAGAGTTACCGGATTGCAGATCTCCACCAACAGCATCCCAGGCTTGCAAGCCGCCGTCTAACACCGCAACTGCTTCATGGCCGCACCATTTCAACATCCACCAGAGTCTGCCGCAGTAGTTCATGCCTTGCCTGTCGTACACCACGACTTGCGTGCTGTTGGACACGCCATGTTCACCCAACCACTTTGCAAAGTGTTCACGCGCGGGCAGAGGGTGACGACCGGCATTCACCGCTAATGTGTGGTCATGTGTCGATAAATCTGTATTGATATCTGCAAACAAAGCGCCAGCAATGTGTTTCTCTTGGAACTGCGCCATGCCAGCTTCGGGTTTGGCCAAGTCAGCGCTGCAATCGAAGATACGCAATTCACCTTTGAAATTTTTCAATGCTGATGCAGAAATGAGCGTGGTGTGCATGGTCAATGTTCCTCGGCAGGTGAATCGGGTACCGCTCGGGTACGCAAGATGGTGGAGGCGATGCCACTGGTGATGATGAGCAGCATGCCTAACCATCCTATCAAAGGCAATTGCTCATCGAATAAAAACAAGCCATACAAAGCGGCGAACACAATGCCTGAATATTGAAGATTGGCCACTACCAAAGTCGCGCCATGCGAATAAGCGCGGGTCAAACACATTTGACCCAATGAAGCCAGTATGCCGATGGGCAATAACCAAACCGCGTGAGCCCAATTCCAGGGGGATACACCGGTGACTGACATGGCCAACAAACCTGTCACTGTCGTGCCCAAAGCAAAATAAAAAACAATCCTGGCCACGGGTTCACCGGCACGTCCTAAAGCCATGACATGCATATAAGCAAACGCTGAAATAAAACCCGACATCAAACCCACCAGTCCGGCAAACACCTGATCTTGCTCAATCGTGGGTCGCAGCATCATGACCACACCGGCAAAACCGCTGAGCACAGCCAAGACCAGCGGACCTTGTTTTCTCGTGTCGTGCGCTGTGCCTGTGAGTGTGCCCATCAATGTGCCGCCCACCAAAAAAGCTGCAATCCAAACGCTGCTCATGTAATTGAGCGTCATAGCGGTGGCAAGTGGTAATTTGCCGAGCGCATAAAACCAAAATCCCAGCGAAGTCACACCGACGATGTTGCGCCAGAAATGCATGGCGGGGACGGGTGTGTGCAGGCTCACGCGGGCAAATTTGGCGTAAATCCCCATCATCACCAAACTGATCAGACCGCGGAAGAACACCAGTTCACTGGCGTGGAAATAAGCAGAAGCGAATTTGACACATACACCCATGCTGGCCAAAAACACGGCCGCCAGCAACATCCATAGCGCTTGCATTAATCCGGTTGCGCCATGCGTTTGTGGTACCACTCATGGAAATGTTGCATGCCGTCTTCCATCGGGCTTTGGTAGGGGCCGACCTGGTTGTCGCCGCGTTGCATCAAAGCCATGCGGCCCTGGTCCATGCGTTCAGCGATTTCATCGTCTTCAACACAGGTTTCCATGTAAGCCGCGCGTTGTGCTTCGACAAAGTCGCGTTCAAATGCCACGATTTCTTCGGGGTAAAAGAATTCAACGATGTTCATCGTTTTGTTCACACCCATGGGATGCAAGGTGGACACGGTCAGTACATGCGGGTACCACTCCACCATGATGTGCGGGTAGTAAGTGAGCCAAATAGCACCGTGTTTTGGCGGTTCACCGCTAGTGTAGTTGAGCAATGCCTCATGCCAGCGTTCATAAACCGGGCTGCCTGCTTTACCCAAGCGATTGGCCAAGCCCACGGTTTGAACCGAATAGTTGTCTTTCAATTCCCATTGCAAATCGTCGCAAGTCACGAAGTTGCCCAAACCCGGGTGAAACGGGCCGACGTGGTAGTCCTCAAGGTAAACCTCGATGAAGGTTTTCCAGTTGTAATTGCAAACATGCATTTCCACATGGTCGAGTGCATAGCCGGAGAAATCGAGTTGTTTGCGTGGCCCCAAATGAGCCAAGTCAGCAGTCACATCGCGGCCGTTGACTTCGAACAACATGCCGTTCCATTCTTGCAACGGGTAGTTTTCCAAATTCAAACACGGGTCTTGCTGAAAATGCGGTGCGCCCAGCAACAGGCCTTCCGAGGAATAAGTCCAGCGGTGCAAGGGGCACACGACGTTGCCGCCCATGGCTTTGGCCGGATCGTTCAAATTTCCGCGACCTTTAAGCATGACCGCCTGACGGTGTCTGCAGACATTGGAAATCAGTTGAACGCCTTTGGCTGTGCGAACCAGCGCCCGGCCTTCGTTGTCTTGCGGTAGGGCGTAATAGTCGCCTATCTCCGGCACTGACAAGGCGTGGCCGATATAGCGCGGCCCCTGCTTGAACAGAGTTTGCAATTCGCGCTGATAAAGCGCTTCATCAAAATAGCTTTTAACTGGGAGTTGGCCACCGGCCTGCTGCAGTTGAAGACTTAAATCAGACATACGACGTCCTGACCTAAAGACTCCCCACAGGGAGAGAGAAAGAACTGGCTCAAAGCCAGGCGGAAGGGGATTGTAGCCGCGTCCGGCCAGCCACCTACAATCTTGCAAACTCAGTCGAAAAAACACCATGACCAAGGCAAGCAAATCCAGCGCTGTCGCAGCGACAGAACAGGTTCAACCCGCCAGCTATGAAGCCGCTGTGCAGGAGCTCGAGCAATTGGTGGCGCGCATGGAGTCCGGTCAAATGCCTCTGGCAGATATGTTGCAGTCCTACCAGCGGGGCGCTTTTTTGCTGGAGCATTGCCGCGGCCAGTTACAAGCGGTTGAGTCACAAATTCAGGTGCTGGAAGCCGGTACTTTGAAAAACTGGTCTGGCAGCGCCGAATGAGCAGCTTTGACATGAAGGCCTGGAGCAGCAAGCAGTTGCAGTTGGTCGAACAATCTTTGATGCAATGGGTGCCCGAAACAGCTCCCGCCGGACTCGGTGAGGCCATGCGTTATGCAGTGCTGGATGGCGGTAAGCGTTTGCGGCCCTTGCTTGTGCTCGCAAGCCTTGAAGCATGCGTGGGCGATTCCCCGACTGCAGCTATGTCTGAAGCCGCCATGCGTGCAGCTTGCGCGATTGAATTGATACATGCGTACTCGCTGGTGCATGACGATATGCCTTGCATGGACAACGATGTGCTGCGGCGCGGCAAACCCACCGTGCATGTGAAATTTGGCGAAGCCGGTGCTTTGCTGGCAGGCGACGCTTTACAAACCTTGGCGTTTGAGTTGCTGGCACCCGAGCACAGTGACATTCCGGCTCAGGTGCAAGCGCGGCTGTGTGGCTTGCTCGCGCGCGGTGCCGGTCATGCGGGCATGGCAGGCGGCCAGGCGATAGATTTGGCCAGTGTGGGCGTGCAACTCACCATCGATCAATTGCGCAACATGCATCGCTGTAAAACAGGTGCCTTGCTCGAGACCAGTGTGCTCATGGGTTCGCAAGCCGCGCAAGCCGGGCCGCAAGCGATGAAAGCTTTGTTGTCCTACGGTCAAGCGTTAGGTGTGGCGTTTCAAGTGGTGGACGATATTTTGGATGTCACCGCAGACACTGCCGTGCTCGGTAAAACAGCGGGCAAGGATGCAGAAAACAACAAACCCACATACGTGTCATTGCTGGGTTTGGAAGGCGCAAGAAAAGAAGCGACTGCGCTGGCCGAGCAAGCGAACCAGGCTTTGTCGGACAGTGCTTTGGTGCAAACACAAGCCTTGCGCGCCTTGGCGGATTGGGTGTTGCAGCGTCAGCATTGAGAGCAAGCCCGTGGCGTGAACCGCCGAACGGCTCATTCATAAAAGGGGATAAACATGTCATTGTTCATTTTGGGATTGGTACTGTTTTTAGGCAGTCACTCGGTGCGTGTGTTTGCTGACGGCTGGCGCAATCGCATGATTGAAAACCTGGGCGAAAAAATGTTCAAAGGCATGTACAGCGTGGCCTCGCTGGTCGGGTTTGTGTTGCTGGTTTACGGTTTCAGCAAAATCCGTTGGGACAGCCCTGTCATTTGGAACCCGCCTGTGGCCATGCGCCACATCGCCGCCTTTCTGATGCTTGTCGCCATGGTGTTGTTGGTGGCAGGGCAAGTACCGCACAACGCCATCAAAAACAAACTCCGCCACCCGATGGTGTTGTCGGTCAAAGTCTGGGCATTGGCCCATTTGCTGGCCAACGGCAAACAAGCAGATTTCATTCTGTTTGGCGCATTTTTGGTTTGGTCAGTGCTCAACTTCCGCGCCGCCAGACAACGCGATCGCTTGGCTCTGGCCGACGGTCAGGCAGATGAAGTCACTGCAACCCCGAACACCTTGCGCGTGGTGTTGATTGGCGTGGCTGCCTGGGCATTGTTGGTTTTTGGCGGCCATACATGGTTGTTTGCCGTCAGTCCCTTGGGCTGGTGAACTCCTCATTTGAATACCTGAGCCGGTTCAATATCTGCACTTTGATTGCTAAATAATTACTCAAACTTGGTTGAACCCTTGGTTTTGACCATTGACAAAGCTTAGTGTCATGTTAAATTGACACATGTGGATGTCGCTTTGAATTGTCGAGGCGGCGGTTGCCACCCCATCAGGGGGTCCCATGAGCTTGATAGAACGCATAGAAACTGCGCTTGAACACCATTTTTCTTTGACCCACGGTGCCAGCGCACCGCCACGCTTGATGGAAGCCATGCGTCATGCAGTGTTTCCGGGTGGCGCGCGTATTCGTCCCCAGCTTTGTATCGCTGTCGCCAAAGCCTGTGGTGAAAACGACCAAGGCCTCACAGATGCAGCAGCCGTGGCCATTGAATTGCTTCATTGCGCGTCACTGGTGCATGACGACATGCCTTGTTTTGACAACGCAGACATTCGTCGCGGTCAAGTGACCGTGCACAAACAATTTGGTGAACCGCTGGCTTTATTGACAGGCGACGCATTGATCGTCATGGCTTACCAGGTGCTCGCTCGCAGCGGCAGACAGCACCCGATGCGCACGGTTGAACTCTTTAGCGTCATCAGTGACGGCGTGGGTGCGCCCGACGGCATCGTGGCCGGTCAAGCTTGGGAATGTGAATCACGCGTGGAGTTAAGCCAATACCAGCGCGCCAAAACCGGTGCCTTGTTTGTGGCGGCGACTTGCGGCGGTGCACTGGCCGCAGGTGTCGATCCCCAGCCTTGGCGCAAATTAGGCGACACATTGGGCGAGGCTTACCAAGTGGCATGCGACATCAGAGACGTGATGATGCAAGCCGATCAACTTGGCAAACCTTCCGGGCAGGATGCACACCACGGCAGACCGAGCGCAGCCGCAGATTTGGGTTTGGTCGGTGCCTTGGACTATTTCAATAATTTGATGCAAACCGCTGTCGATTCGGTGCCTGCTTGCGAAAGCCGCGCCGCCATGCGTCATTTGGTGTTGCAAGAGTCAGAGCGTTTGGTGCCGCCATCCGCTTGCGAAATGATTTCCCGTCAGCATGCCGCTAAATCCACGCGCGTGAGTGCCTGACAAGTGCAAACCATGAAGCGTCT
>JACCDK010016101.1_pt1 | contig 15505 bp, 10 predicted proteins | sample 7445871 | NCBI WGS metagenome assembly JACCDK01 (sample SAMN15323436, study PRJNA562643) | freshwater metagenome | isolation source: river surface water | place: USA:Blue River Watershed | collected 2017-08-15 | reverse complement strand
GTCGCGATTCATGGGCTGCTCTTCCATCACGGCCAGGGCATCGTCGTAGGCGTAAAACAGGGAGTTGTAGAAACAGGGCGACCACTGATGGTGAATGTGGTTGATGTCGTCTGAAGGCAATTTTTCGTTGATGAAGCCATCGAACAGAACCATCTGACCGTTGGCGCACTGAAGGCGGTACATGAGCAACGAGAACTTCACAAATTTGGGCGATTTGAGGTTGTATTGGATCCAGATGGCGGGGACGAGGGTGGAAATATTGTCAAGTTTTTTCATGATGGCATTGCGTTTATGCATCGGAGTTCCTCCTAAAATTGAATAGATCGTGCACGATACTGGAAAAATAACTCGAAAGGCAATACTACTGAGTTATTGCGTGGATCAGCATGAAAAGTACAAGTCTGATTTAGATTTCGGACTTGTGAAGTCTGTTTTAAAATCAGCGTTCAACTCACCGCTAAATATTTAATTGACGCATAAATGGGTGGGGCGGTGATGCGGGCTTTGTTGGCCGATAATTCCACATAGGTATCAATCAAAACTGAAAGTTAACTTTATTGAAAGTACAAATAATCAATTGGAATTTGATTATTTGGCTAATGGATATACAATACCTAAGTTTGTTGGATGCTTCGTTTGGGATTTACAGCGATTTTCATTTTTTGCATATCATTTTTACGTGCACAACAAGTAGGGTTTCAGTTTTACCAAGGCGCAAACAAGCCCATGGTTTCATTTGAAGCCAAAGGACAATCGCTCAGCTATAAATCGAATTTTTCAAGTGATACCAGAATTGGAGTTTGGGTAGGTGATCCAAATAAGATGAGTTTTTCAATGTTAATTGGATCGACTACAATAAATGCCATACATACGGATAACGATCTTGTTTCATCTTTCTCACATTCTAGCCTTATCCTTGATATCCCCATTCGCTATGCGTTGCAGGAATCTCCGATTAGTTCAATTGCTATCGGTCCTTCATTAGGTGTTTTGGTCGCTTCGTCCCAAACTACAAATGGTCTACCAGTTCGGTCGGAAACAGTATTTAGCCCAACTAACTACAATCTGGTGGCCGAGGTTGCTTTTGTTGGATACACAAGTGATAAATTAAATATTCATCCCTATGTGTGCTATCGAAAGATGTTGAATTCTGCGGATAGTGATGGCGATAATTTGCATATCAACGGATTAGCGTTTGGATTAAGAATAGACTTCAAAAATGATTAGAACTATACTCATCGTAATTCTTGTGTTGGCCTCGAGCGATTTGTTTGCCCAGAGGATTATTCGGTCGTCACTGGGTACCATAGGTTCAAGCTATAAAGGAGGCATTTCAATGGTGAGCGGAAGTCCAATATTATCACCCGTAATCCAACACAGGAATTCTTCAACAGGTATCTCGATTCAAACGAGACCGTTTATTAATCTTAAGCCCAGTTGGGGTGGTTCGAAAATCGAGGTCTCAATATATCCCAATCCATCAGCGGATGTCGTTTTTATTAAAACCACTGTGGAATATACCTCAGTCAAAGTAACAGATGTGTCTGGTAGACTCTGCTATGAGGGCATCGAATCCAAACTTTCATTGGGTCATTTAATGTCAGGGGTTTACACTATCGAAATATCAATGCCTAACAATGGCACATACTCTCAAAAATTGATTATAAATAAATGAAACGTATAATATCAGTGGCAATTATCTGCCTTGCTTTTGTTCAACTGATTGCACAGAATTTGCCTCAGGGAATTGCTTATCAAGCAGTAGCAGTTAAAGATGGACCATACTCAATCGCTGGTCAAAATCCTCAAGCCATTTATTGGTCGAACAAGGACATCAACGTGCGATTTACCATTTTTGAAAAGTATCCAGGTGGAAGTACGCAGTATACTGAATCTCACTCAACCAAAACAGATGACTATGGCGTGTTTAATTTAATCATTGGACAGGGGAGTCCAATTTCAGGTGATTTCACCAAGATTCCATGGGATTTGGGAACTGCTCACCTGCAAGTGGAGATTGAGTTTGATAACAATGGAACATATAAACTTACTTCACTTGAACGCTTTTGGTCTGTACCTTATGCATTTGTAACGCGTAAGAGTAATTCAACTTCAACGGATAGCGCTTTGAACGCACTGAATGGCAAGTTTAACTATTTGAAAAACAGAGATAAAGATACTGTAATTGGAAATGAAGGTGGTGTGAGCTATAAATCTTTGGATAGTTTGAATAAGGTACTTGTCGCCAAATTGGCAGCTCTCAATGCATCAGACAAGGATACAGTTATTGGCAATGAATGGCAGAAGTTGACCAGAAATAAGGATACTCTGATTCTTTCGGATGGAGGAGGGAAAGTTGCATTGTTAGATGAAGATCCGAAAAATGAGCTACAGAAAATTAGTTTAACTAACGATACGTTAATGCTTAGTAACAACGGTGGGTCTGTGGCGCTTAGTGATGTTGTGAGTAAATATGGTTATAAACCATCTTTGACGAACACGATAAATACAGCATCAACAAATAGTTTGTGTTTTAATGGCGTTCTTGTAGATCTGGAGGATTGGGCTAATAAGAATGGTTGGTCTGCAATTTGGCCAAATGGCGAGATCGCTGATTCATTGTTCGTATTTACAGCTATCAATGGGAGTGTTTGGGCTGTATTTATGCATGATATCAAGGCTAATACCTTAACTAAAATTTATGATAAATCTGTATATCAAGTATATGCTTCTGATTCAATGGTCTACATTATGAGCGATCAATCAGGTTACGCTATCACAGTAAAACGTTTAAATTCCGGTCGAAATTTGGATAGCATAACAACATTTACAAGCAATCTTGGGGTACAGTTTTTAGAAACTCCCGTAATCAATGGCAATGGGGATTTAGTATGGATTTCAAGTTCCAGTGGCAACCAAGGTGACATTAAAAAATTTAGCTGGAATCAAAAAACAATGTCTACTTATACAAATCCTCAATCAGGTAAATCGTATGGTATTTGCAGGTTGGTATCTGGCGATACAATGATTTTAGGCACCAGACTGGTGAATTCTAAAAATATGAACCAGATTAATGATTTTAGTTTTATACAAAAAGCTGGGCGCAATGTTTGGCTGTTAAATAAAAAGATTTATTATCTGGGCGGATATACCCCAACGGCAGTAGGTAATGCTCTGAGAGTTTTTGATATGAAAAGTCAATTAGATCTTCCATTAGGTGCTATTTCGACTATGCAATTCATAGGAATAAATAACAATGAATTATGGCTCACGGCAACTCCTGACGGTGGAACAAGCAATTACGCAAGACTCGCAAATCTTGGATTAAACTCAAAAATCCCTTCAATCAATTCTATTCTTGTTAATGGCATGTTTGTAAATCATGGACTTGGAGATGGTTTGACAATGCAATCACTTTATGTTGATAATGTAGGTAGAATAACTGGTGCATACTATCAATCTGGGAGTCAAAACTATTATCACTGTGTCAATGGTACAATGCCGTTGCTAAAACTGGGGTATTTTTACTCTAAGTAGCTATTAGCTAATGCATTAAGTCCGTTTCTATAAAACCCAAGTATTCATCACAGACATCCAAATTCAAGTGGTCAATGGTTCGAACATTCAGAGTTTTGACTAAGTATTTGAGGCCCGCCCGAAACAGTCGTGGCTTGCACAAATTGGATTTTTGTTACTATATTTCCCAAACAAATCTTTAAACAATGAATCCTATCATAGATTTACAATAGATACGGGCATGGAAGGGATTCATTGGGCAGAAAATAGTTAGATTGGCTAAAGTACCTGTTTCTAGGTGTAATATCAATTCAGCTTAACTACGGATTTTGACTTGAATATTAAAGATACGGATGTTTTATATCTTGATTGTTGTTTCGAGGTAAAAGTGTAAAAATAATGGGTTTGAATTCGAAAAATGGATTTTTAAATAGAGCAGCTATTGCACAGAATGAAGAATTGAACGACAGGAAGACCAAATAGAAAGTCATTGAATTTGATTAGATAGTTACAACGCGGATACGATAACATATGGAACAGTTAGATTTATTTGGCACAACACAGCCCAAGGATGGTGAACCAATTGTAATCTCAAATGGAGAATACATTTATTTACCCAACTTTTTCAATAAAGTTGAGGCGGATGAATTGTTTCAAAAATTCATTGACAACATAGAATGGAAGCAGGAAAGCATGAACATGTATGGTAAACAATTACTGTTTCCAAGGCTAACATCTTGGTATGGCGATAATGATAAGCCATACTCATTTTCGGGAATCACACTTAATCCGCATCCTTGGTCTGAAGATTTGTTATTGATTAAAAGAAAGATTGAACCAATTAGTGAAACAATATTCAATAGTGTTTTACTGAACCTTTACAGAGATGGGAATGATTCTATCTCGTGGCATACTGATGCAGAGAAAGAATTAGGTAAAAATCCAATAATTGCTTCTGTGAATTTTGGTGCTGAGCGTAAATTTCAAATCAAGCATAATCACACAGGAGAGTCGCATGATATTTTCTTAAAACACGGCAGCTTGCTTATTATGCGTGGTGAATTACAACATTTTTGGAAGCATCAAGTTCCTAAGCAAAAAGCCATAACTAAACCAAGAGTAAACCTGACTTTTAGAGTAATTAAATGAGTTATCAGCGACAAATATCATCCCTTGCTATACCATCATTTGATGCTATCAGAATGGTTGCTGTCAGAGAAATTAATAAACTATCTGAATCGGTAAAAAATGACCTGTGGCGACAACTTAATAGAGGAACAGCGATATTGGAAACACATGAGCAAATGTGTCAATATCTATTTTCTTTTGGTAATATGCATCAAGCCAAACTACTCGATGCATTCAAAAAATTACCTCAAGAACTTCTGAATAGTGAAATTGAAATTATAGATTGGGGTTGTGGTCAAGGTATAGGTACAATTGTATTATTAGACCACATTGATAATAGTGGAATAGATAATAAGGTGAAACGGGTAACTTTAATTGAACCATCTAAAAAAGCCGTTGAAAGAGCAAGATTACATGTAGAGCTATACGATAATGGTTCTATCGAGGTTAACACAATTTCAAAGTACTTCGAATCAATAGATGTCAATGAGATTAAGTCAAATAACAGTCGGGGTGTAATTCATATTTTCTCTAACATCTTAGATGTTGCAGCAATTGATCTCAAGCATTTGGCAAACCTTGTTGACCGAAGTGTTGATACTGAAAATTATATAGTTTGTGTAGGACCCTTAAATCCAACAAACCAGAGAATAGATGCATTCTTTAGGTATTTCGATCTGGGAAAAATTACCAATCTATACGAGTTCGAAAACACTGACTTTCATGGTAAGGGTTGGACAGTAAAATCAAGGATATACAAACTTGAACCAAATCAATCTGGTCACCTTATTCCAATCAAATACTACCCAACAGTACAGTTTCAAGCAGCCTATGAATTGGATTGCATTAAAGATGTTCGGGTAAAATCTAACACCAGTTCTTGGGAAGATGTTACTCAATTTGAAGTGGCAGCACCTTTCGATTTGGGGGCTAGTGTTTATGATGACGTACATCCTATCCTAGCAGTTTTAAATAATATCATTTCGAGAGGGTTACCTACTAAGTCTAGTGTATTTATTGAAGAAGCATTTTTAAATGCCTTCGGTGTCACAGAGAAAGTTACTGAATTAGGTGAAATTAAATTTGAAGCAACGAATAACACTCCTATTGATATAAACCTATTTAGGAAGTATATCGATACTGTAAATGGTTTGCACGAAAATGATAAGATTCAACTTCAAGTATTACTAACACCAATTGCAATAGCAAGATTTCAAAAGGTATTACTCGAAGCAATAATAACTGGGCATTTAGATATCACTAAAGATAATTGGCAAATTCTTATTGAGGAAAAAGACGTGCCCTTTGCCGAACTGGCAATTGAAGATTTCAAAAATACCTTTGGTCATTTAATAGCACTAACTCAGGAATATGAACATTATAAACTTCCTGAGTTAGAATTATTTGTTGTTAGCAATGCTGATTTCATTAAGTCTCCTCTGCATACCATAAACATCTATAAAGGCGCTACAACTGAACTACGTAATAAAGTTTATGATATAGTAGTTACTCAAGCGGTTTTAAAAAGTGCCAGTACGGATATTGAATCATTTAGTGAATATAAAGCAAACAACAATTGCTATTTCAATATTCGATCCGCTAATGTACCAAGAACTAACAGAGTAATTTACACATCGGATCTAATCAAGTATAAAAACCTAGTTTCAAAGAACAGGCAGGGTGTATTCGACGAAATTGAGAGCGCTAAAGAAAATCTAACTTATTTCTTGAAGCTATTCTTCCGAAAAGAGCAATTTAGACTAGGACAGTTGCCCATTCTCGACAGAGCGCTTCAAAATCTTCCTGTGATTGGATTACTCCCTACAGGTGGAGGTAAAAGTTTAACATACCAAATCTCGGCATTATTACAACCTGGTGTCACTTTGGTAGTTGATCCACTAAAATCTTTGATGAAGGATCAATATGATGGTCTTTTAAGAAGCGGTATTGATACAGCGACATACATTAATTCAACCCTAACGGCAGATGAGAGAAAACACAGAGAAAATCAACTAGAGTCATCTCAGTTACAATTCATATTCCTCTCCCCAGAAAGGCTTTCAATTGCAAGTTTTAGAGAACGATTAAAAAACATGCACGAATACAATGTATACTTCTCATATGGAGTAATTGATGAAGTGCATTGTGTTTCTGAGTGGGGACATGATTTTAGATTCTCATATTTACATCTGGGAAGAAACCTTTACAACTATGTTCGATCAAAACAAAAAGAAATTTCGTTGTTTGGTCTTACTGCTACTGCATCTTTTGACGTTTTATCAGATGTCGAAAGGGAGCTATCAGGGAATGGTGCATTTGAACTTGACGCTGATGTAATAGTTCGATACGAGAATACGAATAGGTTAGAATTGCAGTACAAGATTGAAAAAGTACCAATTGAATTTGAAATCGATAGATATTATGATCAACAAAACAGAATTGAAGCTCATTTACCGAAGGCATTAAATATTACCAACCATTGGACTGCGTTTGACTCAAAAGCAGAATTTTTGAGAAGCTATGTTAAACGTGTGGGGGGATACTTAAATGAAATTCAGCAAGAATCTAATATTAAATTCATAAAAGACAGTTACAAGGAAAGACAAAATAGTGATGAAGGAGCAGATGCTCAATTAATAATTGAAATAACAAGTGATTTATACAGCCCCAAAGATGAATATAAGGGCGCTGGTATTATTTTCTGTACTCACGTTGATAACACAGGATTATCTGTAAGAAAAAATGCTGCTAATTTAAAATCAGATGGAATTATTGATGTTGCATCATTTACAGGGAAGGATGATGATGAAACATCGATGCAGAGTTTGGACGCATTCAGGAACAACAAAAGTCCTGTAATGGTTGCAACCAAGGCATTTGGAATGGGTATAGACAAACCCAATGTTAGGTTTACTGTAAATATGAATTATTCTAGCTCGCTTGAGTCATTCGTTCAGGAAGCAGGTAGAGCTGGCAGGGATAAAAATATTGCGATTTCAAGTATTCTCGTTTCTGATTACAAATTAGTACAAATAAGTAGAACATTTAACAGCGGAACTTTCCCAATTCCAATTTTAAAAAATAAGTGGTTTAGGGAAAATGATTTGTATGAAATCTTAAACTATTACAATGTGGATGTACCCGAAGAGTTTTTAGTTTTCGCTACTCCCTCAAACGACATAGTGAAATTACATTGTTCAAAAGACAATGTAATGTTTGCTTTTAACAGATGTGATGAAAGCTGTACTGAGTTCAAGAGATGTAAATTAAAAAATGTAAACCAAGAAACCAAAGGTTGGAAAGCAGAAGGAGAGCTCATCCAAGAACTAAGGGCTCAAAACATTAACATTAGCAAGAAAAACTTTCAGTATTTAAACGCTGACTATCAAACGGTGATGTACTTCTTTAATGAAGCATTTAAAGGAGATTTCATTGAGAAAATGTATATGCACCAACTGTTGAGCACCTCGGATGTTTTTATTGAAAAAGACGGCGTAGAGTCATTAGCTGTTGGATTCTTGTCAACGTTGAGGTCTTCTGAAGACGGAGCAAAGGCAATCGTGTATGTCCCATACTCTGGTGACGACTATGCAGATCTATCGAAAGCTATATATCGTATGACCTGTATAGATCTTATTGAGGATTTTACACAAGATTATAGGAATCAAAGGTTTCGAATAATTGCGAATAAGAAGGGAACGGGTGGCTATTTCGATGGTTTAAAAACATTCTTACTTCGATACTACACAGAAGAAAGGGCGAACCTCGAACTCAATAAGGTAAAAGATATTTCTCTAAACAAAAGTGATCTTGATCCATTAGATAGTGAGATTTATAAGTGCCTAGCTTACTTGACAGAGTTCGTTTACGACAAGATCTCGGAAAAGAGAAAACGTGCGATTGATGATATGCGAAATTTTTGCATGGAAGGGCTTTCTGACAAAACCACATGGATAGAATCTAATGAGAGTTTGAAAGATTTTATTTACTATTATTTCAACTCTAAATACGCTAAGAGTGATTATGTGGCGGACAATGGTGAGCCATATTCCTTAGTCAATGATACCGATGGAGGAAAAATCTCCCATGTGGATATTTTGCAAAAATATTTATTGGTCATCAGTGATGAAATCGTTGGTTTTGGAACTCCTTTAGATAACGTAAAACACTTATATGGTGCTGTAAGATTAATTAGTAGATCCTTAACCGATAGTAATCCTGCATTATACTTACTCGAAGCATTTTGTTTGGCTTACATGGGCACGAAAGGCAATAAAAACCTTGAAGAACAATTGATTGCTAGGTATTCAGAGGGGATGATCGAGTTTTATAATCGTCCTAGTGAATACGATGATTTTGAAGAGTTATTTAATCACTTCAATAACAGCATTTCTCAATATTTAGCTAAAAGAAAATATCAAACATTGGTTGAAGAGACCTATTTTTTAATTCAAATGACAAAATTTAGAACAGTAAAAAACAAATACCTAGAAGTTTATGAATAACCCTGCAATTGAACAAGCACTTTTTGAACTAGAAGAAAGCCTTAAACAGATTAGATCAGCAAATGAGAATGTAAATAGTGTTTCACAAACGAGTGAGCAACTCATTCTTGAAATGACTAAAGTGATAGTATCACTGAATGCCATTTCTGCGAATGTAAACATTGATAAAGAGGTTATCAATGACCAGCTTTCTGAGAGCAATAAAACTCTACAAAAAGGTATTTCAAAGTTACTTAATGATGCAAACGCACAATCTGTAGATATTCAGAACCATCTTCAAAATAAGCAAATTGAGTTTTCCAAAGAGTTAGTGCACATAAGTAAGAATATGGAAAATCAGTTACAAAAGGAAATTGAGAACATCAAATCGGCAATTAGGATAACCTTGAATTCAATTGAAAAAGAAATAAATGTTTTCACGGATCAAGTAAATAGTTTGAGATCAAACACAATAAAAGTTAATGCTTCATTGAATGAATTGAGTAGTCGACTTGATGATACTGATTTCAAAGTAGAGTTTGATAAATTAAATGAGTCAATAGCCACTAAAAACGGAATTTTTTTAGCTTTGAATATTCTAATAATGGTGGGAGTATTGGTGGTGATTTTAATAAAATGATAAAACAGCGTTAGAATTACAAAGTTAATAGCACAAACATCAAATCATTGTGTGATACGATGAATTTAGAAATTTTGTATGATATAAGCTTAATCCCCGTTCTGGAGGTTTAGTTAAAAATTACTTAAATTGACAAAACTACTTGACCTAACAATCCCAAGGTGAATTCGCTTTTTAATGCAAAGCAAAAGTTGCCCTAAAATCCGCCAATGAGCAGATCGATTTTGTACACTTGTCCCAATAGTTCAAGTAAATGCATTTACCATATTCAAGTACCATAGAGCGCAATATACCAGTCCAAGTTGGACGAATTAATTAGAGGGGAAAGTAATCAGAATAAAGATAGAGATTGAAAATGATGTAAAACAGATAATATTTAGATCTTACGCTTCTTGGAAACCATCAAAAACAATCACACCCTTTTGTATTAGTTTAGGACTTCATGAATGAGTTCAAAACCATAACGAGTATTGTCGCAGGCGAAAAGAAATCAAGTCATTCGGAAGAAGTCAAAGGATGCTGACTTACATGTCTTTAAAATTAAATGCTGTGTAATGCAACTTAAAATATTGACTTAGCAACACTATTCTTTCATCCAACAAATGGGAAGTATCACAGTATTATTGTATGACTTGTAATCTTGGATTGTTTAATATTATATTTTTACCCCTTCGGACAAAAAAATCAATAAAATTTGCTATCCTTGAAATGTGTTTAGTAAAGCACTGATATGGAGAATTAGTTTGTTTTTGATAATATTGAGACAATATGAATGATGAATTTGTAAATGTGTATAAAATAAAGATTAACGATTCAAGTTACAATAAACTTTCAGCACAAGAATTAACTGAACTACTAAAATATTTATGGATTTATAAAGAAAATAATTTTTCAGAGCACTGGCAGGTCAACGAGTTTATTACTGAAAATGAAATTTGGGATGAATTTAAGGCGATACGTAGCTTAAATGATCATGGATATGAATTTCGCATACGAGGGATTAAGCCTAATTTTTATGCAGTTATTTGTCGTGTTTTAAAAATGGAGAAAGGTGATGGTGCGGCACTCCAAGATTGGAATTCATATTGATTTATTTTCTAAAATAATCAGAGAAATAAAAGTGAATTACAGAAAAGAGGATACGGATTTTTGCATCAATGATCTATTTGGCTGTTATGATCTCAAACACATAGATATAAGATCAAACAGCGAGACAAAGATTGAAAATCGACTCGACACAATAACTAGTATAATCAAGTTGTCAGATTTAAGATGGACCGTATTTACCATTCAGATTTCCTAGAAAAAAAGATAAATGGAGTATCAAAAAATTGCATATGTGTTTTTGCCCGATACAAAAGCCCCGTTAAACCCCAAGAATCGTTTTTAACCAACAATTTGAGGGACTCCGTATTGAATTTAGATCTAACGTAAAAAGTGAAAGTCATATGAATGAAAGAAAGCTATCTGAACTTCAAAAAGAGTACAGGGTATACTTTTTAGAAAAGATGAAGCTTTATGGGGTTAAATCTCCTGCTGAATTAATCAAAGACAAAAAGAGCGAGTTTTTTACCGAGGTAAAGCAAGATTGGGCAAAACACAAACTAGCCAAGAATAAAATAAACCAAGTTGTTGATCAAAAAGTTCAAAAACTTGTAGAGGATCCCGCAGAAGTTCATGGAAAATACGAAATTGAAAACATAACAACGAGTCCTGAAAGCAGGACTACAGAACAAGAAAGTAAAGCGCAACAGCAACCAGTCATTAAAGAAACGCCTCGACACGTAGAGGAAAGATCGAGAGAATTTATAAAACAAATAATTAAGTCAGAGCCAAATTTAGAGCAGACTGACGACTTGAGAATTTTGTTTGAGCCCAATAGTATTTTTTCACAGGAACAACAATACATCTATCCTGTAGTGAAAATGCCCAAACAAAACTGTATTCTAAAACTACCAAGAATTGGTCGTTCAAATCAAAAGGGATACAAAGAGAATGACTTTTTCAGTAAAATAACGCAAACCTTAAGAGATATTGAAATAACAAACAATGTTCATATGGTAATTCCAAACTTCAATAAACCTTATGAACCAGACCTCGTTTTGTTTGACAAAAGCTTGAATCTGTATATCGATATTGAGATTGATGAGCCATATGACGGTTATTATCGCTATCCGACTCATTACATCAATCCGGAGGGTGAATTAAAGCAGGATAATGTTAGGGACTTGTTTTTTACCGAAAGCGGGTGGGTTGTTATACGGTTTACTGAAAAACAAGTACATTGTCAAGCTTACGCTTGCATTGATTACATCCAAAACGTGCTTCACTCATTATACAAACGAGCTTTTGTGAATCATACAAATTGCGAAAAAGAGAGCCAGTGGGATTACAATCAGTGTATTCAATGGCAAAAAAAATATTATCGAGAAAAGTATCTAGGTATAGAGAGATTTCAAAAGCAAAACAGCTATACAGAAATTGAAATTGATATTTCCGCATATGAGAGCATAGAGCATGTAATTCAAAGAACTAAAAAATTGACTTTTAGCGACTGGAATACAAGTCTTGGTTTTGACGAGAAATCTCACACATATGCAAAAGATGAAACAGGAAATTCTGAATATGTTTCTGTGACGACATTAATTGAACGTTTTTTCCCCTTTGATTTAGGTAGATATATAGAGAGAAAAGCGAAAGAGGAAAATAGAATGGAGGAGGATGTTTTGGATGAGTATCTTTTAACGCGTGATGAGGCCGCCGAGACGGGTACATATCTGCATAATCAAATTGAAAACTACTTAAAGGGAAATGCTTTTGATTCAGATTCAAAAGAGTTTGCTTTTTTTCTTGATTTTTATCACAAAGAAATAAAGCCAAGAAATCTTTTGTTTTTTGATGCAGAAAGAATGATTGTATCCGAATCATACAATGTTGCAGGAACTATTGACTGTATATTAAAAAAAGAACACAAAGACGAATATGTAATGCTTGATTGGAAAAGAAGTAAAAAGCTAATCATTGATAAACGACCTAGGATTTTTGGATATGGTTATGCCTTGTCAGAGTTAAACAATTTGGATAATTCAAGCTTCAACAGATATTGCCTACAACAGAATATCTACAAGTATATAGCTGAAACAGAATATGGAATGAAAATATCTTCAATGAAATTGGTAGTTTTACACGACATATACTCTGAATACCACGTAGTAGATGTGCCAGTAATGAAGAGAGAAATAAACATAATTTTAAACTCGCTAAAAGTGAAAATATAACATGGACGTACTAAAAGAATTCCAGGCGGCAATCGAAATTGAGTTTGCTAAAAATCTCGAGGACTTTGAAGAGCAACAGAAATTACCGCTAGATGAACGGGTTGCAAAAGGTGTAACAATGACTAATCTCCGTGTTGAAATGGAGTTTTTTAATGAGTTACCGAATCTTTGGTGTAGTCCACTATCTGGTACAAAAGAATACATTTTTGCCGTTAAAATTTTTTGCGAAAACAACATTTCTAAATTCAAAGAAGGTAGCTCAGTTGTTTTAAGTAATGGCTCGTATCGTTTTGAAATGGACATCGAGGAAGACAGCACTGAAAACTTTATTCTAAAGCCTAATGACTTTAACGTAAAACACTGTTTTATCGAAATTGATAATTATCCAAAAAACAATTGGGAAATTAATGCAGTAAACTCTGACATAAGCACAAGACTACTTATGACTGCTGCTGATGTTTTAAAATATAACGAAGTAACCCTTGGCAAAATAGAGAACTTTTTAAATGGCAGAACAAAAAACAGATACCAGGGGTTTTTACAAAAAATGGGTTACCTAAACGATTCTCAAAATGCAGCGTACTTAAAAGCCATCAATTCAAGTGACTTTTGTATCATTCAAGGTCCTCCAGGAACAGGGAAAACGGAAACCATTGGTTACATTGTAAAACATCTTGTGGATTCCGGATTGAAAGTATTTGTTACCGCCAACACTCATACAGCAATCAATAACTGTTTAAATGCTGTGGCATCAAAAATTAAAGACAAAACAAAAGTCATCAAGATTGGTGAAAAAGCAAGCAACAAAGAAGTACAAGAAAATGCTTATATAGCCAAGAAATCAAGAGTGACCTACAAGGGATATATCGGAAACCCAAACTTGAGTCAAGACGGTATTGTGATTGGTTCAACAGCCTATTCTCTATGTTATCCGGGAAGTAAAAAGCTCGATGGTTGGGAGTTTGATGTGTGCATTATTGATGAAGCCGCACAATTAAGTATTCCATTGGCTATTGCTGCAATGTGCAGGACCGAAAAGTACATTCTCCTAGGTGACCATAAGCAACTTGATCCAATCATTCCGAGAGGTTCAAATAATGAAATGTTTGCTGAATCCATCTTTAGCCGAATAGCACGAATTTATCCTGATGAAATTAACTTATTGAAAACTTCTTATCGACTGAATAAGTCATTAATGAAAATTCCGAATACTTTGTTTTATCAAGAGCTGCTTGAATCGTCAAATATCACACAAGAAGATGTTACATGGTATCAAGGCAATCATCACTCTGATATTTTAAATAGTGAAGCTCATAAGCTGATTTTACACAATGTCTTTGATGGGAATCACCGTTCTAAACATGAGGCTAAAATTGTTGCAGAATTAGTTTCAGACCTATTACTAAACGGTGTCAATATTAGAGATATCGGTATTATGTCACCCTACAGGGCACAAGTTCGAGAAATTAAGAATGAAGTTAAAAAAATACTGCCAAGAACCGTTTTAAAGCCATTTGACACCATGTTAGTTGATACGGTTGACGGAATGCAAGGTCAAGAAAGAAATTACATCATTTATAGTTTTGCAAATTCTCATCCCTTGGAATCAATGAGGCGACTGGACTTTTTCTATAGCCCTAACCGATTGAATGTAGCCATTACAAGAGCCATTAAAAAATGTTTCGTCATTTCCAACTACAAGGTGTTTGATATTATTGATGATGAGCTTACCGAACACAAGGAATACCATGCAATCAAGGCGAGCTTGGAAATTTTTAAACGCTACAGGGCACTTTCCTCAATTGTGGAGATTAACCAAACGGATAATCCGGATTGGTGAGCAATACAAATTATACATTTGAAATATTAACTAGGCAACGAAAGAATGACACTAGGTAAAGCTAATATGTCCCAGTTGATGGACCAGGACGTTTTTAGTGCTAGGTTAATATTTAGCGCTGTATTGCGCAGTAATTTGATTTGAGAATTTAGTGGAAGTATCATTTGACTTCTGACTATTTGACAAACTGATTGGAATTTGTAATATTGATTTTAGCACCTTAAATAAATTCCATTAATATTAGAAACCTAATTTATGGCGAAAAAGAGGATTTTCTATCTGTATTGCTTCAAATAAAGAAGTTGCATAAAAATACTTCGAGCAGGGAATGTGCAAGTTGTGAGTTATGTCAGGATATTTGCCCAATGCATCAAAAGTCTTCTGTTTGGTATGGCGAGTTCAAGCCATCAATAGTTTGTATAGCTCCCCACAGGTTTTCGGTTATTGATTCATTCTTGGAGGACTGCATATTTTTCGTCGCTCAATACGATGATTTTGAGATTGTCGAATTTCAATGTTTTCAAGTTGAGGAGTTCCCAGAGAGTGTTGGAATTGAGAAAATTAGTCAATTCAATCAATTGCATTCAGATAAGAAAATGAATGAATTGTTGAATTGGCT
>JACCDK011186576.1_pt1 | contig 15509 bp, 10 predicted proteins | sample 7445871 | NCBI WGS metagenome assembly JACCDK01 (sample SAMN15323436, study PRJNA562643) | freshwater metagenome | isolation source: river surface water | place: USA:Blue River Watershed | collected 2017-08-15 | reverse complement strand
GCAATTAAATTCGGGTCGAGGTACTCGCCTTTGATTTCGGTGATTTTTGCCAGCGTATCCCCTGCTTGTACAGTATCTCCTTCTTTCACCCACCATTGGCTAATTTTACCCGCAATAGGGCTGTAGATTTTTTGCGGTTTTTGCTCCTGGTAGAGACTCGTGACATGACCTTTGCTTCGGATATTCTGCGTCCAAGGCAAGAAGATTAGTCCCAAAGAAATGAGCAACAAAGCAATCAGCCAAGGTTTAATTGCCGTGCTTTTGCCTTCTTGGTAGATGTGGTCAAATGCATTAAATTTTTCCATGGTGCATGTTAATTTGTTGGTCTGTCAATTTGTTGAAATCTGTGTCGTTCGATACGACAATGACACTCGTATCCGCGGGCAGATTGATCAGGTATCTTTTTATTTTTTCTGCGGTTTCTTCACTTAAACCAGCCCAGGGTTCCTCGAGTAATAGGAGTTTTTTGTCTCCACAAAGCGCACGAAGAATCAGGATTTTTCGAATGATTGTTTGTGGTGTTTTCTTTCCGATCGGTTCGATAATTGTGTCAAAACCTTCAGGGAAATGATGTAATAAATCATCAAAGCCAAGTTCCTGAGCTTTTTGAAGGATAAAAGCCGGGGAGATTTCTTTTTGGCCTAGACTAATATTTTCCCAAAGGCTTCCCCCAAAAATTTCTTGCCCATGCAACAGCACGCCGGTATGTTTACGCAGGCTTTGTAGGTTATAGTTTTGAATCGGGAAGTGATTGATTTGGAAACTACCTAGAAAGTCTTGGTAATTGCCGGTCAACATACGCAGTAGAATTGATTTTCCAGATCCTTCCGGGCCTGAAATACTTACTTTTTGGCCCGGCTTGATACGTAAAGAAATCGAATCAAGTACTTTTTTGTCGGCATCAAAAGAAAAGCTAAAACCGGTCATCTGGATGTCTAAACCTTTTTGTATGTCTAATTCAAGTTTGCCCGAGTGCTCTGTAGGGCTCTCGGTAACACTAGCTATTTTTTCAAGTCCGGTAATGACATCGTATGCACTATCCAGGCTGATGATTAGCTTTTCCACGGCCCCGATGACCATCAAAATGACAATTTCAGCGGCGATGAATTCACCTATGTTTAATGGTTGTTGGACCAATAAATAGGTTCCCAAGGTGAGCATCAAAATCGTCAAACTCACTTTAAAGAAGATGAGCGATTTGTATTGGAACAACAATACTTCGAAATGTTGCGTGCGTGCGTGCAGGTATCCACGCGTATGGGCATTCGTTTTTTCGTAGTTTAGGTTAGACCCTTGGCTGAATTTGAAAGACTTGAGTGTGCGTGCCATTTCATTGAAAAAGCCCACCACTTCATATTTGTAATTTGATTCTTCGATGCTCGTGCTAATTCCCTTTTTGCTCGTATAGCTCAAGATAAGCACAAGTAAGATGAACAAAATAACGCCTAAAAGGATGAACAAAGGATGATATAACGCAAGCAATAAAATACCAAAGAGAATCTGTACACTCGCGATGGGAATGTCGAGCAACAATTTGGCAAAGCCTTTCTGAATATTCACGGTATCAAAAAAACGGTTCACTTTTTCTGGGATGAAATAATGATCCATTTGCTTTAAATCTAAACGAGGAATCGTATCCGCAAAGGCATAGGCGTAGTTGGCAAATATCCGTTGCTGTATCGTCTCGATAATTTTCATTTGATTGATTTGCAGGAGGCCTACCAAAAATACGCCTAAAACAACTAAGAAAATTAGCACATAAATGGAGCTCACCATCGTCGCGCCCATGACCAAGCCGATGATGGTTTGTACGCCTAGCGGAAGACTTAAGTTGATCAAACCACTGAGCATGGAGAAGAGGTAAATGGATGTAACCTCCTTTTTATGCAGATTTACCAATGAAGCAATGCGCGATAATGGATTTGAATGTGTCATGTTTTAACGATTGTGGCACAAAACTAAAAATACTTTTTAAAATAATAGTAATACTATTGCAAATAAAATTAAAATATATTTTGTGGTAGTATTATTATCGTCTATTTTTGTCGGGGTAAAACAATATAACCATGGATTATTCATTAAGTTTTAAGGTCAACGAGCATATTTATTTACGGGATCCGGAAGGAACTGAATTAGGGAAGCAGATTGTCAAGCATGCGATTGAATTAATCAATGAAGTAGGATTTGAACATTTTACGTTTAAAAAATTGGCCGTAGAAATGAATACGACAGAGGCCTCAATTTATCGCTATTTTACCAATAAGCATCGTTTGTTGCTATATATTCTAAATTGGTACTGGTCTTACATGGAATATTTAGTGGTTGTTCAATTAGAGCCTATTCAAGATTTGCGTGCCAAATTAGAACGTGTGGTGGAGTTGTTTACCCGTGAATTACCTGAGCGTTTTGGGCAGTCGGACTATAATAAGAATGTTCTCCATCAAATTGTGATTGCGGAAAGCAGCAAGGTATATCTTGTGAAAGAGGTAAAGGAGATTAATGAAAATGAGGTGTTCAAGCCCTACAAGGATTTATGTGCTCGGATTTCTGATTTAATTAAGGCCTACCAACCGGCATATCCTTTTCCGCATTCTTTGAGTACAACGCTAATTGAAACGGCTCATTCGCAGCTATTTTTCAGTACATATTTGCCTAAATTAACAGATGTCAATAGGCAGTCGAAAGAAACCTTTGTTGAACAGTATTTGAAAGATATGCTTTTTAAAGTAGTAGCTCGCTAACAATAAAAACGACCCAATTGGGCCGTTTTTAAAATCTTATTTAGTTGTTCCTTATTGCATCTGTTGCATATCAGCCCCGCTGTTATTATTTCGTTTCATCTGACTCATATCAAACTTACCGAAACGTACGGATAAAGTTAACCGCACTTGCTGTGGATTTGAAATCCGATATGAGGTCTGCGTAAATCCATCTCCCAACGAAACGCGCGTATTTCCACGTGTCTTTGTAATATCATTGAATGCTAAAGTCAAAGATGCCATATCATTTTTCAAGAATGACTTTTTGATCGCTAAATCAATGCCATAATATGGCTCCACATAGCCTTGGGACGAACTTTGCGCCTGCATGCCCGGAGGGCCCATTTGGCCTTGGTTTTGACTTACGGGCATATTCGTTTTTCCTTGGTAATCTCCCGATAATTGAATCACCCATTTATTCGGCAAGATGAAATTGTTGTTGATCTTACCAAAGGCTGTCCACATACCATCCGCCACAGCACCAGAGCTTTCAATGTTGCTTGTGTTGATCTTCGAATTATATACGTTCACGTTGGCCGTAAAATCCCACCAGTTTTGAAACTTGTTGGTATACGTTAACTCAGCCCCATAATTAATGCTTGAATTCGCATTGATAAATGTATTTATCAAATCCATCTTACCGCTGATCGGGTTGATTTCTTTGCTGTAATAACGGGTAATCAAATTGTCGGTGTATTTGTAATAACCCGAGAACAAGAATGTGGCAGATCCTTTTGTCTTGCTATAAGAAAGTTCGCCAGATGTCGTGAACTCAGGCACTAAATTCGCATTTCCACGGGTGATATTTAAGCTATCGCTGTAATCGACAAATGGAATGATTTGGAAGAAATTAGGCCGATTTACCCGGCGCGTAATGCTTAATTGTAATTGATCCGTTTTCGATAAATCCTTCTTCAAGAAGATGGAAGGGAATAAGCTCAATGGATACTTGTTGCTGAATTGTTGTTTGGTATTTATCAATTCCCCTGAATAGTTCGAACTCTCGCCACGCAAACCTAATTTATATGAGAAGGCCGTTGTTTTGCCTGAAACGGATACATAAGCCGCATAGACATCATTTGTACTTGAATAATTGATGGATGCTGATGTGATCTCTTTATAAACATCTGATCCCACAGGTTTTAGGGTGTTTATGTTTGTATTGGCCAGCTCATTAATTTGAGCTCTTAAACCCATTTCAATCGTACCCTCGTTTTTGATGGGTTTTACATAATCCGTTTGAATCGTGATGAATTTGTTCTTGCCATCTCCTATGTTCTTTTGGATTTGAGTTCCTGTTATCGCGTTGTTATTAAGGTAGTTGGTCGTAATCACCGATTCCCCTTTATTCGTTCCGCCAAAGAAGTTCATGTCCATCGTTAACTCTTCGCCAGCTTTCGGGAAGGTGTGTTTGAAGCCAAACTGGAAACCTTGTGGTTTAAATTCACGTAAACTTTCCGTGTAACGATTGCTGAATGATTTCACGCCATTCACTGTACTTGTGATGTCCAATGTTTCATTGGGTCTAAATTGACCACCCCCACCGAAGAATGCACCTAAAGTTATCGTAGACCGATTTGTTACAGCGTAATCTGCTGAGAAACGAGGGAAAAGCATGAAGCCTTTCGTTGAGTTATCTAGGTTTTGATAAATGGAAGATTGAATTCCACCAATGTTCGCCTGACGATCACTATAACCATTGGAAACATTACGCTCCATCATGTTCATGATCGTTGCCGTCAAGTTCCATTTATTTTGTTGGTAACTGAAATTACCCATCAAATTGGTTCCTCCTCTGCGGTTCACACCTGCATTCACCATTCCATTGTAACCATTCTTTTTGTTTTTCTTCAATACGATGTTGATGATACCCGCCATGCTACCCGACGCATCGTATTTCGCTGATGGGTTTGTGATAACCTCCACTTTTTCGATAATATCGGCTGGGATTTGATCCATGGATAGGGTGGTAGGCCGACCGTCGATGAATAAAATCGGGTTTGCATTACGCACTTTTACGTTACCGTCGATGTCCACTTGCACGGAAGGAATATTACGCATCACGTCGATCGCAGTACCTCCAGATGTCACGATGTTTTGTCCTACGTTGAATGATTTTTTATCGATATCCATTTCAACAAGCGCTTTTGTTCCTGTTACGACGACAGCATCAAGTTCTTTGGAGTCGGTTGCTAATTTGATATTTCCCAAATCTTTTTCGAAGGCAGCCATCATTTTTGCCATCATTTCTGGATCGGGTGCTTGGCCGGGTTTCATTCCACCCATGGGAGGCATCGCGAAAGCTACAGGAGCTTCATAATTTGTGAAACCTACAAAGCTGATTTTGATTTTCAACTTAACGTTGATTGGAATCTCTTTGAAATTAAAGTCCCCGTTCAATTCTGCTTGTTGGGCTTTAACTAAAATATCTTTCGGTTTTTTTGTTGCCGGGTCAATCGTCGTTTTTAATAAAACAACCGATGCGAATTCGACCGGCTTTCCTTGATCGTCAACGACTTTTCCATAGATGTGGCCGCGATTCATGTCGGGCATTTTGGCTCCGGCTGGGGCTCCTGGAACTTGTGCGAATGCAAATAATGTGCTAATCGAAACAAGGGTAGTTAGAATGAATTTTTTCATTAGGCGGATTGAATAATATTGTACCTCAAAGATACATTGGTGATATTTTAGTTTGTTAATTTTTCTGCTCAGCGGTCGAATGTATAGATGAAAGTGGGGAATGTTGAGTTTAGACATTGGACGTTGGTCGTTGGACTTTAGATAGCAGGTTGCTGAAACATCACCATCCTCATGATTGATAATCCAACGTCTAAGGTCCAACGTCTACTGACTAAGCCACAATAATTTTACGTCCGATAAGGAATAGGATTACATTTGCCAGCGCCGCACATCCGAAAATGATAATAGCCATGGTGAAAGGAGTGCCGTCGAAAAGTAAACCTACGAGTACCGAACAAACCGCGCCCCAAGCCATTTGGATAGATCCTAACATGGCCGAAGCGGTTCCTGCTCCGCGGTGAAAAGGTCTTAAAGCTAATGTAGCTACATTGGGAAAATTGAAACCCTGACAGCCCATAATCAAGAAGAGCAAGAAGATATTCAGCTCCATGGTCATCAAATTCAGTTTGGATAAGATGGCTAAAATCAAAGCAAGGCCTAATTGAGTCGGCAAAGTCACGCGTAATACTTGCAAACTGCTGTATTTCTTGAGTACGATGTGATTTAGTTGGCTGGCGGAGATAATTCCGGATGCAACAATCGCGAAGAGCAAGCCGAATTTCGACTCACTCACTTGGTAATAATTCAAGAAAGTCAATGGAGCTCCACCCACGTAGGTAAAAATGCTTCCCGCTCCAATCGCTCCCGTAAAGGCAAAAATCAAATATTCCTTTTCTTTGAACAAGGCGCGATAAGCTTTGGCAATCGTCGCAACCTTAAACGGCCCTCGCTTTTCGTGATTGATCTTTTCAGGCAACCATGATTTTATCAAGAAGATGATAACTAACAAGATTCCGGCTAGGACTAAGAAGATGGCTTTCCAACTCGCTAAAGTCAATAAAAGACTTCCTAAAGATGGGGCTAAAATGGGGGATACGCCGAGAATCAAGATCATTAATGACATGATTTTGGGACGTTCTTTTTCTTCAAATGTTTCGCGAATCACAGCGTTTGGGGCAACCATTCCAACACTCCCACCGAGTGCTTGAAACAAGCGAAAGATGGTTAATGCTTCCACAGATGGTGCAAAGGCACATGCGATGGAGCTTAGTACATAAATGGAAAGGCCGATGTACAACACATTTTTCCGACCAAAATGATCCAATAATGGCCCGCTGATTAATTGGCCCACACAAATCCCAAAAAAGAAACTGGACAAGGTGTAGCCCATTTGTTCTTGCGAACAGTTTAAGGCATGCGCAATGTTTTTGAAAGCGGGTAAATACATGTCGATGGACAAGGGTCCAATCGCGGACAATATACCAAGGACCAAAATGATTTTGGTTCGGTTTGAGGCTTGAGTCATTATAGGAAGCTTAATTAGCCTGCAAAATTACCACCATTTCATGGGGATAAAAAATGGTGATCCAAATCTACGGGATAGCCTACGGTTCGTCTCAGTTATTTTCTATTTTGTCTAAAAATAGTTGTAAATCAGGACATTAAATTGTTCTTTCATTCTGAGATTGACCTCAAATACTAAACCTATGAAACGAATTTTATCTTTTGGCCTGCTAGGCTTGGGCCTTTTGATGGCCTTGAGTGCTGCCAAACAACCACTTTCTGATATTACAAGAACCCTAGATACGTTGCGAATTCCTGCAGGTGTGGACCCGAACGACGAAAACTGGAAGGGAATCGACTTATTACCCAAAGACCCAATCCAACCACTCACCGTGGAAGAAGAAGCCAAACGATTTCAATTGCCTCCTGGCTATAAAATTCAACCAGTATTAACGGAGCCTGCCATCCAACAACCCGGCGAAATTGTTTTTGATGGCAATGGCCGGATGTACGTCCTAGAACTTCGGTCCTATATGCTGGATGCAGATTCCAAAAATGAACTCGAACCCATCAGTCGGATCTCCCGCTGGGAAGATAAAAATAACGATGGTGTCTATGAGACCGGGACGACCTTTGTCGATAAACTTATTTTTCCGCGTTTTGTGTTGCCTTATGGCAAAGATGCTGTTTTGACGATGGAGTCTGATGCGGATAATATCTACAAATACACGGATACGAATGGCGATGGAAAGGCAGATAAAAAAGAGCTTTTTACGACGAAATATGGCCGTTCGGGGAATGTGGAACACCAACAAGCCTTCTTGTTTTATGGAATGGATAATTGGCTTTACAGTACCGTCAATGCCTTCCGGATTCGCGAAACGCCCAATGGAATCATCCGAGAAAAGACCGGCGCGAATCGGGCGCAATGGGGAATCAGTCAAGATGATAATGGTAAATTATGGTTTCAAGGTGGGGCCTCAGGGGTTCCGTCTTATTTCCAATTTCCCATCCAATATGGAAATTTTGATGTGCCTAATGAGCTCGCGAAAGGCTTTGAAGTTCCGTATGGTGCGGCGGTTAAAGTTGCCGACATGCAGGGCGGAATGGATGAAATTCGCCAACCCGATGGTTCGCTAAATCGCGTAACTGGTTCCGCGGGAAATGATATATATCGCGGAGATCGCTTACCTGCATCTTTACGTGGGCAGTTGTTTTACGGGGAACCTGTGGCGCGGATTGTCCGACAAATCAATCCCGTTGTAAAGGAGGGTTTGACGACCTTACATAATGTGTATCAAGACCAAAAGTCGGAATTTTTAAAATCAACGGATCCCTTATTCCGCCCGGTGGATATGGCCACGGCCCCCGACGGAACCATGTACATTGTGGATATGTACCATGGGATTATACAGGAAGGACAATGGACGCCCAAAGACTCTTATTTGCGTTTGAAAATTGATCAATATCGTTTGGACAAAGTCGTGGGACTTGGTCGGATTTGGCGCATTACTTATGATGGGAAAGAACGGGATAAGAAGCCTGCACGTATGTACGATGAAAATTCTGCAAAACTTGTGAGTTACTTAAATCATCCGAATGGCTGGTGGCAAGATATGGCGCAGCAAGTTTTAGTATTACGTAAAGACAAATCTGTCGTGCCCGCTTTGAAGCAAATGGCCTTACAAGGCTCGTCGATCAATGGTCGAATCCATGCGCTTTGGACGCTTGAAGGTCTCGGGGAATTGCCAGCTAGTGTGGTTCAAAAATTAGGCACAGATGCAAATCCTCGTATCCGCATCCAGGCGCTTAAAGCTTCAGAAACGTTGTACAAAGCAGGGGATAAGTCTTTTGCTTCCATGTACGAAAAAGGTATGTTGGATGCTGATCCGGAAGTTGCTATGCAGGCGATTTTTTCTGCGAAATTTGTGAAAGCGCCGGATTTAGAAACACAGGTCAAAGCGAGTATAGCCAAGCATCCTTCGGGTGGTGTAAAACTGGTTGGCGAGCAAACAATCACGCCTCCTAAGCCTCGTCAAAACGGGCCATTTAATGGAACAGAATTGAGTAAGGACCAAAAAGAAATTTTGGCACGTGGCGAATTGGTTTTTGCCGAACTTTGCTCACAATGCCATGGCAATGACGGTATGGGAAAATCAGCGGGTAACAATAAACTCTTAGCCCCAGCTTTGGCAGGAAGTTTCCGCATTCAGTCGCATCCCGAATATGCGGTGCGCGTGTTATTGCACGGTTTGGATGGAGCAGTCGAAGGGAAGAATTATGCTGGCGGGATGATGCAACCGATGAAAGAGCAGTCGGACCAATGGATCGCTGATGTCGTTTCATATATCCGTAGTGGTTTGTCGAATGATGCGTCGTTTGTGACGGCCCAACAAGTTGCGGCGATACGGGCGAAGACGGCCAAGCAATCTTCGATGTATAAATTTGAAGCCCTCATGAGTCAAGTGCCTAAGGAGTTTCCGGCAGATGCTGCTTGGAAATTCAGCGCGAGTAATACGGTTTCTACGCGTGTAGGTGGAAATGCTTCCCCGCGCAGTGCAACGAATTACGAAGGCTGGTCGACCGGCATTACACAAGCTAAAGACATGTGGTATCAGATTGAATTTCCGCAGTCGATGAATTTGTCGGAATTCCACTTCAGTTCATCCTCTATATTCAAACGTCCGGCTAAACCGGTTCCGGGTGCAGCACCTACGATGATACCGACCTATCCTCGACTTATGCAAATCGAAACCTCATTGGATGGTTTAACTTGGAATACACACGTGGCGAATTACAAAGGAAAAGAAGGGGATAACGTCGTGAGTTTTGATCAAGTCAAAACGAAATTTGTCCGCTTAAAATTAGTGGAAAGTATTGCGAAAGTAGCCGACGAGATTCCGTGGTCTATGCGCCAAGTAAAAATTTATGGACTAAAATAAACAACCTATATTCTATGAAATCAAATCGCAGAAATTTTATTCAATCCTTAGGATTGGGTGCAGCCTCACTTAGTGTGGGGAAACAAATGACAAGTTCCGTGGCGGCGAGTACAGACGATCAAGTCTTATTCGTGGGCGACCAAATCGCTGTAGCACAAACTGAATATGGCAAAGTACGTGGATTTATTTTGCGTGGAATTAATCAGTTTTTGGGAATTCCTTACGGTGCGGATACAAGTGGAAAAAATCGGTTTATGCCCCCGCAAAAACCGGCTGCTTGGTCGGAGATTAAACCTTGTGTTTGGTGGGGAAATACCGCTCCGCAAATCATGGAGAAGCGTTATTCGAATGCTTATGCTTCTTTTGTCGATCATTGGAATTACGATGATGTATCCGAAGATTGTTTGCGCTTGAACGTATGGACTCCGGCGATTGATTCGAGTAAGCGTCCTGTGATCGTCTGGTTGCATGGTGGTGGATTTACCAACGGAAATGCAATTGAGCAAGATGGCTATCATGGCGAAAATATTTCCCGTTTGGGCAATGTCGTTTTTGTATCAATTAATCACCGATTGGGACCCTTTGGATATTCGCATCTTAAGGCGGCAGGTGGCCATCCACATTCAGGAAATGTGGGGAATTTAGATATGGTTGCGGCATTAGAATGGGTCAAAAACAACATCGCACATTTTGGTGGAGATGCAGGTAATGTGACCATCATTGGGCAATCTGGCGGAGGAGCTAAGGTTACTTCGTTGATGAATATGCCTTCTGCCAAAGGATTGTTTCACAAAGCGGTTGCATTGTCTGGATCGTCCTTGGGTGGGGTTAATAAAGAATACGCAGAAAAGCTAGGTGTAAAGGTCATGGAAGAGGCGGGTTTGAAAGAGGGTGAAATTGAGAAGCTCCAACAAATTCCTTGGCGACAATACATTGATATTACGTCGCGCGCCGTGGAGAAAATGAATGAAGAGGCGAAGAAAATGGGCATTACGCGAGGTGGATTTTCACCTGTGGCGGATGGTGTTACGATGAACGACCAACCGTTCTTTAGTGACCCGAACCACTTCTCCGCGGATATTCCGTTGATCATCAATACGACATTCCACGAGTTCAGTCCATCGCGTACAGATGCGAGTTTGGAATTGATAACCCTTGCGGGGGTAGTTGACAAAATTAAACCACGCTTTGCCGACCAGTCGGCGGCTATTGTGGAGGCCTTCCATCAAAACTTCCCAAATGCGAAACCGATTGAAATTTGGGCGATGATTAACTCAAATCGGAAAGGTGCTATCGCGGCGGCGGATGCGAAATTCTCACAAGGCAAAGCGCCCGTGTATGTTTCTTGGTTCGGCTGGCAGCCACCTCTATTCGATGGTCGTATGCGTGCGTTCCATTGCGATGATATTTGTTTTTGGTTTTACAACACCGACTTGATGTTGACGCATACCGGAGGAGGCAAACGTCCTCGGGCCTTATCCACTAAAATGGCAAAGTCCTTTTTGAACTTTGTCAAAACGGGTAACCCCAATGGCGGAGGCTTACCGAATTGGAAACCTTATACGAAGACAAACGGGGAGACGATGATTTTAGATGATCAGTGTTCTCTCGTTAATAACCCAGATGGCCAGGCTCGAAAAGCCTTAGGTTAATTGAAAAAGCCCGGTGTAGTAGCCGGGCTTTTTTTATTTCATGCTAAACATTTTATTGAAGGCATAGGTTGCCCCCACATTCCAGACCGGATCTTTTCCACCGGTAATCGCGGAATTAATCGGTTGATTGTAAAAATACGAAAGCGTGACAGGACTCGTATTATGCGTCAACGTAAATGTGGCGTTGACATAAGATCCTTCTTCGCCATTGGTAAACAAGTAAATCAATTGGGAATTAACACCCGCTAAAAACCCCTTGCCTAATTCAATGTTATTGTATCCGCCACGCAAAGTCAACAGGTTCGTGGGTTTGGTTTTATTTTCCACACTTCCTGCGCCTACTAAATAATAGAAGCCAAGATTTACGTGTTTATTGAAGCGGTAGTTTTGAGACATTTCGGCTGCCAAAAAGCGTTGAGCTCGCAATACCTCGTCATTAGTTCCATTAACGATCACGGGAATGGTTTTGAAAATGATTGCAGGATGGGCTCCTACACTCCAAGTGAATTTGGGCGTTTTCGCTAATTTGTATCGAAACCAATAGATGAAGGACCAAGGTTTACCTTCTAAGGAAACGCGAAATTCGGGTTCAAAGGTCAATTTGCGGCCAACGGTAAAGTTGATGATTGCAGCAGGTTTTCCCAAGGTAAAAATAGGGATGATGGAAATTCCGTTATTGGTGATTAAGGTAGAGGTAGCGAATTGGATTTCTTTCTTGGTGGAATCTGTTGCTGTTTCAGCCAAAATCGTGAATTGTATGAATAATAATAGGCAGATTGATACGAATGATTTCATGATTGGTTTTTCAGAAGAAGATGCAAAGGTACGATTCTCGTACGTGAAATAGGATAAAATTTTAACTTTTGGCCAAAGCTTCCATGGCAGCTGCGGAATACCGGGTCCCTTGAACCTCTACTTGGGAGGTCGCATTGGAAATTTGCTTGATGTCATCAGCGCTTAATTGCATTTGAATGGCATCAAAATTTTCATGCATACGATGCATTTTCGTCGTCCCCGGAATAGGTACAATCCAAGGTTTTTGAGCTAATAACCAAGCCAAACTGATCTGTGCTGGGCTTGCATTTTTTTCTTGTGCAATGCCTGCTAGAACGTTGATCAATTTCTGATTATGTTCACGCGCTTCTTCGGTAAAACGAGGTACGGTTCTGCGGAAATCTGTTTCATGAAACTCCGTATTCGCGTCAATTTTTCCCGTTAAAAATCCTTTGCCGAGCGGGCTAAATGGAACAAAACCGATGCCTAATTCTTCGAGGGTCGGGATGATTTGTTGTTCTGGTTCCCGTGTCCATAAAGAATATTCACTTTGTAAGGCCGTTACCGGCATTTCTGCATGGGCCTTACGGATGTTGGCTGCTCCCGCTTCCGACAAGCCAAAATGCTTTACTTTGCCTTCTTTGATTAAATCTTTAACTGTGCCAGCCACATCTTCGATGGGGATGCTCAGATCCACGCGATGTTGGTAAAACAAATCAATCGCATCTACTTTTAGGCGCTTTAACGAGGCTTCGGCAACCTTGCGAATATTCGCTGGCGAACTATCTAATCCGTTCATTTTATAGCCTTGGTTCGGGTCTAAATGAAAGCCAAATTTGGTCGCAATGACCACTTCACCTTTAAATGGAGCTAACGCTTTTCCCACTAATTCTTCGTTGATAAATGGTCCATATACTTCTGCCGTGTCAAAAAAAGTAATGCCTATTTCAACAGCTGCCCTGATAATTTTAATCATTTCGTTTTCATCAGCTTTAGGTCCATAACCAAAGCTCATGCCCATGCAACCAAGGCCCATGGCTGAAACTTCTAAGCCACTATTCCCTAATTTTCGTTTTTCCATGATGTATATTATTTCTAAATTTTGCGGGGCTGATGCCCACTTGTTTTTTGAAAAAGTGATTGAAATAGCTGATTTCATTAAAACCTAATGCTTCAGCAATGTCAGCGATGGTCCATTCTCCATGTGATAGAATTAATTTGGCTTCCTGACTGATGCGCTCAGCGATAAGTTGCGACGTAGTTTTGATTGTTGTTTCTTTTACCGCGCGGTTTAAGTGATTTACGTGGACGGCCAACTGGTTTGCAAAATCAGACGGGGTCTTTAATTTGATTTTGTTTTGGGGCCCTTCGATGGGGAATTGCCGTTCCAATAATTCGAGGAATAACATCGAAATCTTTTGATTTGCATTGCCTGGAGCATATCGACTTGAATTTGCTGGTTCCAATTTGAGGGCAGTATGCATCATTTCTAAGGCCAAATTCCGCAACATGTCATACTTGTGGATATAAGTGGAATCGATTTCGGCTAACATTCTTTCAAAAATAACCTGGAAAGATTCATACCCAGCATCGCTCAATTCTATGACAGGTGTGCCCGAAGGTTGATACAGTGAATAAGCCGAAAAATTGCCGTATTGTTGGAAAAAATCATGGTTGAATATGCAGAAATAACCGGTACGTAAATTCTCTGTAGAGTCCCATTTATAGGGAACTAATGGATTTGAAAACACGATAGCATTCTCTTTGACTTCAATGATTTTATTTGCGTAATAAATCGTTCCAGAGCCTTTGACTAAGGTGATTTTATAATAATCACGTCGACGGTACGGCACGGTTTTCGCACCAATTCCGATGTATGGGTCGAGTTTAAATACATTGAAATGTCCCCAATCTTTGCTTAAATTTTCGGGTATCCAATTGAATTTGTTTTGGTAGAAATCCTTTAAGGTTTCAATTTTTTCCATGTGCTTATTTATGGATTAATCAAACAAAGGTATGAGCGAGAAGCCAGTTATTCTATACAATATTCAAATAGATGTTTATATAAATCAAACAAAAAAGGCTCAAGATTTCTTGAGCCTTTTCATTACCACTTGCTTAGTCCGAGGATTTTTTCTCCCAAAGGATTGAGTTTGGCAGTATCATATTTGGTTTGTTCCCAGTTGCGTGGGTCACCCGGGAAGGCATAGCCTTCTGGAGCGATGCGGTTTTTCCAGGAATTCACGCGCCATTCGCGCAAAGCTGCATTATCCTCCTCAGCCGGCATCATGGAAATGTATTGGGCACAGCGTACTTTATCGCTGTTATTCGCTCGAATACCGTGGGGTTGAAGGCTGTTGAAAATTAATAAATCGCCAGCCTCCATTTTAACTTTGGTTGGCGTGAAGCCCGTCGTGTCTGGTTTGAAACGATCACGGTTTTCGGGTTGTGTTAATTTCCAAGTATCGTAGTTTCTAAATAATTCCGGGATGCATTGGAATCCACCCATATTTTCGTCTGTTTGGTCCACAAGCGCTAATACGCCTTGGACTTGAACGGGTTTAGTTTCTGGATCGTAGTCCCAGTGAATGAATGCTTTGTATTCGTGGCCAGGTCGGATCGGGAAATTTAAATTCGCGCGATCGATCGTCACCCATAACTTTTCCGTCCCCCAGATGTCCACAAAGGCATCATATACGCGTTGCATTTGTCGGTTATTCCAAAGATGCTGATTGTTGTAGCACTCCACCATGCCCGTTCCACCTAGCTCCTTCATTTTCATTTCTGCCCGCGGAGCAGTATACCAGGTACTCGGATCATTAGGATCTTTTTCTTCGAATTCCCAAAGGAATTTGGCTGTCTCCAGCGCCTGTTCGCGTGGAACGGCTTGTTTGATGACGATATAGCCGTTGGTTTTCCAAAATTCCCAATCTTCCTCGCTCAACACGCGCAAGGCTTCACCATTTGTGCGATTGTTTAAGGATAATTGGCTGCTTTTAGCAGTCGACGGATTTCCGGGAATGTCATAATGCGCATTGTTCGGAATCATGGTTTCGTTTTGCATATCGGGTAAGGTTAAATTCTTTTGACAAATCTCTACATTTTATGACTTGCCAATTAATGCCTTATTGACAACTATTTGCACTGTATTGATATTTATGGATATATTGGGTTTAAATCAGACAGATTTATGTCAATGAAATTAAAATTAGAACAGATTCAACCCGACTCGGAGAGTTCGTTTCGCTTGTTGCTGACGCCGCAGCTCAACGAAGTATTTTATTGGCATTTTCACCCAGAAATCGAATTGGTCTATGTGGAGGCGGAACGCGGAATTCGGCACATTGGCGACCATGTTT
>JACCDK011325999.1_pt1 | contig 15516 bp, 15 predicted proteins | sample 7445871 | NCBI WGS metagenome assembly JACCDK01 (sample SAMN15323436, study PRJNA562643) | freshwater metagenome | isolation source: river surface water | place: USA:Blue River Watershed | collected 2017-08-15 | reverse complement strand
GGTACTAAAAGTATCTTCGCCACAAGAGCAGCGTATCTACATTGAAGTTGAAACGAAATGGCCCCAGGCTGCGAACTTCAAAAAAGATCGCCTGTGGACAGACCTTGTGATAGATTTTTCGCACGTCAGAAGTGTGCATGAGCTACAAAAGACCCGCAGAGAAATCTGCGGGTTTTTGCTTTTCTGAACTAATTACTTAACTTTTAAAATTTCTTTATGTGGTGACAACAAAATCTCTTGGATGACTTCATGTGACTCCTCAAACCAAAGTTCAAGAAGCTCATTAATCACTTCTTGATCGAGGTTAAATTCCTCGAGTCGCTCTTCATTCATTGGCCAGCAAAGACCTGCTCTACTGCATATTCGATGAAGTACGAACCTTGTCCTGGCACGCAATCAGATGCCTCACGGATAAAGTCACGCCAATTCAGCTCTTCGAAAAATTCTTTGAGTAGTTCGCGTGCATCTGGAATTGCCGTTGCAACTATTGATTCAATGAATTGCCCTTTTAGTTTCTCTAGCACGGCGGAACCTTTTGCTCCGAACCACCAACCTTCAAAGCGATCAAACTCTTCTGCGGTGAGGTTATTGGAAGAAAGAAGTTCCTCCCATTCATCTTCGTCAACATTCCGACGGTCAAGACTCCAATGAGAACTAGCAAGGGCAAAGTACGCGGGCAATACTTCCTGTAATTTTGATTGATCTACACCCATCCGCACTACTCCCCTTGTGTTAATTCGTGAGCGAATTTACCCTCCCTCGGAGATCTCAACAAGGCTTGTCACCCCACCCCCATAGCCTTTCAGCCATGATCAAGAACATCCTCTCCGCCCTACGCCAAGCCCGCATCGATAACGAGCTGCAAGAGATCCTCACCGAAGGCAACCGCACCCGCGAGAGCGCCAACACCATCCGTGAATTCCTCTTAAAGGTCCTCCAAGAAGATATCGATGGCAAAGAGAAGTTCAATGACGAGATCCTGCAAGAGGCAGCTGAACTCATTGAAGAACTCGGCCCCGGTGCCTTCTACTGGATGGCAGATATCGCAGTACAGATGACTGTTCTCGCCCAATGCGCACTACGAGATATACCTACCAATGTGGAGGCAGAGCTAGGCAAGGATGCGAGTGCGGCGGAGATTGTTAAGTGCGTGGTGGTTATTTAGTTAGTAGCCGAAGACATGTACTGATTCGACATCGATTGGATCTGTAGTTTCCGCAAAGAATGCCCCGACTCGATTGAGAACTGTTGAATAAATCTTTTGTCTTGCTCCTGCTTTTGTGACTCGTATTTGAGGCACCAACAGAAATAGATGATTTGCAGAAGGACAGATGTGTGTCTTCCAAACATCCAGCAAATCCATATTGTTAGCTATAGTTTTGCCTCGTTCGACTTCCACAATGATTCCGCCGCCCGGAATTTCCTTATAGAAGTCAGGGCGAATTCCTGGAACATTTATATCCGAGAAAAGTCCCTTCTTTTCAGAAGCAAAGCCAAGGGATTCCAAGCAGGGCGTGATTGCTTCTTGAATTCTGAGACTAGAGGCTCCGAAAATATGGGCAGATTCAATAGCACTACTCACTGATTTTTCCTCGAGTATGCCTTTTAGTGAAAGGGCTACCGAAAGCACATTCTCGTATTGTGAGATCACCGGAGTTCGTAGTCGCTGAAAACTATGAAACTCAATTGCGCCCATTTTGGCAGCTTAATTGAGCAGGGCACCAGAAGCTAGCCCTTCAGTGGTCATTATTGGTGCGTCGATCCCACCATTTGTCAGTCCTCCTACCTATTATTCAGTGCGGAGGAACGATGACAATAAAGAAGCGTGTTTATAAAGAGCCTACAAACCCTGTTGGAACAGTTGCAGAGCTGTTCGCAGGCGTTGGTGGGTTTCGCATAGGTCTTGCCGCCGCCGGATGGAAGACCGTTTTCTCGAATCAATGGGAACCATCCACAAAAGTCCAACATGCTTCAGATGTATACCTTGCCCGCTTTGGCGAAGAGGGCCATAGCAATGAAGATATTTCCAAAGTTGAGAAACTTCCCAAGAAAGTAGATTTACTTGTTGGCGGATTCCCTTGTCAAGATTATTCAGTCGCAAAGACACTCAATACATCTAAAGGTCTCAGAGGTAAAAAGGGTGTTCTCTGGTGGGAGATTCTTCGACTCGTTTCACAGCACCAACCAAAATTTATTTTTCTCGAAAATGTCGATCGACTATTGAAGTCTCCGTCATCCCAGCGCGGCCGTGACTTTGCAGTCATGCTCAACACTCTTGGCGAAGAAGGCTATGAGATTGAGTGGCGTGTGGTAAATTCAGCTGAGTACGGATTTCCGCAACGTCGTATTCGCGTATTTATAGTCGCACGCAGGAAAAAATCAGGGAAGAAAGATCCGAAGCAGATAATTCTCAAGTCAGGCATTCTCGCCCGAGCCCTTCCAGTTCAATCTACTGAGAACGACGTTACACAAATTGATTTGACCGACGATGCTGATGTCATTTCCTCCAAGTTCAACAAGGGCTTAGATAAGAGCCCCTTTCTTACAGCTGGATATTTTGCAGATGGCATTGCATACACGCTCAAAACTCAGGCGAAAGAGAGTTCTGAGAAGTCAGTCCTAGGTGATGTTCTTCAAAAGGATTCAGAAGTCCCAAATGAGTACTGGGTATCTCCAACAAGATTAAAGGATTGGAAATACCTGAAAGGCGCCAAGAGCATCGAACGCGAACACAAAAGTTCTGGAACAAAGTACAACTACGCGGAGGGAAAAATGGCATTCCCGGATCTCCTGACGAACCCTAGCCGCACGATTCTTACCGGCGAAGGCGGAACAACTCCATCCCGCTTTAAGCACATCATTCAAACGAAAAACGGTTGGCGTAGACTTACGCCAATCGAGCTCGAACGACTCAATGGCTTCCCAGACGACTGGACGAAGTTTGATCAAAATGGAAATGTGATATCCGATGGAAAACGCGCATTCTTTATGGGAAATGCACTTGTGATTGGTCTTGTTGAAAAAGTTGGGAAAGTTATTGCATCGGAAATAGGGAATTAGTAATAGACAATCTCACCGCGTTTACTCCGAGAGCCTTCAACCTTGGCGGGCTTGACAAAATAATTTAATGGAGGCGCAATCGAAGCAATCAGTAAAGGTGTGGTCAAGTGAGTTCGCATTGCCCTCAAATGTTTGACATATCGCTCATATGTGCCGACGGCGCCATCAAATGCGCCTTTCTCCTTTAGCCCTTGACTAGCGACAATCACGATTCCAACCCCTTCGCCGATATCAACTTGCTTGGGAAGGTAATTAACTTCAGCTGCAAGAACAGGCTTCATTAAGTTCCATGCTGCTGCCTCCCCATGATTAAAGGCAACCTCAATCGCCACGCCAGTAATAGTTCCATCATGTCGGGACACCGACTTGGAAAAATCTAGGGTCCAAGCTGATTCACTCTTTGCCGTGTAGCCCTGGGCGGAAAACAAATTTGTCTGCGGAATCCAGTCCAGCTTGGTTAGACGTTCATCCAGAAGGTAATTGATTGCTTTACTCAAGCTTTTAGTTATTTCTCCCGAGTTGTTTATATCGGCATGGACTGACGCAACTTCTTCTTCACTTACCTCAAATACCGCTTGTTGAATCTCCGACCATAGAGTTGAAAGTTCCGGAACCGACTTCAAAATTTCAATTGCAAATCTGTGGGAGTAGAGGCTTTCGAATTCCATGCGTAGCACCTGTTCATGAAGCGAAATTGATGTCGCAATTGTAAGCCTCATTAATTGATAAACAAGGTAGTAACCGAGATTTCTTTTGCTATTTCATTTGCCTTAAAGGCTATTTAGAGAAAAAGTAAGTCCCCAGCGATTAGGGCCGCCGAGGACTAACTTTTTCTTTCTCCCATCACTCCTTGTGATTGTCGAGAAAGGAGGAGTTATGAACAATGAAATAATAATGTTTACAGTTGATATTGCAAGAAAAAAAATGATCGATTTTAGAACTACTTTTAGTAGGATTTTAAGACGAAGTACCCCAGCGGCTTTGCTTGCTAGGCGTCAATAAGTAGATCAAGTTCACAATCGGAACCAGCATCCACCATCCCGCATGATCCGTGTCGTGCATACGGCGGATAGTCACTGTGACACCTGGAATGAAGAGCAGGATTGTTACGACATCACCCAACATATTTCCTGGAATGAAGATATCGATGATGCTGGCACCGAGACCGACAAGCCAATTGAAGAGCACGAAATACCAGAACTGGCGACGGGTGGCTACGCCCTTAACATCCAAAGACTTGCCAAGAGTTGCAATATTGATATCAAAGAAGTTCTTCATCTGAAAATCTTACTGGTGTTAACGAGAGTTTTGAGCGAGGAAAGTCAGAATCTGTTCTGCGTAGTTTGAGGGCAATTTTGGACTGTGCGCTCCGCGGGCTACTCGCCAATAGACAATCGGGGCTGCGCATGAAGTTAACTTCTGCACCGTTGTCTCTTGCCCTGGGATGGTGGGATCGAAATCCTTCTTACCGAAAGCAACGGATGAGAATTTAGGTGCAACACACTGATTTACCTTTGCAACGCGATTGAGGGTCTCAACGGCGCTGGTATACCTATGGAAATTGAGCTCTCCCCCATCAATCTTGATGGTGGGGTCGGCAACGCCATGGATATGAAGGAGTGCAAAGGGGTTTGCGCTGGTGCACTCTGAATCAACGTCCATCGCACCCGCTAATGAAACAACACCGGCGACCTTGCCCGTCTTGCAGGCATAGGCAAGTGACATAAATGCACCATTACTATGTCCAACAAAGTAGATGCGATCTCTGTTAACTGGATGCTTGGCATCAATCTCATCAATCAACGAATCCAAGTATGCGATGTCATCGACATTGGTTCCGGGCTTCTGGCAACATGCCTTTGCGGCATTCCAGACACGGCGACCATCTTTGCCCACTGTTCCATCAGGAGCGATGTAGATCATTCCAAGTTTCTTAGCCACCGGTGCCAACTTCATGTAATTCTCTTGGTGCGCACCACTAGTGGATGCGCTGTGAAGCATGATCAGTAAAGGTGCTGGCTGAAAAGATTCAGAGGGCAGATGTACCGAGACCGGCCTATCGCCACCGACGACGAAGTAATTGCTCGCCGCCTCAGCCGGAACCGTTGCCAATGCTGACGCTAGGACGACAGCAGAGAGCAACAAGGGGCGAATTCTCACCCGCGTAATCTAGCGGATTACTTGATGCCGGTTATCGTGATGTTGCGAGCGAGCACGGTCTCATTTTGAGTATCTGTGGCTGCAAACTTCATCGTGATCGTACAAATTCCATTGGTGATGCCTGCAATCGTGGCTTGGGTATATGTTCCCGCGCTCGTTGCATACGGTCCAACTCCTGTTACAGAACAGACAGTTGGAGTGGAGTTAGTAAAGGTCAAGAGATCGCCAAGGCTATTGAGTGAACCATTAGATGGACCATCTACGTATGAGACACCTGCGACGAAGAGGCCGGGAGTCTTTCCGGAGAGTGCTGATGACCATCGACTCAAGCGCACAGTCATATTTGCCTTGTTGATGGTGATGTTCCTAGTCAATGTTGGAGCAGCTGCCCAGCCATCATTTCCTGCTTGAACCGCTTGCAAGGTGCAGATGTTGCCATTGCCCTTTGCGCCTGCTGCACCCTTAACGCTGTAAGAAGAACCGCTTGCAGTGACGGTACAAACATCCGGTGTTGTGGTCGTGAGGGTCACCGCAAGTCCCGATGTTGCTCGAGGCGCAAGGATCGCTGTCTGTGCAAATCCGATTGCAGATGGAGTAGACATTCCAATCGCCTGTGCAACATTGGCACCAGGTTGTGGTGAAACAAGTTTTGAAACAACTGTGCTGAATGTCAGCGATGTTGGAAGCCAATACTGAGTTCCCGCAAATGTTGCGCTGATGGTGCATGTGCCGTTCCAGAGTGCTTTAACAACTGCACGAGTATGAGAGGTTGCAGAACCAACAAACGATACGTTCTCAACCTTACAGATTGATGGCGTGCGAGAGACCAACGTCATCGCCGCTGTGTCTGTTACTTGTTCGTTCAGAGTTGGCTGAGCAGAGCTGCTTACTTGAAGATCAAGATTTGCGCCCTCTACTGTTACTGCGCTGCCCCACGTAGGTCTAATAACCGTTGATTCCTTGCGCAAGGTGATGGTGCGAGAAACTGCCGAAGCAGGCGCGTAAACATCGTTTCCGACCTGACTTGCTTGGATCGAACAGTAGGCATTGCTGGAAGTTGTATATGGCTTCACGTAACTCAATACCGAAGTGGTCTCCCCTGCAGTTACTTCACATACTGTAGGAGTAGTGCTCTTCAAAGTTACAGGTAGCCCCGAAGTAGATGTAGCAATCAATTGGGTTAACGGACCGCCAAAGAACCTTGATGCCACAGGGTTAAAGGTGATTGTCTGAGCTACGCGTACAAAGCGAAGTGATCGAGTCACCGGTGTAGCCGCAGCCCAGCGATCATCTCCAGCCTGAGTTGCTTGAAGCTGACAGGTATTGAGATCGCCAGTGATTCCTGCTGCAGCTGATACTGAGTACTTACCGCTTCCATCTTGTGCAACGGTACAGACCGCTGGAGTAAGCGATGAGATAGTGACTGCAAGGCCTGAAGTCGCTGTCGCAGTCAATGCAACGCTCTTATCGGATGCTGAGTTCACTGGCTGAACGAAGTTAATGGCTTGCGCAGCACTAGCACCTGGCTGTGGTGTTGTGATGCCCGAAATAGTGGTGCTCACTGTTGAAGTTGATGGCAACCAATAACTGTTTCCAGCAAATGAGATTTGAATCTGGCAAGAGCCGTTAAAGAGAGCTTTGACTGTTGCCTTTGTATGAGCGGATGAATCCCCTACATAAGTTGGTTCTTCAACGGTACATACCTTCGGTGTATTGCTCCTAAAGGTAAGTGGAGCAGTGCCGGCATTTGATTCACCTGCGAGAATCAGTGGAACGCTCATGACGGAGACTTTGAGATCAGTGCCGTTGATCGTAATTGGGCCGGCCCATGTTGCTTTCAGCGTCGTGTTCTCTTTCGACCAGGTAATGGTTCGAACAATCGCAGTTGCGGGAGCAAACTCGCTATTTCCAGCTTGCGATGCCTGCACCGAACAAATCGCAGATGTCGCAGCCGGTAGTGGTGTTACGTAGTTCAACACGGTAGCTGTTTCTATGATTTCAATCTTGCACACTGCCGGCGTTGATGTGGTGAATGTGACCGGAAGTGCAGATGTAGATGTTGCAACTAGAGGTGTTCCCGCCCCTCCGTAAAAACGAGATGAAGCAAGATTGAAGGTGATTGTCTGGCTCTTGCGAACCCAGGTAAAGGAACGAGTGACTGATGTGGCAGCTGCCCAACGGTCATCGCCTGCTTGAGATGCGGTGATTGAACAGGTCACAGTAGATCCGCTTGCGCCTGACTCAGATTTAGCTGCAAACGATCCATCTGACTGGGTGACAATCGAGCAGATTTCTGGTGTGGTGGATGTCAATGTCACAGGAAGTCCCGAGGTTGCCGATGCGGCCAAAGGATTAAGAACTCCAACTTCGCGGTTTGCTGGAGCAGCAAAGTTGATTATCTGTGGAGCACTAGCACCTGGTTGAGGAGTAGTGATGCCAGTGATTGTTGTACTGAATAAAAGCGTTGATGGCAGCCAATAACTAAATCCTGGGAAGGAGATTGATAACTGGCAGGTGCCGTTCCAGAGCGCCTTCACTGTGGTGGTTGTGTGAACATCGGCCGTTCCAACGAGTTGTGTCTCTGAGATTGAGCAGACTCTTGGCGTGGTTGTTGTGATCACAGCAGCTGTATCGCCACCTTGGTACTCGTTCAAGAGTGGTTGATTTGAACTTGCGACCTTGATGGAGAGAGTTGCGCCAGCAACTGTGACTGGCCCGCTCCATGCAGTGGCAATACGTGTTGCTTCCTTCATGAAGTTGATGGTCTTGCCTTGTCCTGTCGCAGCCGCATAAGTTGCGTCACCAGATTGGTTGGCTGTTACTTGGCAAGCAGAACCTACTCCCGCTGGAATTGGCAGCACATGAGTAACTGCTGGCTTTCCATCGACCTCAACGATTTGGCAGACATTTGCTGGTGATGCCTTAAATGTCACGGGCAGCCCAGAAGTTGCGGTCGCAATCAGCAAGGTAGGTGCTCCGCCGTAATATCTCGATGATGCAAGAGTGAACGAGATTGACTGTGAGGTCTTTGTTGGTGCAAGAGTTTGAATCGAGGCGATTGGTCCCAGCAGGACTCCACCTTGTTCTGCCAATGGGCCGGTGTAAGCAAAAATCTTGACACGGAAGTACACGAATTGATCTGGCTTCAGTCCTGTCAGTGGCAGGCTAATCACATTGTTCTGAGCGTTTGTGATCGCAAAAGGTGTCGCAGCTGAGGTGACAGCTCCACTTTCGAGTTTAGGATCACTGCCGTAGATAAAGTACAGACGGGTATTGCCAGCGCCTGCATTTACAGAAGCATTGAGCGTCACGCTGCTCTGAGTCTGCTGGCTTCCATAAGTGTTATTTACTACAGGCATCACTGGATTGCCCACATTGGTCAGAATTACTGACTTTGCAATGCCGGCAGCATTGGTCGCCTCATAGCGGTAGTAGTAACGAACTCCTGGAGTAAGACCTGTCATCTCTGCCGTAACAGTGACGGTGTCGATACCGGTGTACTTGGTTTCAAAATTGACAACTTTAGTTCCAGAAACAAGCGCAGAATCAGTTCCATATACGAATCGAATCGATGTGGTCTGGCCATTTGGATTAATGCGACCGGTAACAGTGGTAGCCGGAGTGTTAAGACCGGTTGTTGGTCGAATGACTTCAGCGGTTGCAACTACACCTGAGATTGCGGCTGTGGTGAAGGTTGCTACCTCTGAGGTAACGGACGCAGCACTATTGCCTGCAACCACTTTGTAGTAGTACGTGGTTGAACTCTGAAGGAAAGAAACATCAAGCCCGATGACGTTTGCGGTATTTCCATAGATTGTGCTTGCAGTTGGCATAATGGTCTGAGTGTTTTCACGGAAATCTGGATCTGTTCCGAAAACAAAGGAGACATTGGTGGCTCCATTGTTTGCATTGATAGTTCCATTAAGGCGAGCACTCCAACCGGTGATATTTGTTGCTGGCTTCACAATTGGAGTTGGAGCAGTTACTGGAGCTGCAATGGTTTTAAACTCACCAGTTGGAGTAGTAAATGTTCCACTTTCATTGGTCGCTGTGGCGCGGAAGTAATAGGTCTTCGTTGGCTGTAGCCCATCCATGACAACAGGAAGTTTTGTGGCTTCGCCCCCCACAAGGGCATTTGGGGTCAGATTGATTCGCTTCACGATCTGGGTGAATTCTGCATCGGTTGCGTATTCGAAAAATGCAGTTGTTGGGGCATTGTTGGGATTAATCTCAACGGATGCTTCCGCTTGAAGATGAGTGATTCCAGTGATGGTGCTGATCAAGACAGCTGGATTAGTGACTGCTGGTCCACCATCGGTGGGTGATACGTAGAGCATGTTGTTGAGGGTGGTGCCATCAATATTTGTGACAGCGCCCTTGGTGGAATCGGCTTTGAGGGCGTCTGCTACCTGTGCAACTGTGGCGCTTGGATTGAGTCCAAGATAGACCGCGGCTGCACCGGCTACGTGAGGGGCGGCCATGGAAGTTCCTGAAATTGTGATTGTTGCCGATGGAGATCCAATCCAACCACCTGTAATTCCAGCACCTGGAGCGAAGATATCGACGCAGCTACCGAAGTTTGAGAATCCGGCGCGTGCATCAGTGCTTGTTGTTGCACCAACAGTGATTGCAGTTGGTGCACTTGCTGGCGAACGTGTACATGCATCCTTTGATTCGTTACCAGCAGCTGCTACAACTGTGATGCCGGCATTTGTAAGGCGCAAGACTGCATCGTTAATTGCGGAAGAGGCATTACCGCCAATAGAGAGATTGAGAACTGCTTGGCTCTTTGGGTTTGGATTGAGTGGAGAGAGAATCCAATCGAGACCGGCAATAACAGTTGAGTACATTCCCATTCCGTTACAGAAGAGCACGCGAACTGGAACTACGGTTGCATTCTTTGCAATTCCGTACTTTGTGCCAGCAGCAGTAGTTGCAACGTGAGTTCCGTGACCGTTGCAATCAACAGTTCCGTTGCCATCGGCAACTCCACTAAAGCCACTTGTTGAAATTCTTCCGGCGAGATCTTCATGAGGGAAGATTCCGGTATCGCCGATATAGATAGTCGAACCTTTACCCGCGCTGCGATATCCATAATTTCCTTGGTAGCCGGTTGCAGTTGAAACAACTTCGCGTTGATCGATGCGATCTAGACCCCATGATGGCGTCGGAGTTTGATTTTCCTGAACAGCCAATCCGCTAATAGGCATATCTTTCTCAACGGTGAGAATATTTGGAATCTTCTTCAGTAATGGAATAAGCATGTCAGGTAAGTTGACGACAAAGCCATCAAAGGCGTACTTGAACTGGCCATCGATACGTCCGCCGGCTTTTTTGATCGCGTTCTCAACAGTGGCGCGAGCCTCCGGCGTAATCTGCACAATGTAATTGGATGATGGACCCAAGAGCGCAGCTTCCGCATGGGCAGAGCTACCAAGCACCGCAGTTAATGCAATAGCAACGGTTGCAGCTGAACGGAAGGACTTGCGCTTAAAGGCGAACATGCGGGCTCCTGAAGTTAGGTTCACTGGGATAACCGTATTCGTAAGCCGATTTTATGCAGCCACGTATTCAGCCGGATGACCGGTCAGCCTTAACTCTTCTCTATATTCTTCAAGATTGAATGAATCTCTTTCGACATCTTTTTGATTTCCATCAGCTCCTGCTGAGCCAAGGCTCTCGCCTCTTTCGCATATTCAAACTCTGCCAAGGCTGCTGCATGGGTTTCATCAATCTCTTTACTGACTTTCTCGGAGGAACGTTGCTGCCCCACCATAATGATGGAGAGAAGAACTAATTGCAGAAAGGTCTGTGCCACCCAATCGACAATCGTCAGGGTGTCTCCAGATCGGATTGCTGACGGCAGCGAGATCAAAGCAATTGCAGCAAAGAGGTATGCAGCCCACATTGTCGAAACAACAGAGGTAATTTTCTCCGCGATACGGCGATTGAAAGCGTTAATCCGGTCCATAATCCAACGCTACCGATAAACTCGTATTTACGGTCAAACTTGAGGGATTTATCGAAAAACTAATCTTCGCTGAACGCTGGTTCTTGGCGCCGCTCTATTTAGGTCTCCTTGCGACCTTGATTCCCCTGCTCTATCGATTCTTCAACGCCTTCTGGCACATGATGACCCACATTACGACCTCATCTACCGCAGAGGTCACTTTAGAAATTCTCGAACTTCTCGACACAGTACTGCTCGCAAATCTCATCATCATTATTCTCTTTGCAGGCTACGAGAACTTTGTCTCTAAGATCACGATTGCCGATGGCGATGAAGACCGCCCGCACTGGATGGGCCACGTTGATTTCAGCGGTTTGAAAATTAAACTGATTGGTTCATTGGTCGCTATCTCTGTGATTGAGCTATTGAAAGACTTCATGAAGGAAGGACCTTTTGATGCCAATCGTGAAGGATGGCGCATCGGTATTCATATGACCTTCGTAATCTCAGGTGTGCTCTTCGCGTTAATGGACAATATGGCTGATCGCCATAAGTCCGAACGCTAAAACTATTTAGCTATCACTGAAATAACATCTGAACTACCAGATGCTTTTGTGACCGAAACGGTAACTCCGTCTACCGTGACTGAATCTCCGGCACGGAGCGCTGCATCACGGAAGTTCTTTTCTACCGAGCCAGGTCTGCGGATGGTCACATATCCCCCGCCCAATTGCCCAATACTCATATCAACGGTGTAGACAAGAAGGCCTTCTCCGGTATTGGTGAAGTTATCTAAAGTTGATTTGCGGCGAGATTCCATCACGAGCATCTTTGATTTCGACAATGGAATCATCACGGATTTAAGGTCGCCGTTGTTATCGCCTAAAGCGTTAACAGTGAACTCGCGCGCTGTAGCCAATGCGCTCTTTGCGGTGCATCCCACTTGTGTTTCTTCTAGCCAACCTTGGAGATATCGATCCCAGGCGCCGACTTCGATGACATCGTTGCTCCAGCTCATCGCCATGATGCCCCAATCACCCAAGGTGGGAGATTCATGCTTGAAATCTTCGTCATACCAACCGAAAGCGTGGCCGGTTTCATGCCCCATCCACTTCCAAGTGCCGCCGACAATGCCGTTCTTTTCAACGTAATACATATCAGCGCCGCCAGTAGCGCCGTTGATGATGTAGCCGCCAACAACTTTGTGAGGGCCAGTAATTGCAGGACCCCAGCCCATTAGCGCCATAGGCATCTCTTTCGGGACTAAGAAATAGACCGCTTCGTAATCGGCGTAATTAATCTCGGCATCGGTCGCTGCAATCACCGCTTTGAGGTATCCGTTGACATCGCCTGCTCCAACAGAGTTAGCCATGCCGTACTTTGAGATTGGAAAATCCATGGCCACGTAATTTGGAATGATGGTGAAATCAAAAGCAAGGCGTCCATATGAGACAGTGTTGTAATACTTGTTGACGTTTTCGGCGATTGGTTTAAAGAATGCAACAGGGTCGTCTTTTCCACGAACATCGGTAAAGTCGACTGGGACTATCAGAGCTTTGATATTTCCATATGACTTAAGACGAGTCCGCACCTTAGGAAAGCCTGCTGAGAGATCGGTTCCGTACGAACGGTTAGGTGTTACTTGATCTGCCATCTGGCATGGTGATTGCGCTTTAAAGGTGGAGGCAGGTTCTGTCGCAAGTGCATCTAGTGCTGCTCGCCTTGCTAACGCCGCTGCAGATACTGGAGCAGTTGAGGATGCTGGTAAGTATTTACTTTCAGAAGAGAACCACTCCCAGTTGTTGGGAGAATAAACCTTCCACCGAATAACAGTTCCTGCCTTTACAGCAGCGTTTGTAAATGGGCGGCCAGGATTTGTTGTTGGGCATTCCGAAGCGTTTTTCCAACCTGTGGCTTTGGCGATATCAACCCACTCCGCTCCGCGCTTTTCTTGGAGCGAAGCCTCCACCTTTGCGTGGCAACCTTCTTCAAGATCAATCTGTTGCGAAGTAGGAGGCGGGCAAGTATTCGTCGTAGTGCAATCAACAGTGATCGATACTCGCTTGGGATACGTCGCTACTGGTGCTGCGGTTGCCGAATTTCTTGCTGGTACGACTGCAGCTGGTTGGGAAGAGTTTGCTGCCGGTTGTGTTGTCGTCGGAGTTGTTGTTGCTGGAGCTGCCGGGCGCGACAAAGTTGTTCCCTTATCCCACTGCAACTTTTTTCCGACCTTAACGCAGGTGAACTTCTTGCCACTAGCGTTGGCGCTTTGGCCAACCTTGCTACATGGAGCGCCCGCCTTCACGGCAGCAATAGCGCTCGATGGAAGCGCTAAAGCAAAAATTACGGCAAGGGCGAGGGCTCTCTTCATGAGGAGAAATCTACTCAGAGTGCAACAGGTTCCTAGAAATCAGACTGTACATTTTCCTAAATATTTTGTACATTTTAACCATGAGCGAGATTTCAATAACCGATGCCCGTGCCGAACTACCTTCCGTAATTTCTCGTGCGCAAAAGAAGCCTGTGCATATTGTCAGACATGGGCAATCTGTGGCTGTTGTAATGGCGCCTGAGTTATTTGAGAAGGCGATGGATGCAATGGAAGAACTTGAAGATATAGCGGCATTCGACTCTGCGATAGCCGTGAAAGAGAAAACCTATCCGTGGGAACAGGTGAAGCGAGAGCTTGGATTGGCGTGACGCTTTTTTCAATTGAATTAACATCCACGGCTCGCAAATCTCTCAAGAAGCTTCCTAGAAAAGAGCAAGAGTTAGTTTTTGCAGTTCTTGAAACGCTGAAGGAGAATCCCACTCCCCCAAAGGCGTTAAAGCTCACGGGGCGTGAGGGTTATCGAATTAGGGTCGGCGATCTACGAGTGATTTATACCTTGCAAAGAGGGCGCCTTATAGTTCTGGTTCTAGATATAGGTCATCGGCGCGAGGTGTATCGCTAGAAATTAGATCAATCCGAACTCAGAGGCGGCTTGCACTAGTTCTTCTTTTGCATCAGGGTGCGCCGCATTGTTGATGAGGTTAAGCGCCTGCTCTGATTGAGTATGTCCAAAGCATGCAGCGGCACCTTGTTCAGTCACGACGAATGAATGCTGAAAGCTAGTGACGTTTTCTGATAGCCGCGGCACAATCGATGAGACCTGTGCCTTGGGATGCCATGAAGGTAGCGCCATAAAGGATCGACCACCACGGCTATGCAGTGCGCCGACAATAAAGTCGGTGGAACCACCGAAACCACTGTAAATCTGCCCGCGCACGTGTGAGGCATTTGCTTGATCATATAAATCGATTTGGAGCGCGGCATTGATTGAGGTCATTCGCGCCTGACGAGCAATCAGACTTGGATCATTGGTCTTCTCGGTTCGCAACATCTGCACGCGGCGATTGAGATGGAGCCACTCATATAGCTCTTGGCCGCCGAAGATAAAAGATGCAGTGATCAATACATCTGGGTCGAGCACTCCTAACTTATGGAGGTTAAAGACTCCATCAGAGAACATCTCGGTCCAGATACGCAATCCGCGACGTTCTCTTAAAGAGTTAAGTACTGAATCTGGAATCGCTCCGATTCCCAACTGAAGCGTTGAGTGATCTTCAATCAGAGATGCAATCCGGTCGCCAATCATCAGCGATTCATCAGAGAACTGCGTCTCTGGTTTGACCATCAAATGTTCATCTACCTCAACAAGATAATCAATCTCTGACTCATAAATTTGAGCATCGCCGTAGGTATACGGCATTTGCTTGTTTGCCTGAGCAATGACGATTCCGCCATGAGCACGTGCAGACTCAATTGCAGCGGGCAAGATGTTTACTTCGGTACCGAGCGAAACTGTGTCATGGCGTTGCTCTGAGGTATGTAAGAAAACAGCGTTAGGTCGCGCATAGTCGCGAATGACAACCGGCAATAGAGAGAGGCGAGATGGAATGTAATTGAGGCGCGGATGGCGACGCATTCCGTGACCAACAAATGCGCTCTCGTATGTAATGCCTTCGCGATCTGGAATGCCTGTCTGCGCATTAAGCATATGTAAGGTGAACTCAGGCAGCGCCTCATCTGCGGCAGTAAGCAAGGTATGTGGAGTGGCGAAGTTACCGGAGGCGATGATGCGCGGATTGCTCGGCAAATTTGCTAATACTGATTTCAATTGCTCAGTGGTGATAACGCGCATATGAACACCTTAGTGCAGTGGCTCCGCGCATAAATGAAGAAAGTGCCACCTCCCAATTTCTTGAGAGATGGCACTTATCTTGTGCATGTGTAGCCCCGAAGGGATTCGAACCCTCGTAGCTGACTTGAGAAGCCAGAGTCCTGGGCCGCTAGACGACGGGGC
>JACCDK011239563.1_pt1 | contig 15539 bp, 14 predicted proteins | sample 7445871 | NCBI WGS metagenome assembly JACCDK01 (sample SAMN15323436, study PRJNA562643) | freshwater metagenome | isolation source: river surface water | place: USA:Blue River Watershed | collected 2017-08-15 | reverse complement strand
TATAGCTAAAGCAGTATAAAATGGCTATGAAAATCAAGCATTTTCTCGTAAATTTTTAACTATTTTTCAGCAGGAATATTGATATATTGCAATGATAAAATTGGTAAAAATTTACGAGAAAAGACGAAGTATTAGCGTAGTCTTTTTATACTGCTTTAGCTATATATCAATTCCTTCTGAAAAATACTTGATTTTCATAGCTATTTTATAACGCTGTGGCTATAATAGAATTTAAAATGTCATATACCATATCTGATAAATAATTAGGTGCAATACCATAAATACAATGAGCGATTGCAATGATTATAAGGACTAACTTAGAAAGCTTATAATTTAACACACTTAGATGATGTGCAGGATCAAAAACTGCAATCTTCACAATTCTTAAATAATAAAATGCAGATACCACTGCAGTAATTATAAAAATAAATGATAAAGCATAATATTGCGCATCAATTATAGCAGTTAACACATAATATTTTACAAAAAATCCAGCAAAAGGCGGAATACCTGCCATTGACATCATCATCACTAACATACACAAAGCAAGTGGTATAGAGCATTTCGAAAGCCCAGCTATATCTTGGATGCTTTGTATCTCACTACCTTTGACTTTTTCTATTAGCATAATAATAATAAAAACAGCAATACTCATAGTGCTATAAACAATAGTATACGATATCATGGCTGAAATATCACTATTTTGGGCACTTGCAAGGCCGCAAAGTATAAATCCAACATGGCCTATAGAGCTATATGCCATCATCCTTTTAATGTTGCTCTGTGCTATTGCAGCAAAGCTCCCAATAATCATAGAGGCAATAGCAAGAAATATCACCACTTGTTGCCATTGAAAAAACATTATATTAAAAGGGCCGATCAAAAGCTTTGCAAGAATCAACAATACGCAAACTTTAGGTGCAGATGCCAAAAACATTGTTGTAGATGTTGCCGCACCTTGATAAACATCCGGGGCCCACATATGAAATGGAGCCGCAGAAGCTTTAAATGCTATTGCAACTAATAACAACATAAAACCTAATAAAAATCCAACAGGCATTACAATAGATTCACCATTTAAATTGGCATAATAATCATATATGCAACCGAAATTCATGCATGTTGTAAAGCCATATATAAAAGATGTTCCTAAAAGAAAAATGCATGATGCAATTGCTCCCAAGATAAAATATTTAAGCCCAGATTCAGTAGAATTTGATGCCACCATAATATAAAGTGGAATGCTCATCAACTCGAGGCTGAGGTATAATGTCATAAGAGAGTCTGAGGATATCATAAACATCATACCAAGGGTTGATAGCAGAGCTAAAACAGATATCTCAGGACGATTTTTGCAATGCCTTCCAGACATTAAATTTAAGAGCGCTACAGACAAAACAACCACTTTAATGAAAATAGACAAGTTATCCTGCCTAATGCTATCAAGTATTAGCCCAAGCTTATTGTTTATTATAAGCAGCAAGATTGCCGCAAATAATGATGCGCATGCAATAGCCCAAGTTATATTTCGCTTGAAACTGAACGTAGAAGATATTGCCCCAAGCAAGATGCCAAGTGTCATCACTAGCTCTGGCAATATTATATCCAAATTCATCAATAAATCTCTTACCATGAAATTCCATGATTCTTTAAGTCATACCACATAGTTATAAGGCATATATCGTTAGTATCAAGCACTATTTTATCCTCTAGATGGGACACTACCCTTACTATGCTTAGAATTATTATGTTGTTGTGCTGATTCGTCCAGCTTTGCTTGTTGAACTTTCTGCACTTCTGTAACAAGAGCTGTTCTTACATCTTGTTGTATCACAGATTGAAGACTGTGATTATCGCGTGGTGCTACACTATTGTTATTGGCTTTTTTGACTTGGTAAATTCCCATATCAGCGTTCTTTTGTGCATCCATATGTGCGGCTAACTGAGGATTAGTAGCAGTCATCTTCTCATATTCGCTTACTGCATTCCCTCTATGTTTCTCGAATTCTTCCTTTCCTTGGCCTTTGATATCATGGATAGCTTTGTCAAGCGCATCTTCATTATCAGGACCTCTTAATTCCCACATCTTTTTCATACACCGGCCCCATGTTTTTACCTCAGTCCAAGATGCTTTCATAGATGCTGAGACATGTTTTCCAAAATGAGTGGTTGTCTCTTTTACGCTATTCCAGGCAGCTTTGTTAAACTCTTGACCCTGGCCGTTAATAGATGCCCTGATGCTTTGTGTAGTGATATCTATAAGACCACCTGCGCCATTTATCAATGATCCAGTGGTTCTTAGGACGTCAGAGACTACCGGAATCTTTAATGTGTCAGCCATTGTTTTGACTGTGTTACCAACAGATTGGATGCTATTTGCTGCAACCTCTGCTGTATCAATGAGCATTCTTGATGCAGCTTTTGCCATGGTTCTGCCATCACCTGTAAGCAATGCACCTGTAAAAGCACCCGCACTTTGCACCATCTTGCCTGCATAATCAATAGTATTTGCTGCAAACTTTAATGGCTCTGATACAAGCATTTTAAGGGCGCCAAATCCTAAGCGCGCCATCAAACCACCGCTTTTTGAAGCTTCTTCAAATTTCTCATCTATCTTACTTGCCAAAGCTTTAAGGCCCCTTGCTGCAAGACCAGTCAACCATTTGAAAGACCCACATATCGCATTAATAGGAGCCTGGATCGCAGTGCTTAAAAAGCTCCCCAAGCCTGTAATTTTGTAATTATCCTCACCCTTATTATACCGAAATTTGTTCACAGCCTGATCCAATTCAGCAAGCGGCCTAAATTTGCCACCCGCTGCTTTTTTCACCTCTTTACCCGCAGTATCTAACAACTGATCACTGTTATTTTTTATGTCAAAATTATATGGTTGTGATGCTACTTGTGAATTATCTCTAGCCAATCTTGCGATCTTTAGATCAAGTTTCGCAACCAATTCGTCTGCTTTTTTATCCTGAATCTTTGGTAATGCTGTACCATCGCTATGAAGACCCATCTGTTGGTTAGTACCTTTACCATGTATAAATTTGATGCACTCCTTCAGATATGTTAATTGCTCCTTAGTCAGCTTGCTTAAATCTAATTTGTCAACATAGTCTAAAAACTCTTTGCGGGAGATAGTTTTTGTATCACCATTTTCCAGCTCGAACGTCAATTCGTCCCCATTGATCTTCGTAAGAGCCATGCCATACTGCTTTGCAGTGCTTGTATATTGCGATGTCTGCTGCTGCGGTTGTTGCTGCGGTTGTTGCTGCTGCTGCGGTTGTTGCTGCTGCGGTTGTTGCTGCGGTTGTTGCTGCTGTTGCTGCTGTTGCTGCTGCTGTGGCTGCGTGTCTTGATAATATTCAGGCTCTTGGTTTTCTTTCCCTTTCCCTTTCCTCTCCCTGTCCTCCTTCTCCTTCTCCTTCTCCTTCTCCTTCTTCTCCTCCTCCCGCTTCTCCTTCTCCTTCTCCTCCTTCTCCCGCTTCTGCTGCTCCTTCTCCAGCTTCTTCTTCTCCTTCTCCCGCTTCTTCTCCTCCTTCTCCTCCTCCTTCTTCAGCTTCTTCTCCTTATCCTGCTTCTTCTGCTCCTTCTTCTCCTGCTTCTTCTGCTCCTTCTGTTGCTGTTGCACTGTCTCATTAGACTGCTCTGTTGCTCCACCACTTGTACCAAAAAGCCTTGATGTTAATTTGTCTAAGAATCCTGCCATACCATTCTCCATATTATGATATTTATATCTTAATATTAACTATGCCTCAGTAATCATTAACAAATAGTTACCAGATGTGTGAAAATTATGATGCATAAATTAGTCTAAGCGCTGCTCATAAAGAGCACCAGCCCTTGCTTTCACAGCAAGCTAAATTTCAATGTCTTGCTCAATTCCAGTATGCATATCTTTGATCTTAAATTTTCCTGAGCTAATTTCATTGCAACCAAACATCATAATAAAATCAGCACCAACTTTATTTGCTTTTGCAATCTGCTTACTTACATTATGATGTATGATATAATCCACATTAAAATTTCGTAATCTCAGCTTTTCTGCAATTATTGGCACTTTAAAGCAAGATTCGCTCCCAATTGGCAATAAAATAAGCTTTTTTCTGCAATCTTTTAATTTAACATCTATATCCATAATTTGCATTAATCTTTCGATACCAGCAGCAAAACCTATAGCAGGTGTAGAAGGCGCGCCCATCATCTCAAACAACCCATCATACCTGCCTCCCGCCAAAACTGTACCTTGTGCGCCCAATTCATTGGTTGTGTATTCAAAAACTGTATGGGTATAATAATCAAGACCGCGAACAAGTTTTGAGTTTAATGTGTGATTAATAGATAAATTAGTTAAATGCAGTTGTAAATTTTCAAATCTACTACTTGATTCATAATCAAAAGACGCATGTATATTTGGTGCATTTTCTAAGATCTTTTTATCATTTCCATCCTTGGAATCCAGAATTCTAATAGGATTTTTATCAAGTCTAAATCTACTATCTTCCGAAAGATCATTTTTATATTTTAACAAATACTCTAGCAAAATTTCCTTATATTTCATCCTACTTTCCATATTGCCTAAAGATGATATTTCTAAAGTAGTCTTATGTCTTATTTGAAGTGCATTAAGCAATTTTTCCGCAAGCATAATGAGTTCAATATCGCACACTACATCAGATAAACCTATGCTCTCAAAATTAATTTGATGAAACTGCCGATATCTCGCCTTTTGAGGACGTTCATGCCTAAAAACTGGCCCATAAGAAAAGTATTTTTGCGGCAACAATTGCAATGACCCAGAATGTATAACTGACCTTACTATTGCCGCAGTAAACTCAGGCCTAAGAGTAATGCTGCTACCATCACGGTCTAAAAAAGTATAAGTTTCTTTACTGACAATATCAGATGTTTGCCCCAATGTTCTGTGAAATATCTCGCTAAATTCAAAAATTGGCAATATTATTTCTTGAAAATTATAAAAATCGCACATATTGCGAGCAACATCAACAATAAAAGAAAAACGCTGAGCATCATCCCCATATATATCTTTAGTGCCTCTAACTGGTTGTAAAAAATGCTTTTGCATATTCATTCCTTTTTTAGCTTAAATTGTTATCAATAATTTTTTTAATCGCATCATAATTTAATAAACCATCGTATTTTTTGCCATTAATGAAAAAAGTAGGGGCCACATGTACAGCAAGAGATGTTGATGCTGTCATCGCCCTTCTTAATATCTTATCCTGTAAAATTGCATCATTAAAACATGCTTCTATCTTTTTATCACTAAACCCACCTAGCTTCGCTATGTTATTTAAGACATCCATATAGTTGCTACGATATGCCCATAAAGGCTGTGATTCCATCAATATGTCTCTGTATTTAAAATATTCAGCATCTCCTGCGCAGTGCGCCAGCATTGCACCCATCAATCCTTGTTTATTAATTGGAAAATCCCGATATATGTATAAAATCTTATTTTTATCTATATATTCTGACTTAATTTTAGGAAAAGTATTTTTTTTGAATTCAGCACAATGCGGACAAGAAACGGATGAATACTCCACTATTGTCACTTTGGAATTTTTGTCGCCAAGAAGAAAATCATCAGATTGAGGAGATAAAATTTTTAAAATCTCTTGAGAGCTAATATTATTATCAGCATCAGCTGAAAAACTAAATAATATTATACAAAATAATTTTACTAAATAACGCGATCTCACCATCATTAAAAAACCTTCTTAATAAGATTTTGATAACTTTTCTTTATAATTCCCGCCTCAAGCACATCTTGCTGTGGATAAAGTGGCGCTTCAAGAACAACAGAGCCATTTGCTAGACCTACTTTTAAAGTTGCAACATTAGCACTATTGAAAACAGGAGCTATTAATTCATTTTGAAAATCAAGCAGCACTTTCAATTCTTCTTTTTTTACACCATTTGGTAATGTAACCCATAAATCATCCTTTGAGACCAAACCCACCGTGTTTTGGGACCCATGAAATACATCCACTTGTATAATTGGTTTTGCATGATCAGATAGCTTGATGTTGTAAAAATTCTTTGCTGCATATGCAATTAAATTTTTTGCAGTTTGCACTCTTGCGATTTCTGTTGGCATACCATTGACCACAGCGATAATACGTCTATTGTCATCAGTTTTAGCAGACATAGCAATCCCATATCCACCAGCATCGGTATATCCAGTCTTAAGGCCATCTATACCAATTTGCCCAAGAGCTGTATTTTTTGAATACTGGCTGATGCCTGCATAAGAAAATTCTTTTTGACTAAATAGATGATATAAATCAGGGTGATGTTTTATGATATTTTTACTTAATATTGCTAAATCCCTGCAACTCATTTTTTGCTTTGGATTAGGAAGCCCAGTGCTATTTGCAAATTCAGTATGTGAAAGACCCATCTTCTTTGCTTCATCATTCATTAAAGAGACAAAATTAGATTCGTTGCCCGCGATATGCTCAGATAATGCGATAGTTGCATCGTTCCCTGATTGGACAATCATCCCCATTATCAAATCCTTTACAGATACTTTATCTCCAATTTCTAAAAACATTCTAGTGCCTTCTGCTTGATAAGCCCATGTGCTAACCGTTACAACATCTTCCATGGCCAAATCACCAGTTTTAATTTTGCAAAAAATAATATATAGACTCATCAATTTCGTCATAGAAGAAGGAGGTGTTGGTGTATCTGCATTTTTTTCAAACATAACATAATTGCTATCAGCATCCATTAAAATGGCATATTTCGCATCAGATATGGCATTAGAGCCTAGTCTATCTTGCTCTATATTATCAATATTTTTTTCATCATTTATATTTTGATCATCTGCATACACAAAAAATGATGTAAATATTAAAAAACATGCTATAATTATATTATGGTTGATAAATATTGTTCTATCCATTCTTAAACCTTAAAATGATATTGTACAAATTAACATTATGAAAACTTTTTTCACTACAATTTTGCAAGCTAATCTCAAAATTCATATCACTATTCTTTTTGTTTTATGTTTTTTTCACCCAGTCTATGCTGCAAAAGAAGAAAGGCAGTGGGATCTTGTGCGGTCTGCTGACAAAGGATGTACAATATATTCAAAGCCATACAAGATAAAATCCAACATAAATAATGATATTGAGATTGAGCCATTCTTTTATATCACAAAAATACGCCAAAGTCAATACTCGATAGGTCTATATTGCGATGCTTATTGCAATTCTTTAGCTGAGATTGATATCACTGGCAAAAAACGAGCGTTAAATGCTAAAGTTATAGATTATGCATTTACATATTCAAAAGAACAAGATATATCCATATTAAACGATATGATCCAAACCACACTTCCAGTCAAAGTAAAAATGAAAGATGGTGATAATGTGATAATTGCATATTACGCCATGGAAAATTTTACAAGTGCAATAAAAAAGCTATCTAATTGCAATTAATGCGCTTGATTATGTGTGATAGCTACAATAGACTTCTTGACAACTTATTCCCATTGATTAAGATATTTGTTATATGCAAGTCTTTAGATGAGTAATATCTTGACAAACCATCCCTTAGAAGAAGGTACAATCTGTCCTAACTTCACTTTACCATCAGATGATGGGTATATCTTTGAACTTTATTTGGAAAGCCAAAACATCGTAGTGTTTTTTTATCCAAAAGATAACACACCTGGATGCATTTTGGAGGGGCAAGATTTTACCAAATTATCTGATGAATTCCACAAAAACGATTGTGTTCTCATCGGAATTTCAAAGGATAATTTAGATAGTCATTGCAAATTTAAAAAGCGATTTAATATCAATGTTAAGCTTCTAAGCGATGTTGAAGGCAAAGTGAGCAATATCTTTGGAGTGCTGAAGGAAAAGTCTCTGTTTGGCAAAAAATACATGGGAATAGAAAGATCTACATTTTTTTTAACCAAAAATAAGAAAGTGGCAAAAATATGGAGTCCCGTTTCAGTATCAGGTCATGCTGAAGAAGTATTAAGGTATGTAACGTTATATAATCAACCCAAGATTGATGATGAAAAATGAATGTTAAGCAAGTAAAGGTTGGCGATGAACCTTTAGTTTCAAATATTGTTGGGAGCAAAGGATATTATAGTAGACAGAACTTTAATATTAGTCCTGTTGCAAATTGTATAGACAGCTTTAAAATTGAATTTTCCAGCCCAATCCCAAGCAGAAATAACAGGTTTGGTAATGCTTACATAGCAACATCTGTAAGCCACAATAATAATTACTATGCTTTTGTTTTTAACCGCAATGTGCCCATTCGGATGCATGAAATTGCATCTTTGACTGGCAGTCATTTGCAGCACATCATTATACCTGTTGCATATGGCATCACTGAGATCTCTCATCTTGATAATTGCGAGCATTTTGTTGTGATTATGCCAATTCTTCAACTAAAAAGTTTGGCTGATATATTAGATGAAAAAAAAGTGTTTGATGAAGATTTTATATTAGATGGCATGCTGCCCGCTATACTTGCTACATTAAACCATCTGCATAAAAACAATATAGTGCATGGCAAGCTTAATATTGACAATGTTTTTATCAATACACACAACAATACTGTGTATTTAGGCGAATGTTATTTAGAAAGCATGGGGTTTTCACAAAATATTTTATTTGATACTATAGAAAGAGCACAGTCTCTACCATTTGGCAGAGCAGAAGGTAATGAAAAAATTGATTATTATGCACTTGGTATATTATTGTTCACTATATCCACAGGTAAAATATTAAAAACCTCGAATAAAGATGTTGTATTAGAAAAATTAAAGCTCAGTACTTATGGGTTTTTATGTGACAATTATTATATGACAGGGAGACTCGCTGACATTATCAAAGGCTTAGTTTCTGATGATCAATGCAAAAGATGGTCTTCTTTGCAAATAGAATCTGTTTTAAGAAACCAGAGCTATTCTTTTGATGATTTTGATGATCAATCAGTTTTATCAAGAGCTATTATATTTGGTGACAAAGAATTTTATTCACCACGTGCACTTGCTTATGAAATGAGTCAAAACTGGGATATAGCTAAAGAATTTATCGTAGGTGATAAGCTAAAGCGTTGGCTTTCTTCAAGTGCGCCTCATGCAAAGATGGTGACTTTAATTGATGGTATGAAATCAATGATGAGTTCTGCTAGAATGTTGAATCAAAAATATTTTCAAGATGATGATGAATTACTTATTCGTATACTGATTGTGCTTGACCCATTTGGACCGTTAAGATTTTATAGCGTAGTTTTTCTAAAAGACAGCATAAAGACCATGGTGCTTGGGAGCATTATTGATGGGCAAAATGAGGTGTTACAAGTGATTATAGGCACAATGATGTCTTCTTTATATGATGTATACGATAGGCTATCTTCAGCTTATAACAACATGATGCTTGCATATGGATTATCCGATATCAAAAAGGGCATCAAAATCCTGTCTCGCACTGATATCTCTGGTGGTTTAGATAGGTTCATTTATGAGTTTATCAATGTAATGCCATGTCAAGATGTGCTGCTAAAAAAAAGGTTATGCTTTAATGACGCAGATTTATTGCTGATTTTAGAAGAAGAAAATATTGCTTTTGATGAAATTATATCAAAAAAACCCATTCTCTCTTTTCTTGTGGCAAGAGCGCAGGATGCAAATATAGACGGGCTTCTTAAGGGTATTAATAATGTGCCTGAGCTTTATAAAAGCAAAATATTTCAAATTGGTTCATATATTGCACTTTCTCAATATTATAACAGGATTGAAGCGATACCAAATTTAACAAGCAGCTTTATTCTTGAGATGAAAAGGTTGTTATCATCATTTATGCATAGCAAGAAATTGCGCAATGAAATGATGGAAAAAATTGATGAGGCTGCAAATACAAATTCCTTAATTAACGTAATTAGAGTCGCTGCATCTGGGGCCTTAATTGCAAATGATGTCTCTGGATACCAGTCTGTGAAAATTGAAGCTGCTGCTATATTGCAGGAGGTAGATTTCTATCGATCCAATAGGAAAAGTCTGAACGCAAGTATATACCACAAATCTTTGTCAGCAGCTGTAAATGTGAGTTATATTATTCTTATAGCAATCTGTTTTAAAATGTTGTTGATATGAAGATTTATTTGGTAATGAGAAAAAGCAACAATACTTATCCTATGCAGCTGATTAAAAGTATAGTGAAAGCTAAAGATGATGTCAGCAACAGACCTCTTTCGAAACTCGCTACAGATGAGAAATTTTGTTACGAGCTTACTAAGAAGTCTAATGAAGATGCTCCTGTCATTATAATACCTGAAGGGTTTAATATCTATGCTGGCATATTTAATATATTATGGTTAATTTATCATAAAATGTGGAAAGAAAGCATTATATATACCTCTGTATTGATGATTCTTGCTTTTTCCATGGGATATCAAGTTGCCATACCTGTTTTTTGTCTTTTTGCTTTGTATACTGGATTATGTGCTAACGATATGCTGATGACAAGATTTTATGAGCCAAAAGGATATATTGTCACCAACATCATTAAGAACTAAAATCATACCCTTAAAGCACCATTTACAGGTATTACAGCCCCTGTAATAAAAGATGCAGCCTCTGATGCTAAAAAAATCACTGTATTTGATATATCATCTACAGAGCCTAATCTCCCAACTGGGACACGATCTACTATTTTTTCCAAAACGCCCGCATCCATTGCTGCAACCATTTCCGTGTTAATATACCCCGGGGCTATTGCATTAACAGTAATACCTGATTTTGCAGATTCTAACGCTAGCGATTTTGTAAAACCTTCGATCCCAGCCTTTGCTGCAGCATAATTTGTTTGCCCAAGTTGTCCATTGGCATTGACTGAGCTCATACTAATTATTCTGCCAAATTTGTTTTGACGCATATCCTCAATGACGCATCTTGACATATTAAAAATAGATGTCAAATTTGTTGCAATTACAGCATTCCAGTTATCAACAGACATTTTATGCATCATACCATCTCTTGTAATGCCAGCATTGTTAACAAGTATCTCTATATTGCCACCAAGATATTCTTTTGCATCAGCCACACCTTTTTGGCATGCATTAAAATCTGATACATCCCATTTAAATGTTTTAATACCGTGCTTATTTTCTAATTCAACAGCAGCATTAGTATTGCCTGCATAGTTCACGCACACATGATATCCAGCTGCTTTTAAAGCAATTGCTATCCCTGCACCAATCCCTCTTGTACCACCTGTGATTAAAGCTCTTCTATTCATAATTTACACCTCTTTATTTATTATATTATTTATATTTTTTCAACGCACATACTTACGCCCATTCCGCCTCCTACACAGAGTGTTACCAGGCCTTTTTTAGCATCAGTTTTATGCATTTGATGCAGTAATGTGACAAGAATTCTAGCGCCAGAAGCACCTATTGGATGGCCCATCGCTATTGCACCACCATTTATATTGACTTTTTTTGTATCCCACCCTAATTCCATATTTGTGCAAATGGCTTGAACGGCAAATGCTTCATTAGCTTCAACCACATCAAGATCTTGCACACCCCAAGATGCATTACTCAGAGCTTCTTTTGCAGCATAAGCTGCGCCCATACCCATAATTTCAGGCGGAAGGCCAACTTGTGCAAAACTTCTGATTACAGCAAGTGGCTTAAAACCTTTGTTTTGCGCATATTTTAATGGCATTAATACAACAACAGCAGCTCCATCATTTACTCCAGAAGAATTTGCCGCCGTCACTGTGCCATCACTCACAAATGCTGGCTTAAGCTTTTGCATATCCTCGATTTTAGCGCCAATTCTGATGTATTCATCTTGGTTGAAAATTCCATTTTTTGTCTCGATATCCGTGATTTCCGACTGAAAAGCTCCTGATTTTTGCGCATTTTCAGCTTTATGCTGCGAATTCAGTGCAAATTCATCCTGCTGCTGCCTTGTGACAGCATATTTTTTTGCCAAATTTTCAGCAGTAATACCCATATGATAATTATGAAAAGCATCTGTTAAGCCATCAACAACCATGCTATCTTCAAGAGGGGCATTTCCCATTTTATATGTTTTATTGCGTAGTCTTAATATGTGCGGAGCCTGACTCATGCTTTCATGTCCACCTGCGATCACAATTTTAGCAGATCCTGCCATAATCGACTGCATGCCAAGAGCAACTGCTTTTAAGCCAGAACCACATACATGATTTACAGTCCAAGCAGGTATGCTGTCCTTTAATCCTGCATGCAAACTCGCTTGCCTTGCCGGATTTTGCCCTGCTGCAGCCATAAGAACTTGCCCCATTATTACTTCAGAAACATCATCTTTTGGGATATTATTTTTATCAAGCAAATTTCTGATTAATTGCTCCGATATTTGACTTGCGGAGAGCCCCATCAAAGCCCCACATAGCTTGCCAATAGCGCTTCTTGTTGCAGCCACAATTGCAACATCTTCATTATAATTCATTTTATATACCTATCAATGCATTAAACCAAAATGATAATAACATGCAATATATAATGTATGCAATATATTTTTAATACAATGTAATAATGTGCACCGCAGCGTTATTTAATATAACACTGATAATTTTTAATGATTTTTACTTGACTAATTGATTGTCTTGTGATATAGTAGTCAGCGTAATTAATTTTAATATCAAGGGTGCAATGGCAAACCATAAGTCAGCAGAAAAAGCTCATCTCAAATCTTTAAGAAATCAAGAAAGAAATAAGTCTATACTTTCTAGGATTAAAACTTACATCAAGAAATTTGAAGATGTCGCTGCTATTTCTGGGTATTGCGATGAAGTTCGCTTAGCGTTCAGCAAAGCTGAATCCGAGATTATGAAGGGCGTTACAAAAGGTGTTTTGCACAAAAATACTGCTGCTAGAAAAGTCAGTCGTTTTGCAAAAAAGCTTAAAGCATTGGAAGCAGCTGTTTCTTAATATGCGGTTGTTTTATTTATTACTGATTTGTGGTTTTTGTATGTCATCGTTTGCGAGTGAGAAATTATTTATTGAATTGAAAGATGGTGTTGTTGAAGTTGAATTACTTAAAGATGTTGCGCCACGTCATGTAAATCGTATCAAGGAGCTATCTAATAGCGGGTTTTATGATGGCATAGTATTTCACAGGGTAATTGATGGCTTTATGGCACAAACTGGGGATCCTACTGGCACTGGTTATGGAGGGAGCTCTATGGAAAATTTGCAGTCAGAGTTCAATGCTGTGCATCACGACAGAGGTGTTTTATCTATGGCAAGAAGCAATGATCCTAATAGCGCTAATAGTCAGTTTTTCATTGTCACTCATGATTCAAGATTTCTTGATGGGCAATATACTGCTTTTGGAAGGGTTATATCTGGAATGGAATTTGTTGATAAAATCAAAAAAGGTAATTCAGCAAGTAATGGTTCTGTAAAAAATCCAGATAAAATTATCAAAATGTATACAAAATAACTATTCCGCTTCTTTGAATTTTTGTGGGGTTTTTGTTTAGAAACATGTCTTCAGCGATTTATTTTGAGGATTTTTTAGATCATTTATAGAAGATCAATGTCATTTATGATGATAATATCACGATATTTTCAAGAAAATGGCCTTAGATTTTGGATAAATGAGCAAAAGACCTCTTGCACAACCCATAAATAAGTGGGGAATTTTTAGGAGAAATAGACTTCTTTCGAAACTCGCTACAGATGAGAAATTTGTAGGAGAGCGCAAAACCCAAAGTAGACTCAAATGTACATGAGGATTTGAGCAACGCACAAATGACCATTTGTAGTAGAGTTTTTGCAAGAGGTTTAAAGAAAGGCTTCAAAATCAATCCCTAAAGACAGGTTTTTATATTGTGATGAATACGTCTGTAGCAAAACCTTTAGAAAATTGCTATGAAAATAAAGGATTTTCTCATGAATTTTCACTTATTTTTTTAGAAGGAATATTGATATATTTTAGCAGACTTCTTTGTTGACATTCCCTAAAGATGAGAAATTTCTAGTAGAGTGTCAAAAAGAAGTCTAGTATACCATAAGTGGTTTTTTAGGCAAATTCAGGCAAAGTTTCATATCCGCCTAAATTCGCTGCAGTACCTGGAACAAGTGCGGCAAATACAGTATTGGCTGTAGCACCATCATCATCCATCAGGTTGATAGCGGCATAATCTAAGGACCCTAACTTGCCTGTATCATAAGCAAGAGCAACGTTTGCATATGTAACACCTTTTTTAAAGGCGCCTGTATCTAAGCCATATTTGACAACATCTCTAAACTTTTTATCAGCAGCAGTTGTATATGCGCCACCATATGCTGCTGATAAGCCACTTAGGTCTAACCCTGCTATACTTTGCCTCATTACAGCCCTAGAATCATCTGATAGGATGGCATCTACTTTATAAGGGCTGACTGTATAAGCAGTATTTAAAAGAGTGTATGTAGCGCCACCTTTATCTATAGCCTCCATAGCTTTGGCGCTTGTTAGCTTATTAAATTTATCTGAGCCCAGTGTCATGCCTGAGATAGTAGCAAGTGTTCCGCCTGCAGTACCCATTAACTTTACTGCATTATCAGATGTAATAAGGTTGAAATTGGTAATATTGTTGGCATATGCTATCATGTCACTGAATTTTGCCGTGGCATCTTTAGCGGCTACTTTTGCAACGCCGGTAAAGAATGTTTTGACATTAACAGTATTGGTCCATGCGCTGTATAATGTTGATATTTCAGCTAATGTATCATAACCAGCAACTGTCTCCACAACTATACTGTTGAGCAATGCTTTATTAAAGATGCATTTATATTTATCAACACCCCATGTTGTATAAAGACCCATTACGTTGGCATCAGTTAAAACTGTACCAGTTCCTGCTGCTGCAGTTAAGTTGACTTCATCATCACGAACATCTGAGCCAACATTTGCAGCGCGCAAAGCAAGAACGCCAGCTATCTTATCTTCATTAGAAATAAGCTCATTATGCAGTGTGATATAAGTTGCGGGCAATATATCAGCAGCTTGCAGTGCAGCAAGACCGGTATCTGTTAAAACTGCTATCAAATTGCTTTGTATGGCTGCATTACCTGTTAAGAATTTAATGGCCAAAGGCTTGGTTTGTATCCAAGATAAAAATGTTGCCATAGTATCAACAGTACCGCCTGTTGATTGAGAATCTAAGAGGCGAATGCTAGTTTTTTGCAACGCAGTATTAAGCTGGTTTGCATTTAAGAGACCATCTCTGTATGCAGTAAATATAGCAACTTTATATTGAGCTACCTTGTTGTTTGTAATGTCAGCCATAATTTTCCTATTAAAATCAGTAGGTTATCTATAAATACTAGCCTATCATTAATATAAAAATTATGTCAAGAGTTATAAGCAATCAGGGCCATTAAATTCTCCTGAACAAGAGCGATAGAGCTATGGCAATATTAGATGTAACTTTTTCTATGGCATGGCTGATAGAGGTGCTAATTTTATTTAGTAAGAAGATGGCTAAGTTACGCAT
>JACCDK010069182.1_pt1 | contig 15554 bp, 15 predicted proteins | sample 7445871 | NCBI WGS metagenome assembly JACCDK01 (sample SAMN15323436, study PRJNA562643) | freshwater metagenome | isolation source: river surface water | place: USA:Blue River Watershed | collected 2017-08-15 | reverse complement strand
TTTTTACAAAGAAATACATGCTTGGTCCAACTAAAAAATAGAATGGGGTAAAATGTACCGTAAGAATTGCAATTATTGTTGGATTTTCGGAGGAATAGATGGTGTTATGAACGATTCCGAAGATGGAATTAGTAAGGTAGAAAAGAGCAAGCGTATAGTTATCACCGAGATCCTTGTTTCTATACAGAAAAAGCAAGAGCGCAATAAGTATTCCTAAGTATGAAATGTAAAACATGAGGCAGACGAAAAATATGTTTGTAACATACTACTTACTATCTGCAAGGTAAAAATTTATTTGATACTTATCCAATAAAAACAAAGAAAATCTTGATTAATTGATTTTTTCGACTTTTCTGATTTGTTCGTTTATTTTATCTGATTCGATGAGGCCGTCGCGAAGTCTAATAATACGGTGAGCGTATTTTGCGATGTCGTCTTCGTGTGTTACCATTACGATGGTATTACCTTTTTGATGAAGTTGATCGAAAAGGTCCATGATTTCATAGGAGGTTTTGGTGTCTAAGTTACCAGTTGGCTCGTCGGCTAATAAAATGGAAGGGTCGTTTACTAGTGCACGGGCAACTGCCACACGTTGGCGTTGGCCACCCGATAGTTCGTTGGGTTTATGGTTGGCTCGGTTTTCGAGGCCTACTCCACGAAGCGCTTCCATGGCTTTTTCGGTGCGGTCGCGTTTGTTATAACCGGCATAAATAAGTGGTAGGGCAACGTTTTCTAGGGCTGATTGCCTAGGAAGTAAGTTGAAGGTTTGAAATACGAAGCCAATTTCTTTGTTTCGAATGGTGGCAAGTTCGTTTTCAGACATTTCGGAGACATCGTGATTATTGAGGATGTATTTGCCAGATGAGGGGGTATCTAAACAGCCAACGATGTTCATCAGTGTAGATTTACCAGAACCTGATGGGCCCATGAAGGCTACATATTCACCTTTGTTTACAGAAATATTGACGTCTTTAAGGGCTTCAATGATTTCTTCGCCCATTACGTAGCGTTTTGAAATGTGGATGGTCTCAATAATCTTGCTCATAGAAATGAATTGAATTATAAATTTATTAAATATTTGAAGGAGTTGGGAGGCTTTTCGATTAAAGTGCGGAGGGAAGGATAAAATGTAAATTTCAAGGATAAGAGGAAAGGGATGCTTCCTAATTTCGTGGTTTCTCTCTAACTTGCTTTATGGATTTTAAATTGATTTCTACTTATCAACCTACGGGCGATCAGCCGGAGGCCATTCGGCAGCTTGCGGAGGGTATTCGGAAAAACGAGCCTGCTCAAACATTGTTGGGGGTAACGGGTTCGGGAAAAACCTTTACGATTGCAAATGTGATTAAGGAGGTGAATAAACCAACCTTGATACTGAGCCATAATAAAACCTTGGCGGCGCAATTGTATGGGGAATTTAAGCAGTTTTTTCCGGAAAATGCGGTAGAATATTTTATTTCATATTATGATTATTACCAGCCGGAGGCCTATATCTCTACAACGGGTACTTACATTGAAAAGGATTTATCGATTAACCAAGAGATTGAGAAATTGAGGTTGGCAACGACGTCTTCATTGATGTCGGGCAGAAGGGATATTATTGTGGTGGCCTCGGTATCGTGTATTTATGGTATGGGGAATCCGGATGAGTATCGAAATTCGATTGTTCGGATAGGTGTTGGTGAGGTGATTTCGAGGAATCAGTTTTTGTTTCGATTGGTTGAGATATTGTATGCACGTTCTGAAGGGGAATTTATGCGGGGGACTTTTCGTGTAAAGGGTGATACGGTGGATATCTTTTTGGCATATGCGGATTTTGGGTATCGGATTATATTTTTTGGAGATGAGGTGGAGGAGATTCACCGAATAGACCCTTGGACGGGGAAGAAGGTTTCGGATGAGAAGATGATTTCTATTTTTCCTGCGAATTTGTTTGTGACGGGTAAGGAAACGATGTTGCGTGCGATTTCGGAAATTCAGGAAGATTTGGTTAAACAGATTGCACATTTTGGTGGAGAGGGCAGATTGGCTGAGGCCGAGCGCATTAAGCAGCGTACCGAATTTGATATGGAGATGATGCGTGAATTGGGGTATTGTTCGGGGATTGAAAATTATTCGAGGTATTTTGATAACAGAAAGCCTGGGCAAAGGCCGTTTTGTTTATTGGATTTTTTCCCGGACGATTTTTTGATGGTGGTAGATGAGAGCCATGTGACCATGCCGCAGATTCGGGCGATGTGGGGAGGAGACCGTTCGAGGAAGGAGGCTTTGGTGGAATATGGATTTAGGTTGCCCTCGGCTTTGGATAATCGGCCATTGACTTTTCAGGAGTTTGAGGATTTGGTTGGTCAGACTATTTTTGTTTCGGCGACTCCAGCGGACTATGAATTACGGAAATCGGAGGGAGTGGTAGTCGAGCAGATTATTCGTCCGACGGGTTTATTAGATCCGTTGATTGAGGTAAGGCCGACGAAAGGGCAGATTGATGATTTGTTAGATGAGATTTATGATCGGATAAAGAAAAAAGAGCGGGTATTGGTAACGACTTTGACAAAGCGAATGGCTGAGGAGTTGTCGAAATACTTGGATCGGGTTGGGGTGAAGTGTCGATATATACATTCGGAGATTAAGACGCTGGAGCGAGTGGAAATTTTGCGAGAATTGCGATTGGGTGTGGTAGATGTATTGGTTGGAGTAAATTTATTGCGGGAGGGATTGGATTTGCCTGAGGTTTCGTTGGTGGCGATTATGGATGCGGACAAAGAAGGCTTTTTGCGGGATATTCGTTCATTGATTCAGACGATTGGTAGAGCAGCTAGGAATGAAAACGGTAAGGTGTTGATGTTTGCGGATCGGATGACGGGCTCGATGGAGATGGCGATTTCGGAAACGAACAGAAGGCGAGCCAAGCAGATGGCTTATAATGAGGAGCACGGTATAACCCCAAAAACGATTTGGAGGACGCAGGAAGAAATTTTGGAGCAGACATCGATTGCGGATCGGATGGCGAAGCCGGTGAGGACATATGCAAAGCCAGAGGAGCAGGTGATTCAAGCGGCGGATCCATTGGTGCAGTTTATGTCGAAAGAGCAACTGCAGAAAATGAAGGATCAGTTACAGAAAGAAATGGAAAAAGCCGCAAGGGAGTTGGATTTTCCACTTGCGGCTAAATTACGTGATGAGATTATTGCGATTGACTATTCCTTGATGAATGGATAATCTTCTTGAACGTACACATCTTTGTACGCTTCTGAAGCATCTGGGAAAGGAGAGTTTTCTGCAAAATCTACGGATTCTTGCACCTGCACCTTGATTTTTGCATCGATTTCATCGAGTTCGGCTTGGGTAAGAATGTTATTATCAAGAATTGTTTTCTTTACTTGTTCGATTGGGTCGCGTTCTTTGTAGGCCTCTACCTCTTCTTTTGAGCGGTATTTTTGAGGGTCTGACATGGAGTGACCTCTGTAGCGATAAGTTCTAAATTCTAGGAAAGTAGGGCCTTCACCGGCACGAGCACGAGCGGCTGCACGAGAAACTGCTTCGTGAACGGCCTCAACGTTCATGGCATCTACTGGCTCAGATGGCATATCGTATGCTTCACCGATTCGGTAGAGGTCTGTTACGTTTGAAGTTCTTGCAACAGAAGTACCCATGGCGTAGCCATTGTTTTCTACTACGAATATGCAAGGGAGTTTCCAGGTCATGGCCATGTTGAATGTTTCGTGAAGGGCACCTTGGCGTGTGGCGCCATCGCCGAAGTAGCAAATGGATACGTTTCCTGTTTCGTTATATTTTTCTGCGAAGGCGAGTCCGGCACCAAGTGGTATTTGAGCACCAACGATACCGTGGCCACCTACGAAGCCAACTTCTTTGTCAAAAATGTGCATAGAACCCCCTTTGCCTTTAGAAGCACCAGTTATTTTACCGTATAATTCGGCCATAATAACGTTTGGAGAGGTACCAAGAGCGAGCGGGATACCGTGGTCTCGGTAGGCGGTGATGTATTTATCTCCTTCACGAAGGGCAGATTTTGAACCAGAAGAACAAGCTTCTTGACCTATATAAAGGTGACAAAAGCCTTTGATTTTCTGCATTCCGTACAATTGACCGCATTTTTCTTCGAACTTTCTTTGCAATTGCATAGACTCGTACCAATAGCGGTAGGTCTCTTTAGAATACTTAAGGGATTGAGATTCTTTCTTTGCCATTTTCTTCAATGAATTTTAAAAATTTTCTTAAACCCGATTTAATTTAAGAAATTTGACACGAAATTAAGACATAAAGCGTTAAAACCCAAAATTTGAGGGATATGTATTTAAAAAACTTGCAGGTCAGACAGTTTAAGTCGTATGCGGAGGCCCAGTTTGAGTTTATCCCGAATATTAATTGTATAGTGGGGGAAAATGGGAAGGGGAAGACGAATTTATTGGATGCGATTTATTTCTTATCGATGACGAAGAGTGTTCGGAGTATGTCGGACCAGTTGTGTGTGTTGCATGGGGAGGATTTTTTTTCGATTCAGGGGAAATATGTAGTGAGTGACTTGGTCACTCATATTACTTGTTCCTATCAAAAAGGGCATAAGAAGCAGGTATTTAGGGAGCAAAAGGCATATCCGCGGTTGGCGGATCATATTGGGAATTATCCGGTGGTGATGATGGACCCGTATGATACGGATTTGATTCGGGAAGGGAGTGAAGAGCGAAGGCGGTTTTTTGACTCGATGATGTCGCAGAAGGATCGTACTTTTTTGGATAAGTTGTTGTCGTATAATAGGGTTTTGCAGCAAAGGAATAGTTTGTTGAAGGCTTTTGCTGAGCGGAACATGGTGGATCATTTGCATTTGGATACCTACGATAAGGTATTGGTTGGGTTGGGAGAGGAGCTTTCGTTGATGAGAAAGGCATTTTTGAAGGAATATATACCAGCGTTTCAGAAGCATTATGCGAATTTATCGGAGGGTAGGGAAACGGTGAATATAGCTTTGGAGTGTAATTTTGAGGAGGGGAAAATGGGAGAAGCGCTGAAGCAGCATTTGTCGCAGGATTTGGCAGCCCAGCGGACGGGCGTAGGAATACACAAGGATGAGTTTTTGTTTGAGATAGATGGGTATTTGTTGAAGAAGTTTGGTTCGCAGGGGCAGCAAAAGAGCTTTGTGGTGGCATTGAAGTTGGCGCAGTTTGATTTGCTTTGGTCGGATACCCACAAGAAGCCGATTTTATTATTGGATGATATTTTTGATAAGTTGGATGATAGGCGAATTCAGCGATTGATTCAAATGATGGCGGAGGAGCATTTTGGGCAGGTGTTTATAACGGACGCTCGTCCAGAGCGTACGAAATCCTTGTTAAAAAACCTTTCAGGCGAGATTAAATATTTTGAGATATAGTTTCTAGGAGCAACTTACCGAAGTGGTTGACTTGGTGGAATTGTGCAAATTCTTCGAGGTTTTTTGGGTTGATTGACCTATTGTTTTGCAGAATATCGGTAAGTGCATTTGCAATTTCTTTTGAGTTTTCGGGGTTAAGGGCGATACCCAATTCGTGTTTTTGCATGAGGTAGCCGATGTTGCCGTACTTGTTTGCGATAAGCGGTTTTTTGGCCATGGCCGAGCGCACAAGCGTGGAGGCGTTTCCCATGAATTTTGGATAAAGCACTAGTGACCAGTCGGTTGCCTCAAAAAGATATTGAATTTCTTCGGGCATTAGGTAATGAAAGAGAAGGGTAGTACTGATTTGCAAAGAGGCAATTTTTTTTTCTACGGCTGGTTTGATTTTGGGGTCAAGTTTACCTGCTAAAATGAGGTGAATTTGTTTTTGTTGATTTGGATCTAGTAGTTCGCAAGCGGAAAGAAATTCTAGGATTCCCTTTCGAGAGTCGAGGTGTCCAAAGTTTAGAAAGCAGGTTTTGTTTGGGGGAATATGTAGGTTTTGGGTTATATGCTCTTTGGTTTTAGGGTTGAAAGGGAAGGTATAAATGGGGTCTGGTAGAAATAATATTTTGTTTGACGTGTTCTTGATGGCATTGTAGTATTCATTGGATACCAAGAAGATGTTTTTTAGGAACGGTTTTTTAAGGACGGTAGCTAGTATGGTTTTTTTAATGGATGTGTACCAACTATTTTTGGAGGTAGCGCCAAATAGTATTCCTGAGACGTTACAAGTAGGTTTTTTACCAAAAATGGCACCGATTTGGAAATAGTCGAAATATGGAAATACGATATGATCTACTAGATTTTTCTGCGCAATTTCTACTGCGAAGTTCCATTCAGATAGGCTTCTATTGAAAATATTTTTTGAATGGAAGTTTTGGATTTGATTTGGTTGCAGATAGAAGAAGGAAATTTGTGGGAAGTTTTGAATGGGGAAAGAAAAATCGTGTAGATTTTTGGTTATTTTTTCGTGACAAACAACGATAAGTTCTAAATTTGGTCGCAGGGAAACCTGTTGAATGATATAGAAGAGGTAATCGAGGTGATGGCCATCGTTAATTGAGTCATAAATTAGAATTTTGGTTTTTCCCATGTAGACAAATTTAAGGTAAATCCTGATAAGGCGTAGGATTTTTTGTCAATTTTGTAAGTAGATTAAAAAGGAATAGATAAAGTTCGATATGACAATCAGTATTTGGGAAAATATCAAGAAACTGTTTGTGTGGGATTTAAATTTTTTTTAGGGGATGCGCATTCCCCTTACCCCCTGCAAATTAGCGCAATTTTTTAAAATTAAACTTATAAATTTAGGTAATAGGAAAAATATAAATAATATGAAAGGATTAGGATTTTTACTGTTCTTTATGGTTGGGTTTAATACCTTGGGCCAATCGAATAGCTTTACAAAGTTGGTTTGGCAAGATGAATTTGACCGTGATGGTTTGGTTGATTCTACCAAATGGTCGTATGATGTTGGGGGCCACGGCTGGGGGAATCATGAATTGCAGTATTATACTAAAGGGAGGTTGGAAAATTGTAGGGTTGAAAAGGGGATACTTACTATTGAAGCTAGAAAGGAGGCTATGGGGACAAACTCTTTTTCGTCTGCGCGAATTGTTACGAAGGGGAAATTTGATTTTACATACGGAAGGGTTGAGGTTCGTGCAAAGTTGCCGGAGGGTAGAGGAACCTGGCCAGCGATATGGATGTTGGCTAGTCAAATTGCGTATGGAAAGAACTTTTGGCCAGATCAGGGAGAAATAGATATTATGGAGCATGTAGGGTTTAATCCAGGGGTGATTCATGGGACAGTTCATACGAAAGCGTTTAATCATGTGAAGGGGACACAGAAGGGTAATACGATTTCAATTCGTGATTTTGCGAGCGGATTTCATGTGTATCGAATGGATTGGTCCCCAGAGCTTATCAAGATTTATGTAGACGGGTTGCAGTATTTTGAATTTAAAAATAGTGGGAAATTTTGGGAGGAGTGGCCCTTTGATAAGCCAGAGCATTTGATTTTGAATATGGCTGTTGGGGGAGATTGGGGTGGACAAAAGGGTGTGGATGAAAGTGCGTTTCCGGCGAAGTTGCAGGTGGATTGGGTGAGGGTGTATCAGTAATTGTGAATTATGAATTGTGAATTGTGAATTGTGGATGGTGGATTGTGAATTTTGGATATAAAAAAATATAATGGAAGCATTTGACAGGTTATTGGGAATTATGGATGATTTGCGGGCGAAGTGTCCGTGGGATAAAAAGCAGACGATGGAGAGTTTGCGGCATTTGACAATAGAGGAGACGTATGAGCTTTCGGATGCAATTTTGGAGGGGGATATGCAGGAGATTAAGAAAGAAATTGGGGATTTGTTTTTGCATTTGGTGTTTTATTCGAAGATTGGTTCTGAGACGGGAGATTTTACAGTGGAGGATGTGTTGCATGCACAATGTGAGAAGTTGATTGGAAGACACCCGCATATTTATGGTGATGTAAAAGCAGAGACGGAGGAAGAGGTAAAGCAAAATTGGGAGGCAATAAAATTAAAGGAGGGAAACAAGTCGGTATTAGGAGGAGTTCCGAAATCGTTACCCGCTTTGGTAAAGTCGATGCGTATTCAGGAAAAGGCAAGGGGAGCTGGATTTGATTGGGAGGAGAAGGAGCAGGTTTGGGGAAAAGTGGAAGAGGAATTGGCTGAATTTAAAGCTGAATTTACGGGGAAGGTTTTGACAGAGGAGGACCGGAAAAAAGCGGAAGGAGAATTTGGCGATTTGATTTTTAGTCTAGTCAATTTTGCGCGATTTATTGATATAAATCCGGAAACAGCGCTTGAGCGCACGAATCGAAAATTTATCAAGCGCTTTGAACACTTAGAAAAGCGAGCTAAAGAGACAGGGAAATCGTTACAAGAAATGACTCTTGCGGAGATGGATGTGTATTGGGAGGAGGCGAAGAAATTATAAGTAATGAATGGTGAATTGTAAATGGTGAATGGTAAATTTTATTGAAAATTTTAAAAATAAAATTCACCATTCACAACTTTCCATTCAATTTTAATCCAATTTTGCTTCTTGCAATTTAGGTACTAGTGTATAAATAACTAACCATGCCAACATGTAGGCACTACCGCAAAGGAGGAAGATAATGTTGTAACCGTCAGAGATGTTTCCAAGTACTTTGTAGTGATCGAGTACTGCGCCTACAATCATTGGAAAAACGATACCACCGCCTGAGCCGGCCATTCCGCCGATGCCAATTACTGAACTGATGGCTTTTTTAGGGAACATGTCGGTAGCGATGGAGTAGATATTTGCGCTCCAGGCTTGGTGGGCTGCTGCTGCAAGGGAGATGAGAGCAACGGCTTGCCAGATGTTATCGCAGTAACGAGCCGCCATGATGGGCACTACGGCCAAGGCGAAACTCAACATGGATATTTTTCTAGCACGGAAACTTGGCCAGCCTTTGCTGATTAACCAGCCTGATAACCAACCTCCACCGATACTTCCGATGGTGGTGGCGGTATAGACAACGATTAGTTCTAAACTTGGTTTTTTGAGGTCAAGTTCGAAGCGCTCTTTGAAGTAAGAAGGTAGCCAGAATAGGAAGAACCACCAGATGGGGTCGGTAAGCATTTTGCCGAAGAAGAATGCCCAGGTTTGTTTAAAACCGAATAATGACAACCATTTAACAGGTTCTACGTTTTCGTCTTTCTCTTCTTTATCGGCATGGATATAATCAAATTCTTCTTGTGAAAGTTGTTTGTGTTTTGCAGGGGCCTCGTAGTAAATTAACCAGAAGATAAGCCATACAAAACCAATAGCACCCGTAACGATAAAGGCCATTTCCCAACCATAAGCACCTAATAACCAAGGTACCATAATAGGGGCGACTACCGCACCAATGTTTGCACCCGAATTGAAAATTCCAGTTGCGAGTGCACGTTCTTTTTTAGGGAACCATTCGGCTACTGATTTGATGGCAGCAGGGAAGTTCCCGGATTCACCAAGACCTAAAAGTGCTCGCATAAAGCCAAAACTAAATGTGCCACTTGCAACGGCGTGTAATATTGCCGCTATGCTCCAAACTACAATTGAAATGGTATAACCCAACTTTGTACCAATTCGATCGATGATTCCTCCAAAACTAAGGAGACCAATGGCATAAGCTGCTTGAAAAGCAATTACGATATTTGAATAGTCGGTTTCGGACCAGTCGAATTGGTCTTCTAGGGCAGGTTTCAATAGACCGATAACCTGTCTGTCGAGGTAATTGATGGTTGTTGCAAAGAATAGCAATGCACAAATTCTCCAACGGTAGTTTCCTATTTTCATAGTTTAGAGGGGTTTGAACTAAAGGGTTCGATAGGTTTGAATTAATTCGGTTATAATATTAGCAATTTTTTGATAATTTTTTTCATTTATCAAATGTGGGGGGAATAGTTGAGATCCCATTCCAACGGCTTTGGCACCTGCCTTGAACCAGGTGTTTAGGCTTTCGCGAGTGGGTTCAACGCCACCTGTAACCATGATGTTGGAGTGTGGCATGGGTCCAGAAAGAGCTTTAACAAAAGCAGGGCCCACTACATTTCCTGGAAAAATTTTCACATATTTAGCGCCTAATAATTCGGCGTTTCTGATTTCTGTGAGGGTCATGGTGCCGGGCATCCAGGGGATATCGTGTTTGGCACAAACTTCACCTACTTCGGGCGTTGTGAAAGGTTGAAGCATGAAATCGGCCCCCATTTCGATAAACTGATTTGCCTGTTTGGCGTCGTAGATGGTACCAATTCCTAAAACTAAGTCTGGGCATTCTTTTTCGGTAAATTCTACCAGTTTTGCGAAAAGGCTTGGGGCTTCTACGCCTCGGTTTGTGAATTCGAATACGCGAATGCCGCCGTCGTAACATGCTTTTAGCACGCTTTTTGCGATGTTTTCGTCGGGATTAAAGAATAAAGGAACGATGGGCGTTTCTTCTATTCTTGCGTAAACGGTAGCTGCATTGTTTCTTGCCATGATTATCTTTTTAATCTTCCAGAGAGGTCTCCGGAAAGTACTAGTTCAACTTCGTCGAGGTTAGATAGGTTGATATCGCCTTCGATGGTATGTTTTAAAGCGGAGGCCGCAACGCCAAAGCGTAGCGAATCTTCTTCTGTCATTCCCATTACATTTCCGTAAATATAACCTGCCATGAAGGCGTCTCCGCCACCGATACGGTCTACGATTTGAGAAATTTCGACTGTTTCAGTTTTGACAAGATTATCGCCGTCGAATCCGACGGCGGAAAGGGTATTTTGGGAAGCGGAGATTTGCCCGCGCTTGGTGTTTATGATTTTTTTGAGTCGAGGGAATTGGGCCATAATTTGGCGGCAAATGGACTCGAAATTACTTTTAGTAGAGCCGTCGGGTACGATGTCTAGGATATCTTCGGCGTCGGCTTTTCCGCAAACAATGATGTCGCATCCGGCGATGAGTTCGGGCATGACCTCTTTAACTGATTTGCCGTATTGCCACAGATTTTTGCGGTAATTGACGTCGGCAGAAACGGTGATTCCTAAGTCGTTTGCAGTTTTGATGGCCGTTTTTACGGCTTTGGCAGCGTAGTCGGAGATGGCAGGGGTTATGCCTGTCCAGTGGAACCATTGTGCATCTTCTAGTATTTCTACCCAATTGAATTCGTTGGGGTGCATGGTGGCAAAGGATGAGTTTGCGCGGTCGTAGACTACCTTTGAGGGTCTCATGGCGGCACCGAATTCGGTGAAATAAAGTCCGAGGCGGTCGCCTCCGAAATTTACATAGGACATGTCTACGCCAACTTTTCTGAAATAAGCAGTGGCGGCCTTTCCCATTTCGTTGTCGGGGAATTTGGTGACGTGTGCTGCTGGTAGGCCCCAGTGTGCAAGGGAGGCAATTACGTTGGCTTCGCCACCTCCAAAGGTTAAATTGAGGGAATCGGCTTGAACGATTCTTCCATACCCTGGAGGGCTCAGGCGGCCCATGATTTCTCCGAAACTAACTATTTTTTTCATCTTAATGGAAGTTAAAAAACTTTGCGGCATTGTGGTAGCTGATGTCTTGTACCATTTTGCCTAACCAAGGCATATCTGCTGGGAGTTCCCCATTTTCTACGTCTTGACCGATTAAGTTACAAAGAATTCTTCTGAAATATTCATGACGAGGGAAAGATAAGAAGCTTCGGCTGTCGGTTAGCATTCCTACGAAATGACTTAGAAGCCCCATGTTGGAGAGGGCATTTATTTGTTTTTCCATGCCATCTTTTTGGTCGAGGAACCACCAGCCGGAGCCAAATTGCATTTTACCTACAATGGTGCCGTCTTGGAAGTTACCGATCATGGTAGCCAGCAACTCGTTGTCGCGAGGGTTTAGGTTATATAAGATGGTTTTGGCTAATTGATTGGTAGAATCGAGCTTATTTAAGAAATTGGAGAGCGGTTTTGCTTGTTCGAAGTCGCCAATGGAGTCGAAGCCGGTATCGGGGCCAAGGGCTCCTAAGAGTCGGGCGTTGTTGTTGCGCAAGGCGCCAAGGTGAAACTGTTGGGTCCAGCCTTTTTCGTGGTCTAAGTGTGCGAAATACACGAGCATTGCTGACTTAAATTGCCATTTTTCTTTTTGGGAAATCAATTTTCCGCTCATGAGTCGGTTGAAGATTAGTTCGATTTCTGAATCTTCGTAGTCTTCTGCATAGATTTGTTCTAAGCCGTGGTCGGAAAGTCGGCCACCCATGGCGTGGAAGAAATCGTGGCGAGAGCGAATGGCGGATTTGTATTCGGAAAGAGAGGTTATCTCGGTACCAACCACTTCGGAAAGTTTGTTTACGTACTCTACGAAAGCCAGTTCGTCGTCGACGGCCATTGCTTTATCGGGGCGAAAGGTTGGTAAAACTTTTACGCCATAGCCGCTATCGGCTATGGCTTTGTGAAATTCTAGCGAATCTGTGGGGTCATCTGTTGTACAAACAACTTCTACTTTCATTTTTAGCAACAGGTTACGAACGGAGAATTCTTTGGTCCGTAAGAGTGCGTTGCAATGATCGTAAATACGTTTTGCAGAGTCTTTGTTGAGCAGTTCGGTAACGCCAAAATAGCGCTGGAGTTCTAGGTGGGTCCAGTGATATAATGGGTTTCGCATGGTATATGGCACGGTTTCTGCCCATTTCATGAACTTTTCTTCGTCGGAGGCATTGCCGGTGATGTATTTTTCGTCGACACCATGTGCACGCATGGCTCGCCATTTGTAGTGGTCGCCGTAGAGCCAAATTTGGGTGATATTGTCGAATTGCTTGTCTTCGGCAATTTGTTGAGGAATGAGGTGATTGTGGTAATCGACAATCGGCATATCTTTAGCGAAATCGTGATAAAGCGATTGCGCGGTTTTGCTTTGGAGTAAGAAATCTTCGTTTAGAAAGGGTTTCATTTTATTTTTCTTTATAGTTGTTTATACTATCCACTATACATATTTTTCAACGGCTTCTTTGAAGCCTGGTAATGCGGCGAGGTCTTGCCCCCAAAGGGAGGTATCGGATAGAATTGCATGTAGGTCGAATTTTTGCCAAGCTTTGTAAAAGTATGGCGCGAAGTCGCACTGTATTGGGTAAAATTCTCCGTTACTTTCTCCGAAATATACACCATTTTCTTCTTTCACCGCATGCATGAATTGAAGATAGGCTGCGAAGCCCATGGCGAAAAGTTCGGGTGCTTTGCCAAATATTTTGTAATAATTGACCAAAAGTGGGACGTTTCTCATTTTCATTTTGGTGGTGTACTGAACGGTGATATCGATCAGTTTATGATTTATAAATGGATTTCTAAAGCGGTCGAGTACGGCACGGCCGAAGCGGTCGGCCACTTTGAAATCCATTTTATAAGGGATTGCGGGTGCTAGTTCCGAAAGCATGAGGTTCATGACTAATTTTCCCAAATAGCCATTTGCCATTACATCTTTTACGAGTCGGAAGCCTAGCAAATAAGACATCCCACACAATAATGTGTGGGTGCCATTTAGTAAACGGAGTTTAAGTTCTCTATGAATTTCGATGTCTTCTTGAATGATAACGCCTTTGTCGGCTTTGGCAAAACTAAGGATTTCGCGCACTTTGTCGTTTCCTTGGATGGCCCAAAGGGCGTACACTTCAGATTGGATAATGAGTTCGTCGGTGTAACCTAATTGTTTTTCTAGTTGAGCAATGGTTTCGGCGTCTGGTTTACCTGGCACAATGCGGTCTACGAGTGAGTTGCAGAAATGGTTGTGTTGGGTAAGCCACTGAACGAATTCGGCCGAAAGGCTATGTTCTTCGCACAATTGAATTAAGATTCCTTTTAATACCTCTGCGTTATTGATGATTAGTTCTGTGGGTATAATTACCATGCCGGCATCTTTGCTGCCGTTGAAATGGGTGTATCTGGCGTGCAGAAAGGCTAAAAGTTTTGCTGGGAAAGAGGTAGGGCAACCTTGGAAAAGGGTATCGCCCGATTGGTACTGAATGCCTACTTCGGTGGTATTGGAAAGGATTATTTTTAGTTCTGGGTTGGTAGCGCAGGCTAAAATGCTGTCCCATTGGTGGTTGGCATTTAGGGTGCGCGAGATACTGCCGTTTATGAGGTATTTTTCAATTTCATTGCCATCTTCAATGCCTTTTATGCAATGTGTGAAGAGGTTTTGTTGGTTTTGGAAGGCATCTGCACCTCCTTTGGCGGTAGATTTTACGACTACTATTCTGCCTTTGAAGATTCCTTTTTTATTTGCCTTGTCTACGAAATAATCGCATAGTCCGCGTAGGAGAACACCAGTGCCGAACTGAAGGATTTTTTCAGGATATTGCAAGGCCTCCTTCGAGGGGATTTCGAGGGGTAAACCCGCTTGGAAGCTGGGTTGAGAAAGGAGGTCAGGATGGAGGGTAGTTGTAGCCATCTTATAAATGTATTTTCTTTATAAAAGGCTATAATAAGGATTTTTTACCTAAAAATCCCCTAAAAATATAGGGGAAATTTCAGGATAAAAAATCTAAAACGTTTACGCTTCGCCTATGGGGCCATTATAGTTCATGGGAAAGTCGTAGCCGGAAAGACCATTGTCTTTTGAGATGGGCCCGAAGCTTTCTTCGTATTTTGCGAGGTTATCTTGAAGTGCATTGAGGAGTCGGAGTGCGTGGTCGGGTGTCATGACAACGCGCGATTTGACTTTTCCTTTTGGGATTCCGGGAAGTACGCGGATGAAGTCCATGATGAATTCGCTTTGTGAGTGGGCGATAAGTGCGAGGTTGACGTAAGCTCCTTCGGCGATATCTTCAGGGAGTTCGATATTGAGTTGATTGTCTTCTGGGTTTTGTTCTTTCATTATTTTTCTTTAATTAACCTTATGTCTTTTACAGCAGTTGCTTTTATTTTCCAAATGATATTTAGCTTTTCTTTGGGCAGTTGGTTTTCATTTAAGAATAACTCATATCCTTTTAGGGCCTGAGATTTTACTTCTTCTATGGTTTTTCCGCATCCGTATGCGCCTACAAAATTTTCTGAATAGGCGCAATATAGATTTTTTGATTTTTCAATTGTTATGATGTGTGTGGTCATGGTAAGTTCATTAATTTTCTTAATTTTTTTTCTAAACCTTTACTGATTTCATCTGAACCATGAAATGGTACGGGTACTGAAAGTTCATTTTTTGCGTAAATATAATGACTTCCAGATATTCTTTTCAATTTCCATCCATTTGTTGTAATTATTTTATGGAATTCCTTTGATTTCATTAGTGGTTAAATGTTTCTGCAATTAAAATTTTGAAACGTTTAAAGCCAAGAAAAAAACTTATAATTAGTTTTGAAAAGGAATTTTATCAGGTTATTGAAGTTATTTTAGCAAGTAAACCAAAAGCCCAAGAAGCAAATAAAACAAAGGGATGATGAATCGCTTTTTGTGGTAAAAATGTCTTTTGTTATGAATTAAGGCCAATTCATGTGCTTTTTGTAGGTCGTAAATTTCTTCTTTGGTTTTAGCATGTAGTTCGGTTAGTGCAGCGAGGAAGTTATGTAGGTGGGCCTGGGCCAATTGGTGGTCGGCAGGAGATTTGAATAGTCCACGTTTGGGTTTTACTTCTACTTTGAGTTCGGTTTGGG
>JACCDK011864051.1_pt1 | contig 15565 bp, 13 predicted proteins | sample 7445871 | NCBI WGS metagenome assembly JACCDK01 (sample SAMN15323436, study PRJNA562643) | freshwater metagenome | isolation source: river surface water | place: USA:Blue River Watershed | collected 2017-08-15 | reverse complement strand
TTGCCTTGCACGACGCGCATTTGATTGAGGGGGTTTTGATTCCCACGCGGGATCGTTTGACGTTGTGTGTTTCGTCGCAGGTGGGTTGTGCGTATGGGTGCCGTTTTTGTGCGAGTGGGTTGGATGGATTTTCGCGGAATCTGGAGGCGGGCGAGATTGTGGAGCAGGTGATGCGGGCGGAGGCGGAGGCGGGCGAGCGCGTGAGCAATCTGGTGTTCATGGGGATGGGCGAACCGCTGGCGAACTGGCCCAATCTGAAGGCGGCGTTGGAGATTTTGAATGCGCCATGGGGGGTGGGGATTGGAGCGCGGCACATGACGGTTTCGACGAGCGGGCTTGCGCCTCAGATTCGGGAGTTGGCGGATTTTCCCATGCAGATTCGGTTGGCGGTTTCGTTGCATGGTGCGACGGACGAGGTGCGCGGCCAGATTATGCCGGTGAATCGGCGGTATCCGGTGGCGGAGTTAATGGACGCGTGCGCGTATTTTGCGTCGCGGCGGACGCAGTTCATCACGTTTGAGTACATCCTGATTGAGGGGGTGAACGACCGGGATGAGGACGCTCGCGAGTTGGCGAATCTGGCGAAAGCGTTGAAGGCCAAGGTGAATTGTATTCCTTACAACACGGTGGAGGGATTGGAGTGGGTTCGACCTTCCGAGGCTCGATGCGAGGCGTTCACGAGTATTCTGAAGTTTGCGGGGGTCACGGCGACGCTGCGGCGCGAGAAGGGCCATGACATTGACGCGGCATGCGGGCAGTTGCGGCGTCAGACGATTGCGACGGCTTGAGGGTTTGCGGGGGGATTTGTTTTCGGTCAGATTGAAACTTTTCGCATGCGTATCGTACTCAAGTTCGGGTCTGGGATTTTGGCGTCGCGTTCCGGATCGACGTTGGATGAGGGGCAGTTTTCGCGTCTGAGCGCGGAGGTGGCGGGGTTGGTCGCTGCGGGGCACGAGTGCATTTTGGTGTCCAGCGGGGCGGTAGCTGCCGGATTGAAGTCTCTGGGGCTTCGTGAACGTCCGGAGGATCTTTCGGCGCGGCAGGCGTGCGCGGCTGTTGGGCAGTCCAAACTCATGGCGCTTTACGCGTCGGAGTTTGCGAAGCACGGACTCACGGTGGGGCAGTTGCTTCTCACGCATGGGGATTTGGACAGCCGTTCGCGGCATGCGAACGTGCGTGCGACACTGACTCGACTTTTGGAGTGTCGGAGTGTGGTACCGATCATTAACGAGAACGACTCGGTGGCGACGGAAGAGTTGCGGTTTGGGGATAATGACCGGCTGTCTGCGGAGGTGGCGGTGTTGGCGGGGGCGGACGCCTTGGTTTTGCTGACGAGTGTGGAGGGGTTGTTGGATCCGAAGGGGCAACGGATTCCAGAGGTTTTGGACGTGGACGCGGTCACGAAGTTTGCGCGGCAGGAAAAGGGTAGGTTGTCGGTGGGCGGGATGGTTTCGAAGCTTCAGGCGGTCAAGCTGGCGGTGGATGCGGGAATTACGACGTGGATTGCGAGTGGACGGCGGAAGGGGCAGATTCCCGCGATTGCGTTGGGTCGTGCGGTGGGGACGCGTTTTCCGGGGTGCGGGGTTTCGTCCAAGTGAACGAAGGGATTTTTATGGATGAGCAAGTATCGTTGAGCGAGCGGATTGTTGAGTTTGGCAAGCGTGCGCGTTCGGCGGCGCGTGCGTTGGCGAAGTGTCCGACGGCGGTGAAGAATGCGGGCTTGATGGGGATGGCGGACGGATTGATTCGGGCGGCGGACTCGATTTTGAGTGCAAACGCTCGGGATGTGGAGCGGGCGAAGGCGAATGGGTTGAGTGCGGCGATGATTGACCGGTTGACGTTGAATCCGCAGCGGTTGGCGGGGATGGCGGATGGGATTCGACAGGTGGCGGCGTTACCGGACCCCGTTGGGGAGGTGATTCGGGAATGGGTGCGTCCGAACGGGTTACAGATTCGGAAGGTACGAGTCCCGATTGGCGTGGTGGGGATTATTTATGAGTCGCGTCCGAACGTGACGAGTGACGCGGCGGTGCTTTGTACGAAGACGGGCAATGCGACGATTTTGCGGGGTGGTTCGGAGTCGATTGCGTCGAATATCGCGATTGCGGATGCGCTGGAGCGGGGCGGGGTAGGGGCGGGGTTGCCTGCGGATTCGGTGTTACTGATTCCGGTGACGGACCGGGAAGCTGTGCGTCATTTGTGTGAGATGGACCGGTATTTGGACGTGATTGTGCCGCGTGGGGGGCGTGGGTTGATTGAGACGGTGGTGACGCATGCGCGGATGCCGGTGATCAAGCATTACGACGGGATTTGCGGGTTGTACGTTGATGCGGCGGCGGATTTAGCGATGGCGGAATCGATTGTGGTAAATGCGAAATGCCAGCGTCCGGGCGTGTGTAACGCGGTGGAGACGGTGGTGGTGCATCGGGCGGTTTTGTCTGGGTTTATGGAACGGGTGGGGCGTGCATTGGCGGCGCGCGGCGTGGAGTTGCGGTGCGATGAGGAGTCGCGTGCGGTGGCTGAGTCGGTGTTAGGCGACAGCGGTAAGGTAGTGGCGGCGGTGGAGCAGGATTTCCGGACGGAGTTTTTGGATTTGATTCTTGCGGTGAAGACGGTGGGAAGCGTGCGTGAGGCGGTGGATCACATTGAGGAGCGTGGTTCGCATCACAGCGATGGAATCATCACTGAGGATGAAGCGTTGGCGGAGGAGTTTCTGGCGGACGTGGACTCTGCGACAGTGTATTGGAATGCTTCGACGCGGTTTACGGATGGGGGTGAGTTTGGGTTTGGCGCGGAGATTGGGATTTCGACGGACAAGCTGCATGCGCGGGGGCCGATGGCGCTGGAGGAACTGACGACGTACAAATACCAGTTGCGGGGCACGGGGCAGGTGCGGGGGTGAGGCGCATTTTGCGCTTCGGGTTGGGACAGGTGGGTGGGGTGTAAACCTTCGTGGCGTTTGTTGGTTCGGGGTGGGTGCGTGGTTTGCTGAAGGGAGGGTATGAAGGCGAATGATTTTTTGGGCTGGGCGCGCGGGTTACGCGCGTTGTTGTGTGTTGCGTCGGCGTGTGGCGGGGCGGGTTTTGATGCGTGGGGGGCGGACAAGCCGTTAATGGCCTACGTTGGGACGTTTAGTTCCCCGTTGAAAAACATGTTGCCGACGCAGGTTGATTTGCCGCCGGGGAATGGGCGGGGGATTCATTTGTTTCGAGTGGATCGGGCGACTGGCGCGATGGTGGCGGACGAGGTGGTGGAGATGGGGACAAGCCCGAGTTGCTTGGTCTTCAATCGGGACAGGACGCGGCTGTATTCGACCAATGAGACGGATCGGGATTCTCAGGGAGCTGGGTCGGTGAGCTCGTTCTCTGTGGATTCGAAGACTGGAAAGCTGACGTTGTTGAACACGGTGGGTTCTGGGGGCACGGGGCCGACCTATGCGAGTGTTCACCCGTCGGGAAAGTTTCTGTTGGTTGCGAACTATTTTGGAGGATCGGTGACGGTTTTACCGATTTTGGAGGATGGCCGGTTGGGGGGCGCGACGGATGTGAAGGTGGACACGGGGACGGTGGGGCCGACGACGGCACGGAACGCTCCGATTGGGAGTTTTGCGTTCAGCGGGCACGACCGAACGCATGCGCACATGATTCAACCGGATCCGTCGGGCCGTCATGTGTTGCACGTGGACTTGGGTTTGGATCGAATTTTTGTGTGGAAGTTTGATGCGGGGGCTGGGCGGTTGACGGCGAATGAGCCGAGTTCGGTTGCGTTGCCGCCGGGAGACGGGCCGCGTCACTTTGCGTTCCACCCGAATGGGAAGTGGCTGTACTCGCTTCAGGAGGAGGGATCGACGGTTGTGCGATTTGATTACGATGGGGAGCGAGGGATTTTGGCGGAGCGCGAGACGAAGTCGACTTTGCCGAAAGGGTTTGCTGGCAGTAATTTCTGCTCGGGGATTGAGGTGTCGTCGGATGGGCGGTTCGTGTACGTGGGAAACCGGTTGCATGATAGCATCGGCATTTTTGCGGTGGGCACGGAAGGGGAGTTGGAGTACCGCGGCGAGGAGTGGACGCGCGGGAACTACCCGCGCAGCTTTGCGTTCGATCCGAGCGGTTCGTTTTTGTTCAGTTGCAACCAGCGTGGGGACAATGTGGCGGTTTTTCGGGTGGATCGCGGGACGGGGGCACTCGGATTTACGGGGAACTATGCGCCGGTCGGTAACCCGTCGGTGATTGTATTTCGCGAGTTGGAAGGGGGGGCTTCGCGGTGAGGCAGAGGAAGTTTTTTCGGAGCGCGCGAGGGCACCAAGACACGGAGGGGTGTGGGTGGTATGTCGGGATGATTTGGTTGCGTGCGCTTGGGCTTTTACTGGGGTTGTTCGGCATTGGGTTGCGGGCGGGGGCGGAGTCTCGTCCGAATGTGGTGGTGATTTTGGCGGATGACTTGGGACGTGCGGATTATAGTGCGTTTGGGACGAGGGAGATACGGACGCCTAATATCGATCGGATTGGAGCGGAGGGGATGACGTTCCGAAACTTTTATGCGAACTCCTGCGTGTGCTCGCCGACCCGGGCGGCGCTGTTGACGGGGTGCCATCCGGATCGCGTTGGGGTGCCTGGTGTGATTCGGGAGGAGGAGCCTTCCAACTCATGGGGCTTTTTGTCGAAGCGCGCGGTTTTGTTGCCGGAGCGGTTGCGTGGGGCGGGCTATCACAGTGCGATTGTTGGCAAATGGCATTTGGGGATCACCTCGCCGAACACGCCGAACGAGCGGGGGTTCGACCATTTTCACGGGTTCCTGGGCGACATGATGGACGACTACTGGACCCATTTACGGCATGGGCAGAACTTCATGCGGTTGAATGGGGACGAGATTCGGCCGGAGGGACACGCCACGGATTTGTTTACGGACTGGGCCTGTTCGTATTTGGAGCAGCGAGCGGCGGAGGCGCGTCCGTTTTTCTTGTATTTGGCTTATAACGCGCCGCATGGGCCGATTCAGCCACCGGCGGATTGGTTGGCTCAGGAGCAGTCGCGTGAGCCGGGATTGGATGAGAAGCGGGCGAAGTTTGTTGCGTTGACGGAGCACATGGATGCGGGGATTGGTCGAGTGTTGGAAACGATGGATCGGCTTCGTTTATCGGAGAACACGCTGGTGATTTTTACCTCCGACAACGGTGGGTCTCTTCCGGAAGGTGGGACAAGTGGTCCGTGGCGGAGCGGCAAGCAGCACATGTATGAGGGGGGAATTCGGGTTCCGGCGATGGTACGGTGGCCGGGGCGTATTCGGGCGGGGGCGGTTACGGATCGAGCCGCGATGTCGATGGATATTTTTGCGACCGCGTGTGCGGTTGCGGGGGTGAACGCCGGTGGGGTTACGGGGATGATTCAACCGGATGCGGTCAGTTTTCTTCCGACCTTGCTGGGTCAGGATCAGGGGGCGTTGCGTGAGGAGATGTATTTTGTTCGGCGCGAGGGTGGGCCTCCGTACATGGGTAAAACGATTGAGGCGGTGATTCGCGGCGATTGGAAGTTGGTGTTTGATAGTCCATACGCGCCCGGTGAGTTGTTTCACCTTGGGAGAGATCCTCAGGAGAAGGTTGATGTGGCTAAGGCTGAGGCTGGGGTGTTTCGCGAGATGGGGATGGCGTTGCGACGGCACATCCAGCGGGGCGGGGCGGTTCCGTGGCAGGGTCCCCATGGCGGGGAGTGATGGAGCCCATCGGAAACTCGCAAGTTGCCGCGGGACGGTATGGAGTGAGCAAGTGAGTTGCTCCGTCCATCCGTGATTTTAGGGAAATCGGTGTTTCAGACGGGATTGTCTGTTCTCTGAAGAACTTAATTTGCGGGTGCGCGGCGGACGATTTGGAGGGAGCGGCGGTCGGCGGATTTTTGGTAACTGTAGGCGAAGGGGAGCGGGCTGGTTTGATTGGCTTCCGCGTAGGCTTTGGCGAGGTCGCGCTGGGAGTCTTGGTTGAAGAGCTCCAGCACTTTGGTGAATTTTCCGTAGAGTTTCACTTCGCCCATTTTTTTGAGGTCCGGGTATTCGAGACCCGTTTCATCCTGAACGAGGAGCGGGGTGTTCTCGACGATGGCGCCGCGCATTTTTGAGAAGTAAGGTTTTGGCAGGAGGTGAGATGCGGCTTTGAGCAGGGTTGGGTTTTTCGCCGTGGCTTTGAGGACGTCGAACTCGGCAGGGTTGTTCGTGAGGTAGGAGTCTGAGAGGTCGATCATGAGGTAGTCGACGGTGACTTCCCTTGAGTCCTTGGAGAGGTTGAGGCGCACGGAGTTCCAGCGGGTTTCAGGGGTTGCCTCGACGGTTTCGAAGACTGATTTTTCTTTATTGATGCGGAGGGCTTCGACGGATTTCACGGTGAATCCGAGTCGGGCGGCGAACGCCATCATGACGGGGGTTGCGGTGAGGCGGGCGGAGGTGCTGGCGGTGTTTTCGTTGAGATCGATGGTTCGGAAGAAGCCGAGGTAGCCGAACTTGCTCCATTCGGCGTTGAACTTTGATTTGAATGAGGCGAAGGCGCCTGCGGACATGGCGGAGGGATCGACGACGGGGCCAGCGGGTTGGATGGCGACTAAGACGTACCGGTTTGCCTCGGGGAACATTTGTGCGACGGAAACGAAGTCAGGTCCGGAGAACGGGTAGAAGACCGTTCCGCCTTTGGGTGGGGCGACCTCTTCGGAGGCCCATTTTTGGAGGGGGATACCGATGGATTTCTCGTAAGTCATCCACGCTTTTTCTGCGGGGTTGGAGGAGGCGGCGGAATCGGGATGATTTTCGATGCCGGCATAGTTTCGAGCGAGGGAGGCGGCGTCGGGAGCGGCGGAGAGCCGGAGGGTGACGATTTGTAGAAGGAGCAGAGCGGTACGGGGGATGGAACGAAGCATGGCGTTAAAGTGGTGAAGTTACTGTAGTTGTCCCTTGAAGCGAAGTCGAACTGTCAGGGCAATTACCACCAGAGCGAGAGCGCCGAGAGTGAGGCTTGGGCTGTCCATGATGCTGAGAATCAGGATGAGAGCAGAGCCGAGAAGAAAGATGGGTGCGGCGAGGTAGCGGATTGCGGGGTGGACGGGTTCTGTTTGAGAAGCCGTTTTAGTGTAAAGACCGATCACGGAGAGCATGGGGAAGACGCCGAGGAGAAATCCCGTGAAGGTGAGGATTTGGCCGAAGGTTCCGGTGAGAATGAGGCCGATGGTCAGTCCGCCTTGGAGCCAGACGACCCACGGCGGAACGGATACAGGGCCCTGAGGGTGCGGTGCTTTGCGGTACCAACGGAGCATGGTGTTGAGGACGCGTGGTCCGAGGAAGGCGGAGGCGCCGAGTGAGGAGAGGAGAGCGAAGGCGACGACGGAGGCGAAGACCGTTGCGGTGTGGTCTCCGAAGAGTTGGCGGACGAGGAGTTCGACGACGGCGCGGCTTTCGGCAAGCGATTCGAGAGGGATGTGCTTTAAGAGGACGTGATTGATGGTGAGGTAGAGTGCCATGACGATGGTAGTTCCGATGGCCATGGCTTTTGGGACGGAGGTGGAGGCCTTTTCGGTTTCTCCTGCGGAATAGATGGCGGCGCTCCAGCCTAGGTAGGCGAACATGGCGAACATGATGGCGGTACCCCAGGTTGGGCCGAACGCGAGCGGCGCGGCGAAGGTGGGGTTGATGGATTGGTAGGTGGGGGCAGCGTGGAAAAGTCCGAAGATTGCGAGCGATCCGAGCAGGAGAAACTTTGCGGCGGCCATGGCGGTTTGGATGCGCATGCCCGCGGGGCCTGCGAGTGAGTGCAGTGCGGAGACGACGAGGATTGCGGAGGCGGCTGCGAGGCCGGCGTGCGGGGCTGTCTGGGGGACGGCTTTTGCGAGGTAGCTGGCGAATCCGATGGCGGAAACTGCGTTGGACGCAGCGAATCCGACGATGAAAGAAACCCAGCCGGCGAGTTCACCGAGCGGGGCGTTGAAGAAGGTGCGGAGGATGGTGGCTTCGCCGCCGCTGTCTGGGAGGCGTCGAACGATTGCGCCGTAGCAGAGCGCGCCGAGGAGGGCGTGGATGCCGGCAATCAGCCAGACGAGGAGCACGGCGTTGGGGGAGCGGACCATGTTGAGAATGGATCCGGTGGTGGTGAGGATTCCTGAGCCGAGCATGCTGGCCGTGGTCAGAAAGAGGGCGGCGGGGAAGGCGATTTTTTTCATGAGATTTAGTGGTTCCAAACTTTGTCGAGGAACTGGGTGGTGATGGCGTTGAAACGAGCGGGCTCGTCGAGGAATAGGGCGTGTCCGGCTTCCCTAAAAACCTCGATGGTAGCGGTTTTTGGGCGCTTGTATTTAAGGATTTGGGCCTGCTCTTCGAGGCGCGGGCGCACGGCGTAGAGGACGGGGCATTTGCGTGCGAGGACAGCGTCGCGCCAATATTCGCGCGGGTACGGTTTGTTGAGTGTTTCGCGGGCAGCCTCTTCTGGCATGCGCATCGCAGACTCGAGGATGGTTGCGAACATTTTCTTTTCCAGAGGTTTGCGTGTGAGTCCTGAGACGAAGGATTTGAGTCGTTCGGGACGCGGCTGAGTCGGCGGTTTGGACGTCGTGGAGGATGCGGGCGGGCGGCCCTCGCCGATGGAGTTGTCGATGAGGACGATGGCGTCGGGTTTCACGGATCGGTGGCGGGTGAGGAAGTCGAGGATTTCCATGACGCCGAGTGACCATCCGGCGAGGACGAGTTTTTTTGGAGCGGCGTGGTCGAGGAGTTCGAGGATGTCGAGGCTGCGGCGTTCGGGGGTATGGCGGGTGGTTGCGACGTCGGAGAGACCTTGGGAGCGCGGGTCAAACGCGATGATTCGTCGGTTTGTGGAAAGTCCAGCGAGCTGTGGGGTGAAGACTGCGGCGGGCATCATCCAACCGGGGATGAGGATGAGGGTTTCGTCACCGGATCCGGCTTCCCAGAAGTGGAGTCTTACGCCATCGGACGCTTTGAAGGAGCGACTTTTGGGCGTTGCAGCGGTGGCGGGGAGGGAGAGGGTGGTGGCGGCAAGGGTGAGACGCCCGATGTCTTGCAGGTAGGAGCGTCGGCTGAGCGAGGGGCGCATGGGTGGGGTTTAAAGCTGAGGGAGAGAGGGTTGCGGTTTGAGGGGACGAGGTCGATTCGTTTTCCGATTTTCGGGGTGTTGTGGATGAGGCGGACTGTTGGGGATTTGTGGATGGAATCGACGCGATGTTTGGAGCATCTTCGGCACCTTTAAGAACGCTATGCACGCTGGAACGGAAAGACTGACCAAGATGGGTTTGATGGAGGGGTGGGGTCGGGTGAAGAAGGGATCTGCGGCTCCGTCGTTGGATGGTTTTCCTCGGGAGGTTTGGGAGGGGTTGTTGAGTGCGGGGAGGATGGTGGTGGTGAGTGTGGGTGGTGCGGGAGATGTTGCGCCGCTCGCGTGGGCTCGGGCTGTTTCGCAGCGTGCCTCGATGGGGCATGTGTTTGCGGTGGGGGCGTGGGTTGGTGGGGTGGGGCAGATGGACGATCGCTGGGCTGACGCGGTGGCGTCGTCGCCTTGGGCTGATTGGGTGACTCCGGTGCGGGCGGGCGTTTTTGCAGGGAGCGGATGGTTGAGGAGAGCGGGTGTGCGGGCGGGCGTTTTGAGTCTTTCGGGTAAGCTGACGGCAGCGGAGTTGCATGCGTTGCTGCGGCAGTACGAAGGGATTTTGGAGGACAATGCGGTGATTTGCGGAGATTCCGCAGGGGTGACCGATGAGGTGAAGGCGGTTTTGGAAGGGTTCGGCAAAGTGCATCGGATGGTTCTGGCAGTGCATCGGACGGCCCCCGTTTGGGTTTTGTCGGCTGTGCCAGGGAAACGGGTGCGGAAGCGGGAGTTGCCGGAGGCAGCGTCGGCTTTGGTTTGTCTGGCTCATTTTTACCGGGAGAAACCTGCTGCGGGTCAGGTGCGGTATGGGTCGCATGGGTTGACACCGAAGGCATCTCGGTTGGGGGCGGTTTCGCGGTGTGTTGGGGCTTTGGCGGGATTGTTCGGACGTTCCTCTGCTTTGCTGCATCAGTCGCAGGCGCGGGCGGTTCCGGTGTACGGGAGTGGGGCGATGGATTTGCAGATTGGGTTGGTGATGCGGAGGGATGCGAATCTTTGGGCGGAGTTGGGGCATTTGCATGCGTACCTGACGCCGGTGGTGACGGATGCGCCGCCCATGGAGGTCGGGTTTGCGGCGCACCGGTTTGGGGGGATGAATGTGGGGCAGTTTGATTGGTACGGGTTTATGGAGGATGATTTGGAAGTGGTTGACCCGCTGTTTTTTCGAAAAATGGACTGGTTCGTGAAGGAGGCTGGGCCGGATGCGGTGTTGTTTCCGCAGCGGGTTGAGGCGGGGCCGGTTGCGGGGGTATCTCGACTATTTGTGGATGGAGCTGTGAGGACGCAAGTAACCGCGCGGTTTCAAGATACGGGAGACCGGCCGGTTCTGATGTTTCGGGGGATGGGATCGTCCTTTTTCTTTCAGCGGCCGACGAATCCGCATTGTGGGGCCCATTTTCTGAAGGCTGAGCAGCTGGCGAAGTGGCTGAAGGATCCTGAGTTTGGGGTGGCGAAGGCAGATTTTATAGGACCGTTGGAGAGCGCGGCGACGCTCGGGGTGATGAAGAACTTCCGGATTTACAAACCCGGGGTTGAGAACCCGGATTTTCTGGAGGTGCGTCATGCGGGGAACGCCTATTTTAGTCTGTTGGGGGGTCGGATTCCGTTGGGTTTCAGTGATGAGCGAGCGGTGCCATGACAAGGCTGGGCGGGGCTGATAGGAAGAAGGGATGCCACTTTCCGTTGTCCTCCCCGACCACAAGCGCCTGAAGGGTGTTGAACTGAGCAAAGAAACCTGCGCGGGCGCGTCTTTGAACTGGAGTGTGGGCGTGACCGGCTTCGCGGTTGCCACGGGCGGAGGGGTTTGTGGGCGCTTGGAGAAGCCGGATCCGGAGTGTCGGCAGGTTTTGGTGGCGATTGGGCGCGATTTGAAGGCAGCGCGTCAGGCGGTGATTGATTTGCGGAGGGACGGGCGGGCGGTGGTGTTGACGGCGGCGGATCCCGGTGCGTGGTGGTATCACTCGGTTCTGAGGGATCCTTCGTCGCTCAAGTTGCTGCAGGAGTGCGGGATTCGCGCTTCGGGGGCAATCACGTTCTCGTCGGATGGCGAGAACTTTTGGCGATCTGCGGGGATTCCGGTTTCGGAGATTATTCCGAGCCCGCTTCCGGTGGGGCCGGACGAAGGAGTGCCGGTGCCGGAGCCTTCTGAGGGGCGGTGGGGTGTTTTTTTGGGGACGATGTCGTGGGACAACCCGTTGGAGCGTCATGGCGAGGCGCTGTACGCGATTCGGGATTTGTGTGGTCAGTTGCAGGAGCCGTTGACGGTGGTGAACGCGGATGGCTGGCGTGGGCGGAGGCGACTTCGGCAGATGAAGTTTGCGCGTGGGATGTTGCGCGTGGTTGAGAAGGTGCCGGATTTTGCGGGGCTCCGGGATTTGGTTGCGAAGCACAAGGTGGTGTTTCAGTTGGACGCAAACCGGGGGTGGGGTCGCGTGGGGGCGGCTGCCTTTTTGGCGGGCGTTCCTTGTCTAGGGGGGCAGGGGATGTTGGAGCAGATTTTGTATCCGGACGACTGGTCGAAGGATTTGACGGCGGACCAGATGTGGTACCGGATGTCGCATATTTTGGATCATCCGCATGAGCGGGAGGAGATGATGTCGAAAGCGGGGAACGCCGCACGGCGTCACTTGGCGATGGACGTGGTGGGGGACAAGGTGGAGGGGTTCCTGCACTCGGTGTATTGAGGGTGGGGCGGGCTAATGTTCCGCGGGCTATCCGGTATGTTTTGATTGAGTTGGCATCGATAAATCTCCCCTTGGAAATATGAGACGAACTGTAATTTCGGGTTCCGTTTTGGCGGTTCCTTTTCTTCTGACGATTGGGTCGGCGAATGTGATTCGGAAACCGGCGGGAACTGGAGAGGTGCGGTTCAATCGCGATGTGCGGCCGATTCTCTCGGATTTGTGCTTCAACTGTCATGGGTTTGACGAGAAGGCGAGGAAGGGTGAGCGGCGTCTCGATACGAAAGACGGGGCGTTTGCGGAGCACGAGGGGGTTCGCGCGATTGTGCCCGGGGATTTGACGAAGAGTGAGCTGGTGAAACGGATTCGCTCAGTGGATCCAGACGACCAGATGCCCCCGCCGAAGGAGGTGAAACGGCTGAGTCCGGAGCAGCGTCAGGTTTTGGAGCGTTGGATTGAGCAGGGGGCGCCGTATGAGGATCACTGGGCGTATGTCGTTCCGGCGAAGGTGGAGGTGGAGAAGGGTCGAAATCCGGTGGACACCTTGATTTCTCGATCGCATCAGGAGCATGGGGTCAAAGCGGCTCCGGAGGCTGACAGGAGGACGTTGCATCGGCGGTTATCGTTTGATTTGTTGGGGCTTCCGCCGCAACCGGAGGAGGTGGATGCGTTTGTGGCGGACAAGTCGCCGGAGGCCTATGGGCGTTTGGTGGACCGATTGCTGGCGAATCCGGCGTTTGGGGAGCGGATGGCGGTGCCGTGGTTGGATGTGGTGCGGTTCGCGGACACGATTGGTTATCATTCGGATACTCCGAGGAACGTGTGGCCTTATCGGGATTACGTGATTGATGCGTTCAATCGGAATCTGCCGTTTGACCGGTTTGTCAGGGAGCAGGTGGCGGGGGGTTTGTTGAAGGGGAGAGGGGTCTCGCAAACGGTGGTCTCGGGATTCACGCGGTGGGACGTGCAGCCGCAGGAGGGGCGGGCACAGGCGAAGGATTACGAGGTGCGGATGATGACGGATCGGGTGCGGGCGATTGGCACCGTGTTTTTGGGGCAGACGATTGGGTGCGCGCAGTGTCACGACCACAAGTATGACCCTATTTCGACGCGGGATTTTTATCGGATGGGGGCGTTTTTTGCGGACATCAAGGAGTCGGCGATTGGGCGTCGTGAGGACGGGATGTTGGTTCCGTCGGCGGAGCAGGAGGCGAGGTTGAAAGATTTTGATCAACGGATTGCGTTGGCGCAGGGGGACATTGACCGGAAGGGGGAGGATCGGGAGGGCCTTCGGCGCGCGTGGGAGTTGACGTTGAAAAACGGGCCGACGGATGTTGCGTGGGCGGTTTTGAAGCCGAGCAAGGTGCAGTCGGAGAAGGGGATGAAGTTCACATTGGAGGCGGATGGAACGGTGGTTGCGGGGAAGGATGGGGCTGCACAAGGGGCGCCGACAAAGCCGTTGCCGGTGTCAGACGCGTACGTGGTGACTGTGGTGCTGCCGGAGGGTGGGCCGTGGAATGGGTTGCGGTTGGAGGCTTTGGCGGACGAGGGATTGCCGGCGAAGGGGCCGGGCCTTGGAAAAGATGGCAATTTTTTGCTGACGGATTTGTCCGTGAAGGACGGGGCGGAGGTGGTGGTTTTGGCGGAGGCGTCGGCCACGTTTGAGCAGAAGGGATATCCAGCGAAGAACGCGATTACTGGCCGTGCGAATGACGCGAAAAAGGCGTGGGGAATCGGTGGCGGAACTGGCAAGGATCAATCTCTCTATGTGGAGTTTGGGCGTCCGGTGGCGGGTGGTCGGACGTTGGTGGTGACGTTGCGGCAGATTGGGGGAGAGACGCAGATGGTGGGGCGTTTTCGGTTGGGTGCCACGCAGGCGCCGACGCCGGTTCGGGCGCCGAGCGTTTTGAATCCTGCGAATATTTTGGCGATCATTGTGAAGGAGGAGTCGAAGCGTTCGCCTCAGGAGGCAGCATTGCTTGAGAAACATTTTCGAGCGGTGGCGCCAGTGTTGGCTCCGCAGCGCGTGGCGCATGCGAAACTGGTTTCGGAGCGGACGGAGTTTGAGAAGACGGTGCCTCGTACGTTGGTATCTGTGTCGGACAAACCCCGGACGGTAAAGATTTTGCATCGCGGTGACTGGCAGGATGACAAGGGGGAAGAGGTGACGCCCGGGTTGCCGGGTTTCCTTTCGAAAAAAGAGGGTGGGGACCGTCGGTTGACGCGGTTAGATTTGGCGGAGTGGTTGGTGTCGAAGGAGAACCCCCTGACGGCGCGGGTGTTTGTGAACCGTGTTTGGAAGCAGTTTTTTGGCACGGGTTTGAGCAAGGTTTTGGACGATTTTGGGGCGCAGGGTGAAGCGCCGTTGCATGGGGAGTTGTTGGATTGGTTGGCGGCGGAGTTTCGGGATGGGGGGTGGAATGTGAAGGGATTGGTTCGACTCATCGTGACGAGTGACGCGTATCGGCGCAGTTCTGTGGCGTCTGCTGCGGAGATCGCTGCGGATCCCTTGAACCGGGAGTTGGGTCGTCAGGGTCGGTGGCGGCACGACGCGGAGTTTGTGCGGGATAACGCATTACAAGTTGCCGGTTTGTTGGTGAACCGGGTGGGTGGACCTTCGGTTAAGCCCTACCAACCGGACGGTTATTGGGAGAACTTGAACTTCCCTGTGAGAACGTGGCAGGCGGACACGGGTGAGTCGCAGTATCGCAGGGGCCTTTACACGTGGTGGCAGCGTTCATTTTTGCATCCGAGCATGCTGGCATTCGATGCGCCGTCGCGGGAGGAGTGTGTTGCGGAGCGCAACCGTTCGAACATTCCGCAGCAGGCGTTGGTATTGTTGAATGATCCGACGTTTGTGGAGTCGGCGCGTGCGCTTGCCGCTTCGTCTGTCGGCAAGGGGGCAAATCATGAGGCCCGTTTGGACTGGATGTTCCGCAAGGTGTTACAGCGTGTGGCTTCTCCAGTGGAGCGGAAGACGCTTTTGGAGTTAGTGGGGCGTCATCAGGCGGGTTTTGCTGCTGACCGTGCTGCGGCGAAGGATGTTTTGACGGTGGGATTGGCGGCGCGTCCTGAAGGGGATGAAGCGGATATTGCGGCTTGGACGAGTGTTGCGCGGGTGTTGTTGAACCTGCACGAAACGGTGTCGCGGTTTTGATCGAACGTAGCTCGAACGGATATTACCTATGTTGAATCACTCTTTTTTGAATCGGGGCTTGGATCAGATGGTGGCTCAGGATTTGACGCGTCGAACGTTTGTTGGGCGTGCGGGAACGGGGCTGGGCGCAGCTGCGCTTGCGGGATTACTCGGAGTGGATGCTGGCGCTGCGTCGGCGTCGGAGGGGGAGTTGAAGCAGCCCCATTTGCCGGTGAGAGCGAAGCGGGTGATTTACCTTACGATGGCGGGGGGGCCGTCGCATTTGGAGACGTTTGATCCGAAGCCGAAGTTGAGGGAGATGCACGGGCAGCCGATGCCCGAGAGCATGACCAAGGGACAGCAGATTGCGCAGTTGCAGGGTGCGAAGCTGACGTGTTTTGGTCCGCAGCACGACTTCAAGCGGTTTGGGAAGAGCGGCATCGAGATTTGCGACATTTTCCCGCAGATCGGATCGGTGATTGACGACATTTGCTTTGTTCGTTCGTTGCACACGGACGCGATCAATCACGATCCTGCGCACATGTTTATGAACACGGGCTCGCAGATTGCGGGTCGGCCGTCCATGGGCGCGTGGCTGACTTACGGGCTGGGGTCAGAGGGGGC
>JACCDK011873578.1_pt1 | contig 15568 bp, 16 predicted proteins | sample 7445871 | NCBI WGS metagenome assembly JACCDK01 (sample SAMN15323436, study PRJNA562643) | freshwater metagenome | isolation source: river surface water | place: USA:Blue River Watershed | collected 2017-08-15 | reverse complement strand
CTCGCGTTGATGGCGTTCCATCAACCAAAGGCGCTCTGTGAGTTCACCCCGCGTCGTCGTTCTTGAATACGGCAGCGGAAATGTTCACTCGGTGGTTAAGGCCATTGCCGCTGCCGGAGCAGAGGTGGAACTAACCGCTCACCGAAGCAAAGCTCTCGCTGCCGATGGTTTGATTGTGCCTGGCGTAGGAGCGTTTACCGCCGTCATGAATCAGCTTCAGAATGTGCGCGGTGCTGAACTAATTGATCAACGTCTCGTTGCGGGTAAGCCGGTGCTTGGAATTTGCGTTGGGCTTCAGGTGATGTTCGCACGCGGAGTTGAACATGGAATTGAAACCGATGGTTTAGGGCAGTGGCCTGGTGTAGTCGAGCAACTCGATTCGCCAATTCTTCCGCACATGGGTTGGAATAACGTGGCTGCTGCTCAAGATTCAAAACTATTTTCTGGGATTGAAGATGAGCGTTTCTATTTTGTGCATTCATATGGAGTGCAAAAATGGGAACTCGAACCGCACGGCAGTTTCAAGCATCCGAGTGTAACTTGGGCAGAATATGGATCAAAGTTTGTAGCAGCAGTTGAAAACGGTCCGCTATCTGCAACTCAGTCCCACCCCGAGAAATCTGGCGAAGCAGGAATTCAACTGCTCCGCAATTGGATTGCAAGTTTTTAGTTAGAAAGAAATCGATGAACACCTATCTTGAATTACTGCCCGCTGTGGATGTTGCCGATGGTAAGGCTGTGCGACTGACTCAGGGTGAGGCTGGTTCTGAAACTGATTACGGTTCACCACTCGAAGCTGCGCAAACATGGATCGATGCCGGTGCTGAATGGATTCACCTGGTAGATCTCGACGCAGCATTTGGTCGCGGTGACAACCGGTCACTCATTCGTGACGTGGTCGATGCCTCACGTTCAGTAAAGATTGAACTCTCTGGTGGAATTCGCGACGACGCATCACTGGAGGCAGCGCTTGAAGCAGGCGCAACTCGCGTGAACCTTGGCACCGCAGCGCTGGAGGATCCAACGTGGACCGCACGTGTGATTGAGCGTTTCGGCGAAGCGATAGCAGTTGGGCTTGACGTTCGCGGAACCACATTGGCTGCTCGCGGCTGGACCAAAGAGGGTGGAGACTTATTCGAAGTTCTGCAGCGCCTTGAAGATGCCGGTTGTGCGCGTTATGTGGTGACCGATGTCACTAAGGACGGCACGCTTCGCGGTCCGAACATTGAGTTACTGCGTCAGGTGATGGCTAAGACCAACAAGCCGGTCGTGGCTTCTGGCGGCATCTCGTCATTGCAGGACATAGCCGATTTGCGGGCCCTGGTGGGCGATGGGCTTGAGGGAGCCATCCTCGGCAAGTCACTTTACGCAGGCAAGTTCACCCTGCAAGAAGCTTTGGCCATCGCAAGTAACTAATGACTTTCGAACACGAGCACATTAATCCGAATCGCTTCACCGATTCGGCTGGCGTTCCTTGGGAAGGGCGCGAGCTTCACGAGAATAACTTCGCCGGCGACGACGGCTCTGCCGACGAGACACTTATCGAAACCATTACTAATTTTCAACGCGGAGAAGTTACCAACGAAGCAGTGGTTGAAGCGTTTTCAAATGCGCGCCTTTTGATTCCACTTCTTGCCGATCTTGGCGAATCTGAAATTGGTGAACACGGGCACAAAGTTGACAAAAGCGCTGAGTTGAGCATTGTCACCGTTGGTACTCCAGATGAACAAAATGGGTTGCCTGTTTTCTCATCAGTTGCAGCTATGCAACTTTGGAATCCCACAGCGCGTCCGGTTCCCAGTGATGCTGTGAGAGTCGCAATTGCTGCTGCTACCGAAGGTAATACTCGTATCATTTTGGATGCCGAAGGGCCAACCGAGTTTGCCATTCGCCGCCCGGCGATTGCTGCCATTGCTCAAGAAGAAAAGTGGATCCATCCGGTGCGCGACAAGAGAGTGCGTGAAGAATTTGCACGTGTGCTCGATGGAGTAGAAGAGTTCATTGGTTTTGATCTAGAAGACTGCGATCCTGCATCGCGTTTGCACAGTGCAGAGTTGATGCTGGTTCTGAAACTTACCGAAGGTCTTACTGGTGAACAGATACAAGAACTAATGCAAGAACTTGCCAAACGTTTGGCTGATAGTTCGGTAATTGCCGAGCACGTCGATAGCCTTCGAGTAAAACTCGCCTAATTTCTAGTTGAATTTAGCTGGCACTATTTTCAACGCGGTCAATTGACCGCGCCGGTGTATTTTTCCCCAGGACCCATACCTGGGGCATCCGGAAATGGCGATGCCTCGCGAAAAGCTAACTGCAGCGAACGTAGTCCGTCGCGCAGTGGGCGAGCGTGGTGGTCGCCCAGGTCGGCAGCTGCCGAAGTAACTAGTCCGGCTAGTGCGTTGATCAGTTTGCGGGCCTCATCTAAGTCGGCCTTTCGACCATCCTCGCCCAGTCCGCACTGCACGGCGGCAGCGCTCATCAGGTGAATCGCGGTAGTGGTGATTACCTCAACGGCAGGAACTTCGGCGATATCGCGAAGTTGCTCGCTAACGGCTTCGGCGTCAAAATCTGGCAAGGGGTTTACTCCTTCAAGGGCTTTCTGCTAGGCTAGCCCATGGCTCCGGGGTTCGCTCCGGTCAGAAGTGGATTCATTTCCCACCTAGTTTCACCGATTTACAGGTGTTCGGGTAAAGCTTTAGGAAACTTCGTTTCTGTGCGTTTGCGTTTACGCTTTCGTGGCCATTGCTCTGCTCAATTTCGAACAGAGCGTCACGGATAAAAGGAGCAACAATCAGCGATCCACGTATCAATGAGCGCATCCGCGTGCCAGAGGTTCGACTCGTCGGCGCAGCAGTTGAGCAGATTGGTGTTGTACGCATTGAAGAAGCATTGCGTTTGGCACAAGAGGCAGACCTCGATCTAGTCGAAGTTGCCCCAATGTCAAAGCCTCCAGTAGCGAAATTAATGGACTTCGGAAAATTCAAGTACGAAGCAGCCCAGAAAGTTCGAGAGGCTCGCAAGAACCAGGTGAACACAGTTCTAAAGACTGTTCGTTTTGGTTTGAAAATTGATGCACATGACTACGGAACAAAGCGTGCGCAGATTGAAAAATTCCTCAAGGCCGGCGACAAGGTAAAAGTGATGGTGGTTTTCCGCGGTCGTGAACAGTCTCGTCCAGAGATGGGCGTAAAGCTGTTACAAAAACTTGCCGAAGAAGTAGCAGTGTTTGGATCAATCGAATCGACTCCGTCGGTTGATGGTCGAAACATGGTTATGGTGATCGGTCCAGCCAAGAGCAAGGTAGAGGCAAAGGCCGAAGCCAAGAAGGCGGCAGCAAAGAGCGCAGCTGCAGAAGTTGCGCAGACAGAAGATTCGGCAAGCGCCGAGTAATAGAAGGAGAAGGCAATGCCAAAGCAGAAGACCCACTCGGGCGCCAAGAAGCGTTTCCGCTTTACCGGTAGCGGCAAGCTAATGAAGCAGCAGATCAACATGCGCCACAACCAGGAGCACATGTCAAACCGTCGTAAGCGTCGTCTAAACGTTGACCAGGTAGTTTCACCTGCAGACTTCAAGACCATCAAGAAGCAGCTCGGCAAGTAACCGAATCTTTTATTAGGAGCATTAAAAATGGCAAGAGTAAAAAACGCGGTTAACTCGCTAAAGAAGCGCCGCACAGTTCTAGATCGCGCGTCAGGTTACCGCGGTCAGCGTTCACGTCTATACCGCATGGCAAAGCAGCAGATGCTGCACTCGTTGGTTTACGCATTCAACGACCGCCGTGCGCGCAAGGGTGACTTCCGTCGTCTGTGGATTCAGCGCATCAACGCTGCCGCTCGTGCGAACGGCATGACTTACAACCGTTTCATTCAGGGGCTAGCCCTTGCTGGTGTTCAGGTTGACCGTCGTATCCTGGCAGACCTAGCGGTCAACGAGCCTAAAACTTTCGCTTCGCTAGTGGCAACCGCAAAGGCTGCACTGCCAGCAAACACTTCAGCGCCAAAGGCAAAGTAGTCAGCAGTGATTACTGATCCCAAATCGAACGTAGTTCGTGGGGTCGCCAAGCTAAACAAGAAAGATGCCCGGTCAGAGACCGGGCTCTTTCTGCTTGAGGGTCCACAAGGTTTGAGTGAAGCAATTGATCAACCAAAATTAATCGTTGATCTTTATGCCACCGAAGAAGCAGTAGCGCGCCATGCTGAACTGTTCGCGCGAGCTAAATCTTCTCGTATTGAAGTCAATTTGGTTAGCGAAGCAGTACTCAAGATTATGTGCGACACCACTACACCTCAGGGAATTCTTGCAGTTTGCCAACAATTGCACACAAGTTTGGACAGCATCCTGGAAACTAGGCCGCAACTTGTGGCACTTCTGGCAAATATTCGTGATCCGGGAAATGCAGGCACAGTTCTTCGCGCAGCTGATGCCGCCGGTGCGGATGCAGTAATTTTTAGCGAAAACAGCGTCGATGTTTACAACCCGAAAGTGGTGCGTTCGACTACTGGTTCGTTATTTCACCTGCCGGTAGTAATTGGCGTCTCACTTGAACAAGCCATTTCGCAACTGCGTGCCGCCGGAATGCAAATTTTTGCAGCAAACGGCGGTGGCATTTCCCTACCTTCGCTGAGTGATGCCGAGCTAGCCAAGCCAACGGTTTGGGTTATGGGTAATGAAGCATGGGGTTTTGAGCAAGAAACTTTGGACCTGGTAGACCAACAGGTGGCAGTGCCAATTTATGGAGCGGCGGAGAGTCTGAATTTGGCGACCGCCGCGAGTATTTGCCTGTATGCCTCAGCCTTCGTTCAGAACGGCACTGATTAGACTAGAACCCTTATGTCTGGCTCAAATCCAATCAACCAAGCCACTGTCGCCCAGGTAGTTAGTGACGCACTCGCGGCCATCAATTCGGCTTCGGATTTGGCTTCCCTAAAGGCTTTGCGCCAGAGCACCATCGGCGAACAAAGCCCAATCGCATCACTAAATGCACAACTCAAGTCAATTGATGCTGCCTTCAAGGCAGAGGCCGGAGCCCTAATCGGCAAGGCCCGTGGCGAAATAAACCAAGCTTGGTCGGCCAAGGAAACCGAATTTTTCGCGGCTGAAGAGCGAGCCAAGTTGGCTGCTGAGACTGTCGATGTCACCGCTGTTGCAACTCGAATTCCATTCGGCGCGCGACACCCGCTTTCGTTATTGCAAGATCAGATTTCTGATGTCTTCATCGGTATGGGTTGGGAAATTGCCGAAGGGCCAGAGCTTGAGCACGAATGGTTCAACTTCGATGCATTGAATTTTGACGCCGATCACCCTGCTCGCGCGATGCAAGACACTTTCTTTGTCGACCCGGTTGACTCTCATCTTGTTCTTCGCACGCACACCTCACCAGTTCAGGTTCGGTCGCTGCTAGATCGTGAATTGCCGGTTTATGTGCTTTGTCCCGGCCGAGTGTTTCGCACAGACGAACTCGATGCCACTCACACTCCCGTTTTTCATCAGGTCGAGGGTTTGGCAATCGACAAGGGTCTGACCATGGCCGATCTTCGAGGAACGTTAGAACATTTTGCACGAATTATGTTCGGTGAAGAAGCCAAGATTCGTTTGCGTCCTTCGTTTTTTCCATTTACCGAACCATCGGCTGAACTAGACGTTTGGCACCCTGGTGCAAAGGGTGGCGCGCGTTGGGTTGAGTGGGGTGGCTGCGGAATGGTAAATCCCAATGTGCTTCGTGCCGCCGGCATCAATCCAGATGAATATCAAGGTTTTGCATTTGGCATGGGAATTGAGCGCACGTTGATGTTCCGAAATGATGTTAAAGATATGCACGACATGGTCGAAGCAGACGTTCGATTCTCACAGCAGTTCGGAGTGACCCTCTAATGCGCGTACCTCTGTCTTGGCTTGCTGAATACGTTGATCTTCCGGGCGATGCAACACCAGATTCGGTTATGGCCGAACTGGTCAAGGTTGGACTCGAAGAAGAGGGCAGTCACGGCTTTGAGGTCACCGGACCGGTCGTGGTCGGGCAGGTTCTCGAGTTTGTTGAAGAGCCTCAGTCCAACGGCAAAACCATTCGTTGGTGCCAGGTGCGAGTTGCCCCGGATGGTGCCAAGGCTGCCGATGGTGGCGATGATGTTCGCGGAATTGTTTGCGGAGCTTCCAATTTCGAAGTTGGCGACAAGGTCGTAGTTTGCTTGCCCGGCGCGGTGCTGCCAGGCGACTTTGCCATTGCCGCTAGATCTACCTATGGCCACATCAGCGACGGCATGATGGCATCTGCTCGAGAGTTAACTCTTAGCGACGACCACGCCGGCATTATTAGATTGCAGGAGATGGGTCTTGATCCGAAGGTTGGCGCAGATGCACTTGAATTGCTCAACCTCACCGAAACTGCGGCAGAGGTAAACGTAACGCCAGATCGAGGTTACTGTTTCTCGGTTAGAGGCATTGCGCGAGAATATTCTCACGCCACCGGTTTAGATTTCCGTGACCCGGTTGGTAATGCACATCCAGAACATGTGGAAGGTTTCACACTTAAGATTTCTGACAGCGCTCCGATTCGCGGACGCAACGGTGTGAACCGTTTTGATCTGCGCGCTGTAAAAAATGTGAATCCGACACGTCCAACTCCGCCATGGATGATTGCTCGACTAAAACTTGCCGGTATGCGTTCGATTTCCTTAATTGTCGACATCACAAATTACGTGATGCTTGAAGTAGGTCAACCACTTCATGCCTACGACCTAGATAAGTTGACTGGTGGAATTACCGTTCGTCGAGCAAACAAAGGTGAAACTATCCAGACTCTCGACGGTCAGACTCGCAAACTCGATGCAGAAGATCTAGTAATCGCTGACGACTCAGGTGCAATTGGTATCGCCGGAGTCATGGGCGGTGCCAGCACCGAAGTTTCAAACACCACGCAAAATGTTTTGATTGAGGCTGCTAACTTCGATCCAGTTTCGATTGCTCGTTCTGCACGTCGTCACAAATTGCCATCCGAAGCCTCTAAGCGATTCGAGCGCGGAGTCGATGTCGAAATTGCAGCGAACGCAATCGCTCGCGTGGTACAGCTTCTTGAAGTGCATGCTCTCGGCGCGGGCGATTCGCTGGGCGCGCACTGGCGAGGCACTTCCGATGCTAAGGCCATCTTCCTTCCTGCAGATTATGCAGAGTCAATAGTGGGTATGCCTTTCGACGCAGAGGAAACCCAAAAGATTCTCTCCGAAATTGGTTGTGTAACCGCAGTTGTTGACGGAGGTTACGAAGTAATCGCGCCTTCATGGCGTCCTGACATTCAGGACAAAGCCGACCTAGCCGAGGAGCTTGCTCGCATTGGTGGTTACGACCGCATTCCCGCGCGCCTGCCGGTTGCACCGCCAGGTCGCGGCTTGACGCTGACACAGAAACATCGCCGCGCCATTTTGAATGCTTTGGTTGGTTCGGGGCACACCGAGGTGCTCAATTACCCGTTCCTTTCATCCGAGCAAAATCTTTGGTTTGCACAGAATCAGCACGCTCCTGTTGTTCGTCTCGCGAATGCGCTGCAAGAAGACTTCAGTGAAATGAGAACATCGCTGCTACCCGGTCTAGTCGAAGCGGCAAAGCGTAACCTTTCGCGTGGGTCGGTAAACCTTGCGATTTTCGAAGAGGGCTCAGTATTCCAGCCGCTCAAGAAAATTATTGCGGGAGCGGAGGTACCGGTTGGCAACGTGCGGCCAAGCGACAAACTGCTTTCAGAGCTCAACCTTGCAATTCCAAGCCAACCTAAGTATCTGGCAGCAGTGTTCGCGGGAGCCCGGGTTATTCAGCAGGTGGGGCAGCGCGAATTAGCGGCTAGTTACCAAGACGCAATTAATGCGGTACTAATTTCGGCCAAGGCCGTTGGCGCGGACCTGCGTATTGTTCAAGCGCAGCGCACCGGATTCCACCCAGGTCGTTGCGCCGAGTTTTATAGTGCAGATGCAAAGTTGATTGCAGTTGCCGGTGAGCTCGATCCGGCTCTTATGCTGGCAAATGACTTACCGAGAAGGGTTGCCGCTGCCGAAATTAATCTCAGCGCACTTTACGATGCTGCACCGCAGGTGATTCAAGCCAGCACTATTGGCATTATGCCTGCAGCAACCCAAGATCTTTCACTGGTCGTAGATATCTCTGTTGCCGCTGCCGATTTGAAGAAGACAATTGTTGAGGGTGCAGGGTCATTACTCGAAAGCATTTTGTTAGTCGATGAATATCGTGGCGAAAATGTTGGAGAAAACAAGAAGTCACTCACTTTTGCATTGAAGTTCCGTGCTGAAGACCGAACCCTCACCCAGGCAGAGGCAACTGAGGCTCGTGATGCTGCGGTAAAACTTGCTGCCGAAAAATTCCAAGCGGTTTTGCGGGCTTAGTATGTCATATTCGGTAGCGGTTGCTGGGGCCAGCGGAAATGCTGGTGGCGAGTTGTTGCGACTTATCGCAAAGCACCCTCTGTTGGAGCTAAAAACTGTCACGGCAAGTAGCATGGTCGGCGAAAAAGTAGGAGCTGTGCACTCTCAGCTTTCTGACTATACCGACATGACCTTCGTCGAAACCGAAGCCAGGGTGCTCTCTGGGCACGACATTATTTTCTTGGCTCTTCCACACGCTACTTCTGCAGCAATCGTGGCCAAGCTCGATGGCAATTCAATGATTCTGGATTGTGGTGCAGACTTCCGTCTCGAGAATGCCGCCGACTGGGAGAAGTACTACGGAGGAATCCACGCTGGTACCTGGGCCTACGGCCTCCCAGAATTGCTTATCGCGGGTGGTAAACAGCGTGAAAAACTCAAGGGTCAAAAACAAATCGCTGTCCCCGGCTGCAATGTAACCGCCGTCACCATCGGTCTGGCTCCAGCCCTTGCTGCTGGATTGATTGAAAAAGACGACATCGTTTCGGTTCTCACGGTTGGTACCTCGGGTGCTGGACGCGGAGCCACCGAAAAACTTTTCGAGAAGGAACCGACAGGGTCGGCTAACGCCTATCAGGTTGGCGGTATTCATCGGCACATCCCAGAGATTGAACAAAATCTGTCCAAAAGTGCTGGTTCTCCTGTGCAGATATCTTTCACTCCAGTTTTGGCTTCACTTGATCGAGGAATACTTTCGGTAAACACGGCAAAGCTCAAGCCAGGTGTGAATGCAGAACAAATATTTGAAGCGTATAGAAATGCATACGACTCAGAAGAATTTGTCGACGTTCTTCCGCTAGGTGAGTTTCCGTCGACCGCAGACACTATTGGGGTCAATAAAGCAATTGTCGGGATTTCAATCGACGAACATGCAAACCGCTTGGTGTCAATTTGCGCGATTGACAATTTGGTAAAGGGAACGGCTGGCGCAGCAATTCAATCGATGAACATCGCGCTTGGTATTCCCGAAAATACCGGACTGAATCAGATAGGTCTCATATAATGTCAGTTACAGTTGCGAAAGGTTTCGTTGCCGCGGGGGTGAGGGCTGGCCTAAAGAAATCCGGCAACCGAGATTTAGCTCTGGTACAAAATCTTGGCCCACTAAATTCTGCTGCGGCAGTATTCACTTCTAATCGTTGCCAGGCAAACCCCATTCTCTGGAGTAAGCAGGTTATTGCCGACGGTGAAGTCTCAGCTATTGTGCTCAACTCAGGCGGCGCCAATTGTTACACCGGTCCCCAAGGTTTTCAGACCACGCATGCCACCGCTGAAGCAGTGGCCGCAGCTCTGCAAATTTCGGCTGGTGATGTTTTGGTTTGTTCCACCGGTTTGATTGGGGAGCAACTCGATCGTGAAAAAGTGTTGGCTGGAGTAAAGTCGGCAGCCCTAGAACTAAGTAACTCGAACGGGCAGATTGCTGCTGAGGCGATTATGACCACCGACTCGGTGTCTAAGACGGCCGAATTTTTAAGCCCGAATGGCTGGGCTCTAGGTGGCATGGCAAAGGGTGCTGGCATGTTGGCCCCGGGATTGGCCACCATGTTGGTTGTCATCACCACCGACGCGGTGGCAACAAGCGCTGAGCTCGACCGCGCGCTGCGTGCAGCCACGAAGGTTACTTTTGACCGGCTCGACAGCGACGGTTGCATGTCGACTAATGACCAGGTGACGCTAATGGCCTCGGGGGCATCGGGTGTTACTCCTTCATTCGAAGAACTCGCTGATGCGGTTCGAGAAGTTTGCCAGGCTTTGGCCATGCAGTTGCTTAGCGATGCAGAGGGGTCAAGTCACGACATCGCCATTCGAGTTCACTCTGCCGCATCAGAAGCCGACGCGGTTGAAGTTGGTCGCTCGGTTGCGCGAAACAATTTATTTAAGGCGGCTATTTACGGAAACGACCCAAACTGGGGGAGAATTTTGGCTGCGGTCGGCGTTACCAACGCAGAGTTCGATCCTTACAACATCGATGTCAGTATCAATGGTGTTTCAGTTTCAAAGCAAGGAATGCCAGATCAATCACGGGATTTAGTGGACCTCACTCCTCGTGCGGTGCAGATTGACATTTCACTCAACGCCGGTGCTCATGAGGCAACTGTTTACACTAACGACTTAACACACGAATACGTCACAGAGAACAGCGCATACTCAAGCTAATGATTTCTTCAGAACACGATCCACTGGCCAGCGTAAAAGCAGAGACGCTAATCGAATCCTTGCCATGGCTTCAGCAATTCCATGGCAAAGTTGTGGTTGTCAAATTTGGCGGTAATGCAATGGTCGATGAAAATCTTCAGCAGGCATTCGCCGAAGACATGGCTTACCTGCGTTGGGTTGGTATCAAACCTGTCGTGGTGCACGGCGGTGGACCGCAAATTTCCGCAAAACTTGCCGAGCTTGGCATTGAATCAGAATTCAAAGGTGGATTTCGAGTTACCACATCTGAAACTATCGGGGTGGTGCGAGATGTGCTGCGCAATCAAATCAGCGCCGGTCTAGCTGCACAGATCAACGCCGCCGGCGGAGATGCTGAAGTCATGTCAGGTGAAGACAGCAATCTTTTTCGCGCCGAGGTAACCACACTCGAATCAGATGAAGGTCCGGTCGACATCGGTTTGGTTGGCGAGGTTACTCAGGTCAACCCACGTGCCGTCTTCGAGGCACTTGATGCCGGTCGAATCCCAGTTATTTCAACGGTTGCGCCAGATGGCACAGGGCAGTTGCTCAACGTAAATGCCGATCTGGCGGCATCCTCACTGGCTATAGCACTCGGTGCAGAAAAACTGATGGTGCTAACCGATGTGCCCGGTCTTTACAATGACTGGCCTAATCGAGATTCATTAGTTTCTGAAATTTCCGCCAAAGAACTTGAAGCGTTGTTGCCAAGACTTGAATCTGGAATGATTCCAAAGATGCAGGCTTGCCTAAGTGCCGTGAATGGCGGAGTGCCACGAGCGCACGTGATTGATGGAAGAACTCCGCACAGCATTCTGCTGGAAATTTTTACTGTTTCCGGATTTGGCACAATGGTGCTACCGTCTTAAGTTCTCGCTAGAGAAAAAGGATGAAAAAATGGTTCGACACTTTTTGAAAGATGATGACATCACTCCTGCAGAGCAGGCCCTCATCATTCGCCGTGCCATTGAACTAAAAAAGTCACCGTACAGTAGCCGCCCTTATGAGGGCCCAAAGACTGTCGCGTTAATTTTTGACAAGACTTCTACTCGCACCCGAGTTTCATTTGCAGTCGGTGTTGCCGATCTCGGTGGTGTCCCGCTAATCATTGATTCACAAACCTCGCAGATGGGCGGAAAGGAATCGGTTGCCGATACCGCACGTGTTCTAGAGCGCCAGGTCGCGGCCATTGTCTGGCGAACCTACGCACAGAGTGGTCTGGAAGAAATGGCAGCTAACTCCAAAGTTCCTGTGGTTAATTCACTTAGCGATGATTGGCATCCTTGTCAGTTGCTTGCAGATCTGATGACCATACAAGAACACAAGGGCAAATTGGCTGGGCTTAAGCTTGCCTACATCGGCGATGCCGCCAACAACATGGCTAACTCCTATATGGTTGCTGGTGTGATGGCCGGAATGACGGTCTCACTGGCCAGTCCGTCGGACTACCTGCCAAACAAATCAGTCGTGGCACATGCCGAGACTATTGGTGAAAAAACGGGCGGCAAGGTAGAGGTTCACGCAGACCCCGTAGCAGCCATAAGCGATGCAGACGTTGTGGTAACCGACACCTGGATCTCAATGGGGCAGGAGTCTGAAAAGGCTAAACGCATTGCCGACTTCGCCGGCTTCACCATCGACCGCGAAATGATGCAGCACGCAAAGGCCGACGCAATATTTATGCACTGCCTTCCTGCCTATCGAGGCTACGAGGTTGCCCCCGAAGTGATCGACGGTCCGCAGTCTGTCATCTGGGACGAGGCCGAGAACCGGTTGCACGCTCAGAAGGCTCTTTTAGTCTGGCTCGCTGAGCAGCAGTAGCGATAAGTCAGGCGATTAAACCCTCGCCGAATAGAATTGCCAATTATGAACGACAATAATTCCCTGTGGGGCAGCCGCTTCGATGGAGGTCCGGCCGAAAGCTTGGCGGCACTAAGTCGTTCAGTGCACTTCGATTGGCGTCTGGCCAAATACGACATCGCTGGCACTCGTGCCCACATCAAGGCGCTGATGTCTGCCGGCTATCTAACCAGCCTCGAACACGAAAAGCTCGACCGCAGCCTTATCGAACTACTTTCTCGGGTTGAGTCAGGCAGTTTTGTGGCAAAGCAGTCCGACGAGGATGTCCACTCGGCTCTAGAGCGAGGTCTCATTGAAATTGCGGGAGCAGAGCTAGGCGGCAAGGTTCGAGCCGGACGCTCTCGTAACGATCAAATTGCCACCCTAATTCGCATCTATCTTCTCGAGCAGGCTGAAAATCTTCACCGTATGGTTGTCGATCTAATTGAGGTCCTGGTTTCCCGAGCCGAAGAGCACCTCGGAGTGGCGATGCCCGGTCGCACTCACTTTCAGCACGCGCAGCCCATTCAGCTTTCTCACCATCTTCTAGCTCATGCCTGGCCACTGGTTCGCGACCTAGAGCGTTTGCACGACTGGAAAAAGCGAGCGAGTCTTTCGCCATACGGTGCCGGCGCGCTCGCGGGTAATACCCTGGGGCTTGATCCAAATCTGGTGGCTAAAGAACTTGGCTTGACCGCACCAACTCAAAACTCAATAGACGCCACAGCCAGCAGAGATGTAGTTGCGGAGTTCTCTTTTATCGCAACATTGATTGGAATAAATCTCTCGCGCTTCAGCGAAGAAATTATCATCTGGGCAAGCGCAGAATTTGACTACGTCAAACTAAGTGATTCCTATTCGACCGGTTCGTCGATCATGCCTCAGAAAAAGAATCCTGACATTGCAGAATTGGCTAGAGGAAAGTCTGGTCGATTAATTGGCGACCTTACTGGTTTGTTGGCAACTCTGAAGGGTCTGCCACTGGCATACAACCGAGATTTACAAGAAGACAAAGAACCGGTCTTCGATGCGGTTGACCAACTAACTCTTTTGCTCCCGGCATTTACCGGAATGGTTGCCACTATGCAGTTCAATCGAAACCGATTGGAAATGTTAGCGCCAGCAGGATTCTCGTTAGCCACGGATGTTGCTGAATGGTTAGTGAAGAAAAAAGTTCCATTCCGTGACGCTCACGAAATTACCGGAAAGCTTGTTGCACACTGCGAGCGCAACGGTTTAGATCTTCACGAGGTTCCAGACTCCGAGATGGCGCAGATCTCGCCAATGTTGACACCGGATGTTCGCGATGTGCTCAGCGTCGGAGGTTCAATTAAGGCCCGTCAAGGCGCCGGTGGCACGGCACTTCCAAGAGTCTTGGATCAAATTACTGTGCTTCGTAAGTTAGCGCCAAAGAGAAACGGCTGAGCATGAGTTTTATCAATCAGTCAAATGACAACACGTTTGCGGATATTCTTGACGAGCTCAAGTGGCGAGGTTTGGTTGCGCTATCAACCGACGAAGACGAGCTCCGCAAAGCTTTGACGGGTTCGCCAATCACTTACTACTGCGGTTTTGACCCCACCGCAGCAAGCTTGCACCTAGGAAACCTGGTGCAATTACTAACCATGCGCAGACTCCAGTTAGCGGGGCACAAGCCGCTTTGCCTAATTGGTGGATCAACCGGCTTGGTGGGCGATCCCCGTCCAAGCGCAGAGCGAACTCTTAACACCAAAGAAACCGTTGCTGAATGGGTTGAAAAACTCGGCAAGCAAGCGTCGCGCTTTTTATCTTTCGAAGGCAGCAATGCTGCTCGAATGGTTAATAATCTTGATTGGACGTCGCCACTAAGTGCAATTGACTTCCTTCGTGAAATTGGAAAGCACTTTCGCGTTGGAAAAATGTTGAGCAAAGATGCAGTTAGCGCACGTTTGAACAGCGAACACGGAATTAGTTACACAGAATTTTCGTATCAAATTCTCCAGGGTTATGACTTCCTAGAACTTTTCCGTCAGTACGATTGTGTGTTGCAAACTGGTGGAAGTGACCAGTGGGGCAATCTCACCAGTGGTACAGATTTGATTCACAAGGTTGAGGGCAAGAGCGCCCACATCCTGGCAACTCCATTGATAACTAACTCAGACGGAAAGAAATTTGGCAAGTCTGAGGGAAATGCAATTTGGCTAGACGCCGAATTCACCAGCCCTTACGCGTTTTACCAGTTTTGGTTAAACGTGGACGACGCAGACGTGGTCGATCGTCTAAAAGTTTTTACGTTCCTCAGTCGCGCTGAAATTGAAGAGCTGGCAAAACAGACGGCGGAAACCCCGCATCTTCGTGCTGCACAGAAGCGTTTGGCTTACGAAGTAACGGCCCTGGTTCACTCGCAGGCAGATGCCAATGCAGCCATTGCTGCATCGGCCGCACTTTTTGGTCAGGGAGAGCTGAACGAGCTTCGGCCCGAAACGTTGCAGGCAGCTCTAAGCGAATTGCCAAATACCGGGGCCGCTTCGGGCACCGCGATTGCAAACCTCCTGCTTGAAACCGGGTTGGTCGATAGCATCTCAGCTGGCCGCCGGGCAATTAAAGAAGGCGGCGTTTACCTTAATAACCGCAAGATCGAGGATGAAGCTGCCGTACTGGATGATTTTCTTCACGGGAATTTTGCGGTTTTACGACGTGGTAAGAAGACTCTGGCCGGAATATTCAAAAAATAGCCAAAAATATTGGCTTTTAGCCCCATTTCGATTTGACAGCATTGTTATGAATGCGTAATCTAGACATCTGTTGCCCAAAGTTTGGCAAAACCTGTCTAGGTTGCCGGCTCAAGTACAACAAAAAACTGATAATCAGAACCGCGGGGATAGGCTCTAGAAGCCTTATTTTTAGCGGAATTTGGTCATCATAACTTATTAGAAAATAACTGCGTGTCAGCCTTTGACATAAGGGTTTTTTCTGGTAAGTTAGTGAAGTTGCTCTGCGCATTTTTTAGCGAAAATCTGCAGGTGCATCCGATCTTTGAGAACTCAACAGTGTGCACAAAAACAATGTCGATGCCAAGAACCTCTTGGCTAGCTGCTTGCAGCTAGTGAAGAGAAAAAATTGGATTAGACAGATTGTCAGCAATGACATCT
>JACCDK010149052.1_pt1 | contig 15573 bp, 14 predicted proteins | sample 7445871 | NCBI WGS metagenome assembly JACCDK01 (sample SAMN15323436, study PRJNA562643) | freshwater metagenome | isolation source: river surface water | place: USA:Blue River Watershed | collected 2017-08-15 | reverse complement strand
TATATAATCCATCTAACCACATTTGGTTTGGATAACGTTGCTTATGCCAAAATCCACCTTCTGAAGTGCGTGGTTGATGATAAATTTGACTGCGTAATTTTTCTGCTGCCAATTTATATTTTTCTTCACTCATTTCTTGGTATAAAAACAACAGCATACGGCCTGTGGTGATGTTGTCAGAATTGTATTCGTCCATTTTATAGGTACGAATATTTCCTTTTTCATCTACAAATGAATTGATATTTTTTTGGATGTAATTGAAATACTTAGCATCTCCTGTACGTTGATAAACTTTTTATAAGGCTTTTAAATATAATCCTTGCTCATAATCCCATCCTGCAGGTTTGCCAGGTTTTACGGTGATAGAATCGGTATGACTATGCATCAATGATTCTGCCATTTGAACAGAATAAGGTTTTTGTGCAAATGCTGCAACACTTAAAAGACAAAGGAAAAGTATTTTTTTCATGTTAACGTAATTCAGTTATTTCAGAAAAATCCATATCAGTATAATCTTTATTCTCACCTGCCATTCCCCATATGAAAGAATAGTTTTTTGTTCCAGCACCACTATGTACCGACCAAGGTGGTGAAATGATCGCTTGATGATTGTGAACCCAAAGGTGTTTGGTTTCTTGTGCGGGTCCCATTAAATGGAGCACTGCATGTTGCGGATCTACATCAAAATATAAATAAGCCTCCATTCTTCTATCGTGTACGTGCGCTGGCATTGTATTCCAAATAGAACCAGGTTCTAAAATGGTTAATCCCATTACTAATTGACAAGATTGAATACCTTCGTTATGTATGTACTTATAAATTGTTCGGTGGTTTGAGGTTTCTAAACTGCCTAAAGTAACAGTTACGACATCTTTTTTATCTAATTTTTGAGTTGGATATTCCTTATGAGCTGGTGCTGATAATATATAGAATAAGGCTGGATTATCCTTAGATTCTGATTTGAAAACTACTTTTTTGCTACCTCTACCTACATATAGTGCACTTAATTTGCTCAATTCATAAGATGAACCATCTACTTCAATGCTGCCTTTTCCCCCTACATTGATAATCCCCATTTCTCTTCTTTCTAAGAAAAAATTGGCTTTTAATTTATCTGGGTTTTGCAATTCTAAAGATAAATTTACGGGCTTCGCTCCACCAATAATCATTCTGTCATAAATGCTGTAAGTCAATTGTATCGAATCTGCATGAAAAATATTTTCAATTAAAAATTGCTCACGTAATTCTTGGGTAGTAAATCTTGCAACTTCTCTGCTGCTCGCCTCAAAACGGTAATCCATTGTCTGAAATCAATTTAAGTTAAATGTTATATGTTATTTCAAAGCTGTAATTTATGACTTTTTACTCATTTAAAAGTATCTTTGTTGTCCAATATTATTTTGATTGAACTCTTCATTCCAAACATTTAAGGATTTTATATCATCACTTCAATTCATTGAAAAGGAAGATGGTTCATTTTATCATGAAAATTCAAAATTGATATTATTTTTTGTTCTGTCGAATCAGCAAAGTTTACAAGCTGCATTTGACTTACAAAGTATGGTGTTGGAATTAAGAAAAGAATCCTGGAAAGTATTAGTTGTGCGAGAAGATGTTTGGAAAAACAAGGAGCAATTAATTCGTTGGGTCATTGTATTCAAATTGCAAAAACTGATTTCAGTTTTTGCTAGAGATTTGCAAGTAAAAAAAATCACTGAATCAGATGCAATCGATTTTTTGCAGAAAAATCATTTACTAGGTGCTTGCAAAGGTAAAATTTATATTGCCTTGAACATACCTCAACATCGAGCTTTTCGATTTGAGAAATATGGTTTATCAGGAAATACGTTAGCTGTGGCAGTTTTTGGTAAAAATATGACTCGTAAAAAAGAAGGATTTGAAGGCCAAAAATCCATCGAATGGGCTCGATTTGCCACCTTACCTTCTATAAGAATTGTGGGTGGGATCTCTAAGGTTTTTGACTTTGTAAATGAATTGTCACCCTTTGATGATGTGATGACCTATGTCGATATTGAATCAAATGATGCGAAAGGATTGTTAAGTTTAGGTTTCCATTTAGAAGAATTAATGGATCCTATGGCAATTTCTGAAGGATTTAATTTAGGAAATTATAAATTGCGATATGTCAAATCCTAATTATCCATTAATAGTTTTATTGGGGCCAACTGCATCAGGAAAAACATCATTAGCGGTTTCTCTGGCACTTGAAATCAATGCAGAAATTATTTCTGCTGATTCAAGACAACTATATAAGGGCTTAAATATTGGTACAGGTAAAGATTTAAAAGAATATACAATAGGGAATCAAAAAATACCTTATCATTTGATTGATTCCTTAACTATTGGTGAACCCTATTCAGTGGCTCATTTTCAACATGATGCCTTCCAGAAAATACAAGAAATTGAAAGTCGAAATCATCCGATCATTATTTGTGGCGGTACTGGTTTATATATAGAATCGCTGTTGAAAGATTACACCTTTTCTCAATTACCTCCATTTTTAGAAAAACCTATTGAGTTAAATCGGAAATTTATTGTCTTTGGTATTGAACCACCATATGAGGAAAGAAGGAAAAGATGTAAAGAACGATTATTAAGTAGGATAGAAGAGGGACTCATTCAAGAAGCAGAAAATCTAATCAACAAGGGAGTAACTTTTGAACAATTGCGTTGGTTGGGATTGGAATATAAATGGTTAGCTGATTTATTAGAGGGTAAAATTAATATGGAGGAATTTATCAAAGGATTGACTATTGCCATTCAGCAATATGCAAAAAGACAAATGACCTTTTTTAGAAAAATGGAAAAAAATGAAATTGTAATTCATTGGATTCCATTTAGTTTATCCCAAAAGGAACGTGTTGATTGGATGAAAAATAATTTTTTTTAAGGATTTTGGACTTCAAAGGTTTGCATAAAATGAAAAAATGCACTACTTTTGTATTCTCAAACGAGACAGAGAGTTGGCAGAGTGGTCGATTGCGGCAGTCTTGAAAACTGTTGACTGTAACAGGTCCGGGGGTTCGAATCCCTCACTCTCTACCAGAAGCGCATCAAACGATGCGCTTTTTTTGTTGTCTAATAAATTCGATTTTAGTCACTCTAGTCACTTTTTACTATCTTTGATTCATGAAGCTTTTCCTTGTCCCAACACCCATCGGAAACCTTGACGATATTACTTTAAGAGCAATTAAGGTATTAAAAGAGGTGGATGCAATATTGGCCGAGGACACAAGAAATACAGGTGTTTTATTGAAACATTTAGAGATTTCTAAGCCGTTAATGGCTCACCATGCCCATAATGAACATGCTGCAATTGCTGGTGTAATCAAAATGTTAGATGCAGGTAAAAAATTAGCTTTAGTTTCTGATGCAGGTACGCCAGGTATTTCTGATCCTGGATTTTTATTAGTGAAAGCCTGTTTGGAAAAGGGATATGAAGTTGAAACACTCCCTGGTGCTACAGCCTTTGTTCCTGCATTAGTCAATTCTGGATTCCCAACAGATCGTTTTGTATTCGAAGGATTTTTACCACATAAAAAGGGTCGACAAACTCGATTTAAACAAATGGCAGAAGAAGAGCGCACAATTGTATTGTACGAATCACCTCACAGAATCATTAAAACCTTAGAACAAATTGTGGAATTCATGGATCCTAATCGTCCGCTAATGTTGGCTCGTGAAATATCAAAATTGCATGAACAAATGCACCGTGGTTCCGCTATTGAATTATTAGCATATTTTAAAATACATCCAGAAAAAATTAAAGGTGAAATGGTATTAGTTATTTCAGCTAAATCGTAATCATGAAAAAAATCATCTTTTTTTTATTGCTTTCTTTACCAATTTTTGGACAATTGGGTCCAAATGCAAGCGTTTCTCTAATTACAGTTGCCCCAGGTACTGAATTATATGCTCGATTTGGACATAGTATGATTTTAATTCAAGATCCAGACCATGCAATTGACAAAGCATATTCTTATGGAACTTTTGATTTTAATACTGAAAATTTTTATTGGAAATTTTTAAAAGGTACTTTGCCCTATACCATCAGTGCAAATCAATTTCAAGATGTGGTAAATTATTATTCAACTTATGAACATCGATCATTAGTTGCCCAAAAATTAGATTTAAGTCCAATTCAAATCAATGAAATTTATCAACGATTAGAAACAAATTTGTTGCCGCAAAACAAAGCATACCAATACAAGTTTTTTTATGATAATTGTTCTTCTCGTGTGAGAGATATTTTTGAAAAACAATCAGGTATTCGAGTTCCTTGGGGAACCATTGATAGTTTACAATCATTGTCCTATCGACAATGGATGAACAAGTATTTACCTTATAATACTTGGACAACCTTTGGAATGAATTTAGCTTTAGGTTATCGTTCAGATGTGAAGGCTAATTCACAGCAATCAACTTATTTGCCCGATAATTTGTTTTATGCCTTCAATTTTGCGAAAAATAATGGTAACCCATTAGTAAAAGAAATTATTCCTATTTATGAAGAAAAAGAAAGTATAATACCTAAAATAAATTTTCTGGGTCCAATATTTTTACTTATTTTATTTTCAGCCATTACCTTATTGGTTTCTATCAAAAACTTTACATTTCAATTTATCTTTGATCGTATTTTATTTACTATTTACGGATTATTTGCGTGGTTGATATTTTTCTTAGCAACCGGAACTGACCACGAAGTAATGTCGTGGAATGCATCTTGTCTTATGTTGCTTCCAACAAATTTTCCTTTGGTATTTTGGTTTTCAAATGCTGTAAAAAATGATAATTGGACCAATTATTTGAAATTCTCATTCATTATTTCTGCCATCGGTTTAATTATTGCTAGTTATTATTTTGCAGGTTTATTATTTGTTGGCCTGCCTGTCTTGATTCGTTTATATTTCTTATGGATCAATAAAAAGTAAATGGTATTTGGTAATTTTGTATTTAAATCATCAAACTGAAATACATTACTTTGAAAATTTACTTTACCTATTTTCTATTATTAATTTCATTTACGAGTAGTTTTGCTCAAGATGTTTTTGCACCAATAAAGGATCAAAAACAAGTAGAAGCCCATTCAATCAATTCACACCTTAAAGTAGATGGGCATTTAGATGAGAAGGAATGGAAATTAGCAAATCCCATATATTTAGATTTTCAAGTAGAGCCTTTTCAAGGAAAGAATGCAAATTTTAAAACTTCAATTCGACTTTTAGCAAATCAACATTACCTATATGTTGCTGCTATTAATTATGATACAGTTGGTAAGAATAAGTTCAGAGCTCCCAATTTAATGCGTGATTATGCATTCGATCAAAATGATTTATTAGGAATAGCTTTTGATGCTTTTAATGATAAAAGAAATGCTTTAGTCATTCAATCCAATGCATACGGTGCCCAAAGAGATTTATTGTCATTTGACGATTTGGCTTATGATGTAGATTGGGATGGTCTTTATCGGGTTCGAACACATCAATCAGATTCTGCATGGGTTGCTGAATTTGCTATTCCTTGGCAGACCTTAAGATATCCAAATGTCAAAAACCGAGAAGCACAAAATTGGGGAATTAATTTTTTTAGAGTTCGTCGAACTTCCAATGAGGTAAGTACCTGGTCGCCACATCCACGTGCATTTAGTTCTTTGAGAATGGATTATGCTGGTCAACTGAAAGGTGTTTTGCCTCCTGTACCTTCTATTACCAATATACGTGTTACTCCTTACATTTTGTTTGCAGATGTAAATAATCTAGGAACGGAAGTTGGAAATGAAAATAGTAATAAATTCAAATTAGGCGGTGAGGTGAAATGGGCAATCAATAATAATAATATTTTGGATGTAACTTTTCATACAGATTTTGCACAAGCAGATGTGGATCGACAAGTCAATAATATTTCTCGCTTTTCTGTCTTTTTTCCTGAAAGACGTCAGTTTTTTCTAGAAAATGCTTCTTTGTTTTCAGCAGGTTTAGCACCAATTGATGAGGTCATGGGAGGTTCTATGTACATTAAACCTTTTTTTAGTAGAACTATTGGATTAGATAAGGAGGTGAATCCAGTTCCCATTGTAGCTGGTGCAAGATATGTTTACAGATCAGATAAAAACAATATTGGAGCTATCATGATGCGTCAGGGTGCTGATGATGGGGTCGATTTTACTAATTTTGGTGTAGGTAGAATTTCACATAATTTCGGCAGTCAAAATCGTATTGGAGCAATAGCTACTAGTCGAATGAATCATGAATTTACCGATAACACATTTGCAGCGGATGCCTTTATTCGGTTTTCAAATAAAATTTATTACTCTGGTATGATTTCGAATAGTACCAATGGGAAAGATCATCTTCAAGGTTGGGCCCAATTTAATCAAATCATGTATCGTTCCAATCAAGTTGGAGTGTATTGGACGCAAACCTACGTTGATAAGAATTACAATCCGTCAATGGGGTTTGTTTCAAGAACGAATGTAATTTCAAATAGTCAAGGAGCTTATTATAATATTCGTAAACCATGGTATCCAAAATGGTTAAGAAGTATTGAACCTGGTATTTATACCGAATTATATCATAGCATTAGTTCAAAGAATTTAATTGAACGTACTATTTTATTTACTCCAGCTTGGACAACCCTTCAAAATGGTGGAGTAATAGGTATGTATGGTGTATTTAATTACCAGCGCCTTGAAACAGAGTTTTCTCCATTAAACATTAAAATTGCTTTAGGAGAATACAATTTCTTTCGAAAAGGATTTTACCTTTCTTCCGATTTAAGTAAAAAGTATTCGGCTTTTATCACTGCAGATTTTGGAGATTTTTTTAATGGAAAACAAAATTTATACACCATTAAAACAAGTGTCGCACCTATACCGCATGTGAATATTGGATTTACCTTAAATCGAAATGAAATTAGAGAAGTGGGTATTGCAAAAGAATCTAAAGATGTAAATTTATGGATGATTGAAAGTCGATTAGCAATCAATCCTCGTGTTCAATTAATTGGTTTTTATCAGCAAAATACTTTGAATAATTTACGAGCAATGAATCTTCGTTTTGCTTGGGAGTATCAACCATTGTCGTATATTTACTTCGTTCTTAACCAATCAGAATATTTAGGAGATGATTTGACTCTTCAAAATCAAAAGGCTTTTTTAGCAAAAATTTCCTACTTAAAACAATTTTAACATGCACATAGAACTTCGATCAGATACATTTACGCTTCCTACAGTTGGTATGAAGGAAGCAATGTTTCAAGCAGCTATAGGTGATGATGTTTTTAATGAAGATCCAACTGTTAAAGCATTGGAAGCAAAGGCTGCTAAACTTTTTGGTATGGAAGATGCCATTTTTGCTGCATCTGGTACAATGACGAATCAAATTGCTTTAGCTACACATTTAGGAAAGGGGCAAGAAGTAATATGTGATGCTATGTCTCATATTTATTTTTATGAGGGTGGTGGAATTATGGCAAATGCCGGGGCTTCAGCAAAATTAATCAAAGGTGATTTAGGTAGAATTTCAGTAGATCAAATCCGAGAGGTTATTTCTCCTGATGATATTCATTTTTGCGAATCAGCCTTAGTGAGTTTAGAAAATTCAATGAATAAGGGAGGAGGAAGTGTTTATTCTACAGAATCTTTACAAGGAATCTCTGATTTTTGTAAGGAACAAAAATTAGCCTTGCACCTCGACGGTGCAAGAATTTTCAATGCAATAGTAGCTAAAGGGCAAAACCCTTTGCAATATGGTCAATGGTTTGATTCCATTTCAGTTTGTCTATCAAAAGGGCTTGGCGCACCCATCGGTTCACTTTTATTGGGATCCAAAGAGTTTATTAAAAAGGCCAAAAGAGTACGAAAAAGAATGGGAGGTGGTTGGCGACAAGCAGGGTTTTTAGCTGCAGCTGGTATTTATACCTTAGATCATCACATTGATCGATTAAAAGAAGATCATGACCGTGCTAAACAAATTGGGAAGTTTTGCAGTAATTTATCTTGGGCAAAAAATGTGCTGCCCGTTGAAACCAATATTGTTATTGTAGAATTACGAGATGATCTGCATGCTCCTGAATTAGTGCAATCGTTCAAGGAAAAAGGAATTTATTGTAATTCATTCGGAAATCATTCACTTCGTTTTGTGACACATTTAGATTTTACAGATCAACATTTAGAAGAATTTAGAAATCTATTAAAAGAGTAAGAAATTACTCTTTTTTGCTTTTAAAATAAAAAAAATATGCAAAGAAAGGCCTTCAAAATGTTTCTTCTTCCTGGATTTGAAGCAGAATACAAAAAACGTCATGATGAAATTTGGCCAGAATTATCAGCCTATTTGAAAACATTTGGAATAACCAATTATTCCATTTTTTTGGATGAACAAACGTTGACCTTATTTGCTTATTTAGAAGCCCCAGATTTGTTGGCTTTGGATGCAATTCCTAATCATCCAATTATGGCCAAATGGTGGGCATATATGAGTGATATAATGCAAACAAATCCAGATAATTCCCCAATTAGTGTCGATATACCTTCAGTTTTTTATATGCCATGAAAAAATATCTAATTCTTTTTCTTGTATTTATTTCGCAATTTTCAATTGCACAATTTTCTAAAAATGAATTGCTGCTAAAGATGCATGCAACAAAAGCATATTTTCAACAAAAATGGCCTGATGTTAGTAAAGTGATCGTGAGTCCAGACCGTACGCGTCCTAGTAACATATGGACAAGAGCTGTCTTTTATGAAGGTTTAATGGAGCTTTATAAATTAGATCCCAAAGCAGAAGATTTAAAATACATGGTCGATTGGGGGAATTTTCATAAGTGGGGATTAAGAGATGGAGCCATCAATACCCGAAATGCAGACAATCAAGCATGCGGCCAAGTTTATATTGATTTATTTCTAATGGGACAAGGAGATTCTTCTTTAATTCGTCCGATTAAGCAAAATATCGATAACATGGTAAATTCTACAAAGGCAGATGATTGGTCGTGGGTAGATTGTTTACAAATGAGTATGCCTGTTTATGCCCGTTTAGGCAAGATGTATAAGGATAATCGATACTGGGAAAAGATGTATGATTTGTATGTATTTACAAAAAATAAACATGGTGTGACAGGCTTGTATGATCCTAAAGAAGCACTTTGGTTTAGAGATAAGGACTTTGTTTTACCTTATCGCGAACCAAACGGAGAAAAATGTTTTTGGTCGAGAGGAAATGCCTGGGTTTATGCCGCTTTGGTAAGAACATTAGAACAAATGGATTCAAATTCTCCACATCGTGAAGAATATTTGACAATGTTTAAAAATATGTCAAAAGCATTATTGCCTTTACAAAGAAAAGATGGTTTTTGGAATGTTAGTTTAAAAGATGAAAGTAATTTTGGTGGTCCTGAACTGACAGGAACCGCTCTTTTTGCATATGGTTTCGCTTATGGAATGAGAACAGGGATTTTACCTAAAAAAGTCTATTCAAAACCCTTAAATAGTGCGATGGCAGGCATGTTGACCTGTGTGCACCCAAATGGATTCTTAGGATTTGTGCAGGGTACAGGAAAAGAACCAAAAGATTCTCAACCTGTAACTTTTACCTCAGTGCCAAATTTTGAAGATTTTGGAGTTGGGTGTTTCTTGTTGGCAGGTACTGAATTCTTAAAATTGTAAAAAATTTGTACCAAAATTAAAAATTAGACAATTTTTAGTTTTTTTTTACATTAAGTAATAAAAGTATTGTTTACTTTTACGAATCTCCAATTTTAAAATTATGAAGAAAATTTTATTAGGTGCGATCGTAGGGGGACTTATTATTTTCATGTGGCAAGCTGCTTCACAAATGGTCTTTAACTTACATGAGCCAGGACAGCGTTACATTGCAAATCAAGATTCCGTTTTAAATTTCTTGTCTGCCAATATAAAAGAGGGAGGTGGTTATATGCTTCCTCGTCCGGCAAATTCTTCTACTATTGAAGAGGTTGAACAGTTTACACAGAAGATTCAAGGTAAACCTTGGGCTCGCATTACCTATTATCCAGCATATACAATGAATATGGGAATGAGTATGGCTCGTGGATTTATTGTTAATGTGTTAATTGTTTTTTTATTTTTGACTTTAGTCAATCGATTCAAAACGAAGAAATTCTTTTCCATATTTCTGAGTGCTCTTTTCATAGGCATAATTGTTTTCTCTAATTCATTTTACACACTTCATTTGTGGTATCCATCTTATGAAATTAGAGCAGATTTTATAGATGCAATTGTTTCCTGGGGACTCTGTGGACTTTGGCTCGGTTTTCTCATGCAAGATCGAAGAAGATACTAAATAAACAAAAAAGGGAGCTTTCGCTCCCTTTTTTGTTATTCTCCTTTTTGAATCGTTAGATTTCGATATTCAACTGGTCCATGGTCTCCTTGTATCATTAATGGACCAGGTTCAGCTTCATTGGAATCCAAGGCTCCACCTGTAATACCTGGAATTTCTGCCTGATGAATTACCGTCTTCCCATTTAAAGTCACAGTTACTACTCTTCCAACCAATGTGATGTCATACACTTGCCATTCTCCAGCAGGCTTAATAGGTAATTCTAATGGTTGAACAAATCCGTAAACAGCTGCAGCTTGGTCTTTTGCAGGTTGCATGCCATAACTATCTGCAACTTGAATTTCATATCTACCCCTCAAATAGATTCCTGAATTACTTTCTGCTGGATATCTAACTTCTGCATGTAATTTAAAATCACTAAATTTTTCTTTAGTTTGAATATTAGATCCTGATTTTGGACTTGTTAAAATTCCCTTTTCATTGATCCATTGGTTGGTTGATCCCAAAACTTCCCATCCTGTCAAATCTTTATTATTAATTAACGATATGGGTTTAGTCCATTTAGGTTCTTTGGTTGGGATTAATGCAGGTGCTCTTTTTCCTGTGAATGTAACCGTTTCTCCCATTGAAGTAATGATGGTTCCTTGAATTGATTGTCCTTCTATGGTACCTTCAAATTTTAAATCTTGATCACTTTTGTCCCATTGGGGTGGAATCGCAAAAGAAACCTTGTTTTCATTAACAAATACTTGTGAAATAGGACGAGAGCTACCGTTAATACTTACAAAATGTCCGATAAATGTTTTTAAACCTGAATGGTTAATCTCCAACCATGAAGGTTGTGACTTTCCTTTGTTTTGAAGCGTTAAATCCCATCGACCTTCAATATCCTTTGCCGCATACTTGTGTTGGGCTGTCATGCTTATTGAGCTAAATCCTAAAATTGCTGCTAAAATTTGTTTTTTCATGTTAATATTATCCTATATTGCATTTAAAAATTACTATTATTTACTTAGACTTACAAGATATGTCTAATTTGCCAATCTTTGATCTTACGGTTATCATTATTTATATGTTTTCTATGATAGCAGTAGGAATTTATTTTTCTCGTAAAAATAATAATTCAGAACAATTTTCAACAGCCTCAGGTAATATTCCTGGTTGGGCACTCGGATTAAGTTTTTATGCTACTTTTTTAAGTGCAATTACTTTTTTAGGTGATCCAGGTAAATCTTTTGGATCCAATTGGAATCCATTTGTATTTAGTCTTTCTATTCCTTTTGCTGCTATCCTAGCTACCAAATATTTTGTTCCTTTTTTTCGAAATTCAGGTGAAATTAGTGCCTATTCGCACCTTGAAAAACGATTTGGAGCATGGGCGCGAACGTACGCAATGGTTTGTTTTGTCTTGACTCAATTGGCTCGAATGGGCACCATATTTTATGGAATTGCCTTAACATTAAATGCTCTTCTTGGACTCAATATGCAATTGACCATAAGCTGTTTGGGAATAAGTATCGTACTTTATACGGTTATGGGAGGAATGCAAGCCGTAATTTGGACAGAAGTTTTTCAAGCAATAATTAAAACCATTGGAGCCTTTATTATTATAGGTTTGGTATTAAATCAAATTGATTTTCAAACAATTTTACAAGTTGCTCGTCAACATCAAAAACTGAATTTAGGAAATGCTGATATTGATTTTTCCACTAATTCAATTCTAGTAGTCTTCTTATACGGTTTCTTTATTAATTTAACCAATTTTGGAATTGACCAGAACTATATTCAACGTTATCATACGGCCCAAAATGCAAAAGATGCTTCAAAAAGTATTTGGCTTTGTGCTTTATATTATGTTCCTATTTCAGCCTTATTCTTTTTTATTGGCACGGCTTTATTTGTTTTTTATGATAAGAATCCAGAATTAATTCTTGAATTACAAAAGCAAGTTTCGCTTTCTAAGAATATACCACTTTCAGAATTAAAAGTTTCTGATTATGGTGATCAAGTGTTGCCATTTTTTATGAAAACACAAATTCCAAAAGGGATTTTGGGGATTATTTTAGCAGCATTGCTTTCTGCAGCTATGAGTACAATTAGTAGTGGTATGAATAGTTCGGCAACTGTTTTTTTAAAGGATATTTACCTTAGATACATAAACCCATCTCTTTCTTCAAAAAAACAATTGTTGGTTTTACATGCAGCAACCATTGGGGTAGGTGTTTTGGGAATCATATTTGGGATCAGTATGATTGGAGTAAAAAGTCTTTTGGATGTTTGGTGGAAATTATCTGGAATATTTGCCAGTGGCATGTTGGGGATCTTTTTAATGGGAATGATTGTAAATAAAATTCAAAATTGGCAGGCAATTTTGGCAACACTTGTTGGACTAGTATTCGTAGCACTTATTACCTTTAAAGATTTTCTTCCTGATGTCATGGTTTTACCACTTGACTCGAAAATGACGGTTGTCGTAGGGACTGTCAGTATTATCCTTGTAGGATTTGTCCTAAATAAATTATTTAAAAGACCTTTATGAAAATGCAAACTTTACCTGTTGGGTTTATTCCTGTAATGTTAACACCATTTCATTCGTCAGGTGAAGTTGATTATTCTAAACTTTCAGAATTAACGGAACAATATATTCAATGGGGAGCAGTTGGTTTATTTGCCAATTGTTTGTCAAGTGAAATGTTTGAATTGAGTTCACCAGAAAGACTAAAGGTAATAGAAACGGTTTTACATGCTACCAATGGTCGAGTTCCGGTTGTAGCTACAGGTACATTTGGAAATTCAATCGAGGAAATGGCTGATTTTTCCAATAGGGTATGGGATTTAGGTGTCGATGCTGTGATTATTTTAAATAATTTAATTGCAATCGAATCTGAAAGTGATGTAATATTTATTGAACGATTGAATCGTTGGATGGAATTAACACCGGGAGTTCGATTTGGTTTTTATGAATGTCCCGTACCTTATAAACGATTAATTTCAATTGAGGTTTTAAAAGCTCTTTTACCTTCAGGAAGATTTATTTATCATAAAGATACCTCCTTGTCATTGAAACATATTCAAGAAAAAATTTCTGCCAAACAAAATGCAACATTAGGGATATATGATGCCTATATGGTACATGCAGTGGAATCCTTACGTGCAGGCGTGAATGGATTGTCTTGTATTCAAGGAAATTTTTTTCCAGAATTAATTGTTTGGCTTTGTAAAAATTTTGACAATATAGAACATCAACAATTAGTGAACGAAATACAAGGATTTTTTATTGAAACAATGGATGTAATTCATCAAACCTATCCCATTGCTGCAAAATATGTTTTAAATAAAAGAGGTTATGAATTTAATTTAACTTCAAGGAGAGAGGTAGGTGAATTGAACAAAGATCAAATGTTTGCATTGGATCAAATGATTTTAAAGGGTGAAATACTTTTGTCAACATTATAAATGAAAAAGATATTTCTATTCTTGTTTTTGAGTTACAGTTTTTTTGGACAGCATGCTTCAGAAATAGCATTTTGGAAAAAAAGAGCGCAAAAAGTAAAAATTATTAGAGACAATTACGGAGTTCCTCATATCTATGGTAAAACAGATGCGGATTGTGTTTTTGGATTAATGTATGCACAATGTGAAGACGATTTTCAACGTGTTGAAATGAATTACATTTCCATGTTAGGAAGATCGGCAGAAGTTAAAGGAGAATCAGCTATTTATGATGATTTGTTGGTTCGAATGGTAATTGATTCTACAGAATCAGTGAAAGATTACCATCGTTCACCCCCTTGGATGAAAAAGTTATTAAATGCTTTTGCAGATGGTATTAATTACTATTTATATACTCATCCTAACGTTAAACCTGCATTATTGAAACGATTTCATCCTTGGTATCCTTTAACCTACACCGATGGAAGTATTTCGGCTATTCAAACTAGTGATTTAACAGCGAACGATATCAAAGCGTTTTATGAAGGACTCTCGATTGATGTAGCAAAATTATACCGCTCAAAAGAAGAAAAATTATCAGGATCTAATGGATTTGCTATATCTCCTGCAAAAAGTAAATCAGGAAATGCACTTTTGTACATCAATCCTCATGTGACTTTTTATTTTCGACCTGAAGTACATATGGTTAGTGAAGAAGGCCTAAATGCATATGGGGCAGTAACTTGGGGACAATTTTTTGTCTACCAGGGATTCAATGAAAACTGTGGATGGATGCATACTTCTAGTAATGCTGATGTGGCTGATTTGTATTTAGAAAAAGTGAATAAAGTGGATAGAGTGAATAAAGTGACTAGAGGGAATTTTGAATATGCGTATTTAAATAAAAAATTACCTGTTCGGGAAAATAAAGTAAGTGTTTTTTATAAAGGGAATACGGGAAGAGAAAGAAAAATAAAAGAGTTTACCATTTATGCAACTCATCATGGTCCGATAATGGCCAAGGATTATGATAAATGGTTAGCAATGAAATCGAATAACCGTTCTTTGAACGGTTTAATTCAATCTTGGTCAAGAACAAAAGCAAAATCCTTTTCCGAATTTAAATCAATTCTAAATCTTCGTGAAAATGTTTCAAATAATACAGTTTATGCGGATAGGGAAGGGAATATTGCTTATTGGCATGGAAATTTTATGCCAAAGAGAGATACAACTTTTAATTGGAATTTACCTGTGGATGGAACTATTAAGGAAACTGAATGGAGGGGTTTACATTCAGTAGAGGAAACTGTTCATGTGATTAATCCGAAGTCAGGTTGGTTACAAAATTGTAATTCTTCACCTTTTACTGCCGCAGGACATGGCATTCTTTTGAAATCAAAATTTCCTACCTATATGGCTCCAGATGTTGAAAATTTTAGAGGCTTAAATGCTGTTAGTTTATTCCAACATTCAACTAAATTAGACGCTAATGATTTAGTCAATATTGGTTATAATCGATATTTGACTGCTTTTGATATTTTAATTCCTTCTTTATTAGAATCAAAAGAAATGGTAAATTTAGAATTGATGCCTGTTTTAGATATGTTAGAAAAATGGGATCGAAATTCATCAAATGAATCAATCTCAACAACAATTGCCATTCTATGGGCAGAAAAGTTAATGCCAATTGCAACAAATGGTAAAAAAAATCTTGATTTAACCATTCAATTGCCGATCTTATTACAAGGTATTTCAAACAAAATTAAAATAGATTTATTGCAAGAGGTTATTCAAAAATTAC